>Ga0056121_1000215_pt1 | contig 20576 bp, 24 predicted proteins | sample WorMetHEROISLAND_FD_83872 | JGI IMG/M metagenome (GOLD analysis project Ga0056121, IMG submission 83872) | Marine gutless worms symbiont microbial communities from Max Planck institute for Marine Microbiology, Germany - Olavius sp. 1 HERON ISLAND ...
CCCGGCGGCAGCAGGAGGCCGACGAGGCCAAGGCGAAGCCGGCCGGCCCTGCCGGCGCGGCGGGGACGGAGAAGCGGGGAGACTGAGGTGGCGAGCGGACTGCAGATCGACCACGACAGCCCGATGTACCAGTTCGACATCGGCCGCATCGCCGACTGGCAGATCGGCGGCCTCGATGCTTCTTTCTCCAAGTCGGCCGTTTTCATGATCGCCGCGGTGCTGGTCGCCACCCTGTTCCTGACCCTGTCGACCCGCCGCCGCGCCATGGTGCCGGATCGCTGGCAGGGCCTGGCCGAGCTCTGGTACGAGTTCATCGCCAACATGGTGCGCGAGACCATCGGCAACGAGGGCCGCAAGTACTTCCCGCTGGTGTTCACGCTGTTCAGCTTCATCGTGCTGTGCAACCTGCTCGGCATGCTGCCCTACAGCTTCACCGTGACCAGCCATATCGCCGTGACCGGCGCCCTGGCGCTGCTGGTGTTCGCGATCACCACCGTGATCGGCTTCGCCCGCCATGGCCTGCATTTCCTGTCCTTCTTCGTGCCCAAGGGCGTGCCGGCGCCGATGCTGCTGCTGGTCGTGCCCGTCGAGGTGCTGTCCTACTTCATGCGGCCGATCAGCCACTCGGTGCGGCTGTTCGCCAACATGACCGCCGGCCACACCATGCTGAAGGTGTTCGGCAAGTTCATCGTCGACATGCTCGCCGCCAACGCGCTGCTGGCCGTCGCCAGCATCCTGCCGTTCGTCCTGATCGTCGCGCTGACCGGGCTGGAAATCCTGATCGCCTTCCTGCAGGCCTACGTCTTTGCGATCCTGACCTGCCTCTACCTCAACGACGCCATTCATCTTGAGCACTAGGCGCGCGCCCGCGCGCCGGCCGGTGCCAAGCCACCGTTCACCCGCAACACCAACGTCAAGCACGAAGGAACTGAAACAATGGAACCAGCTGCTGCGAAGCTGATCGGCGCGGGCCTGGCCGCGATCGCCATGGGCGGTGCCGGTATCGGTATCGGCCTGATCTTCGGCAACTACGTCGCCGGCGCCATGCGCAACCCGGGCGCCGCCCAGGCCGTGTTCGGCCGGGTGATCCTGGGCTTCGCGCTGACCGAAGCGATCGCGCTGTTTGCCCTGGTCGTCGCGCTGATCATCCTGTTCGTGTTCTGATTGCGGTCCGGGCGCGCCCGGACCCTTCAAGACACGGCAAGACCGCGCCGGCGCCGACAGGCCGGCCGGGACAGGAGCCGAACGATGCCGCAGTTCGACCTCACCACCTTCTCGCCCCAGCTGGTCTGGCTTGTGATCACCTTCGTGGTGATGTACCTGCTGATGGCCAAGGTGGCGCTGCCGCGCGTCTCCGACGTGCTGGAGACCCGCCAGGACCGGATCGAAGACGACCTGGACCAGGCCGAGCAGCTCAAGGCCCAGGCGGAGACGGTGATCGCCGAGTACGAGGCGGCCCTGGCCAAGGCCCGGGCCGAGGCGCAGCAGATCCTGGCCGACAGCGCCGCCGAGGCCGCGGCCGAGGCGGAGAAGCGCAACGCCGAGGTCGCCGAACGCCTGGCGGCCCAGGCCAACGAGGCCGCCCAGCGGGTCGACGCCGCCAAGGCCGATGCCCTCAAGGAGCTGCGCGACGTGGCCGCCGACCTGGCCCAGGCCGCGGCCGACCGCCTCGTCGGCGCCGGCGTGCCCGGCGACGATGTCCGTCGCGCCGTCGACGATGCCATGCGGAGGACTGGCTGATGCATTTCGATGCCACCTTCTACGTCGGCTTCGCCTTCGTCGTCTTCGTCGCCGTCCTGATCTACTACAAGGTGCCGCGGATGCTGGCGAAGGCGCTTGACGAGCGCTCGGACAAGATCCGCCAGGACCTGGACGACGCCCGCAAGCTGCGCGAGGAGGCCCAGGGCCTGCTGGCGACCTACGAACGCAAGCAGCGCGACGCCATGAACGAAGCGCAGGAAATGGTCGCCTACGCCCGCGAAGAGGCCGAGCGCGAGCGCAAGCTGGCGCACGAGAAGCTGGAAGAGGCGATCACCCGGCGCGAGGCCCAGGCGCTGGAGAAGATCGCCCTGGCCGAGGCCCAGGCCGAGAAGGAGGTGCGCGATGCCGCCATCGAGGTGGCCGTCGACGCCGCCACCCAGGTGATCGCCCAGCACGTGCCCGGCGCCCGCGACGACGCCCTGATCGAGCAGGCCACGCGGGACCTGCGCCGGCAACTGCAGTAGCACCACGGGCGGGCCTGAGACCCGCCCCTACAAAACGAACGGAATTCTGTAGGGGCGGGTCACAGACCCGCCCTTTTTCTTGTTCCTGCCAACGCACCGTCGCATCATGGCCACGACGGGGAGCGAAGCGGGGGGAACGACCGTGTTGACCGGACGCTGCGCCGTGCTGGGCGCCTGCGCCATGTTGTTGTTGTCGGCCGCCGCCTGCGCGCCGGGTACCGCCGTCGGCCCGGCCGCGCTCGGCGCCGGCCGGCCGGCCTACAACTCGATGATCTCCGCCACGGACGACCGCCAGAGCCTGGCCTACATCGTCGAGCAACGCTACGGCTACAGCCGCACGCTGATGGCGGTCTCAAGCATCACCGCCAACGTGCGCTTCTCCGCCAATGCCGAAGCGCAGTTCGGGGTCGGTGCCGAACGCAACTTCGTCGGCAACCTGGTGCCGCTGACCGGCGGGCTCGCCTACGAGGACAATCCGACCATCTCCTACCTGCCGCTACAAGGTGATCAGCATCTGCGCCAGTCTTTGTCGCCGATCCCGCTCGACCTGGTGGTGCTGCTGTTCAACGAAAGCATCCAGTACAAGGGGTCGGCGCTGACCATGCTGGTCGAACGCATGAACGGCGCCAGCAACCTAGATTTCCCGCCCGACCCGGAGGCGCCGGCGCACCTGAAGTTCCAGCGTCTCGTTGCCCTGGTGAACGATCTGGCCTGGATCGACGGCGTGCAGTTCGTCCAGGGCGCCGGCGAGGACAGGGGTTTCTATCTCTGGCTGCACGACTATGCGTCCGCGCATCTGAGCCAGACCAAGGAGCTGCTCGACATCCTCGACATCGAGGGCGTAGAGGCGGACGGGCGCGACATCTACCTGCCCGTAGCGCTGGCGCCGCGGGCGGCGAGCCCCCGCGGGATCGCCATACAGACCCGTTCCGTGCAGGGTCTGGCACGCATCGCCGCGACCAGGGTCGACGTGCCGCAGGAAGACATCGACAGCGGCGAGGCCATCACCTTCCCACCGACCGGGCCAGCCGGGCAGCTTATCAACATCCTACGAGCCCGGGAGCGGCCGACGAACGCGCATGTCGCCACTCCCTATCGCGGTTGGTGGTTCTACATCGACGCCAGCGACACCATCAGCAAGGCCTACTTCCGCATCTTCCAGGCCCTGCTGTCGGTGCAGATCTCGGGCGCCATGCAGGGCATGAACCGCGCCCCGGTGCTGACGGTGCCGGTCAACTAGGTCGGCACGGCGAATCGCTTGCCCAAGAACGCCGATCTGCGTGTAGACTCGTCGCCAAGGCATCGCCAAAGGAGGGCCCCATGATCACGGCGATCGTGCAGTTCGATCTGCCGGCGGGCACCAGCCGCGAGGACGCGGCCGCGCTCTACCGCCTGTCGGCGCCGCGCTACCAGGCGCTCGATGGCCTGGTACGCAAATACTATCTCTACGGCGACGACGGCCGCGGCGGCGGGGTCTACCTGTGGACCAGCCGCGAGGCGGCGGAAGCGGTCTACAACGGCGACTGGCGCCAGATGATCGCCGAGCGCTATGGCGTCGAGCCCGAGATCACCTACTTCCACACGCCCGTCGTCGTCGACAACGCCTTGGGCGAGATCAGCGGCGACGAGGCGGCGTGAGAAAAGTCCCCCTCTCCCCCTTGGGGGAGAGGGCCGGGGTGAGGGGGTAGCATCGACGACGGGCCAGTCCGCACGCGCGGCAGGGTCACCCTCACCCTCCCACGTCGCCTTCGGCGCCGCGGGTCCCTCCCTCTCCCTCAAGGGAGAGGGTAAAGAGGCTCGCTACTCCGCCGCTTCCTGGACCTCCGGCTGCCAGCGCAGCACCGGCTTGCGCGCCGCCGCGGTCTCGTCCAGGCGCCGGCGCGGGGCATAGTAGGGCGCGCCGGTGAACAGCTCGACGTCGCCGGCCTTGGCCCGTTCGGCCAGGTGACGCAGCGAAGCGACGAACTGGTCGATCGAGTCCTTGCTCTCCGACTCGGTCGGCTCGATCAGCATGGCGCCGTGCACGACCAGCGGGAAGTACATGGTCATCGGGTGGAAGCCCTCGTCGATCATCGCCTTGGCGAAATCCAGGGTGCTGACGCCGGTGTCCTTGAGGAAACGGTCGTCGAACAGCGCCTCGTGCATGCACGGCCCCTCGAACGATGCCGTCATCACGTCCTCGAGGCGGGCCAGCACGTAGTTGGCGTTCAGCACCGCGTCCTCGGCCACCAGGCGCAGGCCGTCGGCGCCGTGCGAGAGCATGTAGGCGAGCGCCCGCACGAACATCCCCATCTGGCCGTGGAAGGCGCGCATGCGGCCGTAGCTCTGCACCGCATCGCCGGCGCCGGCGTGCTCCTCCAGGCGCAGGCCGTCGGGCCCGTGCACCACCATCGGCACCGGCGCGAACGGCGCCAGCGCCGCCGACAGCACCACCGGACCGCTGCCCGGGCCGCCGCCGCCGTGCGGGGTGGAGAAAGTCTTGTGCAGGTTCAGGTGCATGCAGTCGATGCCCAGATCGCCGGGCCGGGTGCGGCCGACGATGGCGTTGAAGTTGGCGCCGTCGCAGTAGACGTAGCCGCCGGCCGCATGCACCGCCGCGGCGATCTCCACCATGTCGGTCTCGAACAGGCCGCAGGTGTTGGGGTTGGTGATCATCACCCCGGCGACGTCGGGACCCAAGCGGGCCTGCAACGCCTGAAGGTCGACCCGGCCGCGGTCGTCGGCGGCGATCTCCTCGACCCGGTAGCCGCACAGCACCGCCGTTGCCGGGTTGGTGCCATGCGCCGATTCCGGCACCAGCACGACCTCGCGCGCATCGCCCTGGGCCTCCAGCGCCGCACGGATGCACATCAGCCCGGTCAGCTCGCCGTGCGCGCCGGCCGCCGGCGACATCGCCACCGCCGGCATGCCGGTCAGTTCCTTCAGCCAGCGTGCGAGCTCGTCGATCAGCGCCAGCGCGCCCTGCACGGTGGCTTCCGGCTGCAGCGGGTGCAGGTCGGCGAAGCCCGGCAGGCGGGCGAGCTTCTCGTTCAGGCGCGGGTTGTGCTTCATGGTGCACGAGCCGAGCGGATAGAGCCCGGCGTCGATGGCGTAGTTGTTGCGCGACAGGCGGACGAAGTGGCGCACCACCTGCGGCTCGGACAGGCCGGGCAGGCCGATGGGCCCGAGCCGTTCGGCATCGCCCAGACAGCTCTCGACCGCCGGCGGCGCCGGCAGATCGACGCCGCTGCGGCCGGGAGCGTCGAGCTCGAAGAGCAGCGGTTCTTCCATGTCCAGGCCGCAGTGGCCGCTTACCGTCTGCGGCCCGCTCGCCGACGCCGGGCTTTCGGACTTGCGCGACAGGTCGGTGGAATGGCTCATCACAGCACCTCCTCGAGCGCCGTCGTCAGCGCCACGATGTCATCGTCGGTGTTGGTTTCCGTTGCCGCCAGGATCAGCAGGTCGTCGACGCCGGGCTCACCGGCGAACAAGCGGCTCGCCGGCACCCCGCCCAGTATGTTGCGTGCCGCCAGGGCGTCGGCAACCTCGGCCGCCGGGCGTGGCAGGCGCACCGTCAGCTCGTTGAAAAAGTGCTCGTTCAGCAGCTCGACGCCGTCGATGTCATAGAGGGCGTCGGCCAGTTGCACCGCGCGGGCATGGTTGAGCTGTGCCAGCCGGGTGAAGCCCGCTTCACCCAGCAGCGACAGGTGGATACAGAAGGCCAGCGCGCACAGGCCGGAGTTGGTGCAGATGTTCGAGGTCGCCTTGTCGCGGCGGATGTGCTGCTCGCGCGTCGACAGGGTGAGCACGAAGCCGCGCCGCCCGTCGGCGTCGGTGGTCTGGCCGCACAGCCGGCCCGGCATCTGCCGGACGAACTTCTGCCGGGCGGCGAACAGGCCCAGGTAGGGGCCGCCGAAGTTGAGTCCGTTGCCGATCGACTGGCCCTCGCCGACGACGATGTCGGCGCCCATGGCGCCCGGCGAGCGCAGGGCGCCCAGCGACAGGGCCTCGGTGAAGGCGACCACCAGCAGGGCGCCGCGTTCGTGCACCGCGGCGGCCAGGGCCGACAGATCGCGCACCCGGCCGAACACGTCCGGGTTCTGCACCACGACGCAGGCGGTGTCTTCGTCCATAGCAGCGACCAGGTCTTCATCGCCGGCGACGTTGGCCGGCAGGGCGGCCACGTCGAAGTGGGTGAACCGCGCCATCGTCGTCGTGGTGTCGCGGTAGTGCGGGTGCAGGCCGCCGGACAGCACCACCCGCTGCCGCCGGGTCAGCCGGAGCGCCATCATCGCCGCCTCGGCGCAGGCCGAAGCGCCGTCGTACATCGAGGCGTTGGCGACCTCCATGCCGGTGATCAGCGCCACCTGGCTCTGGAACTCGAACAGCATCTGCAGCGTGCCCTGGCTGATCTCGGGCTGATAGGGGGTGTAGGCGGTGAGGAACTCGGAGCGCTGGATCAGGTGGTCGACCGACGCCGGCACATGGTGGCGGTAGGCGCCGGCGCCCAGGAAACAGGCGGTGTCGCCGGCCGACAGGTTGCGCCCGGCCAGCGCCCCCAGGTGACGCTCGACCTCGAGCTCGCCCATGTGATCGCTCAGGCCCTCGAACTGGCCGACGCGCAGGTCGGCGGGCACGTCCTTGTAGAGGGCATCGATGTTGTCGACGCCGATCGCCCCCAGCATGGCCTGGCGGTCGGCTTCGGTGTGTGGCAGGTAGCGCATCAGCCCTCCTCGGCCACCAGGGCCTGATAGGCCGCCTCGTCCATCAGCCCGCCGAGCTGGCCCGCGTCGGCGATCTTCAGCTTGAAGAACCAGCCTTCGCCCATGGCATCGGCGTTGACCTTGGCCGGCTCATCGGTGAGCGCGGCGTTGACCTCGACCACCTCGCCGCTGATCGGGGCGTAGACCTCGCTCGCCGCCTTGACCGATTCCACCACCGCGATCTCTTCGTTCTGCTGTACCTGGCGGCCGACGTCGGGCAGCTCGACGTAGACCACGTCGCCGAGCTGCTCCTGGGCGAACTCGGTGATGCCGCAGGTCGCCACATCGCCGTCGACGCGGACCCATTCGTGTTCCTTGGTGAAATGCAACTGGCTCATCGTTCCCTCTTCACGCTGATCTGGTTCCTCAAGATTTCAACCGCGGTAGTAGCGCTGCGGCACGAACGGCGTCTTGGCCACCTGGGCCGCGAGCCTGCGGCCGCGCACCATCAGGCCGAGGTCCGTGCCGGCCTTGGCCAGCGCCGTCTGCACATAGCCCATGGCGACCGGGCCGCCGACGGTCGGCCCGAAGCCGCCGCTGGTCACCTGGCCCACCACGTTGTCGCCGTCATCGACGATCTCCGCGCCTTCGCGCGCCGGCGCGCGGCCTTCGGGGCGCAGCCCGACGCGCTTGCGCGCAACGCCGTCGCGCAGCTGCTGCTGCACCACCGCGGCACCGGGAAAGCCGCCCTCCTCGCGGCGGCGCTTGGCAATCGACCAGGTCAGCGCCGCCTCGACCGGGCTGGTGGTCTCGTCGATGTCGTGACCGTACAGACACAGGCCCGCTTCGAGCCGCAGCGAGTCGCGCGCGCCGAGGCCGATCGGCGCGACCTCGGGTTCGGCCAGCAGGGTCCGCGCCAGGGCGTCCGCTTCGCCGGCGGCGACGGAGATCTCGAAGCCGTCCTCGCCGGTGTAGCCGGAGCGGGTGACGTAGCAGTCGAAGCCGGCGACGCGCATGGCGGCACCGGTCATGAACACCAGGGCGGCGCTGTCGGCGGCGTGGCGCGCCAGCACCGCACCGGCCTGCGGGCCCTGCAGGGCCAGCAGGGCGCGGTCGTCCAGCACCTCGACGTCGGCCCGGCCGGCCAGGCCGTCGCGCAGCAGGGCGATGTCGGCCGCCTTGCAGGCGGCGTTGACCACCAGGAACAGGTGCTCGCCGGCGTTGGTGATCATCAGGTCGTCGAGAATGCCGCCGGCGTCGTTCAGGAACTGGCTGTAGCGCATGGCGCCGGCGGCCAGCGAGGACACGTCGCCGGGAACCAGCGTCTCCAGGGCATCGGCGACATCGTCGCCGTGCAGCCTGACCTGGCCCATGTGGGAGACGTCGAACAGGCCGGCCGCCTCGCGCGTGTGCAGATGCTCGCCGAGGACACCCATGGGGAACTGCACCGGCATGGCATAGCCGGCGAACGGCACCAGCTTGCCGCCCAGTTCCTGGTGCAGCGCATGCAGCGGCGTCTGCCGCAGATCGGGCGTGGTTTCGACAGGCATATGGTCCTCCGACGCGCGTGACACCGTGACCGGGGATCTTGCGATCCCGTCACGCCCCCTCTGTCGTCGGACCTGAGAGAGTTCGTCCCGCCGTCGCGGCCGGCTGGACCTCGCCCCGTCGGTGAGGCACGCAACGCGCCCATGGCGCCGGCGGCCGTGCCCGCTTTCCAGAGTTACATCCGCCTGCGGTCCGTTCGCCTGAGAGTTTACGGGGGCCCGTTGCTCCTTCGGCGCCGACTGCGCGGTCTTGGCCGCCGCCGGTCTCTCCCGCAGGCATCGCCTGTCTGGTCGTCCCGCCCTTGGCCGCCTGCCGCCGGGTGGGCCGATGCAGGGATCATAGGTTTGGCGGGCCGGGAGTCAACGCCCGACGGCGGATCACGGCCGGTCAGAACGTGCGGCGCGCGCGGTTGCGTTCGAGCTGCTCGCGGCTGAGCTGGAAGCCGACGATGATCTCGTAGGCAATCCCGGTCTCGTCGGGCCCCAGGGCGATTTCCTGCGTGATTTCTTCGTAGACGCCGGCACGGCGGCGACCGTCGGGGAACTCGACGACGCTGTCGAACACCTCCTTGGCGAGGATGTTCTGATCGATATCGGTGATGGCGACGAAGAACGGGAAGTTGGCCTGCGGTTGCGTCGATGCCGGGCCGCGCTGGGCCAGGATGATGATCGTGGCGTCGACCGTGAGCTGCTGCTTGCGGTATTTGCAGGTGGACTGCACGTCCTCGATGCGGGCGATGTAGGTCACGTCGGTGAGGTCGCGGCCGGGACCGTCGCGATGCTGCGTCGAGCGGCCGGCATCGTCGAGCACCGTGACGCGCGGACACGGCCGCGTGTCCTGGCCCTGGAAGAAGTCGCAGCCGACGAGAACCATGGCCAAGCCGGCCGGCACGGCAAGGCGCGCCAGCCGGCGCCCCCAGGCACGCCGGCGCCGCTGCCCGCGCACGGGCACGGCGCCCCTCACAAGCCGTTGTGGGTGCCGTCGCAGTAGGGCTGGTCGCCGGTCTGCTTGCAGCCGCAGAACCAAACCTCTTCGTCCTTCTCGGCCTTGAAGACGATGGGTCGGATGTCGCTGCCCTTGTGCGTGCCATCGCAGAATGGCTGCTTGGTGCTGCGGCCGCAGGCACACCAGGCATAGACCTTGCCGGCTTCCAGCTGCGCCTGATACGGCGCCTTCTGCGCGATCACCCGCTCACTCATATTGTCCTCTTCCCTCGTCAACGGCATTTGGCTAGGTTGTCCGCGCCTCGCCCGTAACCCAGCGGGGTCGCGGCATTCGCGGCGGCCGGCTCACCTTAGAGAAGCTTGGATGCAGCGGCAAGGCAGCGCCCCGACCGTGCGTCGCCGGCCGCGGCGCGCCACCCGAACGGCAGCCCATGGACCGCCAGAAAGACCAGATCGAGCTCCTGCTGGCCGCCCCGCGCGGCTTCTGCGCCGGCGTGGACCGGGCGATCCAGATCGTCGAGCTGGCGCTGGCGCGCTTCGGCCGGCCGGTCTACGTGCGCCACGAGATCGTCCACAACCGCTTCGTCGTCGAGGGCCTGGAGCAGAAGGGCGCAGTGTTCGTCGATGAGCTCGACGAGGTGCCCGACGACGCCCTGGTGATCTTCTCCGCGCACGGCGTGCCCAAGTCGGTGCCGGCCGAGGCGAGCCGGCGCGGCCTGCGCTTCATCGACGCCACCTGCCCGCTGGTTTCCAAGGTGCACCGCGAGGCCGAGCGTCACCAGGCCCAGGGCCGCCATGTGGTGATGATCGGCCATGCCGGTCACCCCGAAGCGATCGGCACCATGGGCCAGCTGCCCGACGGCGCGATCAGCCTGGTCGAAACGGTGGCGGACGCGGCGGCACTGACCCCGCCCGAACCGGGGTCGCTGGCCTACATCACCCAGACCACGCTGTCGGTCGACGAAACCGCCGACATCGTCGACATCCTGCAGCAGCGCTTCCCGGACCTGGCCGGCCCGCACAAGGAAGACATCTGCTATGCCACCACCAACCGGCAGCAGGCGGTGAAGTCGATCGCCGCGCGCTGCGACGCCTTCCTGGTGATCGGCGCGCCGAACTCGTCCAACTCGCTGCGCCTGGTCGAGGTCGCCCGCCGCGCCGGCTGCGCCACCGCGATGCTGGTGCAGCGCGCGGCAGACCTGGACTGGGACCTGCTGGCGGGGGCGCGGCGGGTCGGCATCAGCGCCGGCGCCTCGGCGCCGGAAGTGCTGGTGAACGAGGTCCTCGACGCGTTCCGCGACCGCTTCGACGTACGCCTGGAAGAGGCGCGGGTGGCGGATGAGAACGTGGAGTTCAAGCTGCCGCGCGAACTGCGCGCCGCCGACTGAGGACCGCCACGTGGCCGTCTATACCGACGTCGAGGACGAGGAACTGGATGCCTTCGTCGCCGACTACGACATCGGCGGCGTGGTCGCCTGCAAGGGCATCGCCGAAGGGGTGGAGAACTCCAACTTCCTGCTGCAGACCGAGCGGGGCAGCTTCATCCTGACGATCTACGAGAAGCGGGTGAACCCGGACGACCTGCCGTTCTTCCTGCGGCTGATGGAGCATCTGTCCGGCAAGGGCATCCCCTGTCCGACGCCGGTGAAGGGCCGCGACGGCGATGCCCTGCGCCAGCTCGCCGGCAAGCCGGCGGCGATCAACAGCTTCCTCAAAGGAGTCTGGCACCGCCATCCCCGGCCGGAGCATTGCGCCGCGCTGGGCGAGGCCATGGCGCGGCTGCATCTCGCCGGCATCGACTTCCCCATGCAGCGGCGCAACGACCTCTCGATCGACGGCTGGCAGCCGCTGATCGCGGCGACCATCGACCGCGCCGACGAGGTCGCCCCCGGTCTGGCCGAGGAAATCGACGACCAGTACCGCAGCCTGCTGGCGAGCTGGCCGGACGACCTGCCGGCCGGCGTGATCCACGCCGATCTGTTTCCCGACAACGTGTTCTTCCTCGGCGACGAGCTGTCCGGTCTGATCGACTTCTATTTCGCCTGCTCCGACGCCCTGGCCTACGACCTGGCGATCTGCCTGAATGCCTGGTGCTTCGAGCGCGAGCACGAGTTCAACATCACCAAGGCGCGCCGCATGTTGCAGGCCTACCGCACCGTGCGCACGGTCGAGCCGCGCGAAGTCGAGCTGCTGCCCGTACTGGCCCGCGGCGCGGCGCTGCGCTTCCTGCTGACCCGGCTCTACGACTGGCTGAACCAGGTCGAGGGCGCCCTGGTCCGGCCCAAGGACCCGCTGGAGTACCTGCGCAAGCTGCGCTTCCACAGCCGGGTCGGCGGCCCGGGCGCCTACGGGCTCGACTGACCGCCGTGGCGGCGCCGACGATGGTCGAGGTCTATACCGACGGTGCCTGCAAGGGCAATCCGGGGCCGGGCGGCTGGGGCGCACTGCTGCTCTACGACGGCCACGAGAAGGAGCTGAAGGGCGGCGAGCCCCGGACCACCAACAACCGCATGGAGATGCTGGCCGCGATCATGGCGCTGGAGGCGCTGAAACGGCCGTGCCGGGTGGTCCTGCACACCGACAGCCAGTACCTGCAGCAGGGCATCACCGGCTGGATCCACAACTGGAAGCGCAACGGCTGGCGCACCGCCAACCGCAAGCCGGTGAAAAACGTCGACCTGTGGCAGCGGCTGGACGCCGCGATGGCGCGCCACGACGTCGACTGGCGCTGGGTGCGCGGCCATGCCGGCAACGAGGGCAACGAACGCGCCGACCTGCTGGCGCGACAGGGGCTGGACGCCTACGGGCTGGACTAGCCCGCATTTCTCACCCTCCCCACGGCCTGCGTCGCGTCCAGGCGGTCGCTCCCGCCAGGAGCGGGCCGAAAAGCGTAGCGGGGCTACGGTTGAGGGCCGCGACGCCGCGGGCGTCCGCCTGGGCGCGACCCGAAGGGCGGCGCTGTGCCGCCGACAGGGAGCGTCGAGCCGCTTGCCCGATGCCCCACATCGCGCTGCGCGCCTCTCCTGCTCTGTCGGCGGCACAGCGCCGCGCAGGCCATGGGGAGGGTGAGAAATGCGGGCTAAGCGGCGGTCGCTTCGACCTGCAGCACGGTGCCGTCGACGCCGGTGACCCGGACCCGCGCGCCCGCCTCCAGGTCCGGCCCGGCCAGCTGCCAGCGGGTGCCGTCGATCTGGGCGACGCCACGGCCGTCGCGGATCGGCACGGTGAGCTCGAATTCGCGGCCGATCTGGGCATCGGCCCGGCGGTTCAGGGTCGGCCGGTCGGTGGCGAGCGGATGGCGGCGCAGGTAGCGGCGCGACAGCACCACGGTCATGATCGACAGCACGGCGAACACGGCGAACTGGATCTTCCAGTCCAGCTCCGGCAGGAAGAACACCAGGCCGCCGACCACCGCCGCGGATACGCCGAGCCAGAGGAAGAACACGCCGGGCGCGGCGACTTCCAGCATCACCAGCACCGCAGCGGCGATCCACCACGACCAGTGGCTGAAGGGAAAAAGGGCCTGGCTGATGGTCTCCATGCGCGTGCCTCAGGTGCTCGACCACGGTGGTGCCGTCGTCGGCACCGCGCTGCCGGCGTCACCATCCCCGCCGCCCGGTTCCGGCCGGTCGCCGGCCGGACCGCGCTGGCTGGCCTGGCGCGTCAGCTCGGCCACGCCGCCGATGGCGCCGATCACGCCGGCCGCCTCGAGCGGCAGGAACAGCACCTTCCCGTTCGGCGCGCTGGCGATGTCGCGCAGCGCCTCGACGTACTTCTGGGCGACGAAGTAGTTGACCGCCTGCACGTCGCCCGCGGCGATGGCATCGGACACCATGGTGGTCGCCCGGCCTTCGGCCTCGGCTTCGCGCTCGCGCGCCTCGGCGTCGCGGAAGGCCGCCTCGCGCCGACCCTCGGCCTCGAGGATCGTCGACTGCTTCTCGCCCTCGGCCCGCAGGATCTGCGCCGCGCGGTCGCCCTCGGCCTCCAGCACGGCGGCGCGCTTCTCGCGCTCGGCCTTCATCTGCCGGGCCATGGCATCGACCAGGTCGCGCGGGGGAGCGATGTCCTTGATCTCGATGCGGGTGACCTTCACCCCCCACGGGCTGGTGGCCTCGTCGACCACGTTCAGCAGCCGGCTGTTGATCTCGTCCCGCCGGGACAGCAGCTCGTCCAGGTCCATCGAGCCCATGACCGTGCGGATGTTGGTCATGGTCAGGTTGAGGATCGCCAGCTCGAGCTGGTTCACCTCGTAGGCGGCCCGGGCAGCATCGAGCACCTGGAAGAAGACCACGCCGTCGACCGCAACCATGGCGTTGTCGCGGGTGATCACCTCCTGCGTGGGCACGTCGAGCACGCGCTCCATCACGTTCATGCGGGTGCCGATGCGATCGACCAGCGGAATGATCAGGTGCAGGCCGGGGCGCATGGTTCGCGTGTAGCGGCCGAAGCGTTCCAGCGTATACTCGTTGCCCTGTGGCACCACCTTCACGCCGGCAAAGACAATGACGACGGCGACCACCACCAGGATCGTCGCGAATATCGCTGCACCGCTCAGTTCGAACGCCATCTCCGGCATGCTCTCGTCCTTTTGTCGTTAATGCCTGATTGTCCAGTGTGAGTTGGTGCAAAACAAACACAATCGGAAATTGCTGGACGAACTCCGGAAATGACCAATCCCAGTCGAATTCATTCTTTTCATCCAGAGGGTTACGGTGACCTCAAAGCCGCCGTTCGGGCCCTGATCCATGCTGCCGGCGGCGAGCAGCGGGCCGCCGGCCTGTGCCGGGTGTCGAAGTCGACGCTGTCGGAATACGGCAACCCGCGCTATCCCGAGCGCCACATGCCCGTGGATGTCGTCGTCGCCCTGGAGCGCGCGGTCGAGGCGATGCCGGTGACCGCCCACCTGGCCGCCGAGCACGACGCCCTGTTGCTGCAGTTACCGCGCGATGGCGGCGGCGAGGCGGAATGGCTGAGCCATCTCACCACGATCGGCAAGGAGGCCGGCGACGTGTTCCACCGCACGGGCGAATACCTGGCCGACGACGGCGATATCGACGCCCGGGAAGCGCCGAGCCTGCTGCGCGAGATCGACGAATTGCTGGCGGCGACGGCGGCGATGCGCGCGGCCGTGCGCGTGCGCATGGCACCGGCGCCCGGCACCGCCGCGGCGGGCGACACCAGGCAAGAGGAATAGAGAAAGGGGCCCGCGGGCCCCTTTCCATCGTATCGGTGTGGCGCCGCTGGCGTCGCCGTCAGGCCTGCTCGAGCATGGTCTCGGCGCCGCTGGCGACGGCCTCGCCCGGGTTGCCCTCGATGTTGATGGCCTTGACCACGCCGTCGTCGACCAGCAGGGAGAAGCGGGTGCAGCGCATGCCCATGCCGCGCGCCGTCAGGTCCAGCTCCAGGCCCAGCGCCTTGGCGTAGTCGGCACTGCCGTCGGCCAGCATCATCACCGTATCGCCGGCGTTCTGATCCTTGCCCCAGGCGCCCATGACGAAGGCGTCGTTGACCGACATGCAGGCAATCGTGTCGACCCCTTTGGCCGCCAGCGCCGCGGCATTGTCGATATAGCCGGGCAGGTGCTTGGCCGAGCAGGTCGGCGTGAACGCGCCGGGGAGGCCGAACAGCACCACCTTCTTGCCCGCGAACAGCTCCTCGCTCTGCACCGCCGCCGGGCCTTCGGCCGTCATCGTCATCAGCGTGCCCGAAGGCATCTTCTCACCAACCTGGATCGTCATCGTCTTCGCATCCCTTGTTGCCATTGTCGCCGGCGCCGGCTGGCGCGGGCTTCCTTGCCCCATCGGGGGCTTATAGCCGGCCAGAGACGGCGCGGCCAGAGGCGGCGGTCAGCCGCTTGTGGATAGATCTAGGACGGCCTCGGCCGCGCGGCCACCATCGACCAGGGTAAATCGCAAGGTACCCGTCGTCAGCAGATCCTTGCCGGGACCGGCGAACACGGGCAGCCGCAGCCGCGCCCGCCGGCCGTCGTCGCTGAGCGCCACCTGCGGCCGGCCGAAGGCGAACGGCCGTGGACCTTCGACCATGATATCGGGCGCCTCGAACGGCGCGGCTGCCTCGACATCGACCACCAGCTCCTGTTGTCCGGCGGTCCCTTCGGTCACCGCGGTGACGATGTGGAACGGCGCGTCGGCGCCGCGGCGGGGCACCTGCGCGGCGAACCGGGCGATGCTGCCGGCATGCGCGGTCGTGGCGGCGGCGCCGGCGGGCAGGTCGAGCGCCAGTCTGGCCTCCACCGGCACGCAGATCTCGGCACAGATCAGCACCGCCGCCGCCAGGTCGAGGGCGACGGCCTCGCCCGGGCGCTGCAGGCGGACATCGAGCGGCAGCACCAGCTTGCCGCCATAGCCGAAGCTGTCGAAACCGAAGGCGGTGAAGCGGCGCGGCGCCGGCCACAGCACCTCGACCGCGGCGACATTGCCGGATGCCGACCAGTCGAACTGCGGTGGCGCCCCGGATTCGCCGGGATCGCGCCAGTAGGTCTTCCAGCCGTCGGCGAGGGCGATTTCCAGGCCGATGCGGGCCGTCTGTCCATCGACGGCCGTCTGTGCGGCGATCAGACGCAGGCGCGCCTCGGGCACCCCGGCCCATGGCGAGGCAGCCGCCGGTTCGGCCCTGAGCGGCGCCAGGCCGGTCGAAACCAGGGCGATCGCGGCGATCAGGAGCGGCTGCAGAAGCCGCAATGTGCGGACAGAAGTCATTCGCCTCCCACTGTTGGCGGCGCCGGGCTGCGGCACTGGCCGATTGCAACCCCGGCGCTATATAGGGCTAAATTAACGTGCACGCGGTGACAATGTCGTGAGCCCGTTGGGCCCGGCCGCGGCGAATAAAGGTTAATGACCCTGAGCGACCAGAACAGCGACGACGGCTACCTTACCGGACAACTGCTGATCGCCATGCCATCGATCGGCGACCCCCGGTTCGAGCGCACGGTCATCTACCTTTGTGCCCACTCGGCCGAGGGCGCGATGGGCCTGATCATCAACAAGCTGGCCGACGAGATCGACTTCGACGAACTGCTGCAGCAGCTCAACGTCGATGCCGGCGATCCGCGGCAGCAGATCCGCGTCCATGTCGGCGGCCCGGTGGAGACCGGCCGCGGTTTCGTCCTGCACACGACCGACTACCAGCAGGAATCGACCCTGCTGGTCAGCGACGACGTCGGCCTGACGGCCACCGTTGACATCCTGCGGGCGATCGCGGAGGGCAGCGGACCGCGGCAATGCCTGCTGGCCCTGGGCTACGCCGGCTGGGCGCCGGGCCAGCTCGACGGCGAGATCCAGGCCAACGGCTGGCTGCACGTGAATGCCGACCTGCCGCTGGTGTTCGACAGCGATCTGGAGAACAAATGGAGCCGGGCCGTCAGCAAGGTCGGCATCGATCCCTCGTTCCTGTCGAGCGACGCCGGCCACGCCTGAGCGACCGCCGCCGCACCCTTCGAGACGGCCGCTGGCGCGGCCTCCTCAGGGTGAGGTGCCTGGTTTCCAGTTCCTTTTCCTGAGGAGCGTCCGCAAGGACGCGTCTCGAAGGATGAAGGCCCGGGACCGTGCCACTTTGACCGACGCAAACAGATCCTAGGCTGTGGTGCTGCGCGGGCGGTCGTTGGCCAGCAGCGCGAACAGCACATGATCGCGCCAGGCGCCGTCGATGCGCAGATACTCGCGCGCATGGCCTTCCTCGTGAAAGCCGACCTTGCGCAGCACTGCCTTGCTGCGCTCGTTGCTGGGCAGGCAGGCCGCTTCCAGCCGGTGCAGGCGCAACTCGTCGAACACGAACGGCAGGACCGCGCGCACGCCGTCCTGCATCAGGCCCTGGCCGGAGTGGGGCCGGCCCATCCAGTATCCCAGCGAGCAGGACTGGGTGACGCCGCGGCGGACGTTCGACAGGGTCAGGCCGCCGAGCAGGTCGTCGTCGGCCTTGCGGAAGATGAAGAAGGCATAACCGCAGCCGTCCCGGGCATCGCGCCCGTAGCGGCGCAGCCTGCGGCGATAGGCATTCCGCGTCAGCTCGTCGTCGGCCCAGGTCGGCTCCCAGGGCGTCAGGAACGAACGGCTGAGCGCGCGCAGGCGGGCCCAATCGGCCCAGTCGCCCAGTTGCGGCGCCCTGAGATAGACTTGGCGGCCCTGCATCACCGGCGGCGTGCCGGTCCAGGGCGGATGTCGCAGAAACGTGCTCACGGCCTGCTCGTTTGCTGTCGCGATAGTTCAGTGAAATTTTGCCGCGATGTCGTCGTAGCTGGCAAGCCGCCGCAACGGGCCGATTGCAGCAACCGTGGGGGCGCCGGCACTTAGGATCCGCCCGGCGACACGGCGCACGGCCGCCGCATCCACCGCTTCGATGCGCGAGACGACCTCGGCCGGGGGAATCGGCCGGCCGAAGATCAGCATCTGCCGGGCCAGCTGCTCGGCCCGGGCCGAGGAGCTTTCCAGCGCCATCAGCGTCGACGCCTTGAGCTGGGCCCGCGCCCGGGCGACCTCGTCCTCGCCGGCGTCGGCCGCCACCCGGACCAGCTCGTCGCACAGCACCGGGACCAGCTCGGCGACCTCGTCTTCGCCGGTCCCGGCATAGGCGCAGAACACGCCGCCGTCGGCGAAGGACTGGGTGAAGGTGAACACCGCATAGCACAGGCCGCGGCTCTCGCGGACTTCCTGGAACAGCCGCGAGGACATGCCGCCGCCGAGCACCGTCGACAGCGCTTGCGCGGTGTAGAAGTCGGGATCGGTGTAGCTCAGGCCCGGCAGAGCCAGGCTGAAGTGGACCTGTTCCAGGTCGCGCTCGGCACGCACCTCGCCGCCGCCGTAGACCGCCGGTTCGTAGGCGCCGGCGGTCTGCGTCGGCAGGTCGGCGAAATGCCGTTCGGCCAGGGCAACCAGGCCGTCGTGGTCGACGGCGCCGGCGGCGCACAGCACCAGCGACGAGGCGACATAGTGCTTGTCCATGAAACCGCCCAGGCGGGCGCGGTCCATCGCCTGCACCTTCTCCACCGTGCCCAGGATCGACCGGCCCAGGGGCTGCCCGGGAAAGGCCTGCTCCTGCAGGTGATCGAAGACGATGTCGTCGGGCGTATCCTCGGTCTGGCCGATCTCCTGCACCACCACGGTACGCTCGCGGGCCAGTTCGTCCTCGAGAAAGCTCGAATGCTGCAGGATGTCCGCCAGGATATCCACGCTCAGAGGCAGATCGTCGCCAAGCACGCGGGCGAAATAGGCGGTGTGCTCGCGGCTGGTATAGGCGTTGAGGTGACCGCCGACGGCCTCGATTTCTTCGGCGATGACCCGGGCCGAGCGCCGTTCCGTGCCCTTGAAGGCCATATGCTCGAGCATGTGGGCGACACCGTTCTCGGCCGCGGTTTCGTGCCGCGCGCCGGCGTCGACCCAGACCCCGACGGCGGACGAGGCGACGTCGCTGCGGGCGTCGGTCACCACGCGCAGGCCGTTGGCAAGCGTGCTGATCTGGACGGAACTGCCCTCCAGTGCGGCTTCGTTGACGGTTCGAGATTCGGATCGGGTCATGCGTCAGCCTGTGCAGTGGCGATGTGGGCCTGAACGGCGGCAAGCTCGTTGGGCAGCACGGCGAAACGTTCGTCGCGCTGGTACAGGTCGGCCATGTGCGCCGGCAGGGCCGGACGTACGCCGGTGGCGCGCTCGACCGCGTCGGGGAACTTGGCCGGATGCGCCGTGCCGAGCACGACGACCGGCGCCGGCGGCGCCAGCTCGCGGGCGGCGCGTACCGCCACCGCCGTGTGCGGGTCGACCAGCACGCCGCTGTCTTCGTAGACGGCGCGAATGGTCTCGGTGGTGCTGTCCTCGTCGACCCGGTGCGAGGCGAACCAGCGTCGGGCCTCCGCCAGCGCCTCGTTGCCGACGCGAAAGCCGCCTTCGCCCGCCAGCTCGGCCATCCAGCCGGCGACGGTGGCGCCGTCGCGCCCGGCGAGGTCGAACAGCAGGCGCTCGAAGTTGCTGGCCACCTGGATGTCCATGCTCGGGCTCTGCGTGGCGTGCACGTCGCCGGTGCGGTAGCTGCCACCGCCGTCGAAGAAGCGGTGCAGGATGTCGTTGCGGTTGGTGGCGACGATCAGCCGTTCCATCGGCAGGCCCATCCGGGCCGCGGCGTAGCCGGCGTAGGCGCAGCCGAAGTTGCCGGTCGGGACGGCGAAGCTGACGCGCCGCTCGGGCGCCCCCAGGGCGGCGGCGGCGGTGACGTAGTAGACGATCTGCGCCACCACCCGGGCCCAGTTGATCGAGTTCACCGCCGACAGGTGATGGCGGTCGCGGAAGGCATGGTCGTTGAACATCGCCTTCACCAGCGCCTGGCAGTCGTCGAAGGTGCCTTCGATGGCGATGGCATGCACGTTGCCGGCATCGACCGTGGTCATCTGCCGGCGCTGCACCTCGGAGACGCGGTTGTGCGGGTAGAGAATGAAGACGTCGATGGCCGCGCGGTCGCGGCAGGCCTCGATCGCCGCCGAACCGGTATCGCCGGAGGTCGCGCCGACGATGGTCACCCGGCTGCCGCGCTGGCGCAGGACGTGGTCGAACAGCTGTCCGAGCAGCTGCATGGCGACGTCCTTGAAGGCCAGCGTCGGCCCGTGGAACAGCTCCAGCAGCCAGTGGCCGTCGCCGAGCTCGCGCAGCGGCGCCACCGCCTGGTGATCGAACCGGGCATAGGCCTCGTGCGACATCCGCAGCAGCGCCTCAGGGTCGATGTCGCTGGCGAACGGCGCAATCAGCTCGGCCGCGGCGTCGGCGAACGAGAGGCCGGCTATGGTGCGGATCCGCTCGGGCGCGAGCGGCGGCCAGGCGTCGGGCACATAGAGCCCGCCGTCGCGGGCCAGGCCGGTCAGCAGGACGTCCTCGAAGGCCAGTTCCGGCGCCTGTCCGCGGGTACTGATGTATCGCATGGAGCCTAGTACCCACTATCAGGATTAGCTGCGTCATGAGACGGCCTGAGGCGTCCCGTGGCTAGGAGCGCCGGCGCCGGCGATGTGGGGCATCGGCAAGCCGGCGCGACGACGCCCACGGGACGCCCCAGGCCGCCCGCCGGGTCGCTTTTCGCTCCGCACCCGGGGCGTCGCCGCGCTTGCCCGATGCCCCGCATCGCGCTGCGCGCGGCTCCTACCGGGTGCGGTCGAAAAGACGATCTCATGATGCAGCTAATCC
>Ga0056121_1000216_pt1 | contig 20470 bp, 21 predicted proteins | sample WorMetHEROISLAND_FD_83872 | JGI IMG/M metagenome (GOLD analysis project Ga0056121, IMG submission 83872) | Marine gutless worms symbiont microbial communities from Max Planck institute for Marine Microbiology, Germany - Olavius sp. 1 HERON ISLAND ...
AAGCGCATCATCGTTGAAACTATGGACTTTAAGTCCCTTCACGTTCAGTCCGTGGCTTGTCCACGGATGAGGACTTTAGTCCTCCAGACTATGGACTTTCAGTCCATAGTGGTTGATTGCGGACAAATTTTCTGTCTTTATATCAGAACAATGTAGGTTGGACAGGTTCTTACAGGTGGTAACCAATGGCCCGTGATGCGCTGATCCAGTGTCATGCCTGCGGATTGCTCCAGCGTAATCCGCCCCTGCCGGCGGGCGGTGCGGTGCGTCCGGTGTGATACCCTGCTGCACCGCCATGTTCCGGACAGTTTGAACCGTGCCCTGGCCTTGACCATCGCCGGGATTATCCTGTTCGTGGTCGCCAACAGCTTTCCCTTTCTGTCGTTTCAGTTCCGGGGGCAGATTACCGAGACGACCCTGGTTACCGGGGTCGAGATGCTGTATCGAGAGGGCATGTGGATCTTGGCCCTGGTGGTTTTCTTCACCAGCGTCCTGGCACCGGGGCTCCAGCTGGTATTGCTCCCACTCAAAATGAACCCTGTCGGGCGCGGATTCCCCACCCTCTTCCGCTATGTGGCAACCTTGACCCCCTGGGGCATGATGGACGTGTTCATGCTGGGGATCCTGGTGTCGGTCGTGAAGCTCGCGGATATGGCCACTATCATCCCGGAGACCGCCCTGTTCGCGTTCGTGGTGCTGATCTTCGTGCTCGCCGCTGCCCAGGCCGCCCTGGATGGGGATAGCGTGTGGTCGCGGGTGCCGGTACCCGACCGGGTTCGCCGCTCTCCCCGTCCGGGGGAACCCGTATGTGCATGCCACGTCTGTGAGCTGGTGATGCCGGAGGCGGAGGCCGACCATGGGCAGGGTCGCCCAGGTTGTCCCCGTTGCGGCGAAGGCCTGCACCGGCGCAAACCGGACAGCCTGCAACGTACCTGGGCCCTGGTGATCGCCGCTATCATCTGTTATCTGCCGGCGAACCTGCTGCCCATCACCACTGTGACCTCTTTCGGTAAGCCGCAATCAGATACCATCATGAGTGGGGTGATCTATCTGTTCGGTCACGGTATGTGGCCGCTGGCCCTGGTGGTCTTCCTGGCCAGCGTTCTGGTGCCGCTGATGAAGTTGGTCATCCTGATCTATCTGCTGGTCTCCGTTCATAGGGGTTCCACTCGGCGTCTCCGGGACCGGACCCGCCTGTACCGGATAACGGAGGTCGTGGGTCGCTGGCCCATGGTGGATATCTATGTGGTCACCATTCTGGTGGCACTGGTCAGGTTGGGTAACCTGGCGACCATCGAGGCCGAAGCGGGGGCGGTCTTTTTCGCTGCCGTGGTGATCATTACCATGTTCGCGGCCATGGCATTCGATCCCAGACTCATCTGGGACCCCGCTCGGTATAGGCCTGGTAGGCCAGCCAACCGCCGATCAGCAGGGCGACGATCGGGATGAGCCAGACCAGCGAAACCGGGCGCCGTGGTACCACCACCGCTTCTGGCAGCTGGGCTTCCGACGGCTGGTCAGGTGGCTGGCCCGGTTGTGGCTTGTTCGGTTGTTCCGGCGCTGTCATGTGCTTGGTTCCTGTGGTCCCAGGATCCGCATCGAGTTCAAGACCGCGGCGGGTCTGGAGGCAGGCAAGACCAAGGTCAAGTTCAAGGAGGTGGAGGTCGGGAAGGTCACGGCCATCGATTTGGACGAGGAGCTGCGGAAGGTCAAGGTTACCGCCGAGCTCGTCGCCGGGGCGGAGCGCTATCTGACCCGCAAGACCCGCTTTTGGGTGGCGCGTCCACGGGTCACCGCAAGCCGGGTGTCGGGCCTGGATACCCTGCTTTCCGGCGCTTATATCGCCGTGGATCCGGTCACCGGGGATGAGCCGGCGCGGGAATTCGTCGGACTCGAGGTGCCGCCCTTGTTCACCACTTCGGAGCCCGGTAAAAAATTCATACTCCGTTCCAGGACCCTTGGATCCCTGAATACCGGTTCCCCCGTCTACTACCGGCACATCGAGGTCGGACAGGTGGTCGGCTTCAAGCTCAATCAGGATGGGGAGGCCGTCAGCATCGAGCTTTTTATCGCCGAGCCCCACGATCGATTGGTCCTGACCAATACCCGCTTCTAGAACGCGAGCGGCGTCGATTTCAAATTGGATGCGGATGGCCTGACCGTGGATACCCAGTCCATGCTCTCGGTATTGGTCGGGGGAGTAGCCTTCGATACACCGCCGACTCTGGAGGAGAAGGGGAAACCCGCGGCCGCAGACTATTCCTTCCACCTCTATGCCAGCCGCAAAGAGGCCCACAAAAGGACCTACCGGGAAAAGGAATACTACCTACTGTTCTTTGAGGGGTCGGCACGTGGTCTGAGCGTGGGGACTCCGATTCTGTTCAAGGGTATCAAGTTGGGCCGGGTGTTGGACGTGCGGCTCGAGTTCGATGTGGAGAAGTTCAAATCCCAGATCCCGGTCTTGATCGAGCTCGAGCCTCAGCGGGTCCAGCTCGTCGGCGGCGATTACGAAGCGATCAAAAAGATCGACCCCATGGAGCGATTCGTCAGGGAGGGGTTGCGGGCCCAGCTCAAGTCTGGGAGCCTAATCACCGGTCAGCTCTATGTGGAGCTGGATTTTTTCGATGCTGCGCCGGCGGCTAAGCTCGGGGAACATAACGGGTATCCGGTGATTCCCTCCATAGCGTCCGCCCAGCTGGAGGAGCTGACCAACCAAGCGGCCGAGTTCATGAACACATTGAACGCGCTGCCGCTGCGGGAGATCGGGAACGACCTCCGAGATACCGTCAAGGGGGCAAAGGAAATCGCCACTTCCAAGGCGCTGGACCGATCCCTGGTGGAGCTCGAGTCCGCGCTCCGACGAGTGGGCAAAACGGCGCGGGATCTGGACCGAGAGGTGGTTCCTCAGCTGGGCGCGGCCTTGGAACAGGCCCGGGTCGTCCTCACTTCGACGGACGAGTTGGTGGCGCCGGATTCGGCGCTCTATCTGGAACTCAGACGAATGCTGAAGGAGCTTTCCGCTGCCGCACGCTCCATCCGTGGGATGGCGGACTACCTGGAACGGCATCCAGAGGCCCTTCTCAAGGGCAAAGGGGGATTGCGATGATGACTCGATTTGCTGCGGGATGCGCCGCTTTATTGATCGCTGGTTTGATGCTGGGCGGCTGCGTTACTGCGCCTTCTTCTTTTTATACGCTGAACTCGACGCTACCGGCTGCTCAGGAATCGGCAGCGCCCCTTCCGGGCCAGAATCTGGCCGTCGGGATCGGACCGGTGCGCTTTCCGGCGTTTCTCGATCGGCCCCAGATTGTGGCCCGTACCACCCATAATCAACTCCGAGTGGACGAGTTCCATCGCTGGGGCGGCTCCCTGGAAGACGACTTCCTGCGGGTGCTGAGCGAAAATCTGGGCCAGCTGCTGGGTACCAGTCGGATTCTCGTGGAGCCGGCGGAGGTGCGCTTTCCATTGGACTTCCGGGTCGTCGCGGACGTGCTGAAGTTCGAGGGCACACCCGAGGGCGATGCCCTATTCAAGGTGCGTTGGGGGATACTGGACGCACACATGCTGCAGGCCCTCGTGATTAGGGATGACGCCTATCGCAGCCGGGCCGCGAGTTCGAAACCGGGGGCCATGGTCGCCGCCTTGAGCGAGACCCTGTCCGCCTTCAGTCGTGACGTGGCCGAACAGCTGCGTGGTCTCGCCAAGACCGAGGCGGCGCCCACGCCCCCCGAGCCCCCCCCAGCGATCGGGCCGCAAATGAACGGGCCGGTTTCCTGCCGGTCTCCGGCCTGCCGTTGCCTTCCGCGGAGGTAGAGGAAGCGGCTGTTGGTAGCCGGCGACTGGAAGCTAGTGGTTGGATTAGTTGGTATCCAGCCCGATGTAGTCCCAAAGCTTGCGTCCGAGGCTGACCTCGGCGGGGGGTGGCTTGTCGTCCAACAAGCGGCCGGCGCGGCGGTTCAAGGTCAATACCCGTTCGGCATCCGCCGCCAGCTTGTCTTTGCCGAGGTGCTTATAGGCTGCGATCAGGATCTCTAAGGCATCCTCGACGGCGCTGGTGCGCTGGTAGTGCTCGATGACATGCTGGCAGCGGTTGGCTGCCGCCACATAGGCCTGACGCTTCATGTAGTAACGGGCGACGTGAATCTCGTTTTTAGCCAGGTTATTACGTAGAAAGAGCATGCGCTGGTGGGCATCGGGGGTGTATTTGCTGTCCGGAAACAAACGCACCAGCTTGGCAAAATCCTGGAAGGCATCCAGCGCGGAGCCGGGATCCCGTTGGGACGGGTCGGTGGGGATATAGCGGTCGAGGAAGCCGACACTGCGGTTGTAGTTGACAATACCCTTCAGGTAGGAGGCATAGTCGACATAGAGATGCCGGGGGTAGAGCTTGACGAAGCGGTCGGCCGCGGCGATCGCCGACTCGGGTTCCCCGGCCTTGTAATGGGCGTAGGCCACATCAAGCTGGGACTGCATGGCGTAGCGCCCGAACGGATAGCGGGCCTCCAGCTTTTCGTAATACTCGATGGCCCGTGCGTAGTTGCCCGCGGCGAGCTCCGCGGCCGCCTCCGAATAGAGCTTGGTCACATTCCAGGCCCTGGTCGGATCCTTGTGGCTCTGCAACCAGCCACAAGCCGTCAGGGTGAACGCAAGCGCGCAGACGAGCGTCGATCGAATCCGGATCATGCCGCAATTTGCCCAGACTAAGAAGGATCGGATTATACCGAGACGCCGCATCTCGGGGCAGCCGTTCGTCCCGACGCAGGGCGAGCGCGTATAAATTTGTTGTCGATTGAGGTTGCTGCCAGCTTCGGGTCGTCAGCCGCACCTGCGGTGGTTCGCCATGACCGGTAGGCGCCGGCTTGCCAGCGCTGGGCTGGAAGGCAACCAAGCCGGCCGGTCGAAGCTCGGGAAAGCGCGGGCAAGCCCCGCACCTACGAGCCTTCCAGCGCAGGGAAAACCAATCCGGCAACTTCATGTTTTCAGCAAGACTTATACACGTTTACCCTGCGTCCCAACGCCATTGCGGGAAGCCGGCATGAAGGACGCCGACCGGGCAGTCCCCGCGGAGCACTGTCTACGCATCGACCCGGCGCTGGCGGGACGCCGGCTCGACCAGGCCCTTGCCGAGCTGCTGCCCGCATACTCTCGCAGCCGCTTGCAGCGGCTGCTCGACCAGGGCCTGGTGCTGGTGGATGGCAGGAGCCGCCGGCGCCGCGATAAGGTGCGGGGCGGTGAGGAGGTATGCCTGAGGTTGATGCCGGAACCTTGCAACCCGTGTGTTGCCCAACCGATTGCCCTGGATATCCTGTTCGAGGACGACCAGCTGCTCGTGGTCAACAAGCCGGCGGGATTGGTGGTCCATCCCGCTGCCGGGAACCGGGACGGTACCTTGCAGAACGCCTTGCTGCATCATCTCCTGCAACTGGAGTCGGTGCCGCGGGCCGGAATCGTGCACCGACTCGATAAGGACACCAGTGGGCTCCTGGTGGTAGCCAAGACGCTCTTGGCCCACAAGTCCCTGGTGGATCAGCTGCAAGGGCATAGCCTGTACCGGGAGTATCGCGCCCTGGTCCAGGGTGTCTCGGTCGCGGGGGGGACCATCGACGCACCCATCGGCCGCGACCCGTTCCACCGCACCAGGATGGCCGTGGTTGCGGGAGGCCGGCCAGCCGTGACCCACTACCGGGTCCGGGAACGGTTCGACGCCCATACGCTGCTTAGCGTGCGGCTCCGGACCGGCCGCACCCATCAGATCCGGGTCCATATGATCCACATCCGCCATCCCTTGGTGGGGGACCGGACCTACGGCGGTCGCCCACGGCTGCCCCGGGGCGCGGGTGTGCGCCTGATCGAGGCCCTGCAGGGGTTTCCTCGCCAGGCCCTGCACGCCACTGCCCTGGGATGTGACCACCCGGCGACCGGAGCGGCCATGCATTGGGAGATCCCGCTACCCGAGGATATGCGGGAGTTGCTGAGCCTGTTGCGGGGACAGAATAGATCTGGGGCCTGTTGACTTTTAACGCTAACCGATGTCAGTTGTCAGGGGACAGTTATCAGTTGGCAGTGGTCAAGAAGATACCGGTTAGCGGACCTGTATAAATCCTAGCACCCCATTTCACCTTATTTTTCGCTCTCAGAGCCTCCCAAACGCGTCACGGCAAGGCACAGCGCGCAGGGAATAGCTTCCTCTATTGCCAAGCGCTGTAGCGCCGCCTTGGCGTGTTTGGGGGGCTCCCTTCGGGCGCGACGAGAGATGGCCAGCTGCGTTGTTGCGCGAGCTTGAAAGAGGACGGGCTATTCCGGCGCTCGCGCGCCTCGCAGCTGGCCGCCTCTCGCCGCGCTGAGAACGGAAAATAAGGTGAAATGGGGGGTACTAGGCTCTTTATGGATTCCGGACTGTTACCATCCCCTCCGACACGACCGCGGTGCGACCGTAGGGTGGGCTGTGCCCACCGACCGGGTTTCCAGTCACCAGCGGCTCGTCGCCGGTCTCCTCTGCATTGATGCGGTTCGCGCCCCCTTACAGTGTCATCCTATAAGACCTACCACGCTCACCGCATCCTACACTCAATGTCAACAGTCCTAGAGTGGATTGAACCGAGCTGGCCCGCCCCGCCGCAGGTGCGGGCCCTGTGCACGACGCGCGGCGGAGGTGTCAGTACCGGCCCCTTTGCCGGCCTGAATCTGGCCGATCATGTGGGGGACGAGCCGTCCCTGGTGGCGCAGAATCGCGCCCTGCTGCGCGCGCGCCTCGGCCTGCCCGCGGAGCCCCATTGATTGCGGCAGGTCCATGGTTGCAGGGTCGCCGATGCGGTCAGAGATCCCAGGGATTGCCAGGCGGATGCCGTGATCGCTGCACGCCCGCGGGAGGTCTGTGCCGTGCTGACAGCGGATTGTCTCCCGCTGTTGCTGTGCGATGCGGCGGGGACCCGCGTAGCGGCGGTGCATGCAGGCTGGCGGGGCCTGGCGCAGGGTGTCATCGAGGCGACCATCGCCCGGCTCGCAGTGTCTCCCCGAGCGGTCCCGTGCTGGTTGGGACCGGCCATCGGTCCGCAGGCATTCGAAGTGGGAGCCGAGGTACGGGCCCGTTTCCTCGCGCAGGGGGGTGAGGACACCAAGGCCGCGTTCGTACCGACGCCTGGGGACAAATAGTTGGCGAATCTCTATGCCTTGGCCCGTGAACGTCTGCGCGCCTGTGGTGTCGACCAGATCCGGGGCGGCGAGTTCTGTACCTATTCCGACCCTCAGCGCTTCTTCTCCTACCGGCGTGACCAGGTTACCGGGCGTATGGCGAGCCTGATCTGGATCGATCCGGACACCACGACGGTGAAGCGACCCTTAACCTAGTACAGGTGCTTTCAACGACCGATAACATCTTGAGCGGTAGCGGGTATTGTTTTAACTACGAATCACGCGAATCAACGCGAATACCCCCATGGGCGCAAACAACCTAATTCGCGCGGATTCGCGTGATTCGTAATTTTCCTCTCTTTTGCCGAGCGATTCCAGAAACAGGGAATTGCGCGTACTATTTGAAGGGTTGCAAACGACGACGAGGTGGATCTTGGCAGACTGGAGCATGCTCACTTTGGTCGGGGTGGACAGGCCCGGTATCGTCGCGCGTGTGACGCGCGCCGTTTTCGAGGCCGGTGGTAACCTCGGCGAGGCGTCGATGCTTCGTCTCGGCGGCAATTTCACTATTATGATGATAGAGTGGCCCTTATGAAACAGCGCCTGATTCCGTTGCTGATTGCCTTTTTGCTGGCATTGCCCGCCGGGTTGGTCTGCGCCAAGTCTCAAGACGTCCCGATTTTGAGCCTGGTGCCTACATCCCGCCAACAACGGGCCACGATGATCATCAATCAGGCGCTGGAACACTTTCATTACCGCAAAATGGTCTTGGACGACGGGTTTGCCGAGCAGATCCTCAAGAAATACCTCGCAGCGTTGGACCCCAACCGATCTTTCTTTTTGCGGGGGGATGTCGATCGCTTGAAGCACAGTGTCCATCGTCTGGACAACGACTTGGCGCAGAGTAAGCTCGACCTCGCCTTCGAGATCTTCCGTCTCTACCGTCAGCGGGTCGACGAGCGGGTCCGGTTTGCCCTGTCCCTGTTGGACGCCGGATTCGATTTCAAGCACCCGGAGAGCTACCGTTTCGACCGTTCCGAGGCGGAACGTGCAAGGAACCGTGCCGAGCTCGACGAAATCTGGCGCAAGCGGGTAAAGAACGACTGGCTCGGGCTGCGTCTTTCCAAAGAGAAAGAAAATAAAATTCTGGGACTCCTGCGCAAACGTTACCAAGGGTTGGCACGGCGTGTCCGGCAATTCGACAGCGACGATGTCTTCCGGACCTTCATCAATGCCTACACCGAAAGTCTGGAGCCCCATACGAGCTACATGTCGCCGAGCACCTTGGAGAACTTCGACATCAGCATGCGGCTCTCCCTCGAAGGCATCGGTGCGGTACTGCGCGGAGAGAACGAGTACACGGTGGTACAACGTATCCTCCCCGGAGGACCGGCACATCAAAGTGGCCTGATTCACAGCGGCGATCACATCGTCGGCGTGGCTCAAGGGAAGGGTGTGATGGAGGACGTGATCGGCTGGCGTTTGCAGGATGTCGTCGACATGATCCGTGGTCCCAAGGGGTCGGTGGTGCGCCTCCGGATCCGACCCAAGTCCTCGGGATCGGACGGAGCGACCCGTGAGATCTCCATCGTACGCAACGAGATCAAGCTCGAAGATCAGGCCACCAAGAGCTATCTGATCGATGATGTGGAGACTATCCCCAGGGTGCGTATCGGGGTCATAGAGATCCCGGCTTTCTACCGCGATTTCCGAGCCGAATCGAAGGGGAACAAAGATTTCCGCAGCACGACCCAGGACGTGCGGGACCTGATCCGAAGACTCGAACGCCAAGGCGTAGACGGCATTGTGGTGGATCTGCGCGGCAATGGGGGCGGCTTCCTTACCGAGGCAACCGCGTTGACGGGGCTCTTCATCGACGCGGGTCCGATCGTGCAGGTGAAGGACACCTTTGGCAAGGTCGAGGTCGAGACAGATCCGGATCCGGGCATCGTCTATAAGGGACCCTTGGCCGTGCTCGTCGACCGCAACAGTGCCTCCGCCTCCGAGATCTTCGCCGCTGCGATGCAGGACTATGGTCGTGGGATCATTATCGGTGAGCCGACATTCGGCAAGGGAACGGTCCAGACCCTGATCGAGCTCAATCGCTTCGTCCCCAACCAGGAAGACGATCTCGGGCGTCTACGCCTTACGGTGGCGGAGTTCTTCCGTATCAGCGGCGGCAGTACGCAGCTACGCGGTGTGGTGCCTGACATCCCATTCCCAACGCTGGCGGACTCCGACGACCACGGAGAGCGCGCCCTGGACAATCCGCTGCCATGGGCCAGGATCGACGCAGCCGATTACGCCCGGTTCTCTCTGAACGGAGTGGGAATACGGTTGCTTCGGCAACGCTCCGAGCAGCGCATCCGTCGTGACCCCGGATTCGATATGCTGATTGCCCGGGAGCAAGTGCTCGGAGAGTTGGAGGATCAGATCGTCGTTTCGCTCCGCGAGCGGGATAGACGTATCGAGTCGAAACGACGCGAACGTGTACTCAAGGATCAGCGCAATGCATTTTTACGGACGCAGGGCATCCATCCGGTGGACGAAGATGCCGATGAGGTGGATCAGGACGCCTTGGAGAAGCAGCAGGAAGTCATTGCGCGGATCCAGGTAAAGGAGACGACCCGCATCCTCGCCGATGCCATTCGCCTCGGTTCTCGCGGCTGGCCGCGCTCCGCCATGCGCGACTGATTCCGGATCCGGTCCGAGTTACGCGTGCCTAGTACCCCATTTCACCTTATTTTTCGCTCTCAGAGCCTCCCAAACGCGCCAAGGCACAGCGCACAGGGAATAGCTCCCTCTCTTGCCAAGCGCTGTAACGCCGCCTTGGCGCGTTTGGGAGGCTCTGAGAGCGAAAAATAAGGTGAAATGGGGTACTAGACCAAATCCTGAATCGGGGGATCTCCGCAGCACTCGACATGCGGAGTCTTATTCATGTGGAATATTCCCAACCTGTTGACTCTGTTGCGTATCCTATTGATTCCGGTCTTCGTCGGGGTCTTTTATATCGCCATTTTCTGGGCCCCTTTCGTCTGTGCCCTCGTATTCAGCGTTGCTGCGCTCACGGACTGGCTCGACGGGTACCTGGCCCGGCGTTGGCAGCAGGCTTCACCCTTCGGTGCCTTTCTCGATCCGGTGGCCGACAAGCTCATGGTCGCCGTGGCGCTGGTGCTGCTGGTGCAGTCGGATCCACGGGCGGCCCTGGTCCTCCCGGCGGCAATCATCATCGGCCGCGAAATCGCCGTCTCCGCCCTACGCGAGTGGATGGCCGAACTCGGGGCCCGGACGCAGGTCGCCGTCTCAAAGGTCGCAAAGTTCAAGACCACGGCACAGATGATCGCCATCATCCTGTTGATTTCCAGTCGGGACGATACGGACTCGCCGCTTTACGGTTTCGGGATGGGGTTGCTCTATATCGCCGCGGTCTTGACCCTCTGGTCCATGCTGCTCTATTTACGTGCAGCCTGGCCGAGCTTGAAGTCCCCGGACAGACCGTTGAACGGTGAGGAAAAACAATAGGCTACTCGAACAGACTCCTGAATGCGCCGGTAAACTGCTTATAGGCCTCCCAACCGTCCTTGTCCATCACCTGGTCGATGACCCAGCGGTTCTCCTCCTGCTGTCCCATGACACACTGTATTTCGTAGCCCAGGTGCCGCAGGAAGGGATAGCCAGGTCCTTCGTCGTCGAAGTGGAGCGGGGCGTACTCGTCGGAACGCCGGTTGAGCAATGCGATAAAGGGGCGGCCATGGTCGCCGCCGCCGAAGAGGTCGCGACTATTGTCCTGGAGGTGTTCGATGACCTTGGTGACGACAGTGGTAATCAGGGTGCGGCGGTCATCTTCGCTCATGATGCCGTAACATAGGCGGTCGGCGATCTGGATCAGGAAAACGAGATACTCCTGGATGACCGCCATACGTTGCCGATCGTCCGTATAGACGAAACGCTCACAATGCAGGTTAACGGCCTTCTCCACGGAAAGACGCCAGGCAATAAAGGCGAGTGCACCCGTGATCTCCGGCACGGACCTTTCCTGCTCCGCATTCCACCAATGACTCTTGATTCTCAGTGCCACCTTTTCCTCCTCCCCTGCAACCCAATGCCATACAACTGAGTCAAGTTTGTGCACGGCACAAAACATTCCCGCCTGGTGGGCTTAGAGACTGTCTAAGAACTAACTAACCCGTAGGGTGGGCTGTGCCCACCGAATACGACGCCTGACCGGTGGGCACAGCCCACCCTACGGGTACGGTTCTATGAAAATCAATGGCTTAGTTTTTAGACAGCCTCTTAGGGCGACGTCTCGTCTCGTCGGCTAATGGTACAGGATTAACAGGATGTTCAGGATTAACAGGATTTTTTGGTGTGAAGAATGCTTGCCGGTTTGGTCAGGGCGTGATCGGGTGTTGGAAATTCAGGAAAGATAAACATCCTGTAAATCCTGTGTAATCCTGTCAATCCTGTCCGATTGGCGTTTTGCGGCGACGCTCGAGTTGGGCACTCGTGGGCTTGAGGCGAAGCCTCGCTGGCGTTCTTTGTAAATAGGCTGTGCTCATCGACGACTGACCCAACTACAATAGAAACTACGGTTTTTGATCGCGGAATAGTCCAGGTCAAGAGAACCCTTCCAATGCACCACTCGACCCAACGGCATGTCTGCGAGGATGCCGCCGCCGTCGCCGCCGAGGCCGCGCGGCGCATCCTGGCCGCGGCCGAGACGTCGATCGCGGCGCGCGGCGCCTTTCGCATGGTGTTGGCCGGCGGGCGCACACCACTCCGGACCTACCGGCTATTATCCCAAACAGCGGCCGACTGGACCGGCTGGCACCTCTATTTCAGCGACGAGCGTTGCCTACCGCCCGATCACGACGGACGCAACAGCCGGGCCGCCGCCCTTGCCTGGCTCGACCGGGTCCCGATCCCCGCAGCGAATATCCACCCCATTCCCGCCGAACTCGGGGCCGAAGCGGCCGCTGCCGCTTATCGGCATTCGGTGAGCGTCGCCCTGCCCTTCGATCTGGTCACCCTAGGAATGGGGGAAGACGGCCACACCGCCAGCCTCTTCCCGGGCCAGGTACATCCGGCTGCGGAACTGACGCATCCCATCCATGGGGCGCCCAAACCCCCACCGGACCGGGTCAGCCTGAGCGCGCACGCCTTGAACGAGTCCCGCGCGATCATGATCTTAGCGACGGGGGCCGAAAAAAGGGGTCCCATCGCCGCATGGAAGGCGGGCGAGCCCCTGCCGGTGGCCGGTATCGGTAGCACCAGGGGGGTGGACGTCCTGATCGATCGGGACGCCAACGGGGCCTGATACCCTGTAGACTTTGCTCAGACCTTACGGGTATCTCAAACAATCCACGGCGGTGAGATCCATGCCAGTCAGTCCCATCAGCGGCGCCGGCTATCTCCTCAAAGGCATGCGACTCGTCATGCAACCGGGACTCCGGCGCTTCGTGTTGCTACCCCTGCTGATCAACATCCTGGTGTTCTCCGCCGCCATCTGGTATGGGGTCTCCCAGTTCGAGTCCTTCCTGACCTGGATGGAGTCCCGGATCCCTTCCTGGCTCCACTGGCTGGACTGGATCCTCTGGCCCTTGTTTGTCCTGGTCCTGGTGATCATCGTCTTCTACAGCTTCACCCTGGTGGCGAATCTGCTCGCCTCCCCTTTCAACAGTCTACTGGCGGAGGAGGTGGGATTCGAACCCACGAACCCTTACGGGTCAACGGTTTTCAAGACCGCCGCTTTCGGCCGCTCAGCCACCCCTCCAAGGCACGATTCCGCATCGGGACCGGCTGCCCCTGAATCTGCTTTGAGAAGGATACCGAAAGTACGACCCTGGACCAACGTATGTCAAATCCCATCAGCAATTCTGAATTGAATCCCCTTATGTCACAGCCACTCAGCGAAACCGCCGGGGTCCATGACCAGGACCGCCCGGGGGGCACGGCGGATACCGGGTTTCCCGGCACCGAGCAGCGGGACAACGGCCCGGTAGTGCACTCCGACTTCCTGTTCCCCGGTGGCCTCGGCAAGGCCCTGGTCCTGAGCATGGACGACGGTCCCGTCCAGGACCGCCGTTTGATCGAGTTCCTGGGGCGCCACGGGGTCCGTGGAACCTTTCATCTCAGCTCGGGGCGCTTCGGTCAACCGGAGTACATCGACTCGGAGGAGGTCGTCTCCCTGTATGCCGATCATGAGGTGTCTACCCATTCGGTCAGCCACCCTTACCTGGATTCCCTGTCCAGGACCGAGATCGCCGCCGAGGTCGGAGACGACCGTGCGGCACTCTCGCAGCTGCTGGGCCAAGACGTGCGCGGGCACGCCTACCCGTTCGGTGCGCACAATGCCACCGTAATCGAGGTGCTGGATGAGCTCGGCATCGCTTACGCACGGACCACGAACCAGACCCGTGATTTTCGTCTACCCACCGATTTGTTGGCATGGAACCCGAGCTGCCACCACAGCATCGCGGGCGAGCTTGCCGAGGGATTTTTGGCCCTGCCGGACCACAGCTTGGCCCTGTTCTTTATCTATGGCCATAGCTGGGAGCTCGACTCCGGGGAGCCGACCAACAGCTGGGCCTACATGGAAGCCCTGATGCAAAGGCTCGGTGGCCGGAGCGATATCTGGTACGCGACCGCAATCGAGGTCGCGGACTATGTGCGCGCCATCCGCACCGTCCAACCCGCCCGCGTGGGGAAGGGCCGGTATTAATCTTCCCAGGAGTATCCGCACAGTTTAGTTTCCAGAAGCGCGTCTTAGGACAGCTCGATTTAGGATCAGTCATGCAGAGACTTTCAGGGAGATTAGGGCCTGTTGACATTTAACCTGATAGACTATGCTCAACTCACTAGTATCCAGTTTCTCTCTATTTTTCCTGTATAGGGCTGATGGGCACACTGGATTTCCGTATCTTACTAACCCTTGGAAGTGAAAAATAGACTGAAACTATGTACTAGGGTGTGTTGACATTTGATTAAGGAGTAAACCTCAACCTCCGAGCTTGTCTCCTAATTGTACAGGATTAACAGGATGTTATAATTGTTATTTAAGAAAAATAATCCTGTTAATCCTGGAAATCCTGTTAATGTTGTCCTATTAGTGGTTGGCATGACGATTATGTCAACAGCCCTTATCGTGGTAGAGATCCGCGGTCTGCTGGCTGCGGACTTGCCCTCCCTGGCCTTGGATTCCGGCACTCCCTGCCGGAATGACGTGATCGGGGCTGGCAGACTTCACCACTTAAAATTTAACCACCACCCGGCGAGATCGATCTGTGGCTGCGGGTCGGACGAACAAGTGTTCGACTGCCGGCCAGCGCGAGCGTCGCCCGTCACCAGGCCTCGGATTAGGCGATGCGTCCGATTCTATCGCCGGTTCCATCGCCAATCAGGGTCGCGGGCGATGGGTGAGTAGTGCGATCAGATCGGCGATCCGGTCACGCATCTCGCGCCGGTCCATGATCATATCCAGAGCCCCGTGTTCGAGCAGGAACTCGCTGCGCTGAAAGCCGTCCGGCAGCTTTTCGCGCACTGTCTGCTCGATGACCCGGGGGCCGGCGAAGCCGATGAGGGCATTCGGCTCGGCCAGGTTGATGTCTCCGAGCATAGCCAGGCTGGCGGAGACGCCGCCCATGGTGGGGTCCGTCATCACTGAGATGAAAGGCAAACCATGCTCGCGCAGCCGTCCTAGGGCAGCACTGGTCTTGGCCATCTGCATGAGGGAGAACAGGGATTCCTGCATGCGCGCGCCGCCGCTGGCCGCGAAGCAAACAACCGCCGCCTCCTTCTCGAGAACTGCGTCGATCCCTCTGATGAAACGCTCTCCGACGACCGAACCCATGGAGCCGCCCAGGAATCCGAACTCGAAGGCCGCGGCCACGACCTCGAGTCCCTTCACGCAGCCGCGCATGACCACCAGGGCCTCCTTTTCCGCCGTCTGCTTCTGGGCCACGGCGAGGCGCTCCTTGTATTTTTTAAGATCCTTGAATTTCAGGGGGTCGACCGACTCGATGTCCGCTCCGATCTCTTCCTGGGGTTCAGGGTCGAGGAAGGTCTCGAGCCGACGCCGTGCACCGAGTCGGTTGTGGTGGCTGCATTTGGGGCAGACTTCCAGATTGCGCTCCAGCTCCGCACGGTAGAGGACGGCGTTGCACCCCGGACACTTGGCCCACAGTCCTTCCGGCACCGCGCGCTTGCTGCTCGCCTCGGTGCGGATACTGCCGGGCATCAGCTTATCGAACCAGTTCATTGGGTTAGGGCCTCTGGGTGTGACAAGGCGATTTCCATCAAATGACATCCCATCTCACATGGCTTTTCGTCTGTCTTCCGGGTTGTGAAGCAGTTACCCATCATTCGGCAATGCGTCGATTGTCGCGCAGGGCGAGCGCGTATAAATCTTTCCCCAAACAGGCCACTTCGGCAGCTCGGCTTTCTCCGGATCAGGAACCTGGGTCGAGGTCGTCACCCCCCACCGCCGCGATACGTTCCACATCTTCCGGTGCCAGACCGAGCAGATCGGAAACCTCCGCCACCCCAAGCCGGCTCAACAAACGATGTACAACCTGTGCCTTACCTCTTTCCATACCTCTTGCCATGCCCTTTTCCAAACCTTCTTCCACACCTCTTGCCAGACCCTCTTCCAAACCTTTTTTCTCGCCACGTTCAAAGCCGATGGAGAAGGGCGGCAAGCGTTCAACGTCGATTTCGGTCAGCATGTGTTCGGCCTCCTCAACCTGGCCTTTCAGATTTCGATTCTCTGAGAGAATCTCCAGGCATGGTCATGTAGTCACGGAAACCCCGCTCATTCGCACCCAGCAATTCCCGCAGGCGGTGCACAATATAGGTGACGACCTCCTGGGGTCTGCGGTTCCCGAAGTCGCACAGTACAGCGAGTACTAAAGCATCAGGGTTGTCCTGTGCCAGCAGACCGGCACAGTCCACCTGATGCATGTCCACCAGCCCATAGCGGTAATCGAGCAGTCCTGGCTCTTCGATACCTGCCGGCATGGTCAAGCGGTCGGCTCCGATATAGATCATGCCGGATCGATCCGGGGTGACCGGCAAAGCGGATGTCCGTATAGTAACGCAGCATCCGCAGCGGCATATCCGCAGCATTGTTGTTGGCGATCTCGACGTGCAGCAGAAATTCTTCGCCGTCGGCTCTGCGCATGCGGGCGACCAGGTCCGCCCGGCGGTCTTCGATCCGCTGATTTTGTGTTTCCAGTAGCTCAACGGCCTCGGCATCGAGCCCCAAGAGGTGGTGTGCCAAATCGGTGATGAACCGCTTCAACATGTCGCGGCTGATGATGTCTTTTGCAGCCATAACCTGAGTGTGCCGTTTCCTGTCAATCGCCTGAAACGCTCTGCTCAAGATCCGAGTGTGCCGTCGATTGCGGCCCGCAGGTCACTGAGGAAATCGCACACGGCATCCGGTATGCGCCGGGGTGCGTCGGCCAGCCTCTCCATCCGTTCGACGATGGCGCTGCCGACGATGACCGCATCCGCCACCTGGGCGATGCGGGCGGCACTCTCGGCATCCTTGATACCGAACCCGACCCCTACCGGTAGCTCGGTCATGCGCCGGATCGGCATCAGCTTGGCGGCCACCTGATCCACGTCCAGATGGCCCGCGCCGGTTATCCCCTTGACGGAGACATAGTAGACAAACCCGGACGCTACCTCGGCGATCTTGGCGATCCGTTCCGCGGTCGAGGTCGGGGCGAGCAGATAGACCAGATCCAACCCTGCTGCCCGCAGGATCTCCACCAGTTCCCGGCTCTCCTCGGGCGGCGCGTCCACCACCAGCACCCCATCCACACCGGCGTCTCCGGCCCGCGCCGCGAATGCCTCATATCCCATGACTTCGATGGGATTGAGGTAACCCATGAGGACCACGGGGGTTTGAGTATCTCGGGTGCGGAATGCTTGGACCATACCCAACACGTCGAGCAGGTTGACATGGTGCGCCAGGGCCCGCTCGCTGGCGCGCTGAATGACCGGTCCGTCGGCCATAGGATCGGAGAACGGGACCCCGAGCTCGAGCAGATCCGCCCCGGCGGCGACCATGGCGCGCATCAGGGGGACCGTGACGGACGGTTGCGGGTCGCCGGCGGTGACGAAGGGGATCAGGGCGGTCTTGCGTTGCCCGCTCAGGGCCTCGAAGCACTGTGAAATCCTACTCATAGCCTGATGTATCCTCACATTATTATACTGCCACACGGCACAATCTGAGCTTTTGAATTTCTCCCTCTCCCCGGCCCTCTCCCGGAGGGAGAGGGGGTGAAATGTGCAGATTGTGTCGTGTGGCAGTATACAACCTAAAAACAACGAGTTATCGCGCGCATTGGCTGCCGCGATGTCCTTTTGGCTCGTTCCCATGCTCCAGCGTGGGAACGCAGTGTGGCCGCTCCAGCGGCCAAAATGTTTCACGACGCTGGAGCGTCTGGATTTGCTCCCACGCTGGAGCGTGGGAGCCAGAGATACCAATTTGCGGGGATACCTCAGACTCATAGCTGGACACCTTCCCGCGCGGCCACGGTGTGCATGTCCTTGTCCCCGCGTCCGGAGAGATTGACAAGGATCGCCTGGTCTTTGGTCATGGTGGGTGCCAGCTTGGCGGCGAAGGCCAGGGCATGACTCGATTCCAGGGCCGGGATGATGCCTTCGATACGGGTCAAGGCATGAAAGGCGGCCAGGGCCTCCGCGTCGGTAGCCGTCTCATAGCGGGCGCGTCCGCTGTCCTTGAGCCAGGCGTGCTCGGGCCCGACCCCCGGATAGTCGAGCCCGGCCGAGATGGAGTGGGTCTCGATGATCTGCCCGTCCCGGTCTTCCATGAGGTAAGTACGATTGCCGTGGAGCACGCCTGGAGTACCGGCACACAAGGGCGCAGCATGCCGCCCGGTCGCCAGTCCGTCGCCCGCCGCCTCGATCCCGTAGATGGCGACCTCAACGTCGCCGAGGAAGGGGTGGAACAGCCCGATAGCATTGGAGCCTCCACCCACGCAGGCAACCAGGGCATCGGGCAGGCGGCCGGTGCGCTCCAGCAGCTGGGTGCGGGCCTCGCGCCCGATCACGGTCTGAAAGTCCCGGACCATGGCCGGATAGGGATGCGGACCCGCCACGGTGCCGATGATATAGAAGGTGTCGTCCACAGTGGTGACCCAGTCCCGCAGGGCCTCGTTGAGGGCATCCTTGAGGGTCCGGGAGCCGGATTTGACCACTCTCACCTCGGCGCCCAGGAGCCGCATCCGGTAGACATTGGCCTCCTGGCGGGCCATATCCACTTCGCCCATATAGACCACGCAGGTAAGCGCTAGCCGCGCGGCCACGGTGGCGGTCGCGACGCCATGCTGGCCGGCCCCGGTCTCCGCGATGATGCGGGTCTTGCCCATACGCCGTGCCAGCAGGGCCTGGCCGACCGTATTGTTTACCTTATGGGCACCGGTGTGATTGAGGTCCTCGCGCTTGAGGAAGATCTGAGCGCCGCCGAGCTCCCGGCTCCAGCGCTCGGCGTGGTAGACCGGGGATGGCCTGCCCACATAATCCCGGAGATCCGCATCCAGCTCCGCGAGGAAGGTCCGGTCCTTGAGATAACGCTCGTAGGCGACCCGCAACTCCTCCAGCGGGTGCATTAGGGTCTCGGCGACGAACCTGCCGCCGTAGCGGCCGAAATGCCCCCCGGCATCCGGCAGCTGCATGGTGTCATCATGTGATGGGTTCATTATCGAGTAGTGCCTGAGGTGTCGCGATGAATTTTCGGTTGAACGCTATCAGCAATTCTTCGAGATTCGTGCTTTTGTCCAACGGGGTAGTGGTTATACCCGTTGCACGTGAATATTTCGCCGCGATGCACGCCGCTCGCACCCAATAGCGGCGTTGCGCCGAAAGGCTACGCTGTCCCTGCTTCGCCTTCCAGTGCGGGGCATACATCCCTGTCTGCCCGTGAAGCCTATCGGCTTCACCGTCGTAATAGGGAAAAAATCCTGTTAATCCTGTACTATTAGGGCATTACAGGGTTGAACAAGAGGAGGCAAGCCGGTCAGAGACTTGAATGTAATTTATGATGGCTTCGATAGTCATCGCCATCGTTCACCCCTTGTAAGAATGCCTCCAGCTTGGCGTGGTCTTTCACGCCCCTGGCCGCTTCGACCCCCCCGCTGACATCCACGGCATAGGGACCGACGCGGCGTATAGCCTCCGCCACATTGCCCGGATCCAGGCCACCGGCCAGGATGATACGGGGCGCGAGCCAGTCGGGAACCAGGTCCCAGTCGAAGCGGCGACCGGTTCCGCCCACGGCCGCGGGATCATAGGTATCCAGGAGCAACCCCCGCGCGTCCCGGTACCGCCGTGTCAGCGCCCGGAGGTCGGTCTCGGGCCGCATGCGGATGGCCTTGATCCAGGGCTTGTGGAATGCGTCACAGTAGGCTGGCGGCTCCTCGCCGTGGAATTGGAGCATAGCGAGCGGAACGCGCGCGAGCACCGATCTTACGAAATCGGGCTCCGTATCTACGAACAACCCGACACTGGTCACGAAGGGCGGCAACGTATCCACCAACGCCCGCGCCCGTTCGGCCCCTATGGCGCGTGAACTAGGCGCATAGAACACCAACCCGATCGCATCGGCACCGGCAGCGACCGTAGCCGCCAGATCCGATTCCCTGGTCAGACCGCAGATTTTAACCCGGGTGCGACGCATGTTTGTAGGGTGGGCTGTGCCCACCACCCCGGCATTTCGAATAGTACAGGATTAACAGGATTATTTTTATTAACACAAGAACTTATAAAAAAATCCTGCTCATCCTGCTCATCCTGTCCGATTAGCGGCTGTCACCGAGCCTGCAGACTCTCTGTATCCTACGCAATCCGTTCCTGGTTTTTATACAGCCTCTAAGTGGCAAATTTGAGTACGAATTCCGTGTATTGATCGAGTTCGGAATTGCAATGGATCGAACCTCCCATATCTTCCATGCCCCGTTTGCAGAATGGCCGGCCCAGCCCTGTGCCTTGACTCTTGCCCGAGGTCACAAAGTTATCGAATATCGCTTCCAGCTTGTCTTGCGGAATGCCGGGGCCGTGATCCCTGATCGTCAAGGTCTTATGCGTGGCATCGGCGGTTATGGTGATGGGCAGGGTAGCGGCGGCGGCATAAAACAGTGCGTTACGCAGTAAATTGAAAATAATCAACCACTATGAACTGAAAGTCCACAGTCTGGAGGACTAAAGTCCTCATCCGTGGACAAGCCACGGACTGAACGTGAAGGGACTTAACGTCCATAGTTTCAACGATGATGCGCTTCGCGCACTAAAGTTATTGAAGCAATGAAAAGAG
>Ga0056121_1000217_pt1 | contig 20325 bp, 16 predicted proteins | sample WorMetHEROISLAND_FD_83872 | JGI IMG/M metagenome (GOLD analysis project Ga0056121, IMG submission 83872) | Marine gutless worms symbiont microbial communities from Max Planck institute for Marine Microbiology, Germany - Olavius sp. 1 HERON ISLAND ...
TCGTGGATCCACGAGCGCACCGTGCTTTCCTTGACCTTCAGCAGCGCCGCGACATCGTGCACCGTGTGCATGGGACGGCTGAGCATTCCAGGTTCTCCCAGCAAGCAGGGAGCAATATAGGACTTCTAAGCTGTTTGTTGAAGTTTATCGTCGTTTTTCTATGTTATATCCTTGTCGACCAGGGCGCCTTGCGTCGTCACGGAGAGCGGCATGCATGACATCGCAGAACTTGTCGACGGCTATCGCCGCTTCCGGGCGGACAGCTACCCGAAACATGCGGACCTGTACCGGACGCTGGCCGAGACCGGGCAGTCACCGAAGGTCATGGTCATCGCCTGCTGCGACAGCCGGGCAGATCCGGCGACGATCTTCGGTGCCGGGCCGGGCCAGCTGTTCGTCGTCCGCAACGTCGCCAACCTGGTGCCGCCGTTCGAGCCGGACGGCGACGATCCGGGCACCAGCGCCGCCCTGGAATTCGCGGTGACCGGTCTCGAGGTCGAGACCATCCTTGTCATGGGCCACACGCGCTGCGGCGGCGTGCGCGCCTTCCTCGACGGGTTGGACGGCGGCAGCCCCGCGCCGGGCTTCGTCGCGCGCTGGATGTCGCGGCTCGACCCGGCGCGCACCCAAGCCCTGCGTGCCGCCGCCGAAGCGCCGCCGGCGGCGCGACAACAGGCGCTTGAGCATGCCTCGATCCGGCACTCGATCGACAACCTGAAGAGCTTCCCCTTCATTGCGGAGCGCGTGAGCGCCGGCCGGCTGCGCCTGCGTGGCGCCTGCTTCGACATCGCCGATGGTCGCTTGCTGGGCCTGGATCCCGACAACGGCAACTTCGCGCCGGTCAGCTGATGTCCGACAACGCCAGCGCGGCGGCGGTGCCGCGACAACGCGGCCTGCTGGGCCGGCTGCAGGCCTTCATCGAGGCAGGGCCGACGCAGACGGCGATCATCGTCGTCATCGTCGTCAACGCCATCGTCATCGGCCTGGAAACCTCGCCGGCGGCGATGGAGAGGGCCGGCGACCTGCTGCGCGCACTCGACGCTGCGGCGCTGACGATCTTCGTCATCGAGCTGGCGATCAAGCTCGTCGTCTATCGCGCACGCTTCTTCCGCGACCCGTGGAACCTGTTCGACTTCGCCATCGTCGCCGTTTCGCTGGCGCCGGCCGGCGAGGGCACGTCGGTGCTCCGGTCGCTGCGCATCCTGCGCGCGCTGCGCCTGGTCTCGATGGTGCCGCGGATGCGCATCGTCGTGCAGGCGCTGCTGCAGGCAATCCCCAGCATGGGTTCGGTGCTGGCCCTGTTGGCCCTGGTGTTCTACGTCGCCTCGGTGATGGCGACCAAGCTGTACGGCGCCGACTTCGAGCAGTTCTTCGGCAGCATCGGCCGTTCCGCCTTCTCGCTGTTCCAGATCATGACCCTGGAATCCTGGTCGATGGGCATCGTCCGCCCGGTGATGGCCGAGCACCCCTACGCCTGGGCCTTCTTCGTGCCCTTCATCCTGATCGTCACCTTCGCGGTGCTGAACCTGTTCATCGCCATCATCGTCAACTCCATGCACGACGCCGCCGCCAGCTTTGCCGAGCAGCAGGCCCAGGCGCACGACGCCGCCTTGCGGGCGCTGACGGAAGAGCTGGCAAGACTCCGCGTCGAGGTCAAAGGCCTGACGGCGACCGGCAAAGACGGCACCCACAGCAGCTAGGCAAAAAAAGCCCCGCCGGCCGGCGACCGCTTTTTGACATGCGCACGCCAGGGCGCCGGCTTATCCTGCGACCGTTGATTCCTGCGTTTCTCCCAGCAGAATTGTCGAAGTCGTGAAGCTGTTTCCCCGCAAAAAGAAGATCCACAAGACGCCCGAAGGCAAGCTGGCGCGAATCCTCGCGGACTGCAGGGTCGACCTGGTGCTCGACGTCGGCGCCAATATCGGCCAGAGCCACGACGAGTTGCGGGCGGCCGGCTACCTTGGCCGTATGGTTTCGTTTGAACCGGTACCCAGCGCCCATGCGACGCTGCTCGGCAAGGCCGCGCACGACAGCAACTGGGAGATCGCGCCGCGTATGGCCATCGGCGCAACGCCGGGCGAAGCCGTCATCAACGTTTCCCAAGCCTCCGACATGAGCTCGCTGCGCGAGGCGACACCCGATCTGCTGCGGGCGCTGCCGAAGACGGCCGTGACGGAACGACTCGCCACGCAAGTGGCGTCACTGGATGCGATCTGGGACCAGTATTGCGGCGATGCGAGGGTGTTCCTGAAAATCGACACCCAGGGCTACGAACGGCAGGTCCTCGATGGCGTGCAGGATCACCTGGATCAGATCGTCGGCATGAAGCTGGAGCTGTCTTTGTTCCCCCAGTATGCCGGCGAAGAGGACTACCTCGGCTTCCTCAACGACCTGCATGCCTGGGGCTTCGAACCGCTGATGATCTGGGACAAGTACTTCTCCACCCAGCTTGGCCGCCAGTTGCAGATCGATGTGGTCTTCGTCCGGCGTGGCGAAATCCCCGTCCCGGCCGACTAGTGCCGCGCCGGTAGCGCAATGCCGCGCACGTCCGGAGAAGTGCGCCTAAACCAACCGGCAATGCGCGCTATCATGGCGGCGACGACGCCAAGTGGGAGAACGCCGGATGAGCCCGCCAGACGACGCCGCAGAGCCGAGCCAGCCAAAGGCCGCGGAGCCCGCCACCCGCACTGCCAACACAGCCGTGCTGGAACGCCTGCCGTTCGACGATGTCGAGGACTTCGCCGCCGCCCGGCGCGGCTTCGTCGGCACCATCGACGACGGCATGGTCCGCAACGACAACGGCAACGTGGTCTGGAACCTGAACTGGTACGACTTCCTCGCCGACGAGACGGCGCCGGACACGGTGAACCCCAGCCTGTGGCGGATCGCCCGGCTGAACATGGCGCACGGCCTGTTCGAGGTCGCCGACGGTGTCTACCAGGTGCGCGGCCTGGACCTCGCCAACATGACCATCATCGAAGGCGACAGCGGCGTCATCGTCATCGATCCGCTGACCGTCGCCGAGACCGCCCGGGCGGCGCTGCAGCTCTACTATGCGCACCGCACCGAGCGACCGGTGCTTGCCGTGGTCTACAGCCACAGCCACGTCGATCACTACGGCGGGGTCAAGGGCGTGCTGTCCGACGCCATGGTCGAGCGCGGCGCCGCCCGGGTGTTCGCCCCGGACGGCTTCATGGAGGCGGTCGCCGGGGAGAACGTGCTCGCCGGCAACGCCATGTTGCGCCGGGCCCAGTTCCAGTTCGGCGCCCTGCTGCCGCCGGGCGAGCGCGGCCAGGTCGACGCCGGCCTGGGCAAGGGCGTGCCGCGCGGCAGCACCGGCCTGATCGCGCCCACCGACCTGATCACCGAGCCGCTGGAGCATCATGTCATCGACGGCGTCGAGATCGACTTCCACCTGGCGCCGGAAACCGAAGCGCCGGCCGAGATGCACATGTTCCTGCCGCGGGGCGGGGTGCTGAACATGGCCGAGAATGCCACCCGGCATCTGCACAACTTCTGTCCGTTGCGCGGCGCCGTGGTGCGCGATCCGCGCATGTGGGCGCACTACCTGGGCGAGGCGCGCGAGCTGTTCGGTGACCGGGTGGAGGTGCTGATCGGCCAACACCACTGGCCTACCTGGGGGCGCGAAGAGGTCCGGGCGTTCCTGGCCAAGCAGCGCGACCTGTACAAGCACGTGCACGACCAGACGGTGCGGCTGATGAACCTGGGCTATCGCCCGGCCGAGATCGCCGAGGTTCTCGACCTGCCGCCCGAACTGGCGGCGGAGTGGTCGGTGCGCGGCTACTACGGCACCATCAGCCACAACTCCAAGGCGGTCTACCAGCGCTACCTGAGCTGGTACGACGGCAATCCGGCGAACCTGAACCCGTTGCCGCCGCAGGACACCGCGGCCAAGACCGTGGCCTACATGGGCGGCGCCGATGCGGTGATCGCGCATGCCCGCGACGACTTCGCCCAAGGCGAATTCCGCTGGGTGGCGCAGGCGATGAATCAGGTGGTGTTCGCCGAGCCCGACAACCGCGCCGCCCGGGAACTCGGCGCCGACGCCCTCGAACAGCTCGGCTACCAGGCGGAATCCGCGACCTGGCGCAACGCCTACCTCTATGGTGCCCAGGAACTGCGCCGCGGCGTGCTGCCGCTGCCGCCGCGGCCGATGCTGAGCCCCGACGTACTGCAGGCGGTAACCACGGCGACGCTGTTCGATTTCATGGCCGTGCGGCTGAACCCCGATCGGGTGGACGGCCGCCAGTTCGCCATCACCTGGGTGCTGACCGGCAGTGACGAGGTGGTCGCCCAGAACCTGGAGAACAGCACGCTGTCGCAGGTGGTCGGCCGGACGGCAGAGGCGGCCGCGGCGACCGTGACCACCGACCGCGAGACCTTGATCGATCTGATCCTCCGCCGCCGCGGCGTGGCCGAAGCGCAGGCCAACGGTCGCCTGAAGGTGGACGGCGATGCAGGCGTCGTCGCGGCGCTGTTCGTCATGCTCGACGACTTCAGCCTGCAGTTCGACGTGCTGACGCCCGGGCCGCGCTGAAACGGCAACGGCGGGCGGACTTCGGGTCCGCCCGCCGTCGCGTCACGTCACGCCGATCGACCTACGCTGCGCGGTGCCGGTCTCGTTGGCGCGGCGCAGCAGGGAGTTTCTCTCCGACTGCCGCATCTGCAGGGTCTGGAAATCCAGGCTGGCGTTCAGCAGGACAAGCCGGGCGATGGCCAAACCCGGATGCCGGGCTCACGCTGCCCTGACCTGGTTGCGGCCGGCATGCTTGGCCGCATAGAGCGCCCGGTCCGCCTCGCGGATCAGGGCGGAGACGCCAGCTGCGGCGCCATCGACGGCGGACGCCGTCGCGATGCCGACGCTGACGGTGAAGAAGATGCGATCGCCGTCGGCCAGGGCCGGACGTGCAGCCAGGCGGCAGCGCAGGCGCTCCATCGCCTGCACCGCGGCCGCATTGCTGGCGCGCGGCATGAGCACGGCGAACTCCTCGCCGCCGACGCGGGCCAGAAGGTCGCCGCCGCGGACGCTTTCGCTCGCGGTCAGGGCCAGGCTCTTGAGCACCGCGTCGCCCGCCTGGTGACCGTAGCGGTCATTGACCTGCTTGAAGTGATCCACGTCGAGCAGTGCCAGCGACAGGGTCTCTCCGCGTCGGGCGGCATCGGCCCAGGCCCGCTCCGCGGCATCCTGAAAGGCGCGCCGATTGGCCAGGCCGGTCAGTGCGTCGGTCAGGGCCTCGCGGGCCAGTACCTGCTCGCGGTCGATCATTACCTGCTTGAAGACATCGATGGTGGCGGCCATCTGGGCGATTTCCCGGCTGCCGCCGGAGGCGGCCAGATCGACGCTGGTGTCGCCACGGGTCAGGGCCTGCATGGCGCGGGAGATTTTCAGGATCGGCTGGGTCAGGCCACGGACCAGGAGGACGCTCTGCATCACGACCAACGCCATCATCAGCACCACGCCGACCGGCAGAGCAAAGCCGGCAAGGCGCCGGGTGCCGGCCAGCATGCGGCCGGCTGCCGCGGCACCGGATTCGGCGGCCTGGTCGATGGCCAGCCGATCCGGCTGCATCCGCGCGAAGATCCGGCTCAGTTCGGCTTGTTCGGCCGCCAACCGGTTTGCGTTGTCGACATAGCCGCCAAAGTGAGCGAGGTAGCTCCCCACGGAAACGATGATGCCGGTCTTGCGCTCGGCCGGCATGTCGCGTTGCTCGAGAATGTCGAGAAACTCGCCCAGACGTTCGTCGATCTGGCGCACATAGCCATCGCCACCGCGCAGCATGAAGTCCTTCTCGTGCCGCCGCATCATCAGCAGCTTGATCAGCAGATCGTCATCGCCGGCCGCCAGCAGCATGGCCTCGACGTCGTGGGCCGCGTACCGCAGGGCAGCGCGCAGGCCGTCCGCCTCGGTCAGGCCCTGCTCCTGCACGATCGCGGCGACGAGGGCGAACTGCGTCCGGTAGGCGGCGAGGCCGTCGGCCATGTCCTGCAGCCGTGCCGCCATCGGCGCCGCTGCGTCGAGGTCGGCCAGCTGCTGCAGGATCGCCTCGGCGCGCGCGGCGCTGACGTCGTGGCGATCGGCGTGAGTCAGCCGCTTGTGCAGCAGGAAATCCTTCTCCGCCCGCCGCATTTCCAGGGTCTGCAGATCCAGGTCGTCATTGAGACCGGCCAGACGGCCATAGGCCTGTTCCGACCGCTCGGCCGCCTGAACCAGGCTGTCGGTGACGAGATAGAGCAGGCCGATGCCAAGCAGGGCGCAAAAGGCGGTCGCTACCTGGATCGACACCTGGGTGCGGATCCGCAGACTGTAGAACCAGCGAACGGGGTCGGTCATGGCTGCAATCGAACGTTGTGCTCGCGGCGCGAAGCACCCCGCATACTGCGGCCGTATGGTTAATATACGTTATAGCGCCGGCGGCGCCGGACCACGGCTTCAGGCCGTGGCCACGGCCGGTTCGGTGGCGGCGCGCGGACCGATCCTGAAGAAGATCGCGTAGAGCACCGGGATCACCACCAGCGTGAGGACGGTGGCGAAGGTCAGCCCGCCCATGATGGTGATCGCCATGTTGATGAAGAACACGTCCTGCAGCAACGGGATCATGCCCAGCACGGTTGTTGCCGCGGCCATGGTGACCGGGCGCATGCGGCTGACCGCGGCATCGAGGATGGCCTCGTAGCCGTCCTTGCCGCCAGCGATCTGCTGGTCGATCTCTTCGATCAGGACGATGGCGTTCTTGATCAGCAGGCCGATCAGGCTCAACGCCCCCAGCAGCGACATGAAGTCGAACTTGCCGTCGAACGCCAGCATGCCGGCGGTGATGCCGATCAGCGCCAGCGGCACTGTCAGCCAGATGATCAGCGGCTGCCGTATCTTCCCGAACAGCAGGATCGAGGTGAGGATCATCAACAGGAAGCCCACCGGCAGGGCTCGCATCAGTCCGCCCTGGGCCTCGCTGGAATCCTCGAACTCGCCGCCCCAGCTCAGGGCGTAGCCGGGCGGCAGCGCCAGCGCCTCGACCTGCGGACGCACCCGCTCGAACAACGCCGAGGTCAGCTCGCCGGTCGGATTGGCCGAGGCGATGATGGTCTGGATGCGGTTGCGGCCGCGGATCACCGTGTCTTCCCAGACCGTCTCGAAGCGGGTCACCACCTGGCCCAGCGGCACCGCCCGCTGCAGCACCGGGCTCCAGACCTGGATGTCGCGGATCTGGCTGACGTCGGCCCGGTCGGCCGCACCCTGGCGCACCAGGATCGGCAGCAGGCGGATACCGTCGCGATAAAGGCCGATCTGCTGGCCTTCGAAGGCATAGCTCAGGGCGGCGGCGAGGTCCTGCCGGGTGATGCCGAGCTGCCGGCCGACCTGTTCGTTGAACACCGGCCGCACCACCTTCTGCGGCTGGCGCCAGTCGGTGCGGATCTCCTTCGCCTCCGGATCGGCGCGGAGGATCGCCATCGCCTGGTCGGCGAGGTCGCGCAGCACCAGCGGGTCGACACCGTGGAAGCGGGCCTCGATCTTGCCATCGCGGCCGGGACCGATCCTGAGCGGCTTGATGATCGGATCGAGCTGCGGCATCTGCGAGCGCATGTAGCGCTCCGCCGCTTCCCAGACTGCCGGGATCTGATCGCGCTGCTCGGTCTGGACGATGATCTGAGCGTAGGCGGAGGCGTCCTCTTTGGGCTCGTAGACCAGCGAAAACCGGGCATCGCCGCCGCCGATCAGCGACGTCGTCTGCACCACGCCGGGCTGCTGGCGCACGAAGGCGGCAACCCGCAGGGTATCGTCGCGGGTGCGCCGGATGTCGGTCCCTTCGATCGCCCAGACGTCGATGAAGAAGATCGGCGTGTTGGCGTTGGGAAAGAACGCCTCCTTGACGTGGCCGAAGCCGTAGACCGAGACCGCGAACAGGCCGACGACGATGGCCATCGTCGCCCACCGGAACCGCAGCGCCGTTGCCAGCAGGCCGCGATAGGCACGGAACAGGAAGCCGCCGTAGGGATCGGCCTGGGCGCTCTCGTCCGTCTTCGCATCGGGGCGCAGCAACAGCGCGCACAAGAGCGGCGTCGTGCTGACCGCGGTGACCCAGCTCAGCGACAGCGAGATCAGGATCACGTAGAACAGCGAGCGGGCGAACTCGCCGGTCTCGGTCTGCGACAAGCCGATCGCCGAGAACGCCAGGATGCCGATCAGGGTGCCGCCGAGCAGGGCAGCGAAGTTGGAGCCGACGACCTCGCCCGCCGCCTTGTCGGCCGGCATGCCGGCGCGAATGCGTACCAGCATGCCCTCGGCGACGACGATCGCGTTGTCGACCAGCATGCCCAGGGCGATCACCAGCGCGCCGAGCGAGACCCGCTGCAGCTCGATCCCGAACAGCTGCATGATCCACAGCGTGCCGGTAACGGTGATCAACAGCACGGCACCGATGATCAGGCCGGTCTTCAGGCCCATGAACAACAGCAGCACGACGATGACGATGATCAGCGCCTCGCCGACGTTGACGATGAAGCCGTTGACCGAGCGGTCGACCTCGGCGGGCTGGTTGTAGATCACGTGCAGGTCCATGCCGACCGGCACCGACTCGTCCAGCGTCGCCAGCTTCTCGTTCAAGGCCAGGCCGATGTCGACCACGTTCAGCCCGGGCAGCATGGAGATGCCCAGCGACAGCGCCGGCTGGCCGTTGATGAACACCATCTTGTCCGGCACGTCGCGGTAGGCGCGCCGGATCGTGGCGATGTCGGACAGGTAGACCAGCCGCTTGTTGTCCGACGATACGAGAACGTTCTCGATTTCCCCGACCGACTGGAACTCGCCGCTGGGCGAGATGCGGATGTACTCGTCGCCGACGCGCACGTTGCCGGCCACCGAGACCACGTTCTGCGAGGCGAGGATGTCCTGGATGCGTTCGAGCGAGATGCCCAGCTCGCCCAGCCGGGTGCGCGAGATTTCGACGTAGACGACCTCGTCCTGGGCGCCGCCGATCACCACCTTGCGCACGCCCGGCACCAGAATGAGCTGGCGCTGCAGGTGGTCGGCAACGTCCTTGAGGTCGCGGTAGGTGTAGCCGATGCCGGTCAGGGCGACATAAACGCCATAGACGTCGGCGAAGTCGTCGATCACCGCCGGGGCGCCGGCGCCGGGCGGCAGCTTGTGGCGCATGTCGGCGATCTTGCGCCGCAGCTCGTCATAGATGTCGGGGAAGTCGGCGGTCCCGTACCTGTCCTTGAACTCGATCTCGATGTCCGACAGGCCCGGCCGGGAGATCGACATCTTGATCCGCTTCAGCTGCGGCATCCGCTGGATCGCTTCCTCGATGTGATAGGTGACCTCGTCCTGCACCTGCCGGGCGGTGGCGCCGGGGTAGTGCGTGATCACCTTGGCCTTCTTGATGGTGAAGTTGGGATCTTCGAGCTTGCCCATCGCCTGGAAGCCGGCGATGCCGCCGCCGACCATGACGATCACCAGAAGCCATGACAGCAGCTTGTTGCGGACCGAAAAGGTGCCGATGTTCATGGTCGGCGCCAGGCGGCGTCAGTTCGAGGCCTGCGCGCCGTCACGCAGGCGCCGCTCGGCGGCGCTGCGGATCGCCGCGTCATCGGGCCGCTCGGCGGCCTGCTCGGGTGTCGGCCACAGGCTCACCTTCATGCCTTCGACCAGGAACGGCACCCCGGCGGTGACGATCCGGTCGCCCGGGCTCAAGCCGCCGGTCACGGCGATGAAGTGGCCGCGCATCGCGCCGACTTCGACCGGCCGCGGCGCTACCGTCATGCTGGCTTCGTCGACGACCCAGACCCTGGGTGCCAGATCGTTGCTGGCGACCACCGCCTGCACCGGCACGTAGATGACGTCGCTCGAGGCAATGAAGTCGCCGAGGTCGACGGTCACGCTGGCGGTCATGCCCGGCAGCACGGTCAGGTTTTCCGGTGCCGACATGGTATAGGTGACCTCGAAGGTCTGCGTCGCCGGGTCGGCCCGCGCCGCCATTTCCTTGAACTCCAGCGCGTACCAGTTGTCCGGTGCCGAGGCGAACGACACCAGCACGTCGGGGTCAGGCGACGATGGCGTCGCCTTGGACTCGTCGATGCGGATGATCACCTGCTCGGGCACATCGAACTTGACCTCGAGCGACAGCACGTCGCGCATCGCCAGGACCGGTTGCTTCGCCTGCACGTCCTCGAAGTTCTGCACGTAGCGGCGGGCGATCTCGCCGGCGAATGGCGCCTTCAGCTCGGTGTAGGCGAGATCCTGGCGGGCCCGGCCCAGCGCCGCTTCGGCCGAGCGGAACTCGGCCCGGCGGCGGTCATAGACCTGGCGGGCGATGTTGCCGCGCTCGACCAGCGCGGCGGCGCGCTCGAAGTCCTTCTTGGTGCGGTCGTACTCGGCCTGGCGGTCGTTGACGACCAGCCGGTAGTCGGTCGGGTCGAGCCGGGCGATCGTTGTCGTCGCCTCGACCCGCTCGCCCTCCCGGACCAGGATCTCCTGCAGCTTGCCGGGGACGCGGAAAGACAGATCGGCGCGGCGGCTGGATTCGATCCGCGCCGGGAAGCTGCGCAGGCTGTCGGCGCCCCCGCCTTCGATCACCAGCGTCTTCACCGGGCGGACGGGCTCCGCCGGCGCCTCGGCGACCTCGTCGTCGCAGCCCGTCAAGGCGACGGCGAGAAGCGCACCCAGTCCCGCTGATGTCAGCTTGCGCATCATGGCTCGGGGTGCCTCCACGGAGTTGCCTCTGGCAAACGAAACGTCGGCCGAAAAAGGTAAGGCAAACGCCACCGCGATCAAGCAGGTAGTCCTCAACCGAGGTGCGGGTCGGCCAGCCGCGCCTTCGTCCGCTCGCGCTGCTCGCGCCACGCCAGAACCAGCGCGGCGGCGACGATCAGGGTGGCCCCGGCGGCACTGAGCAGGCTCGGCATGTCGCCGAACACGAGCAGATCGTAGATCCCGGCGAAGACCAGCGTGGAGTAGAAGAACGGGATGACGAAGCTGAGGTCGTCGCGTTGCGTCGCGCGGATGAACAGGCTCTGCGCCGTCACCATCGCCAGCCCCAGCAGCGCCATCAGACCCCATTGCGAAGCACTCGGCGCGACCCAGAAGGGGGCCGCCGCCGCACCTGCGATCAGCACGCCCAGGCCATTGCTGATCGCCAGGATCCGCAACAGCGGTTCGCTGGTGCTCAAGCGCTTGATGAGGATCGCCTCCATGCCCATGAAGCCGGCGGCAGCGAGGGCGATCAGTGCCGCCGGCTGGAACGCCGCGCTGCCGGGCTGGATCAGCACCATGGTGCCGAGCATGGCGACGCCGGCGGCACCCCAGCGCCACGCCCCGACACGCTCGCCCAGCAACGGGATCGCCAGCAGCATGGTGACCAGCGGGCTCAAGAAGCTGATCGCGGTGGCGTCCGCCAGCGGCATCGCCGCGGCCGCGGCGAACAGACAGCTGGCCCCGGCCCAGCCGCACAGCACGCGCGCGCCGTGCACCGGCCAGGCGGCGCCGCGAAATGACGGTCGGTGGATGGCGAGCAATGGCAGCAGCGCCAGCAGGGCGAACCCGAACCGACCGGCGCTGACCTGAAGCGGGTGCAGCGCCGGCCCGTCGACGCCGCGCCCCAGGGCTTTCGCCAAAAGCATGGTGGCGGCAATCAGCGCACAGGCCATCACCATCATCAGCGCACCGCCAACGGCACCGCGCGCGCCCACTGCCGCCACCTTGACCATGCGCCGGAGTTTGGCACAGTCGGACGTCCGGTCACGACTGTGTTGATCGGCAAAGACGAGAATTGACGAGGATGGCCATGCAACGCGCTGCCCGGACCCGGGCCGGTGCCGACAACGTCGCGCCGGATTGCCAGGGCCTGAACTTCTACACGCTCGACCCCGCGTTCGGGTCGATCCTGCGGCACCACATGGCGCCGGACCTGCACGCTCACCTCGAGCCACACCTGCAGCGGCTCGGCGCCCTGGCCGGCGGCCGGCTCGACGAACTGGCGCGGATCGCCGATCGCCATCCGCCGATCCTGCACCAGCGCGACGCCTTCGGCCGCGATCGCGACCGGGTTGAGTACCACCCCGCTTATCGGGAGATGGAACGGATCGCCTTCGAGGACTTCGGTCTGCATGCCATCAGCCACCGCGGCGGCGTGCTGGGTTGGGCCGAGCCCATGGGAGCGCTGGCGAAATACGCCCTGACCTACCTCTACGTGCAGGGCGAGTTCGGCCTGATGTGCCCGATCAGCCTGTGCGACACCTCGGCGTTCATGGTCGCGCGCTATGCCGACCCTGACCTCAAGGCCCGCGTGTTGCCGCGCATGACGGCGCTGGACCGCGAGGCCATGTGGACCGGCACCCAGTTCATGACCGAGCAGGGCGGCGGCTCCGACGTCGCCGAGCTGAGCGTCGAAGGCCGCTTCGAAGACGGCGGCTGGCGGGTGTACGGCGACAAGTGGTTCTGCTCGCACACCGACGCCGACGTGATCCTGCTGCTGGCCCGCACCCCCGACGGCGGCCCGGGCAGCCGTGGCCTGAGCCTGTTCCTGGTGCCGCGGCACCTCGAGGACGGCGGCCGCAACGCCTATCGCATCCAGCGCCTGAAGCCGAAGCTGGGGACCCGCTCCATGGCCACCGGCGAAGTCCGCTTCGAGGGCGCGCAGGCCTACCTCCTGGGCGATGAAGGCCGCGGCCTGCGCCAGACCATGGATCAGGTCAGCCTGAGCCGGCTGTCGCATGGCGTGCGCGCGGCGGCACAGATGCGTCGCTGCCTGAACGAGGCTCTGACGGTGGCCCGGCACCGCCGCGCGTTCGGACAGCCGTTGCGCCACCACCCGCTGATGCGCCGGCAGCTGATGAAGATCATGCTGCCGACGGAGCAGGCGCTGTCGGCGTTCGTGTTCACCGCCCGCATCATGGAACTGGCGGACGGCGGCGACGACACGGCGGCGACGCTGCTGCGCATTCTCACGCCGCTGATCAAGTTCCGAACCTGCCGCGACAACATCCCGGTCGCGACCGCCGCCATGGAAGTGCGCGGCGGCAACGGCTTCATCGAGGACTGGGTCAATGCCCGCCTGGTGCGCGACGCCCACACCGGCGTGCTGTGGGAGGGCACGTCCTCCATCGTCGCCCTCGATGTCACCCGCCGGGCGATCCCCAAGGCAGGCGCGCACGAGACCCTGGCCGCGGCCTTGCACGACATGATCGACGCCGCCGAGCGCATTCCGGGACAGTTCCGCGGCACCCTGGCCGGGCTGGTCGACCGCAGCGTCGCCTTCGCCGCCGAGGTCGCCGCCGGGCCCGAGCACGAGAGCTTCGCCCGGCAGGCGAGCAACGCGCTCTACCACGCCATGACCGCGGTCCTGCTGGCCTGCGAAGGGACCATGATGGCGGCGGACGGCGGCGATGCGCGGCGTCTGCTGCTGGCCCGGCTGGTGCTCGACCACCGCCTGCGCCCGCGCGACCCGTTGACGCTCGGCGACGGCCCGTTCGAACGGGCGGCCGGCGATCTGCTGCTGGCCGACGAACCGGCTTCTCTCGGCCGGGTGACGGCGACGCTGGCGCTGTAGCGGCCGCCGCCTCGCGCAGTTGTGACCGCGATCGCGGACCGCAGCGGCGCTTGCCGCTTGCCGGCGCCGCCATCGTGGTCTGCACTCGAGGCTTCGGGTACTTCCCGGGAGACGTTGCGCCATGTCGGGTCCGCTGCAGGTCGTTGCCGTCGCCGTGCTGGCGGCGATATGCACCGCCGGCGCTGCATCGCAGGCCAGCGAGCCGACGCCACTGAGCTGGCAGGAACCGGTCGTGGTCGCCACCGGCGACGGCCACAAGGGGCCGTGGCGGATGAACCGGTCGGCGTTCCACTACGTCGACGACCCCGCCGTCGCCATGAATGCCGCTGGCATCATCGCCGTCGCCTGGGTCGACAACCGGCGCCAGGAGATTTTCCTGCAGCGCTACGGCAGCGCTGGCCGTCCCCGCTTCGCGACCCCGGCGAAGGTGTCGCGCAGCCCGGACGTGTTCTCCTGGCTGCCGAAGCTGGTGATCGGCCGGGGCAAAGAGCCGGATGTCTTCGTCTTGTGGCAGGAGATCGTCTTTTCCGGCGGCTCGCACGGCGGCGAGATCCTGTTCGCCCGCTCGACCGACGGCGGCGGCAGCTTCGCCGCCCCGCTCAACCTGTCGAATTCGCGGCCCGGCGACGGCAAGGGCCGGCTCACCGCGCGCTACTGGGACAATGGCAGCCTGGACCTGGCGATGGCTCCCGACGGCCGCCTCTACGCCGCCTGGACCGAGTACGACGGGCGGCTGTGGCTGGCGCGCTCGGACGACCGCGGCGCCGGCTTCGCGGCGCCGCGCCGGATCGCCGGCAACGACGGCGCACCGGCACGCGGGCCGACCCTGGCCGTTGGCAACGACGGCGCGGTGCACCTGGCCTGGGCCGTCGGCGAGGACCGCACCGCCGGCATCCGCTACACCCGCTCGGACGACGGCGGCACGAGCTTTGGTGTGCCCGAGGTGGTCGGGTCCGGCAACGGTCGTGGCGACGCGCCGGACCTGCTTATCGACGATGCCGGCGGCGTGCACCTGGTCTACGCCGAGCACGAAGGTGGGCCGCGCAGCCGCGGCGTCATTCGCCACAGCGTGCGTACCGCAGGCGCCTGGACGCCACCGGCGGTGATTTCCCAGCCGCCGCCGATCGCCGCCGAAAGCGCCGCCTTCCCGACCTTGAGCCAGGGCCGAAACGGCCACGTACTTGCCCTTTGGCCGCTGTTCCAGGCGGTCGGCAACTATCCCCGCGGCCTGGCCTTGAGCCGTTCGCGCGACGGCGGCCAGAGCTTCGCCCCGCCGCGCCTGATCGCCGGCAGCGACAACCCGGCGCACGGCTTCAACGGCAGTCAGCAGGGCCTGCTGATGCAGCGTCTGGCCAGCAACCGTTCCGGCGCTGTCGCCGTCGTCGCCAGCACCTTCCAGGCCGGCGCCGCAAGCCGCATCTGGCTCTACCTCGGTCAGGCCGGACGCTAGCGGTTGGCCAACCGGGCGTGATCCCAAGCCGCGCGCCAGCGTATAAAGCACAATGGATTCGGTAACCCAGTTCCTGCTCGGCGCCAGCGTCGCCGGCGCTACCCTCGGCCCCAAGCTCGGCGCGCGGGCGCTGCTGATCGGCGGCGTCGTGGGAACGCTGCCGGACCTGGACTCCCTGGTGTCGATGGGCAATGCCATCGACGACATGACCTACCACCGCGGCGTCACCCACTCATTGCTGGTGCAGACGGCGGTGGCGCCCATCATCGCCTATGGCGTGGCCTGGGTGGTGCGCGATGCCCGCGACCACTGGCGCCGGTTGCTGCTCACCGTCTGGCTCTGCCTCACCACCCACGCCCTGCTGGATTCGCTCACCACCTACGGCACCCAGCTGTTCTGGCCGCTGCAGCTCGGCCCGCCGGTGGCGTTGCCGGCCGTGTTCATCATCGACCCGGTCTACTCGCTGCTGCTGCTGACCGGCATATTGGCGTTCCTGGTCTGGCGCCGGCAGCGACAACGCGGCGTCGCCGCGGTGCGCATGCTGCTGGCGGCGAGCACCGTCTATCTCGGCCTCGGCCTGACCGCGCATGCGCTGGTCCGCGACCGGGCCGAGGCCCATCCCGCCTTTGCCGGCACGACCGTGCATGTGCAGCCGGCGCCGTTCAACATCCTGTTCTGGCAGGTCCTCGGCGTGAACGGCCGGGAATACGTCAGCGCCATCACCGGCGTGCCGGGTGCCTGCCCGATGGCCGCACTGTCGCGCCATCCGCGTCTGGCGGCACCGCCAGACGGGATCGAGCCGACGGCCTCGGTGCGCCGACTGGAGTGGTTCACCGACGGCTTCTTCAGCTACGTCAACGGCGCTGGGACGCTGCGCATCACCGATCTGCGCATCGGCTTCCATCCCAGCTTCATCTTCTCGTTCGAGATCGCCCGCCAGAACGACGACGCCCTCGAGCCGGTCGAGCCGGTGCTGCGCCGGCCGGCGCGGCCGCGGGCGGAACTGATCGGCGACCTGGGCCTGCTGTTACGCGGCACCTGGCAGGCCTGCCGCAGCTAGCCCGCATTTCTCAAGCTCCCCGTGGCCTGCGCCCGGCGCAGCACGCGGATGCGGCTCAGCATGTCCTCGCGTTCGAGATAGGCGCCCTGCAGATGGCGCTGGCCGCGGCCGGGGTCGAAGGCGCGACGACCATGCAGCACCCGCCGGTTGTCGAAGCAGGCGACCTGGCCGGCCTTCATGGACACTTCCAGCAGCTTGGTCGGGTCACGGCTGAGGGCGAGCAGCCGGCGATAGGCGGCGTAGAAGGCGGGGATCTCCGCCGGCGCGCATTCCGGCCAGGTCATCAGCGCCGGATTGAAGCGGATTTCGTCGATGCCGCCGTCCGCACCGAGGCCGATGATCGGCGCCGTCGCTTCATAGTCGGTGGCCTCGTCCTGGAAGCGGAACCGTACCGGCACCCGTGTCAGGATGGCGAAGGCGTCGGCATCCTCCGCCTGCAGACAGTGGGCCAGGTGGTGGCCATCGGCATAGAGCGAGGCGCCGCCGGTGGCGTCGTTCGCCAGACAGTGCAGGAACTGGAAGCCGGGCTGGTACTCACGGCTCGGCAGGTCGACGTGCGCGCCCAGATCGATCGCCGTATAGGCGTTGGAGTTGGCGTCGAGGCGGGCCTGCACGTCGAACAACACACCGAAGTTGGTTTCGCGCACATGGGCGACATGGCTGAGCAGCGCCCGCAGGGTGCCGGGCTCGCGCGGCGCCCCGTCGAGATAGGCCAGGCCGTCATCGCGCAGCGCCTCGAGCCACTGCAGCAGGCTGGCCTGGTCCGTCATCACCGCGGCATAGGCAAAGCGCGGCAACCGCGCCGACATCTCCGCCCCCCAGGGGCGGCGCCCCGCCGCAGGCGTCGGCACGCGCCCGCCATGGCGCAACCAACCGGCGGCGAAGCGGCTGACATGACCGTCCGGCCACCAGGTCACTTCAAGCTCGCCGGTCGCGCCGAGGTGCCAATGGCCCGGACGCACGTCGAGCGGATAGCCGGCCTGGTCCGCCGTGCGCTCCAAGCTGGCCGCATGGCGACAGAAGCCACACGGGCAGCTCTCGCGCAGCACCAGGGCGTGCAGCGCCTGTCTGCGGCCATCGTCCCAGACGAGCGTGAGGCGCTGCGGATCGGCATCGTCGACGACGAGCCCCGTCAGCCGGTGCGCCGTCGCGTGGGGGTAGAGATCGGCCATCGGCACTTGTTGTGCCGCATAGCCGTCGGCGCCCGTCGCTGCCACGCTGTCGACCACTGCTGCCATTGCGCCGCCCTCGTCCGCAGGCTCAAGCCAAGGTGACTTGATCAGGCGCCGCCACTTCAAGGAAGCGAATTTATCTGGCCCTATTGATCTAGATATTCGATCATCGCCGCAGGCGGGACGGGACATGAACATCGAGCATCTGCGGACCTTCCTGGACGTCGCCCAGACCGGCAGCTTTCATCGCTCGGCCGAGCGGCTGAACGTCAGCCAGTCCACCGTAAGCACCCGAATCAAGGTGTTGGAGAGCCGGCTCGACCGGACCCTGTTCAACCGGCTGAAGAACGGCGTGGTGCTGACCGGCGCCGGCCGACGGCTGATGCGCCACGCCGACACCGCCGTGCGCGGCTGGGAACAGGGTCGACAGGCGCTGTCGCTGCCCGACGAACTGCGCGCGGCCTGTGCGCTCGGCATCCAGCAGGCGCTGGCGGAATCGCTGGCGCTGGAATGGCTGGGCTGGATGCGCCAGCGCCATCCCGACGTGGCGATCCGCATCGAGGCCGACTATTCCGCGCCGCTGGCGCGGCTGCTCGATGACGCCCTGCTCGACATGGCGGTGCTGTTCGTGCCGCGCCACCGCCCCGGGCTGACGGTGGAGACGCTCTATGTCGACGAGCTGCTGCTGGTCTCGGCCCGTCCCGCGACCTGGCAGCACGGCGTGCCCGAGCCCTACATCTATGTCGACTGGACCTACGACTTCCGCGGCGCCCATGCCGACGCCTTTGCCGAGATGGACCTGCCGCGCATCACCATCGGCCTGCCCAACGTCGCCCTGAACCGGATCCTCAGCGACGGCGGCTCGGCCTACCTGGCGCACGCCAGCGTCGCGCCCTGGCTGGCCGACGGTCAGCTGCACGAGGTCGTCGGCGCACCGCGGTTCGAGAACCCGACCTACCTGGTCTATCGCGACGACCCGGTCGACGCCGAGGTGCAGCAAAGCGCCCTGGACGGCCTGCGCCAGATCGCCGCCGGCTATGCCTGACAGCGGCACGCAGAGCGCGGAATTGGCAGAATTCAAACAACGGTACTGTTGTCGGACAGCGCACTCCAGCATACTGAAATATGCAAAACGCGGCGCGGTCGCAAAGCGCCGTCCGCGGATTGCCCTGCTGTCGTGCCTTGCGTAGCCGACCGAGCCGCCATGCTGCCTGCCATTGACGTTGACCTTGCCGCGCTCACGCCGGCGCTCGCCCCCAACCAGGTCTTGCTCGACTACTGGCGGAAACTGCAGGCCACGGGACCCGGTGCACCCGCACGGGCCCGCTTCGATCCGATGGCGGTGCCACGTCTGTTGCCGAACATCATGCTGCTGGAGCGCAGCGACGACGGCGAGTTGACGGTGCGGATCATGGGCACCGCACTGGCCGAGCGCCATACGACCGACCTCACCGGCCAACCATTGCTGCCGTCGCTGCCCGAACTTCTGCGCAAGAGCGCTGCGGCGTCCTACGCTGAAGTGACGTCGCTTCCTTGCGTGCACCTGTTGCGTCGCCGGATCCATCGCACCACCGGGACGACGCCGCTGGTCGAGGTGCTGCATCTGCCGTTGGCTGACCCGGCCGACAGGGTCGTGTTCGTCATCACCGCCGTTTGGGAGCTCGACCCGCCGGTGGACCACGACGAGCAAGACTGGCAGCATCCTGGCGAGCGGCAGCGCGCGTTGCTGTAGCCCAGGCGCGACGCTGGAGACTGCATTGCCATGGCCAACACCGAGACCGTCGAGCTGGCAGCGCTGAACCCGGTGCTGATGCAAAACCGCGAACTGCTGGACTACTGGCGCTCCCTGCAGGCCGAGCCCGGCGATGTGCCGCCACGGGCGCGCTTCGATCCGATGGCGGTCCCGCGTGTGCTGCCCGACTTGATGCTGCTCGAACGGATCGGCGAAGCCGACTTCAAAGTGCGCCTGATGGGCACCGCGCTGGCCGAGCGCAGTTGCGTCGACCTGACCGGCCAGCCGCTGCTCGAGGCGTTGCCGGACGTACTCAGACACCCTGCGGCGGGTTCCCTGGCCGAAGTGCTGTCGTTGCCCTGCGTCTACCTGCTGCGGCGCCGGCTGCGTCAGAGTTCCGGTACGATTCCGCTGATCGAGGCCCTGCATCTGCCATTGTCCGACAAATCCGGCGGGGCCGCGTTCGTCCTGACGACGGTGCTCGAGTTCGAAGGGCCAGTGGAGGAACTCGACGAGACGTCGAGTGACGACTGGCAGAGCCCTGGCGTTCGCCAAAGGGCAGTGCTGTAGCCGGATGCGGGTTCGGCCCGCGGCGTCCGGCGACAGCGATGGCGGCAACCTGCGTCCCGGAAGGGGGAGACCACGGCAACATGAGCGAGATGGAGACTGTCGAGCTGGCCGCCCTGTCGCCACTGGTGGCGCACAACAAGGAGCTGCTCGACTATTGGCTCACGCTGCGCGGCGACCGTCGCGGCCCTCCGCCGCGGGCGGATTTCAATCCTATGGCGGTGCCGCGCCTGCTGCCCAACATCATGCTGGTGGAGCGGACCGACGACGGCGTGCTGAACGTGCGGCTGATGGGTACCACGCTGGCCGACCGTTTCGAAGCGGACCTGTCGGGCCGGCCGCTGCTGGCCGCCTTACCGGACGGGCTGCGCGAGAGCGCCGAGCTGGCCTACCGCGAGGTGCTCGAGGGCCCGTGCGTGCTGATCGCCTGGCGCCGGCTCGAGCGCGCCTCCGGCAAGCTGCCGGTGGTCGAGAACCTGCACCTGCCCTGGACCGACGCCGACGGCGATGTGCGCTTCGCGATCACCTCCATCTGGGGCGTGGAGGGGCGCATCGCCCCCGAACGCGAAGACCGTGTCGAAGACTGGAACGTGGAGGCGGAGCGGCATCGCGCCTTCGTCTAGGGCGACGTCCGGCTTGGCGCAGCCGCTCCTCTCGGACCCCGGCTTTCGTGTGTGGTCACGCGGGATTGTTTCGACGGCGCAGGCGTACTCAGAGGTATCTCCTTCATCAGGGAGCACCTCGCATCATGCAAGTGAAACTGCACGCCAACGCCACGA
>Ga0056121_1000218_pt1 | contig 20114 bp, 21 predicted proteins | sample WorMetHEROISLAND_FD_83872 | JGI IMG/M metagenome (GOLD analysis project Ga0056121, IMG submission 83872) | Marine gutless worms symbiont microbial communities from Max Planck institute for Marine Microbiology, Germany - Olavius sp. 1 HERON ISLAND ...
CTACGCGTTTCCGTCTCGGGCCGCCGCTCGCGGCTTCTTGCGCGCCTTTCTTTCAAGCCGCGCCGGCAGAGTCAAGGCGAAGCGATGACACGCGCCGGCGGCGGGTCGGGAGGCGCCGCCGGCCGCGGTCATTTTCCGGCCTGCTGACGGCTGGCCTGCTGCAGCAGGGACACCAGGCCGAGCGTGGCGTTGCGGGCAATATCCTCGGCCAGCAGGCCCCAGCGACCGTCGAGACGGCCGCGCGGCAGCTCGTTGCTCTGGTCGATCCGCCCCAGTTCGCTGCCGTCGTGGCGGATCACGTGCCAGGAGATGTCGACCTGTTCGCGGCCGAACGGGCGCGGATAAAGCGAGACGGCGCCGAGCAGCAGGTAGTCGGCGCCCTCCGGGGCGTCGCGCACCTCGATACCCGCTGCCCCCAGCGCCTGCACCATGGCCTCGGTCAGCGCCTCGCGGCCGTCGCCGGGGGCGCCATCGATGCCGCCGATCGCCAGCGGCGGCAGGGCCAGCCGGCGACCGTCGTGGACTTCCCAGCGCGTGACCGCCGCTTCCACCGCCCGAGCCGCATCGGCGGCGATGTCCGACAGGGCGGTCACGGTGGGCCGGCCGGTGTCGCTGGCGCTGACCCGGGAACGGTGGCTGAACTCGTCCTGCAGCGTGCCGTCGGGACGCAACAGCACCCAACGACCGGTCACCGTGATTTCCGTCCCGGCGTCGGCTGGCGCTGCCGCCAGTGCCAGCTCGCCCTGCAGCCAGTAGCTGTGGCGGTGGCCGCGCTCGACGCCGGCGACCACGTCGCGCGCCTGCAGGGCGCGCACCAGGTTGCGGCGCAGGGCGGCGGCCTGGGCGTCGTCGCCGACGCCATCGATTCGGTCGACCACCAGCCCGGCGCGCGGGCTGATATCCAGCGCGGCCGCCGGTGGCGTCTGCTTGGCATCGGGCGCGAACGGCCGCGGCACCGGTTGGCAGGCGGCCAGCAGCAAGGCCAGGAAGCCGATAAACCTATGCGCGCTAAAGGACACAGCTCACCATGAGGCCGAGCAGCAATAACGCCAGGAAGATGAAAAGGTGAGGCACGGCCTCCCGCCGGCTGGTCGCTGCGTTAAGATCCGCACCATGCCACGGAACGCCGCTGACCGCATCACCCTGGCCGAGATCGGGGCGGCGCTGACCGCCCACGGCCTGCGCCTGCGCGGCGGGTTCCATCCCGACGCCGATGACGGTTTGCCGGCGCCCGCCGATGGCAGCGACGCCGGTACGTTGCTGCTGGTCGGCCATGCCGGCGCAGACATGTGGCGCCAGTTCAGCGCCAGCCGGTTCCTGGCCGGCGATGGCGCCGGGTCGGCGCCGCTCGACGACTGGAGCCGCAAGGTGATCGGTGAGGTGGCGACGACGTTCTCGGCCCTGCCGCTCTATCCCTTCGAGGGCCCACCCTACTGGCCGTTCCAGCGCTGGGCGCAACGCGCCGAGCCGGTGCATCCCTCGCCGCTGGGACCGTTGATCCACCCCGAGTTCGGGCTCTGGCATGCCTATCGCGGCGCCCTGCTGCTGCCCGGCCGGTTGCCGCTGCCGCCGGTCGCGGCCTCGCCCAGTCCCTGCGAGAGCTGCGCGGAACGTCCCTGTCTCAACCGTTGCCCGGTCGACGCCGTCGCCGAGGGTGCCTATGACGTGCCGGCCTGCACCGGCCACGTCGGCGGCCCGCACGGCGGCGACTGCCGTGAGCGCGGCTGTCTCGCCCGCCGGGCCTGCCCCGTCGGCCAGGCCTATGCCTATGGCCCGGCGCAGGCCGCCTTCCACATGGCCGCCTTCCTGCGCAACGCCGCCGGGCTGGCCGGGCAAGGCCGGGGCTAGAGCGAGGCGGCGAACTCCTTCAGGGCGGCGACGAACAGGGCCGGTGCCTCGACGGGCAGCATGTGGCCGGCCTCGGCGACCTCGATGCGCCGCCCGTCCGGCAACTGCGCGAACAGTTCGTCGACCACGGCCGGGTCGTAGAACACCCGGTCGTTGGGGCCGGTCAGCACCAGCACCGGGCAGTCGAGCCGGTCGTAGGCGATGGCCCAGTCGGTCCTGCCCATCCAGCCGAGCAGGTTGGCGGCGCCGGAATCGCGCGCCAGCGGCTCGTACTTCGTGTTGGGCAGCAGGAACTCGCTCCGGTGCGCGGCCAGCCAGTCGGGCCCGAACAGCAGCGGCGACATCACGTCGCGCATCAGCTGCGGCCCGGCAACCTCCATCAGCCGCAGGGTGGCGTCGTTCATCCAGTCGAGCCGCGGGCCGATCCGCCGTAGGGTGTTGATCAGCACCAGGCCCGCGGCCGGGGTGCCGGCGAGGTAGGCCTTGGCGGCATAGAGGCCGCCGATCGACAGGCCGACCAGGATCGGCCGGTCGATCTCCAGATCGCTGACGATGCGTTGCAGGTCGGCGGCGATCAGGCCCTCGTCCAGGTCGGTGCCGGGGGCATAGGGACTGTTGGCCTGGCCGCGGAAGTTGTAGCAGAGCGTGCCGTAGCCCGCCTGTCGCAGGGCAGGGCCGATCTCGGCCTGCCACATCCCGGCATCGCCGGTGATGGCGTTGACGAAGACGAAGCTCGGCAGGCCGGCCTGTTGCGGCCGGTCGAGCTCGTAGTAGAGGCCGTCTTCCGGCCCCAGCTGCAGAACGGGCATGGTCTTGGCGTCCCCCTGTCTGACCTCTCTTGTGTCAGGCAGAGTAGTAGCCCGTTTTCCGTCGCGGTGCAGCGCCGGCCGGTGCCGCCGGCGCTGCAGTCAGGCTAGGCCGACCGGACCTCGTCGAGGAAGCCGTCGACCTGCTGGCGAAGCGCCGCTGCCTGCTCGACCAGGGCCGCGGACGCTTGCGACACGTTTGTCGCCGCGCTGCCGGTGTTCTGCGCCAGTTGCTGGACGTCGACGATGCCGGCGTTGACCTCGTCGGCGCCATCGGAGGCGCGCTGCACGTTCTGGCTGATCTCCGCCGTCGCCGCCGTCTGTTCCTCGATGGCGCCGCTGGTCGATACGGCGATTTCGTTGAGCCGGTCGATGGTCTTGCTGATGCCGCCGATCGCGGAGACCGCGGATTCGGTGGCGGTCTGGATGGACCCGATCTGGGCGGCGATGTCCTCCGTCGCCTTGGCGGTCTGGTTGGCCAGGTTCTTGACCTCGGAGGCGACCACGGCGAAGCCCTTGCCGGCCTCGCCGGCCCGGGCCGCCTCGATGGTGGCGTTCAGCGCCAGCAGGTTGGTCTGGCCGGCGATGTCGTTGATCAGGTCGACGACTTCGCCGATCCGCTGCGACGCCTCGGCCAGGCCCTCGACCTGCTCGGTCGCCTTCTGCGCCTCGTCGACGGCGGCCTGCGACATCGTGCTCGATTCGCCGACCTGGCGGGACACTTCCTGGATCGCCGATGACAGCTCTTCGGCAGCCGAGGCGACCGCCTGGAAGCTGCTGCTGGTCTGGTTCGAGGCCGCCGAGACGTTGTCGCAGCGATCGCTGGTCTGCGTTGCCGCATCGGTCATGTCGCGGGACGTGTACGACATGGTGTCGGCCGAACCGGCAACGTCGTCGGCCACCCGCTGGACCGAGGACTGCAGGCGATCGGCCAGCGCCGCCAGGCCGTCTCGCCGCTGTTGCTCGGCCTGCGCCAGCTCCTGGCTGCGCTGCTCCTGCAGTTGCCGGCGCTCGTGGGCATTGCGCTTGAACACTTCGGTCGCCTGCGCCAGGCCGCCGATCTCGTCGCCGCGGTCGGTGTAGGGGACCTCGGTGTCGATCTCGCCGCCGGCGACGCTGCCCATCACCGCGCGGATCCGCTGCAGCGGCCGGGCCACCATCTGGCCACCGGCAACGCTGATGGCCGTGAGCAGGGCGCCGGCGAGCGCCAGGGCGATGATGATCTTGGTCGACAGCGTCTGCGCCGCCGCGGCGTAGTTGTCGACCACGGTCTCGACTTCGAGCACGCCGCGCACGTCGCCCAGCGACCAGTCCGTCTTCGGCGAGGCGGGATGGCTGTTGTGACAGTTGACGCAGCCTTCGGCGACCATCTGGTCGGCGATGGCGACACGCACCACACGACGGCCGTCGCGGTCTTCCTCGCGACTGAAGATCGCCTCGGGGTTTTCGCTCAGGTTCGCCCAGGCATCCTGCTGGAAGGAGTCGAGCTCGCGTTCCTGGCGCACCGGGAAGGGGTAGCCGCTGAACAGCCGCACCGTGGTGTCGTCCTGTTCCAGGATGGCGCTGAGGTCGTGAATGAACGTCGCCGGCAGCGGAACACCCTTGTCCTCGGTCTTGTGGTTGAACGAGGGCTTGAGATTGCCGTCTTTGACCACCTTCTTGATCACGTTGGCCGTGTAGTAGCCGCGGATCACCTTGAACTGGTTGGCGGTTCGCACCGCCGCTTCGATCTCGGCCTCGATGCTCTGGGCCAGGATCGCCCGCGGCACGACGTACCAGGCCGCCACAATGCACACAACCAACACCACAGGTACGGGAAGCATCAGCTTCCAGGGCACGCTCAGATCGTTGAGGCGCATCGGACTACCCTCGAATATTATGAATGGCTCATTTGCACTATTTTGGACATGACAGGTTGATTTATGATTAAATTCGTTTCATTGGACGTAATAATCCGCACCGAGTCCGTTAACGGACTCAGAACAGGATTTTCTTCTTTTAGTCGTTCAAAGCTAGCGCGTAACGCCGCGTGATCGCGTGCCTTGTGGCGAAAGCCGGCGTCTGCTCAGCGCTCGCGCAGCAGCACGGCCGAAATCTGCCGGCCGTAGTCGGCTTCCTGGCGATGGGTGGTGCGGCGATAGCTGAAGAAGCGTTCTTCCTGGTGATAGGTGTCGATTCCCAGGCGGGTCACTGCGCCGAGGCCGAGGGCATCGAGCCGGTCGCCGACGAAGCCGGCGAGATCGAAGCGGAAATGCTCGGGCCGGTCCGAGACGACGAAATAGCGGCCGTGGCCGTCATCCGCCGCCAGGAAGGCCTCACGAAACTCGCTGCCGACCTCGTATGAGGCCTGGGCGATGCAGGGGCCGACTGCGGCGGCGATGCCCGCGTGCCGGGCACCGAGCCGCGTCATGGCCACGACGGCCGCCTCGAGCACGCCGCCGAGCGCGCCACGCCAACCGGCGTGCGCCGCGCCGATCACCCCGGCCGAGGCGTCGGCGAACAGCACCGGCGCGCAGTCGGCCGCCAGCACGCCCAGGGCGATGCCGGGCCGGTCTGTGACCATGGCGTCACCGCGCGGTGCGTCGGCCGGCGACCATGGCTCGTGCACCACCACCGCATCGGCGCTGTGCACCTGGTGGATGGTGATCAGGTGATCGCGGGCGACGCCCAAAGCGGTAGCGACGCGGGCACGGTTCTCGCGTACCGCGGCGCGGTCGTCGTGCGAGCCGTAGCCGCAGTTCAGGGAACGATAGATCCCGGTCGAGACGCCGCCGTCGCGGGTGAAGAAGCCGTGGCGCACGCCACCGCCGGCGTCCAGGTTCGCTGCGGTCAGGCCCGTCGTCATTGTCAACGCTCCCCTTCGTCCGAGGCAAAGCCGGCCGGTGCCGGCATGTCCGGACCGGCGATCGCCAGTACCTTGAACAGCTCTCCCATCTGCGCCGGGTCGGTCAGGCGCGCGACCGCCGCTTCGATGTCGGCCGCCTGCCGCGGCGAGGCCGACGCCTTCAGCGCCGCGGTCCGTGGCGCCAGGCCCAGCGCTTCCAGGAACCCGGCCTGCGTGACCGGACCGTGGACCCGGGCACCGGCCGCCCTGGCGGCGTCGGCGAGGGCGGCGAAATCGACGTGCGCCGTCAGATCGGCCTCGCCCGGCGCGTCCAGCACCGGGGCAAAGGCGTGGTTGCGCACCGCCTGCAGGGTGTCGCCGGGATGGCTGCGGGCATGGCCGTAGTCGACCACCACCGCGGCGCCGCCATCGCTCACGAGCCGTTCGCCGAGCTGCCGCATGATCGCGTCGCGTGCCGGGGCGAGTTCGGCCACCTCGCCGGGGCGGGCCGCCCGGAAGGCCGGCGGCAGGGCGTCGACCGGCAGCAGTTCGGCACCTGCGATCATGGCCAGGCCGTCGCCGTCCAGGGCGACGAAACGTTCGCGCCAGCCGTCGTCGGTCCGGTCGTACTGACGGATCGGCAGGGCATCGAAGAACTCGTTGGCGATCACCAGGCTGGGCCCGGGCGGCACGTCCGCGAGGCTTGTGTGCCAGTGCACCTCGAGGTCGGCCAGGGTCGCTCGCTGGCGCCGGCGCAGGGCGGGGCTCGTTTCCACCAGATGGACGTCGACCGCGGCCGCGAACGCGGGCAGCACCGCGCTCGCCCGCAGGGCGTCGGCCATCAGGCTGCCGCGTCCGGGGCCGAGCTCGACCAGCCGGACGGTCGCCGGCGCGCCACTGCGCTGCCACAAGTCGGCGCACCACAGGCCGAGCAGTTCGCCGAACATCTGGCTGATCTCCGGCGCCGTCGTGAAGTCGCCGTCGGCGCCCAGCGGGTCGCGGCGCATGTAGTAGCCGAAGCGGGGGTGGCCGAGCGCCTCGGCCATGAAGCGGGAGAGCGGGATCGGCCCGTCGGCGCGGATCAGCCGATGCAGATGCGCGCTCAGCTCGCCGCTCAAGTGCCTGCGTCCGGACGCGGCCGGTTGGCCCGCCACATCAGGTACAGGCCGCCGAGCAGCATCGGCAGCGACAGCCACTGGCCCATGGTGCTGCCGCCGGCGAGGAAGCCGATCTGCAGGTCCGGCTCGCGGAACAGCTCGACCACCATGCGGGCAATCGCGTAACCGATGAGGAAGGCGCCGGTCAGCGCCCCGCGCCGCTCGAACGCACCGGGCCGGCGCGACATGAACCAAAGCACGACGAACAGCAACACGCCCTCGAGCAGGGCCTCGTAGAGCTGGCTCGGATGGCGTCCGAGCGGCCCGCCGCCCGGGAACACCACGGCCCAGGGCACCTCGGCGGCGCGGCCGAACAGTTCGCCGTTGATGAAGTTGGCAATGCGGCCGAACAGCAGGCCGATCGGCGTGGCGCAGGCAACCAGGTCGCTGATTGCCAGCAGGTCGATGTCGCGACGCCGGGCGAACAGCACGATGGCGACGACGACGCCAAGGAGGCCGCCGTGGAACGACATCCCGCCCTGCCAGATCGCCAGCGCCGCCAGCGGATTATCGGCGTAGTACGGCAGGTTGTAGAACAGCACGTAGCCCAGACGGCCGCCCAGCAGCACACCGACGGTGATCCAGACCAGCAGGTCGTCGATGTCGTCGCGGCGCAGAGTCCCGGCCACGCGTGCATTCAACCGGCGGACGTAGAGCCAGCCGAGGACCAGGCCGGCGACATAGGCCAGCGCGTACCAGCGGATCGCCAGCGGGCCCAGGCGCACCAGGATCGGGTCGAACTCGGGGAACGCCAGGGCGGCGAAAGGCGGCAGCAGGTCCATGCTGATCCTGATAGCGGGTATCAGATCACCTATACCCGGCCGGATCGCCGACCGACAAGCGCCGGCTTGCGCCTTGCCCGACCGGCAGGCTCGTGCGCATAGTCGCCTGCGGCAAGGAGAGGCGTGATGAGTAACCGGCGACAGGTCCTCGACGACGTAGCGAAGGTGGCGACCGCGGCCGCGGGCCTGGTGCAGGGCGCTGGGCGCGAGGCGGAGGGACTGTTCCGCCAGCGCCTGGAGCGGCTGCTCGACCGCATGGACCTGGTACCGCGCGACGAGTTCGACACCGTCAAGGCGATGGCGGCGGCGGCACGGGCCGAAAACGAACGCCTGGCGGCCCGGCTGGAGAAGCTCGAACTGGCGATTCAGACGCAGGCAGCCAAGCCGGCCAGGGCGAAACCGGCGAAGGCCAAGACCGGCACCCGCCCACGCACGGCGACGACGCGCAGCAGGGCGCAGAAAACAGCGAAAAAGACCAGCTGAGATCCATCGCGCCGGCGATCTCGACGGGCCCGGCCGACGGCCGGTGAAAGCGGCTTGCGCGCCCGTGGGCACTCTGGCACGTTAGCTTCCATGGTATTTGCGCCGCCTGCGGCCACAATATGTTGTTTGCGTTTTGCCGGCGTCACCTCCGGGGCCCGTCGGTCCCGGTGCCGGTTGTCCCGTTCTGGTACGAAAGGGGATCGACGATGGCCATGAGCACCATGGAAGCGCCGGCTCAGCTCGGCAATCCGCTCGACGTCGTGGAAGAGATCGTCAGCGCCAACCAGTGGGCGTTCGACCGGCAGGGCGATGACGAGCTTTCGGTCTCCGTCGGCGGCAGCTGGTGCGATTACCACCTGGGCTTCTCGTTTTCCCCGGCCCAGGGCGGCATGCAGCTGGCCTGCGCCTACGACATGCGCGTCCCGCCGCGGCGCCGGGCGGAGGTGCACGGCCTGCTGGCGCAGATCAACGAGCGCATCTGGATCGGCCATTTCGACCTTTGGTCGGAAGAGGCGATCCCCATGTACCGCCATGCCATCCTCACCCGCGGTGGCGAGGCGCCGAACTTCGTGCAGATGGAAGAGCTCATCGAGATCGCCATCACCGAGTGCGAGCGTTTCTACCCGGCCTTCCAGTTCGTGATCTGGGGCGGCAAGAGCGCCAGCGAAGCGGTCGCCGCGTCGATGCTGGAAACGGTCGGCGAGGCCTGAGCGGCGATGGCCCCCGCGGCGCCGGCGAAACAAGATCTGGCCGCGGCCGGCGCGCTGCTGCTGGTCGGTTGCGGCAAGATGGGCGGTGCCCTGCTCGATGGCTGGCTCGCCGGCGGTGCCGATGCCGCGCGCATCGTCGTCGTCGAGCCGGCGGCCGACCCGAGCCGTGTGCAGATTCCATCGGGCGTCTCCGCCGTCGGCGCCGCCGATGCGGTGCCGGCCGGGTTCCAGCCGGATGTCGTGATCATGGCGGTGAAGCCGCAGATGATGGCCGAGGTGGCGCCAGCCTACCGCGGCTACGTCGAAGCCGGCGCGGCCGTGCTGTCGATCGCCGCCGGCACCAACATCGCCTTCTTCGAGCAATGCTTCGGCCCGGACGCCGCGGTGGTGCGGGTGATGCCCAACACGCCCGCCGCGGTCGGCCGGGGCATGAGCGTGCTGTGCGCCAACGCCGGGACCAGCGCCGGCCAGCGCGAGCTCTGCACCCGGTTGATGGCGGCCGTGGGCGAGACCGCCTGGCTCGACGACGAGGGCCTGATGGACGCGGTGACCGCGGTCTCCGGCTCCGGTCCGGCCTATGTCTTCCTGCTGATCGAGTGCCTCGCCGCGGCCGGCGCGGCGGTCGGCCTGCCGGCCGGCATGGCGCTCAAGCTGGCCCGCGAGACCGTCGCCGGCGCCGGGGAACTGGCCCGCAGCGCCGACGAAGCGCCGTCGCAGCTCAGGGTCAACGTCACCAGTCCCGGCGGCACCACCGAGGCGGCCTTGAAGGTTCTGATGGCGGAACCGGGCCTGCAGGAGCTGATGACGTCAGCCGTGACCGCGGCCGAACGGCGCGGCCGCGAACTCGGCAGCTGACGACAGGCAACCTCGCCCGCCGGTACCCGGGGCCAGCTGGCTAGGGAGGGCAACATGCAGCCAGATCGAACCGGCCGGCGGCGCCATCTGCACCTGCTCTGGCTCGCGCCGCTGCTGCTGGTCGCCGTTTCGGGGTTCAACGGTTTCACCGCCGGCGCCGACCGGGTCGTGGTCAGCGGGGAACGGGCGGATTCCGTCTTTGCGGCCGGGCCCGACGTCCTCATCACGGCCGACGTAGACGACGATGTCATCGTCGCCGGCGGCGACGTCACCTTGCGGGACGCCGCGGCAGAGCAGGTGATCGCCGCCGGTGGCTGGGTGCGGCTGGAACAGGTGCGCGCCCGCGACCTGATCCTGCTTGGCGGCGACGTTTCCGTCGATGCCGGTGTCGCCGACGATGTGCTGATTGCCGGCGGTGACGTGCATCTGCGCAAGGGCACTGTCGTCGCCGGCACGGCGACGGTGGCGTCGGGCAAGTTCGTGCTCGATGGCGAGGTCGCCGGCGATCTGCGCGTCGCCGCCGGCGACGTGATCATCCGCGGCCTGGTCGGCGGCGACGCCGAGATCGACGCCGGGCGGCTCAGGCTCGCTCCGGGCGCACGCATCGCCGGCCAGTTGCGCCACCGCGGGCCGGAGCCGGCCCGGGTAGCTGAGGGCGCGGTCGTGATGGGCGGCAGCCAGTATGTCGCAACCGAGGCGGAGCCCGGCGGCGGCGTGCTCGGCGCGGTCTGGAGCGCCGTGCTCGCGGCCCTGGGGCTCGGCCTCGTCGGCCTGGTGTTGCATGCCGTATGGCCGGGCCTGCTGCCCGCTGCGGCAGACTGCATCAGCACCCGCCCGGTGGCTGCGCTGGGAAGCGGGTTGGCGCTGCTGATCGTTACCCCGGTGATCGTCGTCGTGCTCATGTTCACGCTGATCGGCCTGCCGCTGGCGCTGATGCTGCTGGCCGGCTATGCCGCGCTGTTGGTTCCGGCGGTCCTCGTCAGCGCCAGCCATCTTGGCCTCTGGGCGCGGCGCCGCGCGCGTCCGGCACCCGGGCCCGGGGACGGCCTGCTCATGCGCAGTCTGCTGACTTGCGGTGGCCTGTTCGCGCTGGCGTTGCTGGCGGCACTGCCCTGGGTCGGTGGCTTGATCGCGTTACTGACCCTGGCCTTCGGTCTCGGCGCGCTGACGCTGATGGCCCGTGATGCCTGGCGCGGCGGCGCGGCCTAGCCGACCGCGTATTCCCGCACGAAGTCCTCGTCGATGGTGATGCCCAGGCCGGGCCGGTCGGGGATCTCGATCTCGCCGTCGGTGACGGGGAAGTCCTCGTGCGCCAGCTCGTGCAGCATCGGGTTGGCGCCCAGCGAATACTCGACGACGAAGGCCGACGACACCGCGGCGGAGACCTGCAGGCCGGCGGCGAAGGTGGTGGCGCCGCCCCAGACATGGGCGGCGAAGCGCAGCTGCCAGGCATCGCACAGGGCGGCAATCCGCATGGTCTCGGTGATCCCGCCGGCAATCGAAATATCCGGCTGCAGGATGTCGGCGGCGCGCAGCTGGATCAGGTCGCGGAAGGCGAAGCGGGTGAACTCGCTCTCGCCGGTGGCGATCGGGATGTCGGTGCCGGCGCGGACCTCGGCCAGCCCGGCCTTGTCGTCGGCGGTCACCGGTTCCTCGAACCAGGCGATGTCGCAGTCGGCGACCCGGCGGCAGAAGCGCTTGGCCTCGGCCACGGTCATGGTGCCGTGGGCATCGCACATGATGTCGACGTCCGGCCCCAGGCCTTCGCGGGCGGCACGCACGCGGTCGACCGAGTGCGCCAGGGTGCCGTCGCCGGCGCCGACGCGCATCTTCACCGCCTTGAAGCCGCCGCGATCGAGAAAGCCCTTCAGCTCGGCGACGATGCCCGCGGTCGGCGCCCAGCCGCCCGAGGCATAGGCGGGCATGCGCTCGTGCCGCTTGCCGCCCAGCAGCTGGTGCACCGGCACGCCCAGCGACTGCCCGAGAATGTCCCACAGGGCGATGTCGATGCCGCTGATCGCGGCGATGGTGATGCCGCGCCGGCCCATCGCCGGAAAGGCGTGGCCGCGGGCGAGCGCCAGGCCGGCGCGGGGGCCGTTGTACATCTCGTCCCACAGCCGGCCGATCCGACGCGGGTCCTTGCCGATCAGGGCGGGTCCCAGCTCGTCGTTGATCAGGCTGTTGATGGCGTGGTTGGTGCTGGAGCTGGACAATGCTCCGCGGGCCTCGCCGTATCCGGTGATGCCGGCATCGGTGTCGATGCGCACCAGGGTGGTGTCGAACGAGGCGATGCGGCCGAAGTCGGTGGTGTGCTGGCGCTCGGGCGGGATCGGCACGTGCAGCCATTGGGCGGTGACGGCGGTGATCTTCATGGCGGGCCTCCCGGCAGCGTTAACCTTTTGCAAACCATAACGCACGCCTGCTATCGCTGCGGTCAACACCGCCTGCAACCGAAGGAGAGACCGGCATGACGTCCTCCGACAAGATCGCCAGCGTCGACGTCAGCGGCGAGCAGATCCGCTGGGACCTCAGCGGCGAGATGACCTACGGCGACTACCTGCAGCTCGACCGGCTGCTGGACGCGCAGACGCCGCTGACCGACGAGCACGACGAACCGCTGTTCATCATCATCCACCAGACCTCGGAGCTGTGGATCAAGCTCTGCCTGCATGAGCTCGACGGGGCGATCCGCCACCTGCGCGCCGACCGGACCCGGCCGGCGTTCAAGATGCTGGCCCGCATCGCCCGGGTGCAGGAGCAGCTCAGCCAGGCCTGGGACGTGCTGGCGACGATGACGCCATCGGACTACCTGCGCTTTCGCGACAGGCTCGGCCACAGCTCCGGCTTCCAGTCCTACAACTACCGCATCCTCGAGTTCCGCATCGGCAACAAGAACCCGGCCCTGGCGGACGTGCATCGCGACCGGCAGGAAATCCATGCCCAGGTGCTGCAGGCGCTGAACAACCCCAGCCTGTACGACGAGAGCCTGCGCCTGCTGGCGCGCCGGGGCTTTGCCATTCCCGACAGCCACAGCGAGCGCGACTGGTCGCAGCCGTACCGGCCCAGCGCCGAGGTGGAAGAGGCGTGGCGGCGGATCTACCGGGCGCCGGAGGAGCATTGGGAGCTCTACGAGCTGGCCGAGAAGCTGGTCGACCTGGAGCAGAAGTTCCAGCACTGGCGCTTCAGCCACATGAAGACGGTGGAGCGGATCATCGGCTACCGCGCCGGCACCGGCGGCACCAGCGGCGTGGCCTACCTGGTCAAGGCGCTGGAGCTGCGGTTCTTCCCGGAGCTGTGGACGCTGCGGACGACGCTGTGATGGCTGCGGCGCCCCGGATCTGGGACATCTCGCAGCCGTTGCGGCCGGACCTGCCGGTCTGGCTCGGCGACACGCCGTTCGAGCTGACCCGGACCTGGACGATCGGCGACGACTGCCCCGTCAACGTCGCCCGCCTGACCCTGTCGACCCACAGCGGCAGCCATGCCGACGCGCCGCTGCACTACCATGCCGACGGCGCCGCCAGCGCCGACCTGGCGCTCGAGCCCTATCTCGGGCCGTGCCAGGTGGTCGATCTGCGCGGGGCGGGCGCTGTGGTGCGGCCCGAGCACGTCGCACCGTTTCTCGCAGTCGATGCGCCGCGGCTGCTGCTGCGCACCTATGACCGTTTTCCCCAAGAGGCCTGGCGCGACGACTTCACCTCCGTGGCGGCGGCGACCATCGACGCCATCGCCGCCGCCGGCGTGGTGCTGATCGGCATCGACGCACCGTCGCTCGATCCGCAGAGCTCGAAGAGCATGGACGCGCATCATGCCGTGCGGCGCCACGACCTGCGGATCCTGGAAGGCCTGGTGCTGGACGCGGTGCCGCCGGGGCGCTACGAACTGATCGCCCTGCCCCTGAAACTGGACGGCGCCGATGCCGCGCCGGTGCGGGCCGTCCTGCGGAGCCTGCCATGAGCCTCAGCACCAGCACCGCCCCGAGCCGCGACGACTGTCGCACCCTGGACGCCGCCGATCCGCTGGCGCTGTTTCGCGAGCGTTTCGTGCTCGAGGACGGCGTCATCTATCTCGACGGCAACTCGCTCGGCGCCCTGCCGGTGGCGACCGCCGAGCGACTCGGCCAGGTGGTCGGCGACGAATGGGGCCGCGGCCTGATCCGCAGCTGGAACGCCGCCGGCTGGATGGATCAGCCCGGGCGCGTCGGCGACAAGATCGCCGCCCTGATCGGCGCAGGCCCCGGCGAGGTGGTGGCGGCCGACTCCACCTCGGTCAACATCTTCAAGGCGCTGACCGCGGCGCTGCAGCTCAACCCTGGACGCCGCGTGCTGCTGTCGGAGCGCGGCAGCTTCCCGACCGACATCTACATGATGCAAGGGCTGGAGACGCTGCTCGACGGCCGGGTCGCCGCGCGCTTCGTCGATCCTGACGAGGTCCTGGGCGCGCTCGACGACGACGTCGCCGTGCTGCTGTTGACGCACGTTCACTACAAGAGCGGGCGGATCTGGGACATGGCCGGGGTGACCAGGGCCGCGCACGACGCCGGGGCGCTGGTGATCTGGGACTTGAGCCACAGCGCCGGCGCCCTGCCGGTGGATTTGAACGGCGCCGAAGCCGACTTCGCCGTCGGCTGCGGCTACAAGTATCTGAACGGCGGTCCCGGGGCGCCGGCCTTCATCTTCGTCGCCGGCCGGCACCAGGCCGGCGCGCCGCCGGCGCTGTCGGGCTGGCTCGGACATGGCGATCCGTTCGCCTTCGACGACCGCTACTGGCCGGCGGCCGGGATCGAACGCTATCGCTGCGGCACCCCCGGGGTGCTGGCCATGGCGGCGCTGGAGGTCGGCGTCGATCTCATGGCCGAGGCCGACATGACCGCGCTGCGCGCGAAGTCCGGCCGCCTGGGCGACTTGTTCCTGGCCCTCGTCGACGACCTGTGCGCGGGCCACGGCTTCTCGCCGGCCTGCCCGCGCGAGGCGGCAGAGCGCGGCAGCCAGGTCTCGCTGCACCACGAACAGGGCTACGCCATCATGCAGGCGCTGATCGCCGACGGCGTGATCGGCGACTTCCGCGCTCCCGACATCCTGCGCTTCGGCTTCGCGCCGCTCTACGTGCGCTACGTCGACGTCTACGACGCCGTCGCCAAGCTGGCGGCGATCATGCGCGAGGGCGCCTGGGAGCGACCGGAGTTTCAGGTGCGGCAGGCGGTGACGTGAGCGCGCTGCTCAGCTCTTGAACACCGCGTCGGCGGCGCCGCGCGCGCTCTGCTTTCTGGCGATGACGCTTTGGGCGCGGGCGATCTCGCCTTCCATCTCGGCAATGTAGTCTTCGAGCTGCTCGATCGACATCAGGTCCAGGTCGGGTTTGCCGGCCGGCTTCTTTTGCGGTTCCAGCTCGTCCGTGTCCATCTCGTTCTCCCCGACTTTCGGGCCGTTGCCTATCTGCTAGGCTCGACCGTAGCAGAACGCCGACGGTGCTGTCTGCCTCGCGCCGGCAGCGGCGGTGCCGTTGCGGCACGGCGGCGCCGGTCCTATACCAACGGCGCAACAAGGAAGACGGGATGAACGCCATGGCCGACCTGCCGCAGACGATGACTGCCATCGAGATCGCCGAATTCGGTCCGCCGGAGGGCCTGCGGCCGGCCGACCGGCCGGTGCCGGTGCCGGGTCACGGCGAGGTCCTGATCGAGGTCGCCGCCGCCGGGGTGAACCGGCCGGACGTGGCCCAGCGACAGGGCGGCTATCCGCCGCCGCCCGGCGCTTCCGACATTCCCGGGCTCGAGATCGCCGGCACTGTCGCCGCCCTGGGGCCCGGCGTCAGCGGCCTGGCCGAGGGCGATGCCGTCTGTGCCCTGGTCGCCGGCGGCGGCTATGCCGAGTATTGCGCCGCGCCGGCCGCCCTGTGCCTGCCGGTGCCGCAGGGTCTGTCGATGGCCGAAGCCGCCGCCCTGCCTGAGACCTACTTCACGGTCTGGACCAACGTATTCCAGCGCGGCCGGCTGGTCGGCGGCGAGAGTTTTCTCATCCACGGCGGCTCCAGCGGCATCGGCACCACGGCGATCCAGCTCGCCCGGGCGTTCGGCGCCCGCGTGTTCGCCACCGCCGGCGCGGCCGACAAGTGCCGGGCCTGCGAAGAGCTTGGCGCCGAGCGGGCGATCAACTACCGCGACGAGGACTTCGTCCAGATCGTCAAGGAGGCGACCGGCGGCGAGGGCGTCGACCTGATCGTCGACATGGTCGGCGGCGATTATCTGGCCCGCAACCTGGATGCCCTGGCGGTGGAGGGGCGGCTGGTGCAGATCGCCTTTCTCGGCGGACCGAAGGTCAGGGATTTCAACATGTTGCCGGTCATGCTCAAGCGCCTGACCGTGACCGGGTCGACCCTGCGGCCACGCACGGTCGAGCAGAAGGCGGTGATCGCCGGGGAACTGCGGGCCCAGGTCTGGCCCCTGCTCGACGCCGGCACGGTCCGCCCGGTCATGGACCAGAGCTTTCCCCTGGCCGAGGCGGCGCAGGCCCACGCCCGCATGGAATCGTCGGCCCACATCGGTAAGATCGTCCTGCTCACCTGAGACCGGCGACGACGGGCGGCCTCTCGCGTCGGGCTTTGCGCTTGGCCGCGCGCGCGTTATATAGGCGATAACAACGCCGCATTCCCTTCAACCAACGCGCCAGTACAAGTTGCGCAGCCCGGCCGGCGACGGGCGCGGGGCGTGGATATTGGAGTTTTGCCATGTCGCAACCGTTGATGCCCAAGGCGACAGCTGTCTGGCTGGTCGACAACACCACGCTGACGTTCGACCAGATCGCGGCGTTCTGCAGCATGCACCCGCTCGAGGTGCAGGGCGTTGCCGACGGTGAGGTGGCTGTCGGCATCCAGGGTCTCGACCCGGTGGCAACGGGCCAGCTCACGCACGAGGAGATTGAGCGCTGCGAGCAGGACGCCAGCCAGCGCCTGCGGTCGCCGGAACAGCAGACGCGCATGCCCGAGCGTCGCTCGAAGGGACCGCGCTACACGCCTCTGAGCAAGCGCCAGGAGCGACCCAATGCCATCGCCTGGCTGGTGCGTTATCACCCCGAGCTGGCCGACGCGCAGATCGCCAAGCTGGTCGGCACCACCAAGCCGACCATCCAGTCGATCCGCGAACGCACCCACTGGAACATTTCCAACATCCAGCCGCAGGATCCGGTCACGCTCGGCATGTGCACGCAGACCGAGCTGGACACCGCGGTGCAGAAGGCCCAGGCCAAGCTCGAGCGGCAGAAGGCGCGCGAGGCCAAGGAGCGCGAGAAGCGCCGGGCCGAGAACCTGGCCGCGGCCGAGGCGGCGGGCATGCCGTCGGCCCAGCCGATGGCGGACGACGAGGCAGAGGCGGCCCCCGAGGCGGCGCCTGAGGCGGTTCCCGAGGCGGCGCCTGAGGCGGCTCCCGAGGCGGCGCCTGAAGCGGCTCCCGAGGCGGCCAGCGAAGAGCACGCCGAACCGGCCGGCGACACGGCTGCCGCGCCGGAACCGGAGCCGGACGCCGCCCCTCAGGAGAGCGGCGAGCCGTCGGTCGAGGATGTGTTCCGCACCCAGTAGGGGGGCAATCGGTCAGTCGGGCACGGCCGCCGCCAGCCGCGCCGCCGGGCGCTCGTTGATCGGCAGGTGGATCAGGCCGGCAAACACGCCCAGCGCCGCGCCGATCCACCACACCACCTGGTAGGAGCCGGTTGCGTCGTAGAGCGAACCGCCCAGCCAGACGCCGATGAAGGCACCGAGCTGGTGCGAGAAGAAGACGATGCCGAACAGCGTCGCCATGTAGCGGGGGCCGAACACCTGGGCGACGATGCCGCTGGTCAACGGCACCGTGGACAGCCACAGCAAGCCCATGGCGGCGGAAAACACCAGCACGCTGGTCGGCGAAATCGGCACCACGATGAACACGGCAATCGCCGCGGCGCGGCCGAAATAGATCAGGCTCAGCAGGTTCTTCTTCGAGTACAGGCCGCCGAAGTAGCCGGCCAGCAGCGATCCGACGATGTTGAACAGTCCGACCAGGGCGAGCGCCCAGGCGCCGATCTGCGGGTCCAGACCCATGTCGGTGACGTAGGCCGGCAGATGGGTCTGGATGAAGGCGACGTGAAAGCCGCAGACGAAGAAGCCCGCCGTCAGATACAGATAGCCGCTGTGCTGGCCGGCTTCGCGCAGGGCCTCGGCGAAGCTCTGTTCGGGGCCCATGTTGGCGGCGTTGGCGCGGCCCCGCAGCGGCCGGGCCAGCGGCACGATCAGCAGGGCAAACAGGCTCATCAGGATCAGCGCCGTGTGCCAGCCGTAGAGGTCGATGAAGCCCTGGCCCAGCGGCACCATGATGAACTGGCCGAGCGAGCCGGCCGCGGTGCCCAGGCCCATGGCCAGGGAGCGCTTCTCTTCCGGCACCATGCGGGCGATCGAGGCCAGGACGATCGAGAAAGACGCCGCCGACAGGCCGAAGCCGAGCAGCACGCCGGCCGAGAGGTGGAAGGCCAGCGGCGTCGTCGCCTGGGCCATGAGAAAGACGCCGGCAGCGTAGACCACGCCGCCGACGGCGAGGACCCGGCCGGCGCCGTAGCGGTCGGCGACCGCGCCGGCCAGCGGCTGACCCAGTCCCCACAGCAGGTTCTGGATCGCGATCGCCAGGGCGAACACCTCGCGGCCCCAGCCGAGATCTGCCGACATCGGCGCCAGGAACAGGCCGAAACCGGAGCGGATGCCGAAGCCGAGCAGCGAAATCAGACAGCCGCAGACGACGACCAGGATCATCCCGCGGCGCAGTGCCGCAGCGGAATCGCTCATCAGGTGCCTCCGTCCAAGGCGCGGCCGAGGCCCCGTCGGCATTGCGCTGGAGATAGATCGGGGCCGCCGCCGGCAGTACCGCGGCGACGGCCATTGGCGGCAATATTGGCCACTTGCGACGGCAGTGCAAGCGACCTAAACCCGCATTTCCGGTCAGGTTGCCGCCGTTGGCGGCCCCGCACATGATCCATAAAGGGAGCAAGAGCGCGCCATGCCGATGATCTTCGTCGCCAACTCCGAGGGTACGCCGGGCGTCGGCGCCACGGCCCGCCTGCTGGCCGAGGGCGCCGGCGGGCTCGATGCCATCGAAGAGGGCATCCGCCTGGTCGAGGCCGACACCTCGATCCGCACCGTCGGCCGCGGCGGCTGGCCGAACCTGATGGGCGAGGTCGAGCTCGACGCGGCAATCATGGACGGCAACAGCTTCCGCACCGGCGCGATCGGCGCGCTCAAGGGCTATGCCCATCCGATCTCCATCGCCCGCCAGGTGCTCGAACGCTTGCCGCATGAGTTCCTGGTCGGCGAGGGGGCGGCCCGCTTCGCCCGCGAGATCGGCGCCGAGACTGTCGACAACCTGATCCCGGATTCGGCGCGGGTCTGGCGCGAATGGTGGGAGGGCAACGTCACCGGGGCCGACCGCGAGGCCTGGCCCGACATTCCCCTGGCCGAGCTGTGCCAGCAGGCAATCGATCCCGAGAAGGGCCGCGACACCACCGTGTTCCTCACCCTCGACAGTCGCAACGAGGTCATGTCCGGGGTATCGACCTCGGGCTGGGCCTGGAAATACCCCGGCCGCCTGGGTGACAGTCCGGTGATCGGCGCCGGTTCCTACGCCGACAGCCGGTTCGGCGCCGCCGCCTGCACCGGCACCGGCGAGATGGCGATCCGCGCCGGCACCGCACGGGCCATCGTGGCGTACATGAAGACCGGCATGAGTCTGGCGCGTGCGGTCGACGAGGCGGTCGACGACCTGCGCCAGCTCGACGGCGGCTTGATCCAGCGCATCACCCTGCACGCCATCGACCGCGACGGCGGCCACCGCGTGGTCGCGGTCAACGCCGAGGAGCAGCTGACCTACTGGTTATGGCGCGACGGCGACGACGCCCCGCACGCCGAGCCGGCGGAGATCGTCGCGCTGTAGCGTGCTGTGTTGCCTAGGGCAGCGGGCCCTCGGCCTCGAGCTTGATGCCGGACTTCGGGTCTTCGATGATGGTGAGCTTGAAGCTCTTGGCCGCCGTCCAGCTGTAGCTCAGCGGGACCGGATCGCCGTCGCCGTCGAGTGCGTGCAGGACGATGGCGCGCACCGCCTCGGTGATCGAAGCCGGCACGTCGTTGGCGAGGTGGCTGCGCCAACTGTCGACCCGATCGGGCGCCATGCCGGAGATCAGGCCGGCGAGGTCGCCGACGCGGTAGTTGCTGCCGAACTGCTTCTGGAACTCGCTCTTGGTCCGGGCGATGTTGCCCGGCTCGAACAACATGTTCAGTTCCTTCGGCTGTGGATCCCTCTCGCGTGGCATGACTGTTCCTCTCCGTTTCGTGCCTCTGCCTGATCGAACGTCCGCCACAGAGCTTAACGCCCCGGGGCAAGGCGAGGCCAGAACCGAGCCGCACCGGGCCTCGCAAAGGCCCGTCTGGCGGCGAACGTGGCCAGGGTCGGAAATGCGGGCTAGGATGGGGCACCGACGATGGCGGGCCGTCACGCTGCAGCGAACGCTGAGCCGTCGCAGCATGCTGCGAACACGACGGATCCCCTGGGACAGGCGCGCAGACCATGGCATTGATCTGTTCCGGCTGCAGGTCCGAGAACCCGACTTCCAACCGGTTCTGCGGCCAGTGCGGCCAGC
>Ga0056121_1000219_pt1 | contig 19663 bp, 17 predicted proteins | sample WorMetHEROISLAND_FD_83872 | JGI IMG/M metagenome (GOLD analysis project Ga0056121, IMG submission 83872) | Marine gutless worms symbiont microbial communities from Max Planck institute for Marine Microbiology, Germany - Olavius sp. 1 HERON ISLAND ...
AATCAGTTCATCACAAGCTTCGTCGACGCCTACAATCGAACCAGGCTCAGATGCCTCGACTACAAGGCGCCAATCGAGCTCCTCAGCAATCCCCCGGGACACAACACTTTCGCCGGGGCTTCAGTTCTTGAGACTCGGCAAGAAGCCTTGAAATCCCGGCGAAAGCCGGGATCCAGGCGTGCCCAACAGTACCCTCAGCGGTGCCTGTGCGGCGCGTCGTAGTGGTCGGGCTTGCGCCGGCGGAAGGCGTGGCGCGGATAGGTTCCCAGGATCTGCAGCCGGGTGCAGAAGAACTGCAGTTCCTCGAGCGCCCAGGCGACCTTCTCGTCGTCGGGGTGGCCCTCGACGTCGGCGTAGAACTGCGCCTGCTCGAACGAGCCGGGCTCGATGTAGCTCTCCAGCTTGGTGATGTTCACGCCGGTGGTGGCGAACCCGCCGAGCGACTTGTAGAGCGCCGCCGGCACGCTCTTCACCGCGAAGATGAAGCTGGTCATGCAGTCGCCGTCCTTGGGGTGCGGGGTGATGCGCTCGCGGGCGAGGATGACGAAGCGGGTGACGTTGCCGGGATGATCCTCGACGCTCTCGCGCAGGACCTCGAGGTCGTAGGTTTGCGCCGCCAGGGCCGAGCCGATCGCGGCCACCGCCGGGTCGCCCTGCTCGGCGACCATGTGGCAGGCGCCGGCGGTGTCGGCATGCACTACCGGCGTCAGCCCCAGCTTGCGGATCGTTTCGCGGCACTGCGACAGCGCCTGGACGTGGCTGTGCACTTCCTTCAGGCCGGCCAGCGTTGCCCCTTTCGGCGCCATCAGGTTGTGGTTCACCGGCTGGAAGTGCTCGTTGATGATGTAGAGCTCCGAGCGCGGCAGCAGGTGGTGGATGTCGGCGACCCGGCCGGCCAGCGAGTTCTCGATCGGGATCATGGCCCGGGCCGCCCGGCCTTCCTGCACCGCCGCGAAGGCATCGTCGAACGAGATGCAGGGCAGCGGCGTGTAGTCGGGCATCGCCGCCAGGCAGGCCATGTGGGAATAGGCCCCGGTCTGGCCCTGGAAGGCGACGGTGCGCCGGGGATCGGCGGTGGCTTCGCTCGCGTCGCTCATGTCCGTTCTCCTTCGTTCGTCGCCGTCAGCCGGCGTCGGGCCCGTTCCAGGTCGTCCGGCGTGTCGACGCCGAACGGCACCTCGGCGACGATGCCGACGTCGATGCGCATGCCGTTCTCCAGTGCCCGCAGCTGTTCCAGGCGCTCGCGCCGCTCCAGGTGTCCCGGCGGCAGGGCGACGAAGCGCTCCAGCGCCGCCCGGCGGTAGCCGTAGATGCCGATGTGGTGATAGAGCGGGCCGTCGCCCGACGGCGCCGTGACCCGCGTGAAGTAGAGCGCGCGGCCGCGGTCGCCGTCCGCCGGCATGGAAACCACCGCCTTCACCACGCTCGGCGCGGTGCGCTCGTAGTCCTCGCGGATTTCCGCCGCGAGCGTGGAGATGTCCACCGCGGGGTCCTGCAGCAGCGCCAGTGTCAGGCGGATCGCCGCCGGGTCGATGGTCGGCAGGTCGCCCTGCAGGTTGATGACGACATCGTACCTACGCTCGGGATCGAACGCGGCCACGGCCGCGTGCACCCGGTCCGAGCCCGACGGCAGTTCCGGGTCGGTCAGCACCGCTTCGCCGCCGGCCTGCGTGACGGCCTCGGCGATCTCCGCCTCGGCGCAAGCGACCAGCACCGGGCCGACGCCGGCCTCCACCGCGCGCCGCCAGACCTGCACGATCATCGGCACGCCGGCAATCTCGGCGAGCGGCTTGCCCGGCAGGCGCACGGAGGCCATGCGCGCGGGGATTGCCACCAGGGCTTGTTGGCCTGGGTTCATGTTTCGTCCTCTTCCGCCGCGGCGCCGGTCGCCGCCGCCGGCGGACCTGCGATGGCGTGTCGCACCTGGCCCGCTGCGCCGGTCTCGGCTCTAGCCAGACCGCGGCGGCGGTGTTATACGGACTACCGCCCGGCGGGGAAAGCCTTCCCGTGACGGGGCTTAGCCGCACCAGCTGCCGCCGCGCGCCCTCCTGGCAGGGCACGCGCGGGACGAGGGACCGGACGCATTGGCATGAGCGCGTACGAATGGAACAAGGTCGCAGGCGCGGTTCTGGGATCGCTGCTGCTGCTGATGATCATCAACGAGATCGGTAACATCCTGGTCCACCCGGTGGAACTGGACGCGCCGGTGCTGGCGATCGAGATGGAAGGCGAAGAGACCACGGCGACGGCCGAGGCCGAAGCCGAGGATGTGCCATCGCTGGCCGTCCTGCTGGCGTCGGCGGACGCCGCCAAGGGCGCCAAGGTGGCCAAGAAGTGCGCCGCCTGTCACAGCTTCGACGCCGGCGGCAAGAACAAGATCGGCCCGGCGCTGTACGGCGTGATCGGCCGCGGCGTCGCCGCCGACACCAACTTCAGCTATTCGGGCGCGATGCGCGACGTCGGCAACACCTGGACCTACGAACAGCTCGACGCCTTTCTCGCCGACCCGAAGGGCTACGCGCCCGGCACCAAGATGTCGTACGCCGGCCTGAAGAAGCCGACCGACCGCGCCAACCTGCTGGCCTACATGGCCGAGCAGCACGACGCGGCGCCGCCGTACCCCTCGGAGTAAGCGCCCGGGCAGCCCGCACGAGGCGGCCGTGACGACAGATCCGCAGGCTCTCGCAGACCTGGCCGGCCGCATGGCCGATGCCGCCGGCATCGCCATCCGACCGCATTTCCGCGCCGGCGTCGCCGTCGAAGCCAAGGCCGACGCCTCGCCGGTGACCATCGCCGACCGCGCCGCCGAGCAGGTCATGCGCGAATTGCTGCTGGCCGAGGTTCCCGCCCACGGCGTGCGCGGCGAGGAATTCCCATGGACCGAGGGCGAGGGGGCGTGGTTCTGGTACCTCGACCCGATCGACGGCACCAAGTCCTTCATCTGTGGCATCCCGCTGTTCGGCACCCTGATCGGCCTGGTGCATGACGGCGTCGCCGTGCTCGGCGTGTTCGATCAGCCGATCACTAACGAACGCTGGTTCGCCGGGCTGGACGGCACGGCGACCCTGAACGGGGCGCCGATCTCGGTCTCGCCCTGCGCCGGGCTCGACCAGGCCAAGCTGTTCACCACCGGCACGGACTACTACAGCCCCGACAAGGCGGCGGCGTTCCGCCGGCTGTCGGCCCGGGTCGGCCTGACGCGCTACGGCACCGACGCCTATGCCTTCGGCATGCTGGCCGCGGGGCAGATCGACCTGGTGACCGAAGCCGACGTCAACGAGCACGACGTCGCCGCACTGGTGCCGATCATCGAGAACGCCGGCGGGATCGTCACCGACTGGCAGGGGGCGCCATTGCGTTTCACCGGCGCCGAGGTGGTGCCGTCGGTGCTGGCGGCCGGCGACCCGGGCGTACACGCCCAGGCGATGGAGATCCTCAACGGCTAATACCTCGCCCGGAACCGGCCCGGCACACGGGAAACTGATGACGGCGCGCTTGAACCCGTGGCCCGCCGACACCATCGTCACGGCAACGCGATTGCATTGGGTAAGGATATGGCGAAGGGGTTGATCGGCGCGCTTGCCGCCGGGCTTGTCGTACTGGGCACCGCGGCGGCGGCGCAAGAAACCACGGTGTCGCACGGCCTGTCGCTGTTCGGCGACCTGAAGTACCCCCCGGACTTCCAGCACTTCTCCTACGTCAATCCGGCTGCGCCGAAGGGGGGCCAGGTCCTCCTGGAGGCGATCGGCACCTTCGACACGCTCAATCCCTGGGTGATCAAGGGCACGGCCGCCGCCGGGTCGGGCCTGATCTATGACAGCCTCATGGTTGCCTCCCAGGACGAGGCGAGCAGCGAGTACGGCCAGGTGGCGGAAACCGTCGAGGTGGCGGCGGATCTCTCCTGGGTCGCCTTCAACCTTCGGCCCGAGGCACGCTGGCACGACGGCCAGCCGCTGACCGCCGCCGACGTGGTGTTCACCCTGGAGCGCCTGAAAAGCGAAGGCCGGCCGCTCTACCGCTACTACTACGCCAATGTGAGCGAAGCCGTCGCCGAGGGACCGCACCGCGTGCGCTTCAACTTCACCGGGCCGCCGAACCGCGAACTGCCCAACATCATCGGCCAGCTGCCGGTGCTGCCCAGGCATTACTGGGAAGGTCGCGAGTTCAACGCCACCACGCTCGATGTGCCGCTGGGCAGCGGGCCGTACCGGATCGCCGAGGTGAAGCCGGGGCGTTCCATCAGCTACGAGCGCGTGGCCGACTACTGGGGCCGGGACATCCCGGTCAACCGCGGCCGCTACAACTACGACCACATCCGCTTCGAGTATTACCGCGACCGCACGGTGTCGCTGGAGGCCTTCAAGACCGGTTCGCTGGATTTCCGCAGCGAGAACTCGGCCAAGGTCTGGGCCACCCAGTACGACTTCCCGGCGATCCGCAAGGGCCAGGTGATCAAGGAAGCGCTGCCGGACAACAACCCGGCCGGCATGCAGGCCTTCGTCTTCAACACCCGCCGGGCGAAGTTCCAGGATCCCCGCGTACGCCAGGCGCTGGGCTATGCCTTCGACTTCGAATGGTCGAACGTCAACCTGTTCTACGGCCAGTACACCCGTACCGAGAGCTTCTTCGCCAACTCCGAGCTGGCGGCGCGGGAATTGCCGGACGCCGCCGAACTGTCCGTGCTCGAACCGCTGCGCGGGCAGGTGCCCGACGAGGTCTTCACCACCGTCTATGCCGCGCCGCGCACCGACGGCCGCGGCGGGTTGCGCCAGAACCTGCGCCAGGCCAGGCGACTGCTGAGCGAAGCCGGCTGGGTGGTACGCGACGGCAAGCTGGTCAACGAGGCCGGCGGCGAGTCGCTGGACTTCGAGATCCTGGTCGCCCAGCCGGACATGGAACGGGTGGTCGCGCCGATGGTGCAGAACCTGAAGCGGCTCGGGGTGACCGCGACCCTGCGCGTGGTCGACACCTCGCAATACGTCAACCGGGTGCGCGCGTTCGAGTTCGACATGATCGTCAGCGGCTGGGGGCAGACGCTGTCTCCGGGCAACGAGCAGCGCGAGTTCTGGGGCACGGCCGCGGCCGACCGGCCCGGCAGCCGCAATCTGGTCGGCATCAAGGACCCGGCGATCGACAAGCTGATCGACGGCGTCATCTACGCCGAGGACCGGGCGCAACTGCTGGCGGCGACCCGGGCGCTCGACCGGGTGCTGCTGTGGAACCACTTCGTGATCCCGCAGTTCCATGTCGACAAGGACCGCATCGCCTACTGGAACCGGTTCGGCCGGCCGGATCCGCTGCCCAGGTTCTCGATCGGCTTCGCCGACATATGGTGGATCGATCCGGCCAGGGACGCCGCGCTGCAGGGTCGTCTCGGCCGGCGCTGAGGTCGACGCCACGCGCGGCACGATGCCAGGCGATCGCACAAATCCAACAACTTTTGCTACTGTCGTCGGCATGATTCGCAACGTCGCCCGCGCTGCCCGTCGGCAGGCAGGACTGGCTGCCGCAGCTCTGCTCGCCGCCGCGATGCTGCCGGTCGCGGCCCTTCACGCCGAACAGGACGGGGTGACGAAGACCTGGGCCATCGCCGAGTTCGGCGAGCCGCTGTACCGGGACGGCTTCACCCACTGGCCCTACGCCAATGCGGACGCGCCCAAGGGCGGCAGCATCGTGCTGGGCGCCTTCGGCTCCTTCGACAGCCTCAATCCCTATGTCTTGAAGGGCCAGTGGGCCCGCAGCATCGGGCTCATCGCCGATAGCCTGATGGTCGGCAGCGGCGACGAGCTGTCGACCGCCTACGGCCTGATCGCCGAGACGGCGGAATACCCGGCCGACAAGAGCTGGATCATCTTCAACCTGCGGCCCGAAGCGCGCTTCCACGATGGCGTGCCGATCACGGCACACGACTTCGTGTATTCCTTCGAGGTGATCCGCGAACACGGCCGGCCGTTCCTGAAGTCCTTCTACAAGGACGTGGCCGCCGTCGAAGCCCTGTCGGACCAAAGATTGAAGTTCAGCTTCACCACCACCGACAACATGAAACCGTTGCTGATCGTTGCCAGTACCTCGCCATTGCCGCGGCATTACTGGGCGGAGCGGGACATCACCAGGGCGACGCTGGAGCCGCCGCTGGGCAGCGGCGCCTACCGGATCACCGAGGTGGTCGCCGGCCGCAGCATCACCTATGACCGGGTCCGCGACTACTGGGCGGCCGATCTGCCGGTGAACCGCGGGCTCAACAACTTCGATCGCATACGCTACGACTACTACCGCGACTCGACGGCCCAGTTCGAAGCCTTCAAGGGCGGCGAGATCGATTTTCGCCAGGAGAACCGGGCCAAGAACTGGGCCACGGCCTACGACTTTACCGCCGTGGAAGACGGTCGCGTCACGAGGCGCGCCATCCCTTCGGAATCGCCGCGCGGCCTGCAGGGCTACTTCTTCAACCTGCGCCGGCCGCAACTGCAGGACGTGCGCGTGCGTGAGGCGATCAGCCTGTTGTTCGATTTCGAGACGACACAGCGGCTGCTGCTCTACGGTCAGTACACCCGCAGCAAGAGCTTCTTCCCCAATTCGGACTTCGGCGTCGACGGTCCGCCGACGCCGGAAGAGCTGGCCATTCTGGACCCCTTCAAGGACCAGCTTCGCCCGGAAGTCCTTGCCCAGGCGTTCGAGCCATCGAAGACCGACGGCAGTGGCCGCATCCGGCGCAACATGCGCGCCGCGCAACGCCTGTTCAAGGCGGCTGGCTGGCAGGTGAAGGACGGCAAGCTGGTCAACGGCGACACGGGCAAGCAGCTGACGCTGGAGATCATGCTGCGCAGTCCGACCATGGAGAAGCTCACCGAGCCATTCGCGCAGAACATGCGCCGCGCCGGGATCGAGGCCAGCTACCGGGTCGTCGACACCGCGCAGTTCCGTGAGCGGCTGAACGATTTCGACTTCGACATGTTGCCGGTGACGCTGAACTTCTTTCCGCCGCCGGGACCAGAGCTTCGCTCCTACTACGGCTCGGCCGCGGCCTCGGTCCGCGGCTCCGCCAACTTCACCGGCATCGAGAACCCGGTGGCCGACGCGTTGATCGAGCAGATCATTGCCGCCCGGGACCTGGAGCAGTTGAAGGCGACGACGCGGGCGCTCGACAGGGTGCTGCTGTGGGAGTTCGCCGCTGTGCCGCAGTTCCACAACGACGAGACCTGGCTCGCCTACTGGAACATCTTCGACTATCCCGAACGCAAACCGCGCTACAGCACGGGCTTTCCCGGGACCTGGTGGATCGACCAGCGGGGCTACGCGGCGCTGCGCCAGGCGCGGGCCAACTGAAGGAAGGGGGCCGGTCCTGAAGAGAACCGCGATCCGACGTGCTCTCGCCGCGGCTGCCGTCCTGTTGCCGCTGACCGGCGGCGCGGCCACGGCGGCGGAACCGGCGCACGGGTTTGCGGTGCTCGGCACGCTGAAGTACCCGCCCGGCTTCGCCCACTTCGACTATGCCAACCCGGACGCGCCCAAGGGCGGGCGGGTTCGGCTGTGGTATTTCGGCAGCTACGACAACGTCAATCCGTTCATCCTCAAGGGCAAGGCGGCGGCCGGCAGCAACCTGTTCGGGGTCGACGGCCGGGCGCTCACCTTCGAGCGGCTGATGCAGCAGGCCTGGGACGAACCGGATTCCTACTACGGCCTGATCGCCGAGAGCGTCGAGCTGCCCGACGACCGGCAGTCGATCACCTTCACCCTGCGGCCACAGGCGCGCTGGCACGACGGCAGCGAGATCACCGTCGCCGATGTTATCTTTTCGTTCGACATCCTGCGCAGCGACGGCCATCCCGCCTTCCGCATCCAGTTCCAGGACGTCGAGCGGGCGGTCGCGCTGGGGCCGCATCGGGTGCGCTTCGATTTCGCCGCCGGGTCGCAGACGCGCGACCTGCCGGCGGCGATCGCCAACATGCCCGTGGTCTCGAAACGCTATTACGCCGACCGGGCATTTGCCGACACGACGATGGAACCGCCGCTGGGCAGCGGCCCCTACCAGGTCGAACGGGTCGACGAGGGCCGCTCGATCACCTATCGCCGGGTCGAAGGGCATTGGGGGCGCGATCTCGGGGTCTACGCCGGCCGCTGGAACTTCGACCGCATCACCTACGACTACTACCGCGACCGGGACATCGCCCTGGAGGCGTTGTTTGCCGGCAAGATCGATTTCCGCGAGGACTTCACCTCGCGCAACTGGGCCACCAAGTACGACGGCGTGCCGGCGGTCGAGGACGGCCGGCTGAAACGGGAGTCCGTGCCGGATGCCCGGCCAGCCGGGTTTCAGGCGTTCTACCTGAACAGCCGGCGGGCGAAGTTCCAGGACCGGCGCGTGCGCCAGGCCTTCGCGCTGTTGTTCGACTTCGAGTGGACCAACCGCAACCTGTTCTACGGCGCCTACAAGCGCACCCACAGCGCCTTCCAGAACTCCGACATGGAGGCGCGCGGCGAACCCGGCGCTGCCGAACTGGCCCTGCTGAAGCCGTGGCGCGGCCAGATCCCCGACGAAGTCTTCGGCCCGGCCTATCAGGCGCCGCGCAGCGACGGTTCGGGCAATATCCGCCGACAACTGCGCCAGGCATCGGGCCTGCTGCGCGAAGCCGGCTGGCAGGTCCGCGACGGCGCCCTGCGCAACGACGCCGGCGAGCCGTTCGAGGTCGAGTTCCTGTCCTACAGTCGCGGCTTCGAGCGCATCATCATGCCCTATATCCGCAACCTGGAGCGCGCGGGCATCGCCGCCCGTTTCCGCCTGGTCGAGCCGGCGCAGTACCAGCGGCGGATGCAGGAGTTCGACTACGACGTGACCACTTTCAGGTTCGGGCTGCTCACCCAGACGCCCGGCCTGGCGCTGCGCGAGCGCTGGGGCTCAGCCAACGCCAACGTGCCCGGCAGCCGCAACTACACCGGGCTCGACAGCCCGGCCGTCGATGCCCTGATCGAGGCGGTGATCGCCGCGCGCTCCCGGCCCCAGCTGGTGGCCGCGACCGGCGCCCTCGACCGCGTCCTCATGGCCAGCCACCACTTCGTGCCGCAGTGGTACAAGGCCTCGCACAATCTCGCCTACTGGGACATGTTCGGCCGCCCGGCGGCGAAACCCACCTATGACCTGGGCTTCATCGACACCTGGTGGGTCAATGCCGCCAAGGCACGGGCGCTGGGACGGGGCGGCTGATGCTCGCCTACATCATCCGCCGCCTGCTGCTGATGATCCCGACCCTGTTCGGGATCCTGCTGATCAACTTCGTGGTCCTGCAGTTCATGCCCGGCGGCCCGGTCGAGCAGGTGATCGCCCAGCTCACCGGCACCGCGGTGGAGGCGACGGCCCGGGTCTCGGGCGGCGGTGGCGGCGAGGTCGGCGGCGAGCAGCGCGCGGCGACGCAGCAGGCCGGCGATGCCGCCATCACCAGCAAGTACCGCGGCGCCCAGGGCCTCGACCCGGAGCTGATCCGCGACCTGGAGCGCCAGTTCGGCCTCGACAAGCCGGCGCACGAGCGGTTCTTCACCATGATGGTGAATTACCTGCAGTTCGACTTCGGCGAGAGCTTCTTCCGCGACCGCTCGGTGATCGCCCTGGTGATCGACAAGCTGCCGGTGTCGATCTCACTGGGCTTATGGACCACGCTGCTGACCTACCTGGTGTGCATCCCCCTGGGCATCGCCAAGGCGGTGCGCGACGGCACCCGCTTCGACATCTGGTCGAGCACCCTGATCGTCGTCGGCTACGCCATCCCCAGCTTCCTGTTCGCGGTGCTGCTGATCGTGCTGTTCGCCGGCGGCTCGTTCCTCGACCTGTTCCCGTTGCGCGGCATCGTCTCGGAGAACTGGGAGGAGCTGAGCTGGCCGGCCCGCATCGCCGACTACTTCTGGCACATGGCGCTGCCTGTGCTGGCGATGTCGATCGGCGGCTTCGCCAGCCTGACCATGCTGACCAAGAACTCGTTCCTGGACGAGATCCACAAGCATTACGTCGTCACCGCCCGGGCCAAGGGCCTGACCGAGCGCCGGGTGCTCTACGGGCACGTGTTCCGCAATGCCATGCTGATCGTGATCGCCGGCTTCCCCTCGGCCTTCATCGGCATCCTATTCACCGGCTCGCTGCTGATCGAGGTGATCTTCTCGCTCGACGGGCTCGGCCTGCTGGGCTTCGAGTCTGCGCTCAACCGCGACTACCCCGTGGTCCTCGGCACGCTCTACGTGTTCACCCTGTTGGGCCTGATCATGAATCTGATCGGCGACCTCGCCTATGTCGTCGTCGATCCCCGCATCGACTTCGAGAGCCGGGAGGTCTGAGCCGTGGTCGCCGCGCCGCAGGTCGACACCTTCCTGGGGATCCGCATCACGCCGATCACCCGGCGGCGGCTGCAGAACTTCCGCGCCAACACCCGCGGTTTCTGGTCGATGTGGATCTTCCTGGTGCTGTTCGTCGTCAGCCTGTTCGCCGAGCTGATCGCCAACGACAAGCCGCTGCTGGTGCGCTTCGACGGCAGCTTCTACGCGCCGGTGTTCGTCGCCTACCCCGAGACCGCCTTCGGCGGCGAGTTCGAGACCGAGGCCGACTACCGCGATCCCTTCGTGCAGGAGCTGATCGAGGAGAAGGGCTGGATGGTCTGGCCGCCGATCCCGTTCAGCTACCGCACCATCAACTACGACCTGCCGGTGCCGGCGCCGGCGCCGCCGTCGGCGGACAACTGGCTGGGCACGGACGATCAGGGCCGCGACGTCACCGCGCGGCTGATCTACGGCTTCCGCATCTCGGTGCTGTTCGGCCTGGTGCTGACGGTGTTCTCCTCGGTCATCGGCATTGCCGCCGGCGCCGTGCTGGGCTACTTCGGCGGCTGGACCGACCTGTTGTTCCAGCGCTTCATGGAGGTCTGGTCGGGCCTGCCGACGCTGTACCTGCTGATCATCCTCGCCAGCTTCGTCGAGCCGAACTTCTGGTGGCTCCTGGGCATCATGCTGCTGTTCTCCTGGATGTCGCTGGTCGGCGTGGTCCGGGCCGAGTTCCTGCGCGCGCGCAACTTCGACTACGTCCGCGCCGCCCGCGCGCTGGGCGTGAGCAACGCGGTGATCATGTTCCGCCACGTGCTGCCCAACGCCATGGTGGCGGCGCTGACCTTCCTGCCGTTCATCCTCTCCGGCTCGATCACCACCCTGACGGCGCTCGATTTCCTCGGCTTCGGTCTGCCGCCGGGCTCGCCGTCGCTGGGCGAGATGCTGCAGCAGGGCAAGTCCAACCTGCAGGCGCCCTGGCTCGGCATCACCGCCTTCGTCGTCCTGTCGGTGATGCTGACGCTGCTGATCTTCACCTTCGAGGCGGTACGCGATGCCTTCGATCCGCGCAAGGGCGTGGCCGCCGGACCGGTGGCGGCGGAGCGGACGACGGCGGCACCAGCAACGGAGCCAGCGGAATGAGCGCGCTGCTCGAGGTCCGCGACCTTTCGGTCGCCTTCAACGCGCCGGGTGGCACGGTGGACGCGGTCAAGCACATCTCCTTCGACATCGACGCCGGGCGGACCACGGCGCTGGTCGGCGAGAGCGGCTCGGGCAAGTCGGTGACGGCGCTGTCGGTGCTGCAGCTGCTGCCCTATCCGCCGGCAAGCCATCCCTCCGGCTCGATCCGCTACCGCGGCGAGGAACTGATCGGCGCCTCGCCGGAACGGCTCCGGGCGGTCCGCGGCAACCAGATCTCCATGGTCTTCCAGGAGCCGATGACCTCGCTCAACCCGCTGCACACGGTGGAGAAGCAGATCAACGAGGTGCTGCTGCTGCACCGCGGCATGCGTGCCGAGCAGGCACGGGCGCGCACGCTCGAACTGCTGCACCTGGTCGGCATCCCGCAGCCCGAGCGGCGCCTGGACGCCTATCCGCACCAGCTTTCGGGCGGCCAGCGCCAGCGCATGATGATCGCCATGGCGCTGGCCAACGAGCCCGACCTGCTGATCGCCGACGAACCGACCACGGCCCTGGACGTCACCATCCAGGCGCAGATCCTGCAGCTGCTGAAGGACCTGCAGCAACGGCTGGACATGGCCATGCTGCTGATCACCCATGACCTGGGCATCGTCCGCAAGATGGCCGACCAGGTCGCGGTGATGACCGATGGCGAGATCGTCGAGCAGGGCCCCGCCGGGCCGCTGTTCGAGAACCCCCGCCATCCCTACACCCGCCACCTGCTGGCCGCCGAGCCCAAGGGCCGGCCGGTGGTGGCGCACCCCGATGCGCCGGTGGTGATGGCGGCCGACCGGCTCAAGGTCTGGTTTCCGATCAAGGCCGGCCTGCTGCGCCGCACCGTCGACCATGTCCGCGCCGTCGACGAGATCGACGTGCAGATCAAGGAAGGCCACACCGTCGGCGTGGTCGGCGAAAGCGGTTCGGGCAAGACCACGCTGGGCCTGGCCATGCTGCGGCTGATCTCCAGCGACGGCAGCATCCGCTTCGACGGCCGCGACCTGCAGGGCCTGCGCTCGAAGTCGCTTCGACCGCTGCGCCGGGAAATGCAGGTGGTGTTCCAGGATCCGTTTTCCAGCCTCAGTCCGCGCATGTCGGTGGCGCAGATCATCGAGGAAGGCCTGCTGGTGCACGAAATGGGCGGCAGCTACGACGAACGCCGCGCCCTGATCGCCCGCGCGTTGACCGAGGTCGGGCTCGACCCCGAGGCGATGGACCGCTACCCGCACGAGTTCTCCGGCGGCCAGCGCCAGCGTGTCGCCATCGCCCGGGCGATGGTGCTGACGCCGCGCTTCGTCGTCCTGGACGAGCCGACCTCGGCGCTGGACGTCTCGGTGCAGGCGCAGATCGTCGACCTGCTGCGCGACCTGCAGGAGCGGCACAAGCTCGCCTACATGTTCATCAGCCACGATTTGCGCGTGGTGCGCGCCCTGGCCGACGAGATGATCGTGCTGAAGGACGGCAAGGTGATGGAGCAGGGGCCGGCCGACGACATCTTCGACCGGCCGCAGACTGCCTATACCCGGGCGCTGATGGCGGCCGCCTTCGACCTGGAGGCGGTCGACACCGGCGCCGTCAGCGACTGAGCCGGCGAAGGACTGGCGAAATCCGGGGACACATTACTTAATTCGGTGCCCGGTCGCCGGTGCGCCCGAACGGGGCGCGATAGAAATAAGTACTGTGTCCCCGGAATTCCGGATGATGGGCGAGGCGGAGATGGTCATGGATTACGACCGCACGCAGATGCCGGGCAGCTACGACGCCGGCCGCAGCCAGCCGGCGGCGCAGCTCGACGCATGGGTGCGGCGGGTCGCAGCGCCGCTCGACGGCGCGGTCGTCGGCCGCGTGCTCGACCTGGGCTGCGGCACCGGACGCTACGCCGGCCCGCTGGCGGCCCACTTCGATGCCGAGGTGCTGGGCCTCGAGCCGTCGGCGAAGATGCTGGCCGAGGCCCAGGCCAAGGACCTGGGACCGCGCGTCCGCTTCATTCGCGGCAATGCCGAGGACATCCCGCTGGCCGACGCCTGCGTCGACCTGGTGTTCATGTCCCTGGTGTTCCACCACCTGCGCGACCCCGACAAGGCCGCCGGCGAGTGCCGGCGGGTCCTGCGTCCGGGCGGCCATCTCGCCATCCGCACTCCGACGGCGGAAGAGATTCCCTCATATCCCTACCTGTCGTTCTTTCCCTCGACGCCGGCGATCCTGCGCCAGCGGATGCCGCCGCGGGCGGCGGTCCGCGAGGCCTGCACCGGCCAGGGCCTGACACCGGTGCACCACGAGGTGGTGCCGTCGCAACTGGCCTCGAACTGGGCGGAGTTCGTCGAGCGTCAACGCCATCGTGCCGACTCTATCCTGGCCAGCATCCCTGACGCCGAATTCCAGGCCGGGCTCGCGGCGATGGCCGAACCGGGCGCCGTGCCGGCGCCCGACGCGCCGGTGCAGCAGGCGGTCGATCTGTTCGTGTTCCGCGCCGCCTGAACCGCGCCCCAGGTTGCCAACGGTGGCGGGGCTGGTCTAAGCAGCGGGCTGGAATGCCTGTCGCGCTGTTTGGGGGAGGGCCATGCCGACGCTGCTGTTTACCTCGCCGGAGGATCCGGTCGATCTGTGGGCGCCGGCGCTGCGCGAAAACCTGCCCGAAGTCGAGCTGCGCATCCACCCCGATGCCGGCGACCTGGCTGAGATCGATTACGCGCTGGTGTACAAGCCGCCGCCCGGCCTGCTCGCCAGCCTGCCGAACCTGAAGCTGATCCATTCCATCGCCGCCGGCTGCGATCACATTCTCGCCGATCCCGAGCTGCCGCCAGGGATCCCCATCGTGCGCATGGTCGACGGCTACCTGCGCGACATGATGAGCGAGTATGCGATCTATGCGGTGCTGCACTTTCACCGCAATTTCCCCGAGTACCGGGAAGAGCAGCGCCAGCACGTCTGGAACCGCCGCTGGCCAGCCTACACGCCGGAGACCGATGTCGGCGTGCTCGGCATCGGCGCGATCGGCCTCGATATCGCCCGCAAGCTGCAGGCGCTGGGCTTTCGGGTGCACGGCTGGTCGCGCGGGGCCAAGGCGATCGACGGCCTCGAGACCTACGCCGGCGCCGACGGCCTGGCGGACATGCTCTCGCGTTGCCGCTTTGCCGTCTGCGTCTTGCCGCTGACCGACGAGACCCGCGGCATCGTCAACGCCGCCACGCTCGCGGCGATGCCGGCCGGCGGCTTCCTGGTCAACCTCGCCCGCGGAGGTCACGTGGTCGACGACGACCTGCTGGCAGCGCTCGACAGCGGCCAGCTCGCCGGCGCGTTCCTCGACGTCTTCAACCGGGAACCGCTGCCGGCCGACCATCCGTTCTGGTCGCACCCCAAGGTGTGGACCACGCCGCACGTCGCCGGCGAGCTGGTGCCGCGTTCGTGCGCCCGGACGGTCGCCCGCAACATCCGCGCCCACATGGCCGGGCAGATGCCCGACGACGTGCTCGACCTCGAACGGGGCTATTAGCGCAGGCTAGGATTCGACCGGGGTCAGGCCGGCGGTCTGCGGCAGCCGGCGGATCGAGCTGACGCCGGCGTCGGCGGCATCGGCCCGGTCGAGCACCTCGGAGAAGCTGTGGATCGAGACCAGCATGTCGTAGGCGTTGGCGTGCAGGAAGCGCCAGCCGGAGACGAAGAAGCCGACGTGGCCCGGGAAGAACACCAGGTCGCCTTCCTCGACCGCCGAGAAGTCGTGTGGATCCGCCATCGCCACCTCGGCGCCGATTGCCGCCTCCTGCAGATCGCTGTCGCGCGGGGCGCGGATGCCGGCCAGGCGCAGCGCCATCTGCACCAGCGCCGAGCAGTCGACGCCGTCGGCCGAGCGACCGCCCCACAGGTAGGGCGTGCCGAGGAACTTCAGCGCCGTGCCGATGATGTCGGGGGTGGCGAAATCCAGCGGCACCAGGTGCTTGGCATAGACCCAGGTGCCGTCGATCAGTTCGGCGAAGCCGTCCTCGACGTCGACGATCTGTACCTGCGCGCACATGCTGATGTGCCCGAGCGGCGGCTGCTTCAGGTCGGGGGCCGGATAGCGATGGGTCAGCCGCGACGCCACCATGTGGTCGGCCTGATGGACGTCGGCGCTCAGCGCCTCGGCGGCGACGTAGCCGACATAGCCGTCGGTATCGCACTGTCCCCAGGACCAGGTGCCGTCGCTGTCGTAGACGGTGAAGACTTCGCCGAACAGCAGCTGGCTTTCCTGTCGCGCCGTGAGCGACGGCGAGAAGCGCAGCACGGCGCCGTCGCGCACCACCTGATGACGCTGGCCGTTGACATAGCGCGGTGCCTTGACGGTGCCGCGCAGGCTGGCCGCGGCGAGGTCGTCGCGCGCCGGGGTGATGCGAGGGTCGCCGGCCGCGCTCATAGCTCACGCGCCGCCGCGCGAATGTGCTCGCCGTATTCGCTCAGAAACACCGAGCCCTTGACCGTGCGCTGCAGCAGCACGCTGCGGCGGTCCTCGCTGTCCTGGCGGCGGCGCAACAGGTCGAGCTTGCCGAGCGCGTCGAGGGCGCGGACCACGGCCGGCTTGGAGATCGTCAGTTTCTGGGCCAGGCCGCGCACCGTGTGCGGTGGCGGGGTCAGATAGACGGTGAGCAGAATAGCCAGCTGGCGCGAGGACAGGTCGGGCCCCTGCTTGCGGATGGAATCCGACAGGCTGCGGCGCCATAGCTCCAACGCCTGCTGCGTACTCAGCTCCACGCCGGCCTCGCTTTCCGTTCCGGACCCGGTTCGATTACGCAGTGAACCGCCGCGCCGGCGCGATTGCAAGCGAAAGTTGCCGGCGCGGCCGGTCGTGCCGCCGGCGACGGTGTCCTCAGCGGGCGAAGCGCTCGGCGATGGTGGCAAACAGCGAGCGCAGGCCCAGTGTTTCGCCGCCCGGCGGTCGGCCGGGGCGGGCGGCGTCGTTCCAGGCGTAGGTGTCGATGTGGGCCCACGAAGCGGCCTGGTCGACGAACGACTTCAGGTACAGCGCCGCGGTCACGGCCCCGGCGAACGGGCCGTCGGAGACATTGTTGAGGTCGGCCACCTTGCTCTTGAGCTTCTCGGCGTAGGGCGCATAGAGCGGCAGGCGCCAGAACGGATCCTGCAGGCTGTGGCCATGCCGCTGCAGCGCGGCGGCGAGATCCTCGTCGTCGGTGAACAAGGCCGGCAGGTCCGGGCCGAGGGCGACCCGGGCGGCACCGGTCAGGGTCGCCAGGTCGAGCAGCAGCGCCGGCGCCTCGTCGTCGGCGTCGGCCAGCGCATCGCACAGCACGATCCGGCCCTCGGCATCGGTGTTGCCGACCTCGACAGTCAGTCCCTTGCGGGTCTGCAGGATGTCGCCCGGTCGATAGGCGGCGCCCGAGACGGCATTCTCGACCGCCGGGATCAGCAGCCGCAGGCGCACCGGCAGGCCGGCGTCCATCACCATCGACGCCAGCGCCAGGCTGGTGGCGGCGCCCCCCATGTCCTTCTTCATCTTCAGCATGGCTGCCGACGGCTTCAGGTCCAGGCCGCCGGTGTCGAAGCACACGCCCTTGCCGACGATGGTCAGCTTCGGGGCGTTGGCTTCCCCCCAGGTCAGGTCGATCAGGCGCGGCGCCCGGGCGGCGGCGCGGCCGACGGCGTGAATGGCCGGGTAGTTCGCCGTCAGCAGCTCGTCGCCGACGACGACGCGACAGGCCGCGCCATGCGCGGCGGCGAGGCCGGCCGCCGCGTCCGCCAGCTCCTCCGGGCCCATGTCCTGGGCCGGAGTGTTGATCAGGTCGCGGCCGAGGAAGCAGGCCTTGACGGTGCGGGTGACGGCCTCGGCGTCGGCACCTTCGGGCAACTGCAGGGTGGCGAAGCGCTTCTCCGTCTCGCGGTAGCGGGTGAAGCTGTAGGTGCCCAGCGCCCAGCCGAGCGTCGCCGTCGTCGCGGCCGCCGGCATCAGGTCGCTGGCAATGCGGTAGGTGCCGGCAGGCAGGTCGCCGGCCAGATCGCCCCAGGCCCACATGTCGTCGCCGTCGCCGAGGCCCACGGCGACCCCGGCGATATCGCCGTCGGCAGTGGGGACGATGCAGATCTTGCCGCTCTCGCCGTCGAAGCCGGTCGCCGCAAGCCAACGCTTCTTGCGATCATCGAGATACGACTTCCAGCGCTCCAGGTCGTCGCGGGCGACCGGCCAGATCGGGGTTGCGGCGCTGGTGGAATTCTGCTCGACGTAGGGGATCACGGCGAAACCTCGTGCTGCTGGACGACGCGACGGCGTCTGCGCGTGTGCGGCAGCCATAGCCCAAAGCGGGGGCAGCAACAAGGCGGGTGACGATGGTCTATACACTGGTGCTGGGCAGCAAGAACCTGTCGTCCTGGTCGCTCAGGGCCTGGCTTGGCCTGCGCCAGTTCGGGCTGCCGTTCGACGAGGTGGTGATCGAGCTCGATCAGCCGCAGACGCAGGCGGAAATCCTGGCCCATTCGCCGGCCGGGCGGGTGCCGGTTCTGAAGATCGGCGACCTGGCGGTCTGGGATTCGCTGGCGATCCTGGAGACCCTGGCCGAGCGCCATCCCGACCTGCCTTTCTGGCCGGCAGACGCCGCGGCGCGGGCGCGGGCGCGGTCGATCTCGGCGGAGATGCACGCCGGCTTTGCCGCCCTGCGCGACGAGTTGCCGATGGATTGCCGGTTGCGCACGACGATGCCGGCGGTGTCGGCGGACGCTGCCGCCGACATTGCCCGGATCCAGGCGTTGTGGCGGACCGCGCGGGCGCAGGCCGGTGGCGCCGGACCGTTCCTGTTCGGCGCCTTCTCCATCGCCGATGCCATGTATGCGCCGGTGGTTTCGCGATTCGTGACTTATGACGTCGCTCTCGAGCCGCCGTGCCGGGCCTATGCCGACGCCGTCATGGCACTGCCGGCGATGCGGGTCTGGCTGGCGGCGGCGGAAAGCTAGTCGAGAATGCCCCGCTCGCGGTAGTAGCGCGCTGCCCCGTCGTGCAAGGGGATGTTGATCCCGTCGAGGGCGCGCTCGAGCTGGATGTGTCGGGCTTCGGGGTGGCCGCCCTGCAACAACGTCTGCGTGCTCTCGTGCCAGAGCGCCCCGGTGATCTGATAGACCAGCTCGGGGCTCAGCCGCGCGGAGACAAGCCATTGCGCGCTGACACTCAGCGTGTCCGTCGCCGCCACCCCGGCATAGGTGCCTTGCGGGATGGTCATCCGCGAGAAGAACGGCCGGTCTTCCAGCATCGCGTCGATCTGCGGCCCGCTCAGCGGCAACAGCGCGATTTCCACTTCCTCGGCCAGGTCGGCGACGGCGGCGACCGGGTGTCCGCCGACGAAGAAGAAGGCGTCGAGCTCGCCGGCGATGAGCGCATCGGCCGAGGCGCTGGGTCCGAGATGGCGCGGCACGTAATCGCCCGTCTCGAGGCCAAATGCCGTCAGCACGATGCGGGCGTTGATGGCCGTGCCGGAACCCTTGGCGCCGATCGAGATGCGCTTGCCCCTGAGGGCTTCGACGTCGGCGAGCTTGCCGTCCCGGCGTACCACCACGTGCACGGCTTCGGGATAGAGCCGGGCCAGCGCGCGCAGATCGCTCCGCGGGCCCTGTTCGCTGAACATGTTGTCGCCGTAGAACGCCCAATAGGTGACGTCCGACTGGGCCAGGCCGCTTTCCAGTTCGCCCCGGTCGATCAGGTTGATGTTCTCGACCGAGCCCTGGGTGGTCTGCGCCACGGCGACCAGGCCGGGCACGCCGCAGGCGCCGCCGTCGTCGCAGGGGCGCGAGCCCGGCGGCTTGGAAATCGCGCTGGCGATCAACGAACCGACCGGGAAGTAGGTGCCGCCGACGCCGCCGGTGCCGATGCGGAAGAACTGCAGGTCCTGCGCCGGGGCGCTTGCGGTCAAGATCAGGCCGGCGACAAGGGCCAGGCAGAAGGTCTTCAGCGGCAACATGATTCCAGGTTATACGCCGGCCCGGCGGTGGCCACCAGGGTATCCGCGCCGGCACCCGGCGTGGCGCCGGCGGCGTTGACAGGGCCGGCGCGCGGGTCGCATGGTGCCTGCGGCCGCGGACCCCGAGGAGCGCCGGTACCGGCATGAAAATGGACTACGAGAACCTGCGTCAACTGCTGACAAACGGCATCCCGCACGTGCGCGAGCTGGGCATCGACGTGGTCGGGATCGACGAAGGTACCATCACCATGAAG
>Ga0056121_1000220_pt1 | contig 19613 bp, 17 predicted proteins | sample WorMetHEROISLAND_FD_83872 | JGI IMG/M metagenome (GOLD analysis project Ga0056121, IMG submission 83872) | Marine gutless worms symbiont microbial communities from Max Planck institute for Marine Microbiology, Germany - Olavius sp. 1 HERON ISLAND ...
CGAGCAACGAAATCAGTTCATCACAAGCTTCGTCGACGCCTACAATCGAACCAGGCTCAGATGCCTCGACTACAAGGCGCCAATCGAGCTCCTCAGCAATCCCCCGGGACACAACACGTGCGCGAGGCGGCGGAACGCCTGGCCGCCCGCCTGTTCGACACCGGTCCGCGGATCCGGGCGGTGCCGGCCGGCGCCCCACCGGCCGTGCCGGCGCTGGTGATCGGCCGGCGCGCGGCGATCGATGCGCTGCTGGCGCAACCGTCCTGGCAACTTGACCGCGACGCCCCGCCCGGCAGCCACGGCGCCGTCGCCTGGACCGCGCGGCGCGGCGACGGCCAGCCGGTGATGGTGGTCGCAGGCAACGACGCCGCGGCGCTGCTCGCCGTCGTCCGGCCGCTGCCGCACTACCGGGGCAAGAGCTACATCCGCTTCTCCGGCCGCCGCGCCGTCGACAGCGGCGTCTGGCCGCCGGGCGACAGCCCGTTGACCTACCGCTTCACCGCCGACTGAGAACTACCCTGTACCGATCGGCAGCAGCGGGAAGTCGAAGAACCAGCCCACCGCGTCGGCGATCAGCACCGCGCCCAGACCGATCAGCAGGATCACGATCACCCGCTTGCCCCAGCGGGCGAGGAACCGGCTCAGCCTCGCCAGCCAGCCTTCGGCTTCGGGGCCCAGGGCGGCGCGCAGGGCAATGATCGCAAACAGCGGCAGGGTGAAGGCGACGTTGTAGTAGAACAGCGCCACGAGGCTGCCGGCAGCCGTGAGATCAGCGCGCAGGATCTGCGCCACCGCGGCAAAGTAGGGCAACGCGCCCCATATGCCGCTCAGCGAGATCAGCGCCGCCACCGTGAAGGCAAGCCAGGGCGACATCGGCGGTTCCTGCGCCGCGGCGCGCTTGCGGCCGCGCGAACTGCAGATGCGGTGACCCAGCACAACCATCAGGATGCCGAGCACGAGCTGGATCAACAGCTCGTAGGTGTGCGGCTTGCGGACGAGCAGGTCCGCGGCATAGTCCTGCAGCGGAACGAACAGGCTGTCGAGGCCGAACGCGATGGCGACGCCGATCGGGAAATAGGGGGCGACGATCCCGGCGATGAAGGCCAGCGCCCCGGCCAGCGGCCGCTTCTGGCCCAGCAGGAACACCATCGGCGCGATCGCCACCGGCACCACCGACAGGCTGTCGATCAACGCGATCGGTGTCAGAACGACCAGCAGTTCCCACATCGCCTTCCCCGATCACGTCGCGGCAGGCGGTAGTCTATCGCCGTCAGGCGACGGTGAGATAGTGCAGGCTGAATAGCGCTTCCGGGTCGGTCCAGCAGTGCTGCTGGGTCCAGCCGGCAGCACGGGCGACGTCGGCGAACTCGTCCGTGGTGTACTTGAACGAATCCTCGGTGTGGATGCTCTCGCCGGCGACGAAGTCGAAGCGTTCGCCGCCGACAGCGATGCTCTGCGCCCGGTCGGCCACCAGGTGCATCTCGATGCAGCCGCGTTCCGCATTGTAGAAGGCACGGTGGCTGAACCGGTCGGGCTCGACCCGCGCCCCCAGTTCGCGGCGCATGCGCACCAGCAGATTACGGTTGAAGGCGGCGGTAACCCCGGCGGCGTCGTCGTAGGCGGCGTCGAGCACCGCCTTGTCCTTCTTTAGATCGACCCCGATCAACAGGCTCTGGCCGGCGCCCAGCAGCTGTGCCGCGCGCGCCAGGAAGGCGACGGCCTCGAGCGGCTGGAAGTTGCCGATGCTGGAGCCGGGGAAGAACCCCAGTCGCGGCCCGCCGGCGCACTGCGCCGGCAGCACCAGCGGCCGGGTGTAGTCGGCGCAGACCGCGATCACCGGCACCGTGTCGTGCGCCGCCGCCAGCTCGCGCGCCGAGGCCAGCAGGTGCTCGCGGGAGATGTCGATCGGCACATAGCAGCGCGGCCGCGTCAGCGCCGACAGGACCACCCCGGCCTTGACGTTGGAGCCGCTGCCGAACTCGATCAGGCTCACGCCCGGCCCCGCCAACGCGGCGATCTCGTGGCGGTAGCGGCGCAGCAGGGCGATCTCCGTGCGCGTGGGATAGTACTCATCCAGGCCGCAGATCAGGTCGAACAGGCGCGAGCCCTCGGCATCGTAGAAGAACTTAGGCGGGATCCGCTTCTGCGGCTGCCGCAGCCCCTCCAGCACTTCGGCCAGGAAGTCGGCTTCCTCGACGCCGTGGTCCTCGAAGCCGGCCAACCGACCGGCGGCGGGCGCTTCCAGCACCGACATCACGCGTCCTCCGCTAGGCGCAGGCCGGTGAACTGCCAGCGCTGGTGGGGATAGAAGAAGTTGCGGTAGCTCGCCCGCAGATGGCCGTCCGGCGTGGCGCAGGAGCCGCCGCGCAGCACCATCTGATTGCACATGAACTTGCCGTTGTACTCGCCGACCGCACCCGCCGCCGCCCGGAAGCCCGGGTAGGGGACATAGGGGCTCTGCGTCCATTCCCAGACGTCGCCGAACGCCTGCTGCAGGCCGTCGCCGGCACGGCCCGCGGCGACCGGGCGCAGCAAGCCGCTGCCAAGCGTATTGCCCGCAACCGGCAGCGCCTGGGCCGCGGCTTCCCATTCCTGCTCGCTCGGCAGCCGCTTGCCGGCCCAGCGGGCGAAGGCCTCGGCTTCGTAGAACGATACGTGGCAGACCGGGGCGTCGTCGTCGATCGGCTGCAGGCCGGCCAGGCTCATCTGCCGCCACTCGCCGTCGACTTCGCGCCAGTAGAACGGCGCCTGCCAGTCCTCGGCCTGCCCCTGCGCCCAGCCGTCCGACAGCCACAGGGTCGCTCGACGATAGCCGTCGTCCGCCATGAACGCCTTCCAGTCCCCGTTGCTGACCGGGCAACGCGCCAGGCGATAAGGCCTGAGCAGCACTTCGTGGCGCGGGCCTTCGCAGTCGAAGGCGAAGCCGGCGCCGGCATGGCCGACTTCGCGGATCCCGCCGGGGTACTCCAGCCAATCCGCGCCCGCCGGCGCCGGCGCGGGGGCCGGCCGCGGCTGCCGGTAGGCCGGGTAGAGCGGGTTGCAGGAGAACGCGTGCAGCAGGTCGGTCAGCAGCAGCTCCTGGTGCTGCTGTTCGTGGTGCAGGCCCAGGGTGATCAGCGGCGCCAGGGCCGCCCGCGTCCCGGCATCAACCCGGGCCAGGAAATCGGCCATGGCGATATCGACATGGGCGCGATAGGCCTGCACCTGCGGCAGACCCGGCCGGGTCAGCATGCCGCGACGCGGCCGCGCGTGCCGCTCGCCGACGTTCTCGTAGTAGGAGTTGAACAGGTAGGCAAAACGCGGATGGAACAGCTCGTACTGCGGGTCGTTCGGCGCCAGCACGAACTGCTCGAAGAACCAGGTGGTGTGCGCCAGATGCCACTTGGTCGGGCTGGCATCCGGCATCGACTGCACGACCTGGTCTTCCGCGCTCAGGCCCTCGGTCAGGGCCAGCGACAGGTTGCGGACCTCTCGGAACTGCTGCGTCAACCCGTCGGCTGCTTCGGCCGCGTCGGCGCCGGCGGCTGCCGGCGCGACGGCGGCGGTCGTCGGACTCGCCATTGCCCTCGCTCCTCGTGGCTTGTTGCACTTCGGTGCGGCCGCCACCGGGTCGAGACGATGACGGTCAGGATCTGAAGCTAAGGATGGGAGTCCATGCGATCAATGTAAGTGTTATAGCTAATACAATCGAAAACTGGATGATTGTTGATCTTTATCTACTAATTATTATTTTCAACCGACTTCGGCGTATGCGACAGCCACGGCAGGCACCCCCTAGGCTGCAATCCGCCGGCGCGGCACAGCCGTGCTGACCAGATACTCACATGTTCTTAACCTCTGGTTTGCCATTCTTGCCGCTTTCACAACCCAGCAGGCGGCATGTCTTCATGGCCACCCCGTCCACGCCGTGCAGGTATTTGAGAAAGCTCGTGATTTCGATCGTGGGGCCCCTGCTCGCCGCGCTGGTGAGCCTGTCGACGCCGGCCTGGCCGAACGGCATCGTGATCGGCCTGGATGCCGACATGAGCGGCGGCGCGGCATCCGGTGGCGAAGCGATTCGTCGCGGCATCCTGCTGGCGATCGACGAAATCAATGCGCGGGGCGGCGTCCTGGGCCGGCCCCTGGAGCTGGAAGTGCGCGACCATCGCGGCAATCCGGCACGCGGGGTCGACAACATCGCCGCGTTCGCCCGCACGCCGGACCTGGTTGCCGTGATCGGCGGCGTGCATACGCCGGTTGCACTGGCGGAGCTGGACCTGCTGCACCAGGAGGAGATCCTGTTTCTGGTGCCCTGGGCCGCCGGTACGCCCATCGTCGCCAACGGCTTTCGTCCCAACTTCGTGTTCCGCGTTTCGGTGCGCGACGAGTTCGCCGGCGGCTTCCTGATCGACCAGGTTCTTGCCCGCGGCTTCAGCCGGCCGGGCCTGCTGCTCGAGCGCACCGGCTGGGGGCGCTCCAACGACAAGGCGATGCAGACCGCGTTGCAGCAACGCGACCAGCCGGCGGCGCCGGTCGCCTGGTTCAACTGGGGCGCGCGGACGCTGAAGCCGCAACTGGATGCGCTCGCCGCCAGCGGCGCCGACGTCGTGCTCCTGGTCTCCAACCCCCGCGAAGGCGCGGTCGCGGTGCGCGACATGGCGGGCCTGGCCGACGACGCCCGGCTACCGATCGTGTCCCACTGGGGGATTACCGGCGGCGATTTCGCCAGCAGCGTCCGCGACGATGTCGCCAGGATCGATCTGACGTTCCTGCAGACCTTTTCCTTCTTTCGGCCGCCCTTCCCCGAGCGTGCCGAAAGGGTCCTGGCCGCCTACTGCGCCCGGTTCGTTCCCTGTACCGGCCCGGCCGACGTCATTTCCCCGGTCGGCACCGCGCACGCCTACGACCTGACCCACCTGTTGGCACGGGCAATCGCACGTGCCGGCAGCATCGACCGCCGCCGCGTGCGGACGGCGATGGAAAGGCTGGACCGCTATGAGGGCCTGGTCCGGGTCTACGATCCGCCATTTGCGCCGGACCGCCACGACGCCCTGACCCGCAGCGACTTTCAGCTCAGCCGCTTCGGCACCGATGGCGCCATCTTGCCGCTGGATGGGTCCTGAACCATGCGGTTGAAGTCCGCCCGGCTGCTGCCGACGGTCCTGTTGTGGGTCTTGCCCCCCAGCATCGCGCTGTTGGGGGCCATCTGGCTCTACACCTTCGAGGTGACGCAGAGCACCGCCCAGTCCGAACTGCAGGCCCGCCTGGTGCGCGACAACCAGCACGGCGCCGCGCGGATTTCGCGCAACCTCGAAGTGCTGCTCCAGGCGACCGACGCGCTCGCCCGCAACGATCTGATCATCAACGCTCTGGTCGACGTCGCCGGCCGTGATCGCTACCTGCCGACGTTCTTCCAGTCGTTGCGTCTGCCGGGACACGATCGCGCCCGGATCGGCTTCGTCGACTACCGCGGCCGGGTCCTGGCAAGCAACGCCGACGATCCGGACAACTATGCCACCGCCGCCTGGCTCGCCGACGTCATGGCGGGCAGGCCCTACTACGGCTTTATCGGCAAGGGCCTCGTCATCGCCGCACCGGTGCGCTTCCAGGGCCAGGCCGAAGGGGCGATCGTGGTCGAATACGACAGCGCCCAGATCAACGAGATCATCGACGTGAAGACCGTGGCCAGCGCCGGCGCGGTGTTGCTCGACGACGGCCGCATCCTGCACAGCAACCCGCCCGAGTTTGCCCGTCAGGGCATCGGCGGCGGCACGCGGGCGGGCGACTGGCTGAGCGTGCATAGCAGCGTCCCGGGCCATCCCGAGATAACGATCTGGACCGCGGAGCCGCGGGCCGAAGCGCTGGCCGCGGTGACCCGCAGCCGGCACTTCACGATCGGGGCCATCATCCTCAGCCTGCTGGCCGTCACCGGTGGCATCGTCGCCGCCGCCTGGCTCGCCGTCCGGCCGTTGCAGCGGCTGATCGGCGATCTTCGGCACATCCGCTCCGCGCGCGTGCTCGGCCACCGAGTCACGCCCTTCGGCACGGCCGAATTCCGCCTGCTGGGGCGGAGCTTCAACCGCCTGCTGGACGAGATCGAAGCGACGACGACGTCGCGCGACGAGTTCGCCCGCGAAACGGCCCGCCGGCAGATGGCGATGACGGAGCTGAACAAGTTCCGTGACGTGCTGGATCGCACGCAGGACATGATCCTGATGATCGATGTCGACACGCTGCGCCTGCGCTACGTCAATCACGGCCTCGCCGCGGCCACGGGCTACGCCAATCACGAGCTCATGGACCGGCCGGCGCACCTGCTCGGCGCCGATCTCAGCGAGCAGCAGTTCCGTGCCTTTCTCCAGCCGCTGCTCTCGGGCCGGACCGGCGTTCTGCAGCACGAGGCGGTGCTGAAGGGCAAGGACGGTCGCCGGATTCCGGTCGAGGCGATGATCCAGCTCGTCGCCACGGGCCAGCAGCGCGTGCTGGTCGCCATCGTCCGCGACATCTCGGAGCGCAAGGGCGCGGAACAGGCGCTGTTGGCCAGTCAGAGCCATGCCAAGGCCGTTCTGGATACGGCGGTCGATGCCATCATCACCATCGACCGGCGCGGCATCATCGAGCGCGTGAACCCGTCGACCGAGCGCATGTTCGGCTATGCCGAGGCCGAGCTGGTCGGGCGCAACGTCGCCATGCTGATGCCCGAACCCTACCGCGGCGAGCACGACGGCTATATCGCCCACTATCTGCAGACAGGCGACCGGCGGGTCATAGGTGTCGGCCGCGAAGTCACCGGCCAGCGCCGCGACGGCTCGACCTTCCCGATGGAACTGGCCGTCAGCGAGATCCGCCTGGACGACCAGCTTTTCTTCACGGGCATGATCCGCGACATCACCGAGCGCAAGAAGATCGACAAGATGAAGTCGGAGTTCATCTCGACCGTCAGCCATGAGCTCCGGACCCCGCTGACCTCGATCATCGGTGCCCTGGGCCTGATCCGTGGCGGTGCGGCCGGCGAGCTCGACGAGAAGATCCGCGGCATGCTGACGATCGCCGCCAACAACGCCGAGCGGCTGGTCCGGCTGATCAACGATATCCTGGACATCGAGAAGATCGACTCCGGTGCCATGAAGTTCGAGCGCGAGCCGATCGACATGTGCAGGCTCGTGGAGGAGGCGGTCGAAGCCAACCGACCGTTCGCCGATCAGTATGGCGTCCGGCTGCGCCTGCTGCGGACGGACGACGACGCCACCGTGATCGGCGACAGCGACCGCCTGCTGCAGGTCATGGCAAACCTGATCTCGAACGCCGCGAAGTTCTCGCCCGCGGGCGACGATGTCGTCGTCGCCTTAAGCGTCGACAACGGCCAAATCCGCGTCCAGGTCGACGATCACGGGCCGGGCATCGCCGAAGCGTTCAGGGACCGGATCTTCAGCCGCTTCGCTCAGGCGGATTCGTCCGATACGCGACAGAAGGGCGGCACCGGACTTGGCCTCAGCATCTGCAAGGCCATCGTCGAGCAGCATCATGGCCGGATCGGCTACCGCACTGCGGTCGGCAAGGGCACGACCTTCTTCTTCGAGCTGCCGCAGCGCCAGATCACCGTCACCGCCGAAAGTCGGCCGGCCCTCCGGATCGACGGCGGGACCGTACTGATCTGCGAGGACGATCCTGACATCGCCCGGCTGATCGCGATGATGCTGGAGGAGGACGGCTTCGAGACCGAAATTGCATCCAGCGCACGCGCCGCTCGGGAGAAGCTCGCCGCCGGCACTTATGCCGGCCTGACCCTGGACCTCAACCTGCCGGACGGTGACGGCTTCTCGGTGCTTCGCCATCTGCGCAAGAACCCGCATACCCAGGACCTGCCGGTGATCATCGTCTCCGCTGAGCCGCAGCAAGAACAGCAAAGTCTGGAAGGACAGGCACTGGGCCTGGTCGACTGGCTCAGCAAGCCGATCGATCAGATGCGCCTGCTGCGCGCCGTGCGCAGCGTCCTGCGGAGCGGCGCCGGTCAGCCACGTATCCTGCACGTGGAGGACGACCCCGACATTGCCGAGGTGATCTCGGCCGTCCTCGGCAACATCGCCGAGGTCCGCACCGCGCCGTCGCTGGCCGATGCCCGCCGGCAACTCGGACGGCATCGCTTCGACCTGGTGATCCTCGACCTGATGCTGCCCGACGGCTCCGGCGAAAACCTGATTCCGGAACTGGAGAACGGCGTCGCCCCGGTACCGCCGGTGATCATCTTCTCGGCCCAGGAGGCATCGGAAGAGGTTTCGCATCGGGTCGGCATGGCCCTGGTGAAGTCGCGCGCCAGCAACGAGCACCTCGCCGAGATCGTGCGTCGGCAGATCGGCCTGATGCCGGACACCCCATCCGCGCCGGCGCTCGACGAGGACCAGAGGGAGTACGGATAGATGGAACTCAGCTCCATCCTCTGCGTCGAGGATGAGGACGATATCCGGGAGATCCTGGTGCTGGCGCTCGAATCGGTCGGCGGCTTTACCGTACATGCCTACGCTTCCGGTCGCGAAGCCGTGGAGCGTGCGGCCGCCGTGCGCCCGGACCTGATCCTGCTGGACGTCATGATGCCGGAGATGTCGGGCCCCCTGACCCTCGACGCACTGCAACAGATCCCCGAAGTTGCCGGCACGCCGGTGATCTTCCTGACGGCAAAGACCCAGGCTTCCGAGGTCGAGCAGTTCAAGGCCCTTGGCGCCATCGATGTGCTGACCAAGCCGTTCAGCCCGATGACCCTGTCCGACGAGATCGTTGCCGCGTGGCAACGTCATCAGAATTCGCAAGCGAGCTAGCCGATGTCAGCACTGGAACAGAAGCTCGCCGAGCTGCAGACCCGGTTCATCGCCCAGCTCCCCGAGCGCCTGCGGGCGCTCGATGAGGCATTTGCTCTCCTCACCCAAGGCGGCGACTCGCGCCCGGCGCTCGAGAAGCTGCATCTGCATGCCCACAAGCTGGCCGGTGCCGGCGGCACTTTCGGTTTCACCGTGCTCAGCGAAAATGCCGGCGCCCTCGAGCAGCGGCTGACAGGAATTCTCGCCCAGCCGGCGGTGCCCGATGACGCCACCTGCGCGGAACTGGCGACTCTGGTCAGACGGGTGCGCAACAGCATTCTGGAAAGCGCCGGCACGCGGCCCCCGGAACCGCAGGCGTCGGCACCGCCGCCCGCCGGCGCCGAAAGCAAGCTGGTCCACCTCGTCGAGGACGACGACGAGGTCGCCGAGGAACTGCAACTACACCTGACCCAGTGCGGCTATCGGGTACATCGCTTCGCATCCACGGAAGAACTGCTCCTCAGCCTGACCGGCGCAACCCCAAGCGCCATCGTGCTCGATGTCGTGTTGCCGGACGATCCCCTCGGCGGCACCAAGGTGGCGTCCCTCGTGCGCGCCGCCGGTCACGCCGACGTGCCACTCGTCTGCATCTCCTCGCGCACCGACTTCGAAGCCAGGCTGAGCGCCGTCCGGGCCGGGGTCGACGCCTATCTGTTCAAGCCCCTGACCGCCGGCACGGTGATCGATCAGCTGGATCGGCTGACCGGCAGCGGGTCCGAAGAGCCCATACGGGTCATGGTGGTGGACGACGATATCGAGGTCGCCGAATACTGCTGTGCCATCCTCGAGAGCGCCGGCATGGAGACCAGGCGCCTGAGCGACCCCCGCCAAGCCCTGGAAACGATGGCCGAGTTCCGGCCCGATCTGCTGCTGATGGACCTCTACATGCCGGCCTGTACCGGGGTCGAGGTGGCCAGCGTGATGCGCCAGCAGGATGCGTTTTCCAGCATCCCGATCGTCTTCCTGTCCTCCGAACGTGATGTGGACGTGCATCTGTCGGCCCTCGACGTCGGCGGCGACGACTTCGTCACCAAGCCGTTCGACCGCGAGCGCCTGGTTGCGCTTGTCACCGCCCGTGCGCGTCGCGCCCGCAACCTGCGCTTGCTGATGACGCGAGACGGCCTGACCGGGCTGCTGAACCACGCCTCGCTCATGGAACGCCTTGAGATCGAGATTAACCGGCTGGCCCGCAGCAATGGCAAGCTGTCGCTCGCCATGATCGACGTCGATCACTTCAAGACCGTCAACGACACCTACGGGCACGCCCGCGGCGACCAGGTGCTCAAGGTCCTGGGCCGGATGCTCCGGGCCCGCTTTCGCAACACCGATATCGTCGGCCGCTACGGCGGCGAGGAGTTCGTCGTCGTATTCCCCGACACCGACCCAGGTGCGGCCATGCAGATCCTCGAGGAAGTCCGCGAAGGCTTCTCGAGAATCCGCCACAACGCCGGCCGGGACAGCTTCCGGGCCACCTTCAGCGCCGGCGTGAGCGGCTTTCCGGAACAGCCGAGCAAGTCTGCCCTGCTCGAGAGCGCGGATCGCGCCCTCTACGACGCCAAGGAACAGGGCCGCAACCGGATCCGCCTGGCCCGCCTGACGGTCGCGGCCTGAACCGGCGGCTTGGCGCCGCCACGGCGGCCGTGGCTATGGCCGGCCGTCGCCAGTGCAACCACCGGCGCCATCGCCGCAACGGTGCGGACGGACCGCCATGACGCCGCCGCGGCGATCGAGCTCGACGGCGCAGCAGCGCAGCACGTCGCGCCGCAGCAGCTCCCGGCCGCGCTGCACGCGCGACTTGAGCCCCGACACGGACAAGCCCAACCGCTCGGCGGCGGCAGCCTGGGTCAGGCCGTCGATCTCCGTCAGCATCAGCGCCTCGGCGTACTTCTCCGGCAGCAGACGGATCAGCGGTACCAGGCAGCGCGCCAGCTCGGCCTCGACATCGCCGTCCGCGGGCATCGCCGCGGCGTCGATCTCCAGTTCCTGGCCCGCCGCCCGCAATGCCCGCCGCTCCGCGGCATGGCGGCGGTAATGATCGGTTACGGCGTTGCCGGCGACCCGGTAGATCCAGGCCAGCGGCCGTTCGGCGCCGGCCAGCTGCGCCTGGTGCTGGACCAGCCGCAGCAGGATGTCGCCCAGCACGTCGTCGCGCTGGGCCGGATCGACCCGGCGGCCGACATAGGCCCTGAGGCGCGTCAGGAACGCGCCCCAGGTCGCCTCGTCCGTCAGGCTCTGCTCGCTCATCGCACCCCGGGTCTCAGGCGCAGCAGACGGCCGTCTCGCCCGCCGGCCGGGCCGCGCTCTCCGGCGCATCGTCGATGACACGATACCACTCCCAGGCCAGGCCCTGGGGCTCGCGCGACCAGACCTTGTCCTGGGTGGCGTGACAGCAGGTGACGTCGTCCTCGGTCTGGTCGAGCAGACCCTCGGCACCCAGCCGCCGGGCCGTGGCCTCGACCTCCGCCGCCTCGAACACTTCCACGCCCAGGTGGTTGAGGCGCTCGGCCGCGTCGGCATTCTCGAACAGCACCAGCTTCAGCGGCGGCTGGTCGATGGCGAAGTTGGCATAGCCGGGCCGCCGCTTGTGCGGTTCGGCGTCGAACAGCTTGCCGTAGTAGGCGACGGCCTCCTCGAGGTCGCGCACGTTCAGGGCCAGTTGCAGGCGCATGATCGTCTCCTTTTCGATATCGTCCTTTGCCCCCTATGACGCACGGGCCGGCAAAAGGACGCAGATTTTTCGCCCGCCGGTTCCAGGCTAGACTACGCGCTTCGGCAGTCTCGGTAGGACGGGCGTAACCATGAGCGAATTCAAGCTGAACGTGCACGATGCCCTGATCGTCGTCGACGTGCAGAACGACTTCTGCCCCGGCGGCGCCCTGGCGGTGCCCGACGGCGATGCCGTGGTGCCGGTGATCAACGGCCTGATCGCCCGGTTCCCCAGCGTCGTCGCCTCGCAGGACTGGCATCCGCGCCGGCACACCTCCTTTGCCTCGATGCACCCCGGCCGCGACCCGTTCGAGAGCATCGACGTCGCCTATGGCGCGCAGACGCTGTGGCCGGACCATTGCGTGCAGGGCACCCCGGGGGCCGAGTTTCATCCGGAGCTGGACACCGCCGCGTTCGAGCTGATCGTCCGCAAGGGCTTCCGCCGCGAGGTCGACAGCTACTCCGCCTTCGTCGAGAACGACCGCGTCACGCACACCGGGCTGGAGGGATATCTGCGCACCCGGGCACTCAACCGGGTCTTCCTGTGCGGCCTCGCCGGCGACGTCTGCGTCTATTTCTCGGCCCTGGGCGCCCGGGAAACGGGCTTCGAGACCGTGTTCGTCGACGACGCCTGCCGCGATCTGGACGTCGACGGCTCCAGCGCGGCCGCGCGTGCCGACATGGCCGCCAAGGGCATCGCCATCGCCACCGCCGCGGAAATCGTCGGGTGAGCGACGCCGCCAGCCTCGTGCGCCGCTATCTCGCGGCCATGGAGGCGCGCGACCTCGACGCCGCCGCGGCCTGCCTCGCCGATGGCTTCACCATGACCTTCCCGGGCGGGGTGCAGTTCCGCACCCCGGCGGAACTGGCCGCCTGGGGCGCCACCCGCTACGCCCGCATCGGCAAGCGCTACGACAGCGTCGACGTCGCCCCGGCCGACGACGGCGAGGTCGTCTACTGCTGCGGCACGCTCCACGGCGAACGGCTCGACGGCACCCCGTTCGAGGGTATCCGCTTCGTCGACCGCTTCACCGTGCGCGACGGCAGACTGGTCGACCAGCAGGTCTGGAACGACCTCGCCGAGACCTGGTACGGCCCGGGGAATTGAGGCACGAAGGACGGGTCTGAGACCCGCCCCTACCGGACCGTTTAGCGAACCGTAGGGGCGGGTCTCAGACCCGCCCGCGTCGCCGCCTCACGCCGTCTTCGCCACCTCGAGGTCGAGCTCCTCGATCATGGCATCGCGCATGGCGAACTTCTGCGCCTTGCCGGTCACCGTCATCGGGAAAGCGTCGACGAAGCGGACATAGCGCGGGATCTTGTAGTGGGCGATCTGGCCGCGGCAGAACTCCCGGATCTCCTCCTCGTCGGCCTGCTCGCCGTCGCGCAGCACCACCCAGGCGCACAGCTCCTCGCCGAAGCGCTGGTCGGGCACGCCGAACACCTGCACGTCCTGCACCTTGGGATGGCGGAACAGGTACTCCTCGATCTCGCGCGGATAGACGTTCTCGCCGCCGCGGATCACCATGTCCTTCACCCGGCCGACGATGTTGCCGTAGCCCTCCTCGTCGATCACGCCGAGGTCGCCGGTGTGCATCCAGCCGGCATCGTCGATCGCCTCCGCCGTGCGTTCGGCGTCGTCCCAGTAGCCCTTCATCACCGAGTAGCCGCGGGTCAGCAGCTCGCCCTGGGTGCCGGGCGGGGTGATGCGGCCCTGCTCGTCGACGATCTTCACCTCCACGTGCGGGTGGATACGGCCGACGGTGGAGACCCGCCGCTCGAGCGGATCATCGGGCGAGCTCTGGAACGACACCGGGCTGGTCTCGGTCATGCCGTAGGCGATGGTGACGTCGCCCATGCCCATGTCGCCGATCACCCGCTTCATCACCTCGATCGGGCACGGCGCCCCGGCCATGCAGCCGGTGCGCAGGCTCGACAGGTCGAAGCGGCCGAACTCGGCGTGCTCGAGCACGGCGACGAACATGGTCGGCACGCCGTAGAGCGCGGTGCAGCGCTCGGCCTCGATGGTCGCCAGCACCGCGCCGGGCTCGAACGCCTCGTCGGGGAACACCATGGTGGCGCCGTGGGTGATGCAGCCCAGGTTGCCCATGACCATGCCGAAGCAGTGGTAGAGCGGCACCGGGATGCACAGGCGGTCTTCCTCGGTGAAGCGCATCGCCTCGGCGACGAAGTAGCCGTTGTTGAGGATGTTGTAGTGGCTGAGAGTCGCCCCCTTGGGAAAACCGGTGGTGCCGCTGGTGAACTGGATATTGATGGCGTCGTCCGGCTGCAGCCCCGCCGCCACTGTCTGCAGCCGCTCCAGCATCGCCGGCCCGGCCAGCCTGGTGACGTCGGCGTAGTTCAGCATCCCGGGCGTCTTGTCCTCGCCCATGCGGATCACCGTCTTCAGCGCCGGCAGCTTGGCCGCGTCCAGCTTACCCGGTTCCGCACTCGCCAGCTCCGGCGCCAGCGCCTCCAGCATGCCCAGGTAGTCGCTGGTCTTGAACCGGTCGGCGGTGATGATCGCCTTGCAGCCGACCTTGTTCAGCGCGTACTCCAGCTCGGCCAGGCGGTAGGCCGGGTTGATGTTGACCAGGATCAGCCCGGCCTTGGCGGTGGCGAACTGGGTGACCACCCACTCCACCCGGTTGGGCGACCAGATGCCGATGCGGTCGCCCGGCTCCAGGCCCAGCGCCAGCAGGCCGGCGGCCAGGGCGTCGACCTCGCGCTTAAGGTCGTAGTAGCTCCAGCGGATGTCCTGGTGGCGCACCACCAGGGCCTCGCGCCCGCCGAACTTCTCCACCGTGCGGTCCAGCGCCGCCGGGATGGTCTCGTAGAGCAGCGGGACGTCGGTCCGTCCCGAGACGTAGCTCTGCGTCAATGCCGACATTTCTGCCTCCGGCCGTTCGTCGTTTGCCTCGTTGCCGCCTTACATATCATGCCAGTCGCCGGCCTGCTCGAAGGCGTGCGCGGCCTGGTAGATCGTCGCCTCGCGGTAGTGCTTCGCCGTCAGCATCAGGCCCACCGGCAGGCCTTCGCTCATGCCGCACGGGATCGACATCGACGGATGGCCGGTGACATCGAACGGGCAGGTGTTGGTGACCATCTCGAAGGCGCGCTGGATATAGAGGCTCAACGGCGCGTCCGGCGGCGGCAGCGGCGTCGCCTTCATCGGCAACGTCGGCATCAGCAAGAGGTCGTACTGGTCCAGCGCCTCGTCGTAGGTCTTGCGCAGCTGCCGGCTCAGGTTCTGCGCCTTGGCGTAGAAGTGGCCGCGGTAGTGCTTGAGGAAGTACTGGCCGACGAACATGGAGATCTTCAGGCTGTCGGACAGCTCGTCGGCCCGGTTCGGCCAGTTGGCATGCGCGTCCAGCAGGCTGGTGACATAGAGCCCGCGCCAGTTGGTGCCGAAACCGTTGCCGTTCATCATCAGGTCGGTCAGGCCCTCCAGCGCGATCGGCGTCCAGATCGCCGCGCCCAGGCTGTGCATGGGGATGGAGACGTCGACCACCTCGGCGCCCAGCTCGCGGAACAGCTCGGCGCCCTTGCGCACCTTCTCGTCCACGTCCGCTTCCGAGTTGTCGAGGCCGAAGCCCTCCTTGACCACGCCGATGCGCAGGTCGCGCACGCCCTTGCCCAGGGCGGCGGTGTAGTTGTCCACCCGCGGCGCATACTGGCGCGGGTCGAGGCCGTCCTCGCCGGCGATCACTTCCAGCATCAGCGCGTTGTCGGCGACGTTGCGGGTCATCGGCCCGGTGTGGTCGATGGTGATCTCGATCGGCATCACCCCGGTGTAAGGCACCAGGCCGTGCGTCGGCTTCATGCCGTAGCAGCCGCTGAACGAGGCCGGGATGCGGATCGAGCCGCCCTGGTCGCCGCCGATCGCCATGTCGACCTCGCCGGCGCCGACCAGGGCGCCGGAGCCGGACGACGAGCCGCCGGCCGAATACCCCATCTTGTAGGGGTTGTGCACCGGCCCGGTGGCGTTGGTGTGACTGCCGCCCGACAGGCAGAAGTACTCGCAGTGGGCTTTGCCGACAATGGTGGCGCCGGCATCGAGCAGCCGGGTGACGATGGTGGCGTCCACGTCCGGGGTGTAGCCCTCCAGCGTCGAGGCGCCGTTCATCATCGGCACCCCGGCCAGGCAGACGTTGTCCTTCAGCGCCACCGTCTTGCCGGCCAGCGGGCCGCGCCGGGCGCCCCGCACGTCGGTCTTCACGTACCAGGCGTTCAGCGGGTTCTCGGCCGGCGACGGCCGTGTGCCCGGCGTGCGCGGGTAGTCGACCTCCGGCAGGTAGTCGGGCAGGCCGTCGACCACGTCGTAAGCGGCGATGGTGTCCTCCATCAGGGTCATGAACTGCAGCAGCGCGTCGTCGTTCAGGCTCATGCCGAAGTCGTCGACGATCTCGCGCATCTGCGCCAGGGTCGGCCGTTTCACGGTCATGAAGAAGGTCCTTTCGTTGATCGCCGGGGCGGCAGGCGGCGGCGGGCCGTTGCCGGCGGCGGGCATCGTCGTCGTGGTTGTGGCGCCGGCGGGCCGGGCGGCGCCGGTGCGGCCGCCGCCGAAGCCGGTGAACTCGTCGATCAGGCTGGGATCGGTGACGTTGGCGCCGGCGACCTCGCCGGCGATCGCCCCGCGCTGCAGCAGCAGCACCCGGTCGGCCAGCACGGTGATGAACTCCAGGTTCTGCTCGACCAGGACGATGGTCAGGCCGCGCTCGCGGCGCAGCCGGCCCAGGGTCTCCTCGATCTCGTCGATGATCGAGGGCTGGATGCCCTCGGTCGGCTCGTCCAGCAGCAGCAGCCGCGGGTCGCTGCACAGGCAGCGCGCCAGCGCCAGGAGCTGCTGCTCGCCGCCCGACAGCGCCCCGCCGCGCCGGTCCAGCAGGCGCTCCAGGCGCGGGAACTCGGCCAGGATGTCGTCGAGCGCGGCGGCCTCGTCGACGTCGCGCCGCACGAAGCCCATGCGCAGGTTGTCGAGCACGCTGAGCTGGGGAAAGATCCCCCGGCCCTGCGGCACGTAGCCCAGCCCCAGGCGGTTGCGCTGGTTCGGCGCCAGCTTGGTCACCTCGGCGCCGTCGAGATAGACCTGTCCGGCCGACGCCTTGACGAAGCCCATGATGGTCTTCAGAAGCGTCGACTTGCCCATGCCGTTGTGGCCCAGGATGCCGACCGCCTCGCCCTCGGCCACCGTCAGGTCGATGCCGTGCAGCACCGGCACCCGGCCATAGCCGGCGCGCAGGTCCTTGGTCTCGAGCAGGATCGGTGCCGCCATCACCCCGCCCCTCAGGCCGCCGCCTGCTTGCCCAGGTAGACGTCGCGCACCCGCTCGTCGCGGCTGACTGCGTCCATGGTGTCCTCCATCAGGATCCGGCCCTGGTGGAACACCGTCACCTTGTTGGCGATCATGCGGATGAACTGCATGTCGTGCTCGACGACGATGATCGTCGCCGTCTCGTTCATCTCGCGGATCAGCTCGGCCGTGCGCTCGACTTCCTCGTGGGTCATTCCGGCCGTCGGCTCGTCCAGCAGGATCAGCCAGGGCTCGCGCACCAGCACCAGGCCGAGCTCGACCCACTGCCGCTGGCCGTGCGCCAGCTGCCCCACCGGCTGGCGGCGGATGTCGCCCAGGCGCAGCCGCCCGATGATTTCGTCGGTCAGCTGCGCGGCCATGCGCGCGGGGTGGTCGCTCCTCGCCGACAGCCAGATGTTCTCGTGCACGCTCAGGCCGTCGAACACGCTGGGCACCTGGGTCTTGATGCCAATGCCCAGGTTGGCAATGGCGTGCGGCTCCAGCCCGGCGACGTGCCGGTCGCGCAGCAGGATGTCGCCCTCGCTGGGCTTGAGCTGCCCGGTCAGGCACTTGAAGAAGGTGCTCTTGCCGGCGCCGTTGGGGCCGATCAGGCAGCGCAGTTCGCGCTCCCACAGGGTGAAGTCGACCCGGTCGACGGCGACGACTCCGCCGAAGCGCATGCTCAGGTCGCGGGTCTCCAGCACCACCTCACCCGGCATCGGCGGTCTCCTCGGGCTCCCGCCGCGGCCGGCGCGGCCGCTCCACCCGGCCCGGCCGGCGCCGCCGGCGCTGGCCCGTCAGCTTCGTCCAGGCCATGGCCAGACTCGGCACCAGGCCACGCGGCACCAGCAGCACGAACAGCACCAGGATCGCCCCCATCACCAGGGTGCTGTTCAGCACCGTCTGGGTGCCGAGCTGCGTGGTCAGGTAGCTCAGCGCCACCGCGCCCACCACCGGGCCGATCAGCGTGCCCAGGCCGCCGACCAGCACCCAGATGATGATCTGCGCCGTCTGCGTCAGGCTGAACACGTTGGGGCTGACGAAGGCGCCCCAGTTGGCGAACAGGCAGCCGGCCAGGCCGGCGACGCCGCCGCCAATGGCGAACACCGCGGTCTTGTAGAGCCGGGTGTCGTAGCCCAGCAGCTCGGCCCGGGTCTCGTTCTCGCGGATCGCCACCACGACCCGGCCGAAGTGGCTGGCCAGCAGCGCGCGCAGGCCGAAGTAGACGATCAGCAGCAGCGCCATGCACAAATAGAACATCTCCTCCGGGCCGAAGAAGGCGTTCGGGTCGCCCGGCCAGTGCAGCGGCGGGATTGCCGGAATGCCGTTGAAGCCGCCCAGCAGGGCCTGGCCGATGCGGTACTCGTCGCCGGCGGTGTGGTTGATGAACTTGAAGAAGATCAGCGTCACCACCAGCGTCATCACCCCGACGTAGACGTCGCTCAGCTTGCCGTAGAACATGAAGTAGCCGAGCGCCCCGGCGAACAGCGCCGGCACGGCGATCGCCAGCAGGAACGGCACCGTGTTGTCGGTCATGTTGAAGGCAGCGACGGCGTAGGTGTAGGCGCCCAGGCCGTAGAACGCCGCCTGGCCGAAACAGAGGATGCCGCCGTAACCCCAGATCAGCCCCAGGCTTAAGGCCAGGATCGCGGCGATGACGTAGACCGTCAGCTCCAGAAGCGTGAACAGCTCGACCACCTGCGGCAGGCCGACCAGCAGCACCAGGCCGATCACCGCGGCGGTGATCAGGCCGGCGCGGCTTTCCCAGAAGCTCATGGCGCGCCCTTGAAGAAGCGGCCGGTGATGCCCTGCGGCAGCAGCCTGAGCAGGATCACCGCGGAGATCAGCAACGCCACCTCGCCGAACACCGAGTTCGAAAGCTCGGTGGTGATCTGGTTGATGGTGCCAAACAGCACCGAGGCCGAGACCGTGCCGGTGAGGATCGCCGCACCGCCGCCGATCACGGTGATGAAGGCCTTGGCGATGTAGAACACGCCGATGGTCGGCAGCACCGTGGAGATCGGCGCCAGCAGCCCGCCGGCCAGGCCGCTCAACGCCGCGCCGATGGTGAAGGTGACGGAATAGACCAGCGTCGGGTTGACGCCCAGTGCCGCGGCCATGTCGGCGCTCTGCATGGTGCCGCGGGCGATCAGGCCGGCGCGGGTGTAGCGCGGCACGGCGTAGAGCACGGCCACCAGGACGATGGCGACGACGATCAGGAAGATGTTGTAGAGGCCGATCTTGTACTCGCCGATGCTCAAGGGCCCCAGCGGGGCGGCGATCGACGAGGTGGTGGCGCCGAACACCGTCGTCACCAGGCCGATGAAGAACAGGCTCAGGCCCCAGGTCGCCAGCATGGTGTCGATCATCCGCCCGTAGAGGAAGCGGATCAGCAGCCGTTCGACGATGAAGCCGATCAGGCCGACGACCACGGGGGTGACGATCAGCATCGCCACCCAGACGTTGATGCCGTTGCGCGTCGCCAGCACGGTGGCATAGGCGCCCAGCATCATGAACTCGCCGTGCGCCAGGTTGATCACCCGCATCATGCCGAACACGATCGCCAGCCCCAGGCTGATCAGCACCAGGCTGGCAATCGCATACAGCAAGGTCAGGGCCTGGATCGTCACGAGGTCCATGCGCGCGCCCTCAATTCAGCAGCCGTGGACCCCGGCTTTCGTGTGTGGTCACGCGGGATTGTTTCGACGGCGCAGGCGTACTCAGAGGTATCTCCTTCATCAGGGAGCACCTCGCATCATGCAAGTGAAACTGCACGCCAACGC
>Ga0056121_1000221_pt1 | contig 19484 bp, 16 predicted proteins | sample WorMetHEROISLAND_FD_83872 | JGI IMG/M metagenome (GOLD analysis project Ga0056121, IMG submission 83872) | Marine gutless worms symbiont microbial communities from Max Planck institute for Marine Microbiology, Germany - Olavius sp. 1 HERON ISLAND ...
ATAGTCTGGAGGACTAAAGTCCTCATCCGTGGACAAGCCACGGACTGAACGTGAAGGGACTTAACGTCCATAGTTTCAACGATGATGCGCTTCGCGCACTAAAGTTATTGAAGCAATGAAGACGCTCGCAATGCCGTGTCTACCCGTGCGTGCCTTACCGCCCGCCAGCGGGCGGTAAGGCACCTGAACAGAAGAGCGTCGGGTCGGAGAATCCTTAGGTAGTTTCTTTGGTCCCCTATAAAATCCCGGTCGTCGTAGCACCGGGACAGCATCAACCAGAAAGGAGGATCCCCCATGGGGTGGAAGATACCACGCCTTTCCCGCCGTGCGTTCCTGAAAACCACCGGCTATGGCACCGCCGGGCTCAGCCTGCTCTCTCCCATTGCTCCCGTCGGCGGCATGGTCGGCAAGGCCGTCGCCAAAGACGAGGAACAGGAGGAGGTCACCTATAGCATCTGCAACTTCTGCTCGTCACTGTGCAACCTGGAGGTCACTACCCACACCAATAACGGCGACAAGCGTATCGTCAAGATCGACGGCAACCCCAACTCCACGCTCAACCGCGGCAAGATCTGCGCCCGCGGTCAGGCGGGGATGCGCCAAACCTACGACACGGACCGCCTTAAGACGCCCCTAATCAGGGTCGAGGGGACCAAGCGGGGCGAATACGCCTTCCGCGAGGCGAGCTGGGAGGAGGCCTGGAAGTATATCGAAGACAAGCAGAAATCGGCCGAGATTAAGCCCTGGGAATGGACCATGGTAGGCGGCTGGACCTCCTGCGTCTTTTATATGAACTGGGCCGTGCCCTTCGCCGTGGCCAACCAGATCCCTAACATCATCGCCTCGCCCATGCAGCACTGCGTGACCACCGGCCACCTGGGCACGGATATGGTCACGGGCAACTTCAACATCCACGACGAGGTCCTACCGGATTTCGATAATGCCAAGTACATTCTGTTCGTGGCCAACAACGCCTCCATCGGGGCAGTCTCCACCTGCCGCATGGTGCGCTTCGCCCAGGGCCTCAAGAACGGTGCCAAGGTGGTGGCGCTCGACCCGCGCCGTTCCGAGACCGCGGCCAAGGCGGACGAATGGATCCAGATCCGTCCGGGGACCGATCTGGCCTTCATGCTGGCCCTGATGAAGATCCTCATGGAGGAGGGGTACTACGATGAGTATTTCCTCCGGCGTTATACCAACATGCCGTTCCTCGTCTGCCAGGACAACCAGGGCGAGTTGCGGATGGTCACGGATGCAGAAGGTCGCCCCAAGGTGGTCATAGAGGGCTCCAACGAGGTCCGGGTGCTGGAGAAGTTCAGCAACGACAATTTCAGGGAGGCCAAGATCGAGACGGCGCAAGAAGGTACCGCCGCCCCCCTCTCGGAACAAGCCCCTGACCAGGCCCCATCGGGACAGCCCCCGTCGGAACAGGCCAGCCGCGATTCCCAGGACCCCAAGGGTAACGTCATCCTCCCCCTCCTCAAGCTGTCGGAACCTATCACGGTCGACGGCAAACAGGTCAAGACGGTGTTCGAGGCCCAGCTCGAAATGCTCGCCGAGTACACCCCCGAGTGGGCGGAGATGATCACCGGCGTGCCGGCCACGGACATCGCCCGCATTTCCCGCGAGTTCGGCACCACCCGCCCGGCCATCGTGGATCCAGGTTGGCACGGCGCCCGCTTCGGCAATGTGCTGATGCTGCGCCGGGTGCAGGCCATGGTGCAGGCGCTCGTCGGTGGTCTCGATTCGGTGGGTGGCTGGGTGAACTCCGGCGAGGTGCACCACAAAGCGGCCCATATGTACAAGGACATGGAGAAGATGGGTATCTCCATCGATGCCTTGGTCGGCAAGATGCACGAGCCGTTGGCAAACCTGACCGGCATGGCCTTTATCAAGCTCGTCATCGGGGCCTTCTCCGATCAGAAAGGCCAGTTCTTCAAGCATGGCAAGCCCGGCTGGTCCTGGGCCTTCAGCCAGCAACAGAGAGAGGCTGGCCGTCCCAACATCGCCCTGCCGGTAATGACCGATACCGGACTGCTGGAGTCGGTGAAGGGCGAGCTCCAATTCAACGGCGAGCCCTATCGCACCCGCGCCTTTCTCATCAACGCGGCCAATCCGGTCCGCCACTACTATCCCGACGCCCATTGGCGGGAGGTCTTGAGTCACGAGAACGTAGAGCTGGTGGTCGCCGCGGACGTGCTGCCTTCGGACACGGTCCCCTACGCGGACGTGATCCTCCCCAATAGCACCTACTTAGAGCGTGACGAGCCCACCCTCTACGGCAACGGCACCAATCAGGATCTGGCCCTGACCACCCGCTATGCGGCCATCGATCCCATCTACAACACCGAGGAGATGGCGGACATCCTGTACAAGCTGACCGGCATCATCAGCGGCAACCAGGAAGGTTTCATCGGGCTGATCGAGCACCTCACGGGAATCAAGGCCAAGGACATCATGGCGGCCTTCGCTAAGACCCAGAAGACGCATCAGAACAGGAAAGGGCAAGGGGCCTTCGCCGCCGCCTGCCGCAAGGCGTCCTTCATCCTGCACGCCGAGCGTGCCCATACCACCGTGGAGCACATCGACCGGATACTGCGCAAGAAGGGGGTCTATCACGAAAAGGATATGCGTGAGATCCTCGCCCATGAGGCTATGCCGCGTAAGATGCCGGTGCCCACCGACAGCGGACGGGTGGAGTTCTTCAGCGGCCTGATGCGTGCCCAGCGCGACCTCGGCCACACCCAGGACAACTTCAGCGTGCTGGCCACCTGGATCGCCCCTGAGTTCCCGGAAGGCCGGGCGTTGGCGGAAGATGAGTTCTATTTCATCTACGGTAAGTCGCCCACCGTCTCCCACGCCTCCACTAACAGCAACAACCCGGTGCTGTCCGGCATCAACAAGTTCAAGGACGACATCTATAAAGGGGTCTGGATCCATCCGGAGCGGGCCGGAAGGCTGAATATCAGAAAGGGAGACCGGATTCGTGTCGTCAACAACAAATCCGGTCAGGAGGTCGCGGGCCATGCCTATGTTACCCGCTTGGTGCGAAAGGACACCGTGTTCATCCACTCCTCTTTCGGGGTGGAGAACAAGGCCCTGACCAAGACCGCCGGGGATGGCACCCCCACCAGCGCGCTCATCCCCCATCAGGTGGAGCCGGTGGTGGCCGGATTCAGGTCCCAGGAATTCACCGTCAAAGTGGCCCGCGCCTGAGGCGAGGGAGGATTTAAGACATGGCTAGATACGCGATGGTCATCGACCTCAACACCTGCGTGGGCTGCAACGCTTGCATGGCCGCCTGCGCCCTGGAGAATCAGACCCCCGTGTGGGATACCAAGAAATGGCGCACCTATGTCCACGACGAAGAGGTCGGGACGGGCAACGACGTGCACCGCCGCTTCTTCCCGCGCCTGTGCAACCACTGCGACAACCCGCCCTGCATGCACGTCTGTCCCACCGGGGCGACCTACAAAACGGACGAGGGGTTTGTGCTGGTGGACGAGGGCCTCTGCATGGGCTGCCAGGCCTGTGCCATGGCCTGCCCCTATCACGCCCGGGTGAACATCACCTATGCGGACGTCGAGAAGGGCAAGGAATTTTATGGCTCGGACTACCACCGCACCCGTCCCAGCGTGGACAAGTGCTCCTTCTGCAACCACCGGGTGAAGAAGGGACTCGAGCCCGCCTGCGTGGAGACCTGCGTCGGCGAGTCGCGCATGTTCGGCAACCTGGAGGACCCGGACGATCCGGTCACTCAGATGATCGCGAGCGGAGCGGCCCGGCCACTGATGCCCCACATCGGCACCGAGCCTAGGGTCTATTACATCGATGATCTGAAGTGGAGGGGCTGAGATGGAGGTCAATATTACCTATGCGACCCAAGATCTGTGGACCTGGTGGTTCGCCGTCTACCTGTACACCGGCGGGCTCGGGGGGGCGGTGCTGGCGGTGACCTTCCTCACCGACCTGTATCTCAAGGCCCATCGTAACCTGGTGCTCTGGGGGGCGCTCACCGGGGTGGTGCTGCTATCCCTGGGCTCCTCCATGCTGTTCTGGCACCTGCTCGATCATCTGGCGGTGATCCATGTGCTCAACCCCCTGGCCATGCTCAACCAGCCCACGGCCTGGATCGCCTGGGGCACCCAGCTCATCTTGTGGATGATGGTCTGGGGCGTGCTCTACGCGCTTCCCTATGCCCGCGTGACCCCTTTGTTCCAGCGCACCCCGGTGTTGAAGAGCATCCTGGCCTGGTCCTGGGTGGGGAGGCTGGGGGATTTCGTGGCCAGGCATCGCAAGTTCTTCGGTTGGCTCGCGGTGGTCAACGGGGCCGGGGTCGCTGTCTATACGGGCCTGTTGCTGCAGTCCTTCCCCTCCGTGGCCCTGTGGGCGAATCCCGGGGTACCCCTGCTGTTCACGGTCTCCGCCTTCTCCACCGCCATGGCCTTCCTGCTGCTGATCATGTACACCATCCTCCACGAGGCGGAGGACGATCACATCCGGGTGCTGTATGAGCAGATCGACCTGGTCCTGATCGCAACCGAGCTGGTGATCATCTTCTCCTTCTTCTTCTACCTGCAACGCGGCCCCGAATCGGCGCAGCAGTCGAAGGAGATCCTGTTCACCGATTGGGGTTGGCTGATCGGCTTTATCGGATTCGGCCTCATCGTCCCCTTCTTCCTGGAGCTCAAGGGGGTCATCAAGGGTTGGACCAGCCATGTGCCCATCATCGCCGCCTCGATCTTCGTGCTTACCGGCGGCTACCTGCTGCGGCACTATTTCATGTATGCGGGGGTCTACACCTATCCTTGGTAGGCCAGCCCCGTAGCACGATAGTGGAATAGGAGAAGAGGCGCGCAAGCGCCTCTTCGTGTAATTGGGGGGTGACGGGTAAGTTTTAAGTGGGATAGGTTGCGTTGAGACGCCGGCACGGACATCGACCAGAGAGGGGGCAGTTGTCAGGGGGCAGGGAAAGCCGGGGTTAGCCTATGAGCTAGGCAGTGTCAGGAGATCGACAAGCCGTTAGGCATCGAACGCAACAGGTCAAATTTGTCCCGATGCAGGAGGGATCTTGACGCAGTTGACCTGGGCCGGCTGGCAGGAGCCGAGTTCAATGGCAATGCCGCTCATGGGTGCGGAATGATTTGTGTGAAGCCCGAGTAGTATAGGTTTCAAACGCAATGGAGCCACGAATGAATACGAATGGACACAAATTCTCATTCGTGTGAATTCGTGTTCATTGCTTCAATAACTTTAGTGCGCGAAGCGCATCATAGTTGAAACTATGGACTTTAAGTCCCTTCGCTTTCAGTCTGTGGCTTGTCCACGGATGAGGACTTTAGTCCTCCAGACTATGGACTTTCAGTCCATAGTGGTTGATCGTGGTTTCTGTTCCTCGCGCCCACAGGTATGTTAAATGTCAACAGACCCTAGTACCTAGTTTCAATCTATTTTACATTTCAAGGGTCAGTAAGACTTTGGAACAGGAAAAATAGACTGAAACTAGGTATTAGCGGGGGGCTATTCTTTCTCGGTTCCGCGCCGCGGGATCCGCAGGCGAATGCTGTCCGTACTGTCCTCGCGGCTCATGGCGCTCAGGATAGCGTCTGGAGGTACCGCCAACCGCTGGTTCGTAGTGCCGGACGAATAGCTGAAGCTGCGCATGGAACCGCGGCCGTCGTCGAAGCTGTCTTTCCGTGTCTGCTGGATCGAGTGCGTTCGGCTGAGGAGGATCCAGTGTCCTTGGATACGGATCCGGACCGTTTCGGGACCCATCCCATCGAGCACGATGGTGAGAAGGTAGGCATCATCCGATGTCTCCCGCCAGATCCGGAATCCCGCAGGCCCTCCGAAGCCCCGTCCGCCGGAGTCGGGGGAATAAGGTCGTGACCCGTAGCCGGGGGTTGCGGGTGCGGGAGATAGGGCATCCTGGGGAGTATCCCCGTAAGGGACTGGGGGTGCCTCAGGTCCGTAGTGGGGGGACCATCCACCGGTATATCCGCCGCTCCGATCGATCGATGGCGGAAGACCGGGGCCATAGCTCCCGGCCCCTGTCGGCGGTTCTGGATATCCGCCCCGGTAGCCGGGACCATAGGGGCCATAGCTGTAGGATGTCCAGGCCATGACCGATGGGGCCAGGCCGATACCTAGTGCGGCAACCGGAAGACAGATTGATCGGATGTTTCGCCACATCGAAGTGCACCTCAAAAGCTGTCTGGTTAAAAGCAATCCTGAATGATTTGGCGCGGTTTGAGGGATCGGCCGTGTTGCGTTCAGCGAGCTGTGGTTGATACAGCCGAGCCTGAACCCGGATACCAGGACCACCGGCAGCTCCAGCGCAAGCGGCGGGTCGCTCGCGAACAGGGAGGGTCCAGGGGCACACGCCAACGACCAGGCAACCGGACCCTGGCCGCTGAATGTTCCGCCGCTGCTGCGATGACCTCCGGCTCGATCCGCACCCCGGCCTGGTCGGCCGCAATATGGGGTGCGATCAAGGGCTCGAAGGCGTAGGGGTTCACCTGTTCGTAGGGGACCTGGTGACTGCCCTGGGCCTGGAGCCGCCGGGCGTCCTGGTTACGCAAGCCCTCAGGGGTAGGCTCGCACCCGGATGGGACGGGTTTCATGCCGAGTACCCCTGCGCTGCTCCGGCGCAGGGGGCCTCCATCAGCGCGAGCGCGATTTCGGTCTTGCCGCAGCTCGTGTCCGTGCCCGTAACAAAGATGCCTCTCATTTCAGGTCGTAGTTTGAAGACGATGTTTTGTTGAGGGGGCTGGCCTGTCTGAGGTGCGCCGCCTGATCTTCGTAGGCACGGGTGAAAGCGTCCCTGAACAGGTTCATGAAATCGTCGGCCGCATCCGCTGAAATCGCTTGGTAGGTTTCAGCGGAAAGGTCCCGGTACTTTGCCTTGCGGGCCATCGGCATCAGGTTGTCGATGAAGGAATGGCCGCAACCGATTCTCCAATGCCGCCGGGTCCAGGCGTTTCAACAGCGCATGGAGCGCCGCGCGGAGACCGGCGACGAGTGCCATCTCGTGGCACTGGATGTCGTCGAAGGCCTCACGGGTCGCCTCCAGGGGCGGCAGGAAACCACGGCTCGGTCGGAACAGCAGGTGAGCGAGGGCATCTCTCGGGTCGGCCGAGAACTTGAAGCGATTATTCTCCGTCGCCTGGATCCTGGTCATCTCCAGACGCAGCTCGTTCTTGAAGCTGGTCCGACCCATCAGAACCCGCATCAGGCCCTCGGTCATCGTCCGCAAGAGCAACCCCGTGGTCCGCATGAGCTCGGCCTGGGCCTGCCGATCGGCCGGCAGTTCTCCGGCGTCCAATCCCCCGAGGAAGGCCTGCAGTGCAGCCGTCTCGCTAGCTGCGGTGGGCGCTGGTCGTATTTCTTGGGTCCTTTCACTCGAGGGAGGGATCGGTGTTAGCCGCCCCTCGCGTGGGGCCGGGTTCGGGACGGTCGGGGCAGTCGGAAACTCAGGGCTACCGGCATGGAGGGTCGGCTCCGGAGTAGCTGGGGCAGACGGAGACTCAGGGCCATCGACGAGGGGGGCCGGGTCCGAAACGGCTGGGACGATCGGAGACCCGGGACCACCGACGTGGAGGGCCGGCTCTGGAGCGGTCGGGGCAATCGGGGATTCAGGGGCACCGACATGAGGGGCTGGGTCCGGAGCCGTTGGGGTAGAGGGTGATTCGGGTGCACCGACTTGGAGGATCGGGTCCGAGGTGACTGGGGCAGATGGGGACTCGGGGCTACCGACAGGAGGGGCGGGGTCCGGGGTGGCCGGGACAGGCGAAGGTTCGGGACCGCTGGTCGGTAGGTTCTGCTCTGCGGGTCGTGGGCGCGATGTGTCCGCCAGGATGTCATAGTCCTCCGGAATTGCTTCGGGCGGACTGTAGAAGGCGTTCAAATCAGGGGTATGATCCGGCTCTGTCGCGGCAGCCGAGGTCCGGGGGGACTCGTGCTCGGGCCCAAGGGTCTGTCCAAGGGTTTGCTCAGGGGGTTGGGGCCCCTCTTCCGGGGGTGCCGCTATCAGCCAGTCGTCAGGCCTTGTGGGGGCTTCCTGTTTTGTCGCCGGGGGGGGGAACGAATCGGTTGTTGTCGATGCCCCTCCGACAAGATCCATGATGTCGGGCACAGCACCGCCGGACGGGGTCTGCGCATAGGACTCGAATTCGGGCCTGCCGCCGGCCAGGGAAGCGGTCGACGCGGCGGGTTGCGGTTGAGAGGCTTCCCGGGAGACGCGGATTTCATAGGTGCCGATGCCCAGCGTGTCACCGTCATGGAGCTCGACATCCTGATCCTTAGGGAGTAGCTCCGTGTTGACAAAGGTCCCGTTGGTGCTAGTATCCATCACAAAAAAGGCACCCTTGCGAAAGCTGATCCTGGCGTGCTGTCGCCCTCCCCAACGCTCGGAGTCCGGAAGCACCAGCGCATTGTCTGGGTTACGCCCGATGGTCCCGCCGGTGACGCCGATCCTTGCGGTCAGCGCCGACTCTGCGGGGCGATTTTGATAGCGGACGACGGTCAGAATCAGCTCCATGGGGGGAAGTATAACCTCCATCGACGACTTCAACACGACCATGGCGGAACTTTCGATTGCCCCTAGGGTCGCCGTCCGAAGATGCGGTTCACCGCATTCTAGGTCCTGTTGACGTTTAACTCTAACCGAAGACCCTCATTCCGGCTGGGAAGCGAGAACCCAGCGGCCGAGGGGAGCAGGTCTGCAGCCGGCAAACCGCGGATCTCTACTGCGACTAAGAGGCCGTCTAAAAACTAACCTATTGATTTTAAATATTAAGAAAGAGTCATAAGATCCCTCGCCGGGCTTCGGAATGACCCAGCGCACGTCCTTGTCATTGCGAGCGCAGCGAGAAATCTTCAGGTTCAAGCGGTTGGTAGGTACTCAGGTTTTTAGACAGCCTCTAAGGGCTGTTGCAGAATCATCGTGCCAACCGCTAGGAGGACAGGATTTTTTCTTAAATAACGATTATAATATCTTGTTAATCCTGTACCATTAGGAGATAAGCTCGGAGGTTGGGTTTACTCCTTAATCAAATGTCAACACGGCCTAGTACCCCATTTCACCTTATTTTACGTTCTCAGCGCGGCGAGAAGCGGCCCGATGCGATGCGCGCGAGCGCAGGAATAGCAACCCTCTTTCAAGCTCGCGCAACACCGCAGGTGGCCGCTTCTCGTCTCGCCCGAAGGGAGCCCTCCAAACACGCCAAGGCGGCGTTACAGCGCTTGGCAAGAGCGTGAGCTATTCCCTGCGCGCTGTGCCTTGCCTTGGCGCGTTTGGGAGGGCTCTGAGAGCGAAAAATAAGGTGAAATGGGGTACTAGACTCCGGGCCTTTGGGTTCGGGCGGATTGGCGGCCAGTCACGGACTTGCCAGGGGGTTGTCGAACTTGAAGCCGAACCGGTGCGGATTCTCGCAGATGACGGCCGCGGAGAAGATATAGAAGACGTAGTCATAGGTCTCTTTCGGGATCTTATAATGGCGTAGCAGCTTCCAGAAATTGCGCTCCCGGGGATTCTCCGGCATTTTGCGCAGGCGCTTGATAATGTTGCCTTCGCCCCAGTTGTAGGAGGCCATCACCAGCAGACCCGAGGCCTGGGCGTCGGTACGATAGATGGTCTTCAGGTATCTTGCCGTGGCATAGGAGGCCTTCTTGAAATCGTGGCGCTCGTCGGCCGGGTCGTACCGGCGCGTGTGTTTCAGCGGTCCCATCTTGAGGCCGAACTTCTCGCCCGTAGGGGGGATGAACTGCCACATACCCTTGGCGGGGCCGTAGAGGCGGAGTATCCGGCTGCTCATTGGACCGACCGCGCGGGGCTGGAAGTTGGTCTCCAGCAAGGCGACATACATGAACTGAGGCGGCAATTCCTGGCTTGCGAGGGCAGCGCGGATCGTCGGGGCGTAGTTGTTTTCCCGCAAGCGCCGGATTGCGTTCTCCAGGCGGCTGGATGACTGCCACTTCTTGATGTACTCCTTGACCTTGGTGATAATGGAGATGGATGAGTGCGAGATAGGTCCGCGATTGGCGTCGCTTGGCGTCCTTGAAGGCCCTGCGGATCAGCAGCGTATGCTCTCCCGCCGGCATCTCGGACGCGGCATCCAGATAGTGCCGGGATACGTCCTCCAAGGACCGGGGGGGGAGTCCTCGTCCGGGGTCGGGGCAGGCGGCGGTGGGGCCGTAACTCGGTTCGCGGTCCTTGTTGGCCGAGCTCCAGGGTGATGGTACCGACGAGCGGCAGCCGATCGATGGGCCGTCCGTTGACCAGGGTCCCATTGCTGCTCTCAAGATCGCGCGCCCACCAAGCGCCGTCTTGCGGGAAGATCTCCACATGGTGCCGGCTGACCCCTGGGGCGAGGAGGCGGATGGCACAGTTCTCCCCCCGTCCTATGATGAAGGCGTGTGTGTACCTCCCGTAACTGGGCTGGTCGCCGGGCCCGGATACCGGATCTCGACGCCGGAGACATTCCTGGGGGGACGGATCGGGGGGGGCGATGCGGGTCCTCTCGTCATCATCGATAGACATGGCTTGGACTAGGGGCTGTTGACATCATCGTCGTGCCAAACGCTAATAGGACAGGATTATTTTTCCTAAATAACACTTAATAATATCCTGAAAATCCTGTTAATCCTGTACTATTAGGAGACAAGCCCGGAGGTTTGGGCTAGCACACAGGCGAGACCGATTTTATCCGGATCCGATCGACCCAGGCCTTGGCCGAGACTTCATTGCAGACGTTTGAGCTTGCGGCTACCTCGAAGGTCAGGGTCACCGTTCGATCCGCGAACCGGGACAGGTCGATATCCGACCGCTGCAGCCATTCCGCCTCGACATGCTCCATACCGACGGCGGAGGCCTCGTCCACCGGCGTGCCGTCCACCAGGACGCTGAAGCTGGCGCTGGTGTAGTCGTTTACCGCCGCATCGAGATTGAGCCTGCGCACATAGCTCAGCTCCGGACTGGGACCCAGCACGATCTTGCGCGATGTGGATCGGATCCGTTTGCCCGTTTCACAGGCACGCCCGGAAGACACCTGCCCGAAGAGCCTAGGTCCCCCCGAGTCGTCGCTAAGGAGCTCCCACCCCTCACCCTCCCAGCCGGAGTCGGCCGTCTGTTGCGCCGCTTCTTTTACTGATCCTGCGGAATCCGGGCCCGTGGTGGAACCCTTAAACATGCCCGTCGCTTCGAGGGAGGTCCCGATGATCCCCGGTATGTCGATCCCGAACGGCATACCGCCGGCGTGCAGGCCCTCGGCAACGGGCGCCGTATCCCGGACCAGACCGGCCGCTGCCAGGGATTTGCGGACGATCCCCTGCACATTGATTCCTAAGGGGATTTCCAGGGGCACATCCCCGCCGCTGGTAGACCCGGACGCGTGCTCACCGGGCTCCGGGCCGGTCTCTTGCCGTTCCGGCCCCGACGGCTCGATGAGGATGCCGCGGGCAACCGACTCGGAACCGGCATCGGTCCCGCCCGCTCCCGGTTGCTGTGTATGGGACCTGGCCGCTTGGTCGCTCTCGTGGCCCCCCCGTGCATAGACCCCCCCCCGCTGCCCATAATCCGGGCGGTTGCCACCTGGGATCCGCGACGGGTCGACCACCTCGGGTCGTGCCCGGCCGGCGGTGGCCGTCGCAGCCGCCACCGCGTCCGATTCCTGCTCCAGCAGGCCCCAGAAGCCGGCGATGTGGAAGGCGGAAGAGATGCCGACGTCGTTGAAAAAGGGTGCCGCGGTGCCGCATTGGTCAGGTCGGTCCCCGGTGCTCAGGGGGGCGCCGTGGGACATGCCGCTGATGGTGTAGGATTCGACCAGGGGCTCACCGTCCGCCCCTTGCCACACCCGGCAGAGGTGGCCATCCAGGGTCCGTTCCACAGGGGGACTGCCCGCCACGCCATGTACGTCCGTCCACTGCTTGACGATCTCATCGGCATTCAGAGGTTTGACCGCGGAGTCGGCGTCCCCGTGCCAGACCGAGACCTTGGGCCAGGGTCCCCGGTGGGAAGAGGCACCCCGCACCAGGTCGCCCCATTCGCGCGGGGTGCGGGGGCGCCCCTGGAAGATGCTCTCGAAGGCCTCCTGCATGTTGTCTGCCGTACGATAGGGCACCCCCGCAAGGACCGCCCCTCCCGCGAATAGGTCCGGATAGGTCGCCAGCATTACGGAGGTCATGGCGCCTCCCGATGAGAGTCCCGTCACATAGACCCGCCGTCGGTCGAGCCCGTGGTCCTCGAGCATGCGGTCGATCATCTGCTTGATGGACAGGGCCTCGCCCTCGTCCCTGCGGGTATCTGCGGGGCGGAACCAATTGAAGCAGCGTAGCGGATTGTTGGTCCAGTGCTGTTCGGACAGCAGGAGCGCGAAGCCATGGCGATCGGCGAGGGTCGACCAGCCGGTGCCCTTGTCGAACGAGACCCCGGACTGGGTGCAGCCATGCAACAGAACGACCAAGGGCGCCGCCACCGGGAGCCGGTCGGGGACATAAGTGAGCATCCGCAGCTGGCCCGGATTCGACCCGAAGCCCTGCACCTCCACGAGCTTGCTGGCACGCGTGTCGACCCGGTCCGACCAGGCCTGGACCCTGGCCAGGGCTGCCAGCAGCTGTTCCCAACGACCCCGAAAACGGGTCTGGCGAACGAGGTCGGCGAGTTTTGAAATGCGCGCCATTTTAGGTCCTAGATTGATCATGGGGGGCCTCTCTTGGGTTGGAAGGCTGGTGAGCTTACCGATCTCCACCAGCTTGGCGGCCGGTAAGAACACCGTGTGATAGAGACCGGGATCAGGGTTACCGTCCCGCTCCGGATCGAGCCACACTGGGGGGCGCTCTCCCCCGGCCGGCTCGTAACGCTGGGTGATGACGTTGCGTTGTCCCTCGGACCAGGCACCCAGCTGCACGGCACTGACCGGATAGCTGCGGCTGATCCAGATTCCGAACAGCTCCCGGGCCAAGCCCCCCCTGGTCTCCGGCACCATGGCAAGCTCCAACAGCCGGGCCAGGAGCTCCCCGAAGGTCCGGTGACCGGAGAGCAGCGGGGGCGGAGGGCTTACATGTCCCGACGGAGAGCGCGGACTCAGAGTAATGCGGGGAGCCGTCGGGTCCGTCGTGCGGGCGGTCGGGCGCAGCCGTTCGTAGCAGCGGATAGCCTCGACCGTATAAGACTGCTGGGGGGCGGCCATGGACCCGAGCAAGAGCTTGGCGGCGTAGTGAGGGGTCGCCGGTGGTGAGCCACGCCCCCGGGGGCCCGGCGCCACCAGGCCGCCCGCCACCAGCATGGTCACGCGAAAACGTAGATCACGGCGGGACTCGCCGAGGATATCGGCCAGCCGTTCGCTGAATTCGTAGCGCCTCAACCCGGTTGCCATGGCACGCAAGCTACCATGGCCCCGAGGTATACGCAAGAATAATTTAGTAAGTGACGGATAATGATTTATAAGCCGGGCAGGCAGCGCGGGGGGTCATGTGGGTGTAGGTTGTGTTGAGACGCTGGCACGGGCCTGGCCGTAGATCGACGCGCCCTTGTGCGTCGAAACGCAACACGTCAAACCCTGAGGACAACGCCGGATAATTCAGGATTGCTCGGGATGACACCCGGCAGCGGATTGCCGCCGGGGTGTGCGAAGGGATCACTTGTTGCGTGCGTCCATCAGCTGTTCGATGATGGGCTGCAGGATGATCTCCATGGCGAAACCCATCTTCCCCCCGGGAACGACCATGTTGTTGCGGCGGGTCATGAAGGAATCGTGGATCATGGACAGCAGGTAGGGGAAGTCGATGTCGAATTTTTTCGGATCCTGGACACGGATGATGACGAAGCTCTCGTCCGGAGTCGGGATATCCCGAGCGATAAAAGGATTCGATGTATCGACCGTCGGCACCCGCTGGAAATTGATGTCCGTCAGGGTGAATTGGGGCACGATGGTGGTGATGTAGTCCGGCATGCGACGCATGATGGTGTCCACGATGGCCTCGGCGGAGTAACCACGCTCCAGGTTGTCGCGGTGGATTTTCTGAATCCACTCCAGGTTGACGATGGGAACGACCCCGACCCCGAGATCCACATGCTGGGCGACGTTGTTCTCTTCAGTCACAACCAGCCCATGCAGACCTTCGTAAAACAGCAGATCCGTACCTTCCGGGACGTCTTCCCACGGGGTGAACTGGCCGGGGGCGAGGCTAGTGCCGAGGCGCGCGTTGAGCTCCGCCGCTTCCTCGTCACTGTGAATGTAGTACCGCTTCTTGCCGGTGCCTGTCTCTCCATAACTTCTGAACAGCTCTTCGAGCAGGTCGAAACGGTTCGCGACTGACCCGAAGTGGCTCAGGTTGCGGTGTGCTTCCGCCGCCTTGGTCATTTCGGCTTTCATCTCGGCGCGGTCGTAGCGATGGAAGCTGTCGCCTTCGATGATGGCGGCGTTGAAGCCGTCGCGGAAAAAGATGTGCTCAAAGGCCCGTTTGACGGTCGTGGTGCCCGCGCCTGAGGAGCCGGTAACCGCGACGATCGGATGTTTCTTGGACATGGGTCTCTCCCGTTCTCTTGAAGTTGTCTCTCGTCAAGTTATTTCTCGTCCCCGGGCCGCATTGTATACCGATCCGCCGTCGTGTCTGCGTTTTCCGTATGGCAACGACCAATTTCAGGTACGCTTGGGAGGACGGACTCGATAGACTGCGGGGGGCTATTGACATTTGTCTGAGTGAGGCTGAATTGTGAGGTATTTTTCGTGCTGACCAGGCGCGGCGAGGAGGAATAGCCGGCCTATTTTGACGAGCCGCAACGAAGTCAGCGCGGAAAAGGGCCGCAAAGGACCTAAGAACGATTTGACATTTACGACTACTGCGTTGATTTTACAGACAATTCGACGCCTGACTGGAAAGGCTAACTTGATGATTCAGAAGCGTTTTCGGTCTAAATGTCAACACGACCTAGGCCGCGGACCGGAAGGCAAGGCAGGAGAAGACGAGCATGGCCTTTCGGCGCGGTGCCGCGGGCGGACACGGGAGGCGTGCAGCGCGGTGGAAATCCATGTATGACGGGTATATTGGGACCATGATCAAGTGGGATCCGGCCTTGCGTGCCAACCAGGAGTTTCAGTCCGCCCTGGTGCGGATGGGATTCTGGGTATTCGGAGTGATTTACGTCGGCAGCGCCGCGTACACCGGTTACTACCAGGTCGATTGGGTCTATTTCTTCCCCCTGTTCGGGGTCTATTTTTTATTCTTCACCGGTATGCTGATCAGCGTACTGATACGCCCGGAATGGACGGCCGCCAGTACCTGGGACTCGTCTTAGACATCACGGCGGTCGGTTTGGCCATCTTTCTGACCGGCGATGTCAGCCCCTTCTATCTCGTCTATATCTGGATCCTCATCTATGCGAGCACCCGCTACGGGCGTGGCCACCTGATCTTCGCCTCAGTACTGAACCTGCTGACCTGCATCCTGGCCATTGTGGTCCTGGACGCATGGCGGACCCATCCTTACGAGGTCATCTTCATTCTGCTACTGCTGCTGGTACTCCCCATGTATCAATACTCCATCCTGCACAAGCTGCAGCAGGCCCGGCGTGAGGCGGAGGTGGCAAACCAAGCAAAGGGGGATTTCCTGTTGCGGTCATGACCCACGAGCTGCGTACACCCTTGACTGGGGTGGTGGGAATGACCAACCTATTGCAGGCGACGCCGCTCGACGCCGAGCAGCGCGAGTACGCCGATTCCATCGTCAGCTCCGCGGAGGTGCTGCAGGCGCTGATCGGCGATGTGCTGGACCTGTCGAAGATCGAGGCCAAGCAACTCCACTTGGAGTCCGTTGCCTTCGATCTGCGTGGCAGTATGAAGGAGATATGCGCCGCTCTGGAAACCCAGGCCCTGGCCAAGAGACTGGAGGTGATTTTACGCATCGATCCAGGGCTTCCGGACCGGATGATCGGCGATAAGCTCCGGGTGCGCCAGATCCTGTTCGATCTGATCGGCAATGCCATCAAGTTCACCGCTCGAGGTGAGGTGATGGTCCGTGCAAGTTGGGGTCCGTCCGACGAACTGATGCACCGCCCTCACCTGCTGCTGGAGGTCTTGGACACCGGAATCAGGATACCGGCAGACCGGTTGGAGGAGATCTTCGAGGGCTTTCGGCAGGCGGATGACTCCACTACCCGGCGTTATGGTGGAACCGGCTTGGGTGCCACCATCGCCCGCAACCTTACGCACCTGATGAGAGGGCGTATCGGCGTCGACAGCCAGGTCGGAAAAGGCAGTCGCTTCTGGGTACGGTTGCCCCTGCGACAAGAACCAGGACCGCTGGCCTCACAGGAACAGCAACGACGGCTCGTTGGGCGGCGGGCACTGGTGTTCGAGCACAATGCCACGAGCAGGGAACTCATCATGGAGACTCTGCGTGGCGCGGGTATGGTATGTGAGCCGGTGCTCGACATAGACCACCTCGGCCACATGACCGATCGGATCCGGAGGTTGGATCTGCTCATCGTCGCCGACTCGCCCGATCGTCAGGACCTGCCGACGGTGCTGGATCTATTCCGGCGCGTGCTCAGTGCCGAGGTACCCTATTTGCTGCTCACATACAGCACCCGTCGCCCTGATCGACGGATAGCCCGCGGGAATTGCCTGAGCAAACCCTTTCTTGCCGAGGACCTGGTCGGTCAGGTACGCCGGATACTGGGGAAGGAGCGCCCGCAATCGGATAGCCAGGAGGAAACGAAAGCGGAGAGAAAAGACACGAGGCAACCGGTAACAATGCATGGGTTGCGTATTCTCGTGGCCGAAGACAACGCCATTGCCGGGAAGGTGGTCAGGGTGCTGCTCGAGAAACAGGGTTATGAGGTGATTCTGGTCGATGACGGGGAGCAGGCCCTGAGCTGCATCCGGGCCGAGCCCTTTGCCTTGGCCCTGGTCGATGTGCGGATGCCCAAATTGGACGGGATAGCCCTTACTCGGGCCTTTCGTTCGAGCGAGGGGCACGGGGCGCGGCTGCCGATCGTTGCCTTAACCGCCAACGCCTCGGAGGAGGTCAAGCACCAGTGTCTCGAGGCGGGGATGGACGATTTTCTCAGCAAGCCCGTGAATCCGCGGGACCTCAGCACCATGGTCGAACGCTACACAGGTCAGCGGGAGGGGGATGGTTCATCGCATTCCTGACCGTGCCTGCCGTCGGGCGATTGCTCCGCGACGTCGGGAGCTTTGGGTTAGCCCCGGGACAAGAGCCGGGCGAACGACCTCCACTTGGGTTTGGTGGCATTTCTCCGGTTTTCGTCTGGGTCGAGTGCCGGTGGGGGCGGAATCTCCCCTGGGTCGCGATTTTCGATGATGGCTTGCGGGCGGCCGGTTACGAGCAACTCCGCTTCGTCGGCACCGATATAGGGTTCGGCCGCCGCGCGTCCCTCCGCCAAGAGTGGGGGGGGGCGGTGCTCAGGATCGTGGGCATCCGTCGCCAGGATATGGACGAGCCCATCGCCGAGGAATCTCTCTGCCCAGTACTTCGGGTGGGGGCCGAAACGACCCGTTACCGCCCCGGCCGTGAGCTGAATCCAGGCGCCGACCTGGGCGGCGTCGACGAACCAGCCGTAATGCCCATCGTCGAGCCAGGTGAGCCGTTCGGGGTGGGTGATGACCGGCCGGTAACCGGCAGCTAACAGGTCGAAAATCAGACGCGAGAAGCCGACGGGAACCGTATGGTGGTGGGGGTCGAACAGAAAATACCGGGTACCGTGAAGGGTCGGCATATGTCCGGAGCGGAGACCATGCACCAGCTCCGGAACCGGCTGGATGTCCGCGCCGTATGTGACCTCGAGTGGGATGTCGGCCTCCTGTAGCTGGGTGCAAAACGCCTGCACCTGTTGCATGATTTGAGCGCCTGTGTTGGCGTACAGGCCGGGATAGATGTGTGGCGTACAGGCAGTCATGGTGATGCCGTCCCCGACCGCAATCTCGGCCATCTCCAAGGCGGTGTCAAGATCGGGGGCGCCGTCGTCGATACCGGGAAGCATATGGCAGTGCAGGTCGATCATCGGAAAAACGACTCTGGTTGAGTTGAGGCATGCATCGGGCAGGATGTGGTTTGCCATATTATTTTGCCATGTTGTGAGGTGACCGGCGTCTCGAGTCAAGGGGACAGTTGTCAGTTGTCAGGAGACAGAAGAAAAGTATGGAGCTGTCTGGTTAAAAACAATCCTGAATTATTTGGCGTTGCTTGGGGATTTGACGTGTTGCGTTCGACGCCCAAAGGCTCGCTGATTATCCGCCAGGTCAGTGCCGGCGTCTTAACGCAACCTACACCTACATGCCCCCCGCGCTGCCGGTCCGCGCGGACCTCGCGTTAAGTGTAGGTTGGGTTAGGCGCACTGTCCGATCTTGAAGCACAGCGACAGGGCCGAACGCGCCGTAACCCAACACGTCGGATCCCACAGCCAACGCCGAACAACCCAGGACTGCTATTCCCTTTAAAGCCATTTCTGAAAGCTAAACAGGCCAACTACGATCGTCTTATCTCTACATCGAACAAGCCGCCTCTCCTAAAACAATTGAGAAATTCCAATCCAAGAATTTCTCCCCTCGTGTTGATCGGCGCCAAAACGCCAAAGCCAAAATCATCATGCGGGTAAATTACGAGCGTTTCTTCCTCCCAGAGAAAAAACACATGGCCGTAAAGATTGCTATCCAAAACCATTTCACAGAGCTGACTAATCGTATCAGGATTTTATTTCCGGAGTGGAAATACATTGAACTTGGTCTCCAGGTCCTCCTCTTCTTTATCAAACTCGATCCACCCCTTTTGCTCGAGTTTTGACATAACCTCTCTCTCTCGGCGTGAAAATCTTTTCTCTCTTATGACACATTCGGTCACAGAGCAAATCAAAAAACGCTCATCTAGCCGAGGCCTAATGAAATCAAGAAAAATTTCCACAGCAATAGCTTTCCACTTCCCAAAGGGAACGGATTCGCTATAGCCAACGAAATGGCAAGATTGTGCATACGCATTAAGATCAACAATCTCTTTTAACAGCTCTATTTTTAGTTTGCACATAAGAACATCATCTCACTATAACCGTTCAGCCTCCACCTTGTCATTCCGGCTGGGACGCTGGAATCCAGTTGCCAGGGATGGCTAAACAGTGGGCAACTGAACGATTACTTCCTAGTCTGGATCGAATTAAACGGGTATCCGTATTTCTACTATGCTGCACTTGGATTATGGGCTAAAGCGGTAATTTTATTTCCGGAAGAATCAAATACTCGTCTTCTTCATCCGGTAGAGAAGCTCGCACCCGCATCTTGTGCCACTCCAACAAGATATGTATCTCCTCATCCGAAAATTCCGCTAATACCTCTCGGTGCCACCAGTAATCGACCACTATGGACTGAAAGTCCATAGTCTGGAGGACTAAAGTCCTCATCCGTGGACAAGCCACGGACTGAACGTGAAGGGACTTAACGTCCATAGTTTCAACGATGATGCGCTTCGCGCACTAA
>Ga0056121_1000222_pt1 | contig 19135 bp, 17 predicted proteins | sample WorMetHEROISLAND_FD_83872 | JGI IMG/M metagenome (GOLD analysis project Ga0056121, IMG submission 83872) | Marine gutless worms symbiont microbial communities from Max Planck institute for Marine Microbiology, Germany - Olavius sp. 1 HERON ISLAND ...
CGTGGCGTTGGCGTGCAGTTTCACTTGCATGATGCGAGGTGCTCCCTGATGAAGGAGATACCTCTGAGTACGCCTGCGCCGTCGAAACAATCCCGCGTGACCACACACGAAAGCCGGGGCCCACTGCCGGCGCAAGGCACTTGCGGCAGGCCGCGCCTGTGCCGAAGCTGGCGCCATGGACAGTGCGCGCACCATCACCGTCGTCGGCTGCCATGCCGAGGGCGAGGTCGGCCGGGTGGTCACCGGCGGCGTGCTGCCGCCGCCCGGCGACAGCCTGTTCGCGCAGAAGAGCTGGCTCGAGCGGGACGACACCTTGCGCAAGTTCCTGCTCTACGAGCCGCGCGGCGGCGCCTTCGTGCATGCCAACCTGGTGGTCCCGGCGAAGAGCCCCGGCGCCGACGCCGGCTTCATCATCATGGAGCCGACCGACTACCCGCCGATGTCCGGCTCCAACGCCATCTGCGTCGCCACGGTGCTGCTGGAGACCGGCATGGTGGCGATGCGGGAGCCGGAAACGCGGCTGACCCTGGAAACGCCTGGCGGCCTGATCGAGGTCCTGGCCCGGTGCGAGGGCGGTCGCTGCCGCTCGGTGCAGGTGGAGAACGTGCCCAGCTTCGCCGCCGCGCTGGACGCCGTGGTCGAGGTGCCGGGCCTGGGCACGCTCAGCGTCGACATCGCCTATGGCGGCGCCTTCTTCGCCATCGTCGACGCCGCCGCCCTCGGCTTCCGGCTGTCCGCCGACGAGGCCCGCGACCTGGTCGAGACGGGCGAGCGGATCAAGGCCGCGGTGGCGGCGCAGCTTCCGGTGACGCACCCCGAGAACCCGGAGATCCGCGACGTCACCTTCACCGAGTTCACCCTGCCGGTCACGCCCGGCGCGGACGGCGTGAAGTGCGGGCGCAACGCCGTCGTCATCTCGCCCGGCAAGATCGACCGCTCGCCCTGCGGCACCGGCAGCTCGGCCCGCCTGGCGGTGCTGCACGCCCGCGGCGAGATCGCCGTCGGCGAGGCCTTCGCCTCGCTGTCGATCATCGACAGCCGCTTCGACTGCGCCATCGTCCGCACCGCGGAGGTCGCCGGCCGGCCGGCGATCGTCGCGAGCCTGCGCGGCCGGGCCTGGATCACCGGCCTGCACCACTACACCCTGGACCCCGAAGACCCCTTCCCCGAGGGCTACACCCTGTCCGACACCTGGTACCGGGCGCTTTGATCGCCGCGCGCGGGCGGCGCATAATCTGCTCGGCCCAGGAGGAAACGCCATGAACGTAAAGCCGGAAATCCGCTACAGCGCCTGCCCGCACGACTGCCCGTCGACCTGCGCGCTGGAAGTGGAGCGGCTGGACGCCCATACCATCGGCCGGGTCCGCGGGGCCGAGGCGAACGGCTACACGGCCGGGGTGATCTGCGCCAAGGTCGCCCGCTACGCCGAGCGGATCCACCACCCGGACCGGTTGACCCAGCCGCTCAGGCGCACCGGCGCCAAGGGCAGCGGCAGCTTCGCGCCGGTCGCCTGGGACGATGCCCTGGACGAGGTCGCCGAGGCCTTCATCAGGGCCGAGCAGGCGCACGGCAGCGAGACCGTCTGGCCGTACTTCTATGCCGGCACCATGGGCTTCGTGATGCGCGACGGCATCCACCGCCTGCGCCACGCCAAGAAATACTCCGGCCAGCACTCGACCATCTGCGTGATGTCGGCCTGGAACGGCTTCATCGCCGGCACCGGCAAGCTCGCCGGCGCCGACCCGCGCGAGATGGCCAAGTCCGACTGCGTGGTGATCTGGGGCACCAACCCGGTGCACACCCAGGTCAATGTCATGACCCACGCCGTCCGCGCCCGCAAGGAACGCGGCGCCAAGATCGTCCACGTCGACGTCTACCGCAACGCCACCAGCGAGCAGGCCGATATCGCCATCATCCTGCGTCCCGGCACCGACGGCGCGCTCGCCTGTGCGGTGATGCACGTGCTGTTCCGCGACGGCCTCGCCGACCGCGACTACCTGGCGCAGTACACCGACTGCCCGGACGAGCTCGAAGCGCATCTGAAGACCAGGACGCCGGCCTGGGCGGCCACCGTCACCGGCGTGCCGGTGGCGGAGATCGAGGCCTTCGCGCACCTGGTGGGGCAGACGCCGAAGACCTACTTCCGGCTCGGCTACGGCTTCTCGCGCCAGCGCAACGGCGTCACCAACATGCATGCCGCCCTGTGCATCGCCGCGGTGACCGGCGCCTGGCGGCACGAGGGCGGCGGCGCCTTCCACAACAACGGCGCCATCTTCCACTGGGACAAGACGATGATCGAGGGCCTGGATGTCCTCGACAAGGATATCCGCGTGCTCGATCAGTCGCGCATCGGCCCGATCCTGACCGGCGATGCCGAGGCGCTGCACGGCGGCCCGCCGGTGACGGCGCTGCTGATCCAGAACACCAATCCGATGATGGTGGCGCCCGACCTGAACCTGGTGCACCGCGGCTTTGCCCGCGAGGACCTGTTCACCTGCGTGCACGAACAGTTCATGACCGAAACGGCGCAGATGGCCGACATCGTGCTGCCGGCGACCATGTTCCTGGAGCACGACGACATCTACCAGGGCGGCGGCCACCAGTATATCGTGCTCGGCCCCCAGGTGGTCGAGCCGCCCGAGGGCTGCCGTTCCAACCACGAGGTGATCTGCGCCCTGGCCGAGCGGCTCGGCGCCGAGCATCCGGGCTTCGCCATGAGCCCCTGGGAGCTGATCGCGCATACCGTCGAGGCCTCGGGCTGGGGCGACGCCGAGACCCTGCGCAATGAGCGCTGGATCGACTGTCAGCCGCCGTTCGAGCAGGCGCACTATCTCGACGGCTTCGGCTGGCCGGACGGCAAGTTCCGCTTCGCGCCCGACTGGGCCGGCATCCGGCCGCACGGCTTCGGCCCGGACGGGGCGCCGGAGAACATGCCGCGCCTGCCCGACCACTACGCGGCGATCGAGGAAGCCACCACGGAGATGCCCTACCGCCTGGTCACCGCGCCGGCGCGCAACTACCTGAACTCGAGCTTCACCGAAACGCCGACCTCGATCAAACGCGAAGGCCGGCCGGAGGTGATGATCCATCCCGACGATGCCGCCCCGCTGGGGGTCGGTGACGGCGACAGGGTCCGCCTGGGCAACCAGCGCGGCGACGTGGTGATCCATGTCCGCCTGTTCGACGGCGTGCGCCGCGGCGTCGTCATCGTCGAGAGCATCTGGCCCAACCACGCCTTCGAGGAGGGCATCGGCATCAACGCCCTGACCGGTGCCGACCCGGTGGCACCGGCCGGGGGTGCCGCCTTCCACGACAACCGGATCTGGATCAGGGCCGCGTAGTCCACCGCGACAGAGGGGGAAACAGAAATGAGCGACGCTGCAAGCCGCCCGGAGCACGACCCCTATGCCGACGGTGCCGCCTTCATCGACGGCGACTACGTGCCCATTGGCGAGGCGCGGATCCCGATCCTCGACTGGGGCTTCGTCCGCTCCGACGTGACCTACGACGTGGTCGCGGTCTGGCACGGCAGGTTCTTCCGCCTGGATGCCCACCTCGACCGCTTCGAACGCTCCATCGCCAAGCTGCACATGCGCGCACCGTACGACCGCGAACAGATCACCGAGATCCTCAGCGAGTGCGTGCGCCTGGCGGGGCTGCGCGAAGCCTATGTGGAGATGATCCTGACCCGCGGCGTGCCGCCGCAGGGCAGCCGCGACCCGCGACTGTGCGAGAACCGCTTCTACGCCTTCGCCATTCCCTATGTCTGGATCGCCAAGCCGGAGCAGCAGGACCGGGGGCTCGACATGGTGGTGGCCAGCGTGCCGCGGATCCCGCCCGAGTCGGTCGATCCGACGGTGAAGAACTTCCACTGGGGCGACCTGGTGCAGGGCCTGTTCGAGGCCTATGACCGCGGCGGCGAGACGGTGGTGCTGACCGACGGCAGCGGCAACATCACCGAGGGGCCGGGCTTCAACCTGTTCTGCGTCAAGGACGGCGAGGTGATCACGCCCGAGCGCGGCGTGCTCGAGGGCATCACCCGCAAGACGGTGATCGAGCTGGCGCAGTCGCTGAACGCCAAGGTCAGCGTCGCCACCCTGCCGGAAGCGACCCTGCGCGCGGCCGACGAGGTGTTCATCTCCTCCACCGCCGGCGGGGTGATGCCGGTGACCAAGCTCGACGGCAGCCCGATCGGCGACGGCGCGCCCGGGCCGCTGACCTCGCGCATCCGCCAGCTCTACTGGGAGGCGCACGACGACCCGGCCTACACCTTCGCCATCGACTACCGGCACGCCTGAGACGGCAGCGGATTCAGGCCATGGCCGTCGAGATCGTGCGCGTCGGCGAACAGCGCGACCAGCTCGGCGAAGGGCCGTTGTGGGACGTCGCCGAACAGGCCCTCTACTGGGTCGACTCCATGGGTTGCCTGATCCACCGCTATGACCCGGCCAACGGCGACCTGCGCGACTGGCCGGTCCCGGGCATGATCGGCTCCATGGCCCTGCGCGCCGGCGGCGGCGCGCTTATCGCCCTGCAGTCCGGCTTCCACCTGTTCGACTTCGACACCGGCATCAGCACGCCGCTGGCCGACCCCGAGGCGGACGAGCCGCGCACCCGCTTCAATGACGGCAAGACCGACCGCCAGGGCCGCTTCCTGTGCGGCTCGATGGGCCGGACCGTGCGCAACCCGGCCCTGGGCACGCTCTACCGGATCGACCCGGACCACCAGGTCACCGCCCTGCACGCCGGCATCGGCGTCTCCAACGGCCCGTGCTTTGCGCCCGACGGCCGCACCTTCTATTTCGCCGACAGCGTCGCCCAGAGCATCCACGCCTGGGACTACGACCCGGACAGCGGCGCCATCGCCAACCGCCGCCTGTTCGTCGACATGGCGCCGCTGGAGTCGGCGCCCGACGGCTGCACCGTCGACGCCGAGGGCCGGTTGTGGACCGCCCTGGTGCGCTCCGGCCAGGTCGGCTGCTTCAATCCCGACGGCAGCCAGGAGCGGCGCATCGACATGCCCTGCCAGCTGCCGTCGAGCGTGATGTTCGGCGGCCCGGAGCTGGACGTGCTGTTCGTCACCTCGATCTCGACCTCGGAGAACCGCCAGGTCAACGGCCCGCACGACGGCGGCCTGTTTATCCTCACCGGACTCGACGCCGTCGGCCTGCCGGAGGCGCGGTTCGCCGGGTAAACGCAGCCAAGAGCCTGCCCCTGCGGCGTCGTCCCGGCTACACTGAGGGTTGACGCCGGACGCCAGCGAAGAAGGGGACCGCCATGGCACCGCGCATCGGCTACTTGCTGCCCACACGCGAACAGATCATGGAAGGCCGGCCCGAGGCCGTGCCGCTGATGGAGCTGGCCCAGGCGGCCGAGGCGTTGGGCTTCGACTCGCTGTGGGTCGGCGACTCGCTGCTGGCCCGGCCGCGGCACGAGCCGCTGACCCTGCTCGCCGCCGTCGCCGGCCGCACCCGGCGCGTCGAACTGGGCACGGCCGTGCTGTTGCCGGCCCTGCGCAACCCGGTGCTGCTGGCGCACCAGGCCGCCACCGTCGACCAGGTCAGCGAGGGCCGGCTGATTCTCGGCGTCGGCATCGCCGCCGACGTGCCCAACATCCGCGCCGAGTTCACCGCCGCCGGGGTCCCGTTCGACAAGCGGGTCGGCCGCATGCTGGAGGGCCTGCGCCTGTGCCGGGCGTTGTGGGCCGGCGAGCCGGTCGACTGGGACGGCCGCTGGCAGGTCGCCGGCGGCGTGCTCGGGCCGACGCCGCACCGGCCCGGCGGGCCGCCGATCTGGGGCGGCGGCAACGTCGCCGCCAGCATCGACCGGGCGGCGCGCAACTTCGACGGCTGGTTCCCCACCGGGCCGGACGCCGAGGGCTGGGGCACGCAGTGGCAACAGGTGCAAGCGATCGCCCGAGACGCGGGCCGCAACCCCGCCGCAATCACCGGCGCGGTCTACCTGACCATGGCGATCGACGACGAGTCGGACCGCGCCGATGCGCGCATCAACGACTACCTGGAGACCTACTACGGCCAACCGGCGGCGGTGATGCGCAGCCACCAGGCCTGCTTCGCCGGGCCGGCGGCCGAAGCGGCGGCCTGGCTCAAGGGCTATGCCGATGCCGGCGCCAGCCACCTGGTGCTGCGCTTTGCCGGCGACCACCAGAACCAGCTGGAGACCGTCGCCCGCCTGCGCAAAGACCTTGGATGGTAGGTCTGGCGCCGGGCGGGTCTCAGACCCGCCCGTCCCTGGCGCGCACGATCGCCGCCACCGATGCCTCGATGTCCGCATCCGTGGTTGCCCAGGAGCTGACCGAGATCCGCATCGCCGGCTGGCCGCGCCAGGTCGTGCCGCCGCACCAACAGGTGCCGTCGGCCTGCACCGCCGCGATCACCGCCGCGGTACGCCCGGCGTCGCCGAACGACGCCACCACCTGGTTCAGGCAGACCTCGTTCAAGACTTCGATGCCGGCCGCGGCGAGCCCGGCCGCCAGCGCCTGCGCCTGCCGGCAGTTGCGCTCGACCAGCTCGCCCAGGCCGCGCCGACCCAGCGCCTTCAGCGCCGCCCAGACCTCGATCGCCCGCGCCCGGCGCGAGCTGTCGGGGGTGTAGTCGATGGCATCGCGCCGCTCGCTGCCGAGCAGGTAGGCGCCGCTGATCGCCATGGCGCCGCGCAGCGCGGCCGGATCGCGGACGATGGCGAGGCCCGAGTCGTAGGGCACGTTCAGCCACTTGTGCGCGTCCAGCGCCCAGGAGTCGGCGCCGTCGTAGCCGGCGCAGAGATGGGCATAGCTCTGCGTCGCCGCCGCCCAGTAGCCGAAGGCACCGTCGACGTGGACCCAGGCGCCGGCCGCCCGTGCCGCCGGGACCAGTTCCGCCGCCGGGTCGAAGGCGCCGGAATTCACGTTGCCGGCCTGCAGGCAGAGGATCGTCGGGCCGTCGATCGCCGGCACGGCGCCGGCGCGCATCCTGCCCTGGTCGTCGACCGGGACCCGCACCACGCGTTCGCGGCCGAGGCCGAGCAGGGCCAGCACCTTGACCAGCGAGGCGTGCACCTCGTCGCCGACGATGACGGTGATCGCCGGGGCCCCGAACAGGCCGTCGGCTTCCACGTCCCAGTCGACCGCCCTGAGGACGGCGTGACGGGCCGCGGCCAACGCGGTGAAGTTGGCCATGGTGGCACCGGTGACCAGGGCGCCGCCGGCCCCGGCGGGCAGGTGCAGGGCCTGCTTGACCCAGGTCAGCGCCGTCTCCTCGAACAGCGCCGCGGCCGGCGAGCTGATGAAGCTGAAGCCGTTCTGGTCCCAGGCCCCCGCGAGCCAGTTCGCCGCCAGCGCCGCCGGCAGGCTGCCGCCCGTGACGAAACCGAAGTAGCGTCGCCCGGCGCTGGCCACCGTCGCCGGCGAGCCGACCTGGTCGAGCAACGCCAGTACCTCGGGATCGGCCGTCGGTCCCGCCGGCAGGTCGCCGTCCAGGGCCGTTTTCAGCGCCTCGACCGCCGCCGGCGTGGGTGCGACCCCGCGACTGTCGAGGTCCTCCAGATAGCGCGCGGCACGCTCGGCCGCATCGCGCAACAGGGTGCGTGTCCGTGGGGTGTCGTCGTCCGGTCTGTCCATCGGCGCAGTATAACGCCCAGGTCGGGCAGGCCGTCGCCTACCAGTACGCCCCGGCCGGCCGCTCGATCCGGTCGATCAGCGTCAGCAGCTGCCCGTGCAGCGCCGGTCCGGCGGTCAGCACGCTGCGGTGGCGGGTGCGCTTGCGGTTGTAGGTGAAGTCCTCGCCATGCGAGTCCGTGGCCAGGCCGCCGGCCTCGCGCACCACCAGGTCGGCCGCGGCCAGGTCCCAGTCGCTCTTGCCGGTCAGCGAGACGCAGGCGTCGTAGCGCCCGCAGGCGACCAGGCACATGCGGTAGGCGATGGAGTTGACCGTGCCGAAGTGCACGTCTTTCGGCGTCGTCGTTCCGGCGCGCTCGAACAGCCGTGTCCAGCCGAGCAGTCGGGCGCCCTCGAAGCCGTCGCGTTCGCTGACCCGGATTGCCTCGCCGTTGAGCCGGGCGCCGCCGCCCTCGAGCGCGTCGAACAGCTCGTCCGTGGCCGGGTTGAACACCGCCGCGGCGACCGGCCGGCCGTCCTCGACCAGCCCGGCGCAGATGGTGAATTCCGGCTCGTCGCGCAGGAACGCCCGGGTGCCGTCGATCGGATCGACCACCCAGACGCGTGACTTCTCGAGCCGCGCCAAATCGTCGTCGGTTTCCTCCGACAGCCAGCCGTAGCCGGGCCGCGCCGTGGTCAGGCGCTCGTGCAGCAGGGCGTCGATGGCGTGGTCGGCCTCCGACACCGGGTCGTCAGGGCCCTTGTGCCAGCTTTCGACCTCGCCGTGGAAGTAGTGCAGGGCCAGCGGACCGGCCTCGCGCACCGCCTCCAGCAGCAGGCGATGGTCGTCGGCATGCCGGCTCAAGTGCCGGCCACCATCATGCCGTCGACACGGAGCGTGGGCGCGTTGCTGCCGTAGCGGAACTCGAGGTCGTCGGCCGGCGTGACGTTGAGGAACATCTCCTTCAGGTTGCCGGCGATGGTCAGTTCGGAGACCGGGTAGGCGAGCTGCCCCTTCTCGATCCAGAAGCCGGCGGCGCCGCGGCTGTAGTCGCCGGTGACGCCATTGACGCCGAAGCCGATCAGCTCGGTGACGTAGAAGCCGTCGTCGATCTCTCCGATCATCGCCTCGGGCGTCAGCGTACCGGGCTGCATGTAGAGATTGCTGCTTGAAGGCGACGGCGGTCCGGAGGTGCCGCGGGCCGCGTGGCCGGTGGTCTCCAGGCCGAGCTGGCGGGCGGCGCTGGAATCGAGCAGCCAGGTCTGCAGGCGGCCGCCGTCGATCAGGGTGCGCCGTTCATTGGCCACGCCCTCGCCGTCGAACGGCTTGGAGGCCAGGCCGCGCGGCCGGTGCGGGTCATCGACAACGACGATGGCATCGCCGAACACTGCGTCGCCCATGGCGTCTTTGAGGAAGCTGGTGCCGCGCGCCACCGCCTGACCGGAGATCGCACCGGAGAAGTGCCCCAGCAGCGAGCGCGACACGCGCGGGTCGTACACCACCGGGACCTGGGTGCTGGCAACCTTGCGCGGGTTGAGCCGGCGCACCGCGCGTTCGCCGGCGGCGCGGCCCAGTGCGTCCGGGTCGTCCAGGTCGGCGGCATAGCGGGCCGAGGTGAAGTCGTAGTCGCGCTCCATGCCCGTGCCCTCGCCGGCAACCACCGAGGCATGCACGCTGTGGCTGGAGGCGGCATAGCCGCCGGCAAAGCCGCCGGTGGTGGCGAGCGCCACGGAACTGCGGCCCCAGCCGGCACCGGCACCGTCGGAGTTGGTGACGCCGTCGACGGCGAGCGCCGCCGCCTCGGCCCGGCCGGCCTGGTCGTAGAGCCGCTCGGGCGTCGGCTCGTCCGCGTCCAGCAGGTCCAGCTCCGGCGGCGCGGCGCACAGCCTGGCCGGATCGGCGAGGCCGCAATAGGGATCCTCCGGCGCCACCCGGGCCATGGCCACCGCACGCTCGACCAGCTCGTCCAGCGCCGCCTTGCCCAGGTCGGTGGAGGAGACGATCGCCTGGCGCTGGCCCATGAACACCCGCAGGCCCAGATCGCGGCTCTCCGACCGCTCCAGGTCCTCGGGCTCGCCCAGGCGGTAGGACACCTCCAGCGACGACGACTCGAACAGCACCGCATCGGCACTGTCGGCGCCGGCTTTCCGGGCTGTCGTCAACAGCTCAGCCAACAGGTCGAGGTCGTTGCCCTGGGTCGCCGCACCGTCGCTCATGCGGATCCTCCTGCGATCGTTCGCTCGTGGTTATGGCGCCGCAATGGTTATGCGTTGGTGGCGCCCGTGTCATCCTGGCAGCGTCTTATAGCAAAGCCCGACGCCAACGGCTGCCGCAAACATCCGAGACCAAAGAAAAAGGGGCGCACCGAAGTGCGCCCCCAATGAATCGGTCGTTGCCCGTCCGCTTACCACATGGCGATCGGCACGCCGATCGAGCCCGTGGCGCCCTTGATCGGCACCGGGGTGTAGACGTAGGCGAACAGATAGACGCCGGCGTCGGCCAGCTCCTTCAGCTTCATGTTCTCCTGGTTGACGATGCCGTGGCGCGTCTGCAGGAAGGTGTGCACGCAGAAAATGCAGCCCGGCGGCACTTCGCACTTGGTGCCCTGGCCGCAGACCGCGTCGAGCGGCCAGGTGTCGCCGCCGGTCACGCCGGCTTTGACGTCCTCGGCGAGCCAGCGGGCCACTTCCATGCCGATGCCGGGAACGCCGTTGTTGTACTTGGCGTTGTCGACGATCCAGTACTTTTCCCAGCCGGTGCGGAACACCACCGCATCGCCTGACATGAACTCGAAACCTTCCATGTTCTGGCGCTTCAGTGCGTTGTTCACGTCGACCATGGTGATGACTTCGCCGGCCTCCATCGACTCGACGCCACGGGCGCCGGCGATGTCGAGCAGGATGCCGCGGGCGATGATCGGATGCAGCTTCTCGGTGCCGAGCTTCATCAGCCCGTAGGGCGAGCCCATCTCGGCTGCGGTGAAGCCGTTGTACCAGCGCAGGCTCTTCTTGTCCTGAGTATCGCCGACGGCGACGCCGATATGGCCGAGGCCGTCGAACTGGGTCCCGACCTGGCCGATCTCGGTGGCCAGGAACTCGTCGTTGTACATCAGCTGGGTGGCGCCGAACGGCCCGCCGGTGGGCGTGCCGGGGATGCGCAACGAGAACTTGCGGGCGCCGAACAGGGGCATGCCGGCCTCGTACTGATGGCCGATCTTCATGACATTGCCCTGCTTGACCAGGGCCAGAGCGCGCATCACCACTTCCGGCTTGGTGTACCAGTTGGTCGAGCCAGCTTCGTCGCCCTCGCCCCAGATCGGGTGCGGCCACCACTTGGAGCCGAGCGGCGTGTCCATCACCTTGCCGTCGACCCAGGGCTGGCCCGCGCAATCCTTCCAGTTGTCCGCGCAGGCCGCCTGCGCCGGCGCTGACAGCGCCATCGCGCCGCCGACGACGCCGGCAACAGCCAAAGCATGTAGAGCTTTCATTAATCCATCCTCCCGATTGACGGCGTCCGGCCCTCAACCGGCGCCATCGTTATCGTGTGTCAATACGATGGCTTTTGCAAACCGCCGCCCAGTATCGCGACGCCGCCGCTCGGGCGGCGGCCCGGCCGCTTCGGCGGCCGACATGCTGGACAAGGGGCGCACCGAGCAGAGAGAGTGGCGGCAACGACAATCCGGGAGGACGACATGGAAGCGAGGATGGACGGCCGCATCGCCCTGATCACCGGCGGCAGCGAGGGCCTGGGCCGGGCGATGGCGGAGACCTTCGCCCGCGCCGGAGCGGACGTGGCGATCGCCGCGCGGCGGCGCGACGTGCTGGCGCGCACGGCCGAGGAGATCGCCGCCGCCAGCGGCCGGCGGGTGATCGGCTATCCCGCCGACGTCGCCGACGCGCACGAGGTCGCGGCGCTGTGGCGCGCGGTGATCGAGGACTTCGGCCGGATCGACGTCCTGGTCAACAACGCCGGCACCTCGCAGACCGCGCCGTTCGAGGAGATCACCGACGAGGTCTGGCAGGCCGACCTCGACCTGAAGCTGTTCGCGGCGATCCGCCTGTGCCGGCTGGCGATGCCGGGGATGAAGGAGCGCCGCTGGGGGCGGATCATCAACATCCTCAACACCGCGGCCAAGGCCCCGCGCGCCGGCAGCGCCCCCACGGCGGTCAGCCGCGCCGCCGGCATGGCCCTGACCAAGGTGCTGGCCGGCGAGGGCGCGCCCCACAACGTCCTCGTCAACGGCCTGTGCACCGGCATCATCGAGAGCGAGCAATGGACCCGCCGGCAGCAGAAGCTGGCGCCGGAGCAGTCGCGCGAGGACTTCCTCGCCAACATGGCCAAGGAGCGCGGCCTGCCGTTCGGCCGCCTGGGCACGGCCCAGGAATACGCCAACATGGCCTGCTTCCTGGCCTCCGACGCCGGCTCCTACATCTCCGGCACCGCCATCAACGTCGACGGGAACCTGTCGCCCGTGGTCTGAGCGGGAACGCCATGTCAGCCGCCAGCCATGCCGATCCGGTCCTGGTTCTGACCGGCATCCGCCAGGAGATCGCCGGCCGGCTGGTTCTCGACCTGCCGGAGCTGACCGCCGCCGCCGGCGAGCACACGCTGATGCTGGGTCCGTCGGGCAGCGGCAAGACCACGCTGCTGCACATCATCGCCGGCATTCTGCGACCAACCGCCGGCCGCGTAGTGGTCGCCGGGCATGACTTCGCCGGGATGGGCGCCGCGGCGATCGACGCCTTGCGCGGGCGCCAGATCGGCATCGTCTTCCAGACCCTGCACCTGATCGGCGCCCTGACGGTGCGCCAGAACCTGCGGCTGGCCCGCTCGCTGGCCGGACTGCCGGCGGACGATGACCGGATCGCCGCCATGCTGGCGGACCTGCACATCGGTCATCTCGCCGACAAACGGCCGGGCGCGCTCAGCCAGGGCGAGGCCCAGCGCGCCGCAATTGGCCGCGCGGTGATCAACGCGCCGGCCCTGATCCTGGCCGACGAGCCGACTTCGGCGCTCGACGACGACAACTGCGCCGCGGTGATGGGTCTGTTGCAGCAGCAGGCCGAGCGCAGCGGCGCCACCCTGCTGGTGGCGACCCACGATGCCCGCCTGTCGCGCCACTTCGAGCGGCAGCTGCGGCTGGAGGCGCGGCCATGAACGTGCTCGGCCTGAGCCTCGCCTACCTGCGCGCCAAGCCTCTGGTCAGCGCGCTCAACTTGCTGCTGATGGCGCTCGGCATCGCCACCATTACCGTGCTGCTGCTGTTCAGCCGCCAGTTCGAGGACCGCCTCACCCGCGATGCCCGCAACGTCGACCTGGTGGTCGGCGCCAAAGGCAGCCCGATCCAGCTGATCCTCTCCGCCGTCTATCAGGTCGACACCCCGACCGGCACCATCCCGTACAGTTTCGCCCGCGAGCTCGCCACCCAGCCCATGGTCAAGCAGGCGATCCCGCTGGCCAGCGGCGACCGCTACCAGAGCTTCCGCATCATCGGCACGGAACCGGCCTACGCCGAGCTGTTCGGTGCGGAGCTGGCGGCGGGCAAGCTCTGGCGCGATCCCTTCCAGGCCGTGCTCGGCGCCCGCGTCGCCAACCGCACCGGCCTGATAATCGGCGACAGCTTCACCAGCACGCACGGGCTGGAACACGGCGGCGAAGCCCACGTCGAGCTGCCCTACCGGGTGGTGGGTATCCTGGCGCCGACCGGCAGCGTCATCGACCGGCTGATCCTGACCCCCCTGGACAGCGTCTGGCATGCCCACGACCCCTCGCAGAACCCGCTGCTGGCGCGCCGGGCGCAGACCGGGCGGGCACCGAGCGCTGCCGACCTGCAGGTCACCGCCCTGCTGGTGCAGTACGCCACGCCGATGGCGGCGGTGCTGATGCCCCGCCAGATCAACGCCGGCAGCGCCCTGCAGGCGGCTGCGCCGGCACAGGAGATCACCCGCCTGCTGGCCCTCGTCGGCGTCGGCCTCGACACCCTGCGCGGTTTCGGCCTGCTGCTGATCCTGACGGCGGCGCTCGGTGTCTTCATTGCCCTCTATAACGCCATGCAGGAACGGCGCTACGACCTGGCGATCATGCGCGCCCTGGGGGCGCGGCCGCTGACCCTGTTCCTGGAAGTGCTGTGCGAGGGTCTGGTCCTCAGCCTCGCCGGCGCCCTGCTCGGCATCGCCCTCGGTCATGGCGTCGTCGCCCTCCTCGGGGTGTTGTTGCCCGAGGCCGAGGCGATGGGCCTGAGCGGCAGCCTGTTGCTGGCGGAGGAGGTCTGGCTGTTGCTGCTGGCGCTCGCCGTCGGCCTGGTCTCGGCCCTGCTGCCGGCCTGGCAGGCCTACCGCACCGACATTGCGACGGCGCTGGCGCGACATTAGCTTTTGCCTATGCGCACGCTTCTCGCCTTACTGCTCCTGGGCTGCCTGGCCGCGGCGCCGGCCGGCGCCTTCACCCGCGAGGAGCTGAAGCGGGGCGGGGTGCCGGAAGAGCAGATCCCGACCGTGCCGGATCTGCTGGAAAAGGTCGAGGATCTCGAAGACGTCCCCACCTTCCGCGACAACGGCGCGTTGTCCTGGGGTGCGCTGGCCAACCTGTCGGCCAGCTACATCCCGCGCGGCCCCGGCATGACCGACCTGATCCTCGAGGTGCGCGACGAGGTCCAGGCGCTGAGCGGCAAGGACATCCGGATCGAGGGCTTCATCTATCCGCTGAAAGCCGGCGAGGCGCACGATTACTTCCTGCTGTCCGGACTGCCGCCGAGCTGCCCGTTTTGCCTGCCCGGCGGCCCGGCCGACATGGTCGAGGTCATGGCCGCCCGCCCGGTGCCGCACAGCATCGAGCCGGTGATGCTCACCGGCCGCTTCGAGGTGCTGGAGGACGATCCCACCGGCCTGCTCTACCGCCTGCACGACGCCCGCGCGGTGGAATGATCGCGGGTAAAGAGCGGGCGGGTCTGAGACCCGCACCTACGATTTCCGAGATCGTTGGTAGGGGCGGGTCTCAGACCCGCCCGTCGTTCGCCTCTACCGCCTGAACTGTTTGGCCAGCGCCAGGCCCTGGCGCTGGTAAGTCGAGCCGATGTCCTGGCCGTAGAGCCGGTCGGGCTGGTCGGTCAGGCGCTCGTAGACCAGCCGGCCGACGGTCTGGCCGTGCTCGAGCAGGAACGGCACGTCGTGGCTGCGCACCTCGAGCACGGCGCGCGAGCCGGCGCCGCCGGCCTCGGCCCAGCCGAAGCCCGGATCGAAGAAGCCGGCGTAGTGCACCCGGAACTCGCCCATCAGGGTGTCGTAGGCGACCATCTCGGCGGCATGGTCGGGCGGCACCGTCACCGCCTCGCGCGAGGCCAGGATGTAGAAGTCGTCCGGGTTGAGGATCAGCCCCTCGCCGTGGCGGGCGCGGATCGGCTCCCAGAACTCGGTCGGGTCGTAGTGGGCGACCCGCTGCACGTCGACCAGCGCGCTGTGGTGGCGCGCCTTGTAACCGATCACCCCGTCGTCGTTGCCCTCCAGATCGACCGTCACGGCCACGCCGCCGTCGCCGACCAGCGCGTCGGCGCCGGGTCCGTGCACCAGCGGTGTGTGCGCATGCAGGCGCCTGAGCTCGGCGTCGGCATAGCCATGCTGGCCGCGGCGCAGGCGCAACTGGTTCAGCCGGGTGCCACGGCGCACCAGGATCGAGAAGGTGCGGGGCGCGATCTCCGCGAACAGCGGTCCCCGGTAGCCCGCCGGCACCTTGTCGAAGGCGGTGGCATGGTCGGTAATCAGCCGGGTGAAGACATCGAGCCGGCCGGTCGAGCTCTTGGGGTTGGCGATGCCGGAGATCCGCTCCGGCAGGGCCAGGCTCTCGAGCAGCGGCACGATGTAGACGCAACCGCGTTCCAGCACCGCGCCGTCGGCGAGGTCGATGGCATGCATGGTGAAGCGGTCGATCTTCTCGTCGACCGTGACCTCGGCGCCGGGCAGGAAGCTCGCCCGCACCCGGTAGGCGACATCGCCCAGGCGCAGATCCAGGCTGGCCGGCTGCACCTGGCCGGCGGCCAGCGCCTGGCCCGGCTCGATGGCACCGTCCTTCAGCAGCGCCTCGAGCGTCTGGCAGGGCAGGATGCCGGTTTCGAAGCGCGCCGCCGCGCCCCGCGCCGGGTTCGCCGCGTCGCTGTCTGTCGCCTGCAATGCCATCGCGTCGCCGTCTTCCTGCGGTTTCCCTTGCCAGCCGCACGCTATCGAAATTATCATTTTGTTACAATGACTTAAACGTCCACCGCTGGCTTATGATCGGTACACGGCGGGGTCAGGCGGCAAGTCCCTGGCGGCGCTGGCGGTTCCCTGCCCGTCCCCGCTATCCACAACCCCGGCAGACGGGGCGGGACAGCCACCGGGCAACGCGGCATGGAGGGAATCATGATCGTGCGCGACCTCAAAGTCACCCTGCTGCGCACGCCGTTCACCGACCCGCCGCGCTGGAGCGCAGGCTACCGGCGCCCGCGCGAGCTGGTGGTGGTCGAGCTGGAGACCGACGGCGGCATCACCGGCATGGGCTACCTGATGCCGTTGTTTGGCGGCCTGCTGACACTCAAGGCCTGCCTGGAGGAAATGATCGCCCCGCTGGTGATCGGCCGCGACATGACCGAGGTCGAGGGCATCTGGCAGGACGTCTGGCGCGCGACCTACGGCGCCGGTCGCATGGGCATTGCCGTGTTGGCGATGTCCGCCGTCGACATCGCCCTATGGGACGCGCTGGGCAGGCGCGCCGGTCTGCCGCTGCACCGCCTGTGGGGGCACATGCGTGCGGAGATCCCGGCCTACGGCTCGGGCTGCTGGCGCGGCCTGGGCGGCGACGGCATGGTCGAGAAGGCGCAGGCCTACGTCGACCAGGGCTTCACGGCAATCAAGATGCAGGTCGGGCACCTCTATGACGCCGACACCGACGTCGCCCATGTCGCGCAGATGCGCGAGGCCCTGGGCCAGGGCGTCGACATCATGGTCGACGTCAACATGGCCTGGACGGCCGACGAGGCGATCGTCGTCGGCCGGCGGCTGGACGAGCACGCCATCTACTGGCTGGAGGAGCCGGTGGTGGCAGAGGACTTCGCCGGCTACTTCCGCATCGCCGATGCGCTCACGACGCGCGTGGTCGGCGGCGAGAGCCACTTCACCCGCTACGACCTGCGGCCGTTCTTCGAAACCCCGAAAATCCCGATCCTGCAGCCCGACGTCATGCGCGGCGGCCTGACCGAGCTGCGCAAGATCGCCAGCGCCGCCGACATGCACGGGCTGACCATTGCCCCGCACCTGTTCCCCGAGCTGATGGTGCAGCTCATGGCATCGATCCCCAACGGCCACGTGCTGGAGTATGTCGACTTCCTCGACGACCTGTGGGTCGAGCCGGTGCTGCCGGAGAACGGCATCATCCGCGCCCCCGAACGGCCGGGGCACGGGCTCGCCTTCAAGCCGGAGGTGCTCAGCGACTGCGCCGTGGTGGCGTAGTCCTCTCGGCCTGCTCGCCGCGCTCGTGCGTGCGGATGATGCTGTCGATGGTGCGCAGCACCTCGGCGTCGTCCAGCGGCGGCCGGCAGCGCACCCGGTTCCAGCACAGCAGCAGCTCGCTCAAGACCTCCCGGTCGACCCCGTGGTAGAGCAGGTGCCCGGTGAGCGAGGCGATGGTGCTGTTGCGCCCGCCTTCGCCGACCCCCGCGCGCACCAGCGCGCGCCACCAGGGCAGCGGATGACCGCGCAGCGGCGGACGGCGGCCAAGCAGGCGCAGCAGCCACGCCGGAGGCGGCGCCAGGGCCAGGCTCTCGGGGTCGTGGCCATCGGCCCAGGCGTAGCGCCGGCCCGAGGGGTGCCGCGAGGGCGGCGCCACCACCATGCCGCCGTCGCCGCGCAGGTCGATGCCGGGCGCGATGGCGGCGCGGTTGCGCACCTCGCCGCCGGGATGGGCGAAATAGTAGTGCCGGCCGCCACCGCCCGTCCGCGCGGTTACCGTATCCGGCAGCGGGCCATGGCGTTCGGACCACCCGGTCAGGCTGTCGTCGCCACCGTGACCGGGGTCGATGTCCAGCACCAGCAGGTTGGAGATCGCCCCGGTGACGACGCCGACGTTGGCGTCGGGCCATTGCCGGTACCAGTCCCGCACCTCGTCGGCATCGGCGCGCCGCGCCTGCAGCTCGGTCCAGGCGATGAGCGGGCGTTTCTCCCCGCCGCGCACCGGCAGCACCGACCAGCCCAGGCCGGCATAGACCAGGGCGGCGCGGCGGCAGGGGTTTCGGCGCGTGCCCGCGCCCGTTGGCTTCACCATGTTGCGGTCTCCCGGTTGTCAGCCAGCATAACGCAGCAGCGCGGCACCCTGGGCAGGCGGCCGGCGGCTGCGTAGGCTTGTCGGCAGGTGGTGGGAGGAATGCGATGAGCTACAAGCTGCTGCTGTTGAAAGCCGGGCTGAGCGGTGACGTCGCCAACATGGTGGACAGCTTCCCGGCCCTGCTGGCCGAACGCCTGCCCGAGGTGGAGGTGTATCTCGCGCGCGACGAAACTGCAGCCACGGCGATGATCGCCGAGGTCGACGCCGCCTTCGGCGTGCTCGGTCCCGAACTGTTCGCGCAGGCGGCAAAGCTGCGCTGGATCCAGTCGCCCCAGGCCGGGCCGGATCCGGCCTACTGGCATCCCGCCCTGGTCGCCAGCGACGTCGCCGTCACCAACATGCGCGGCGTCTACTCCGACCACATCGGCGCCCACATCATGGGCCTGCTGCTGAGCTTCGCCCGCGGCCTGCACGTCTACCGCGACCGCCAGCGCGAACATCGGTGGCAGGGCGGCGTGCCGACCACCCACCTGCCGGAAGCGACGGCGCTGGTCGTCGGCGTCGGCGGCATCGGCGCCGAGGCCGCGCGCCTGTGCAAGGCCTTCGGCATGACGGTGCTGGCGACCGACCCCCGGGTCGCCGAGGCCCCGCCCGGGGTCGACGAGCTGGGCGACGCCGACGCCCTGGACGAGATGCTGGCACGGGCCGACTTCGTCATCGTCACGGCCCCGGAAACGCCGGCGACGCAGGGGCTGTTCGACGCCGAACGCTTCGCCTGCATGCGCGACAGCGCGGTGTTCATCAACATCGGCCGCGGCCCGGTGGTGGTGCTCGACGACCTGAACGCGGCCCTGCGCGACGGCACCATCGCCGGCGCGGCACTGGACGTGTTCGAGATCGAGCCGCTGCCGGCCGAGCATCCGTTGTGGGACGCGCCGGGCATGCTGGTCACCCCGCACGTCGCCACCGCCGGGCCCTACCTGGTGGAGCGCTGGACGCAGGTGTTCCTCGACAATGCCGCCCGCTTCGCCGACGGCCGGCCGCTTCAGAACGTGGTCGACAAGGCCAACTGGTTCTGAAGGGACGGCGCAAGGCAGACCGAGAGCCGCCTCCACCAATCCGTCACCACACCGAAGCCCCGGCGAAAGTGTGTGGTCACGCGGGATTGTTTCGACGGCGCAGGCGTACTCAGAGGTATCTCCTTCATCAGGGAGCACCTCGCATCATGCAAGTGAAACTGCACGCCAACGCCA
>Ga0056121_1000223_pt1 | contig 19082 bp, 12 predicted proteins | sample WorMetHEROISLAND_FD_83872 | JGI IMG/M metagenome (GOLD analysis project Ga0056121, IMG submission 83872) | Marine gutless worms symbiont microbial communities from Max Planck institute for Marine Microbiology, Germany - Olavius sp. 1 HERON ISLAND ...
TCCTCATCCGTGGACAAGCCACGGACTGAACGTGAAGGGACTTAACGTCCATAGTTTCAACGATGATGCGCTTCGCGCACTAAAGTTATTGAAGTAATGAAGAAACGGCACCCTAGTCCTTTCCCCCAGACCGGCGTCCGAACAGCTTGAGGAGCCCCGTCAAAGGGAGCCTGATGCGACCCAGTCCCATGGCATCGGCGGTACCGGAGCCGCCGTGCCGGGCGCGGTATCTGCCCTCCCAATGGCTCAGGCGTTCGTCGAAGGGCCATTCGGCGGCATCCCCGTCCCGGAGCTTTCTCCGCACGTAGCCCAGAAAGGGGAGAGGGCGCCGGTGTCTGAGCAGGGAATCGGCAAGCAGATCCAGGTCGTTGTCGTCCAGACCCGGTAGGCAGCGGTCGAGCGCGGCCCGGATCTCGGCCTGGGAGAGGGGCGCGAGCGCTTCGGGCTCCAGGACCAAGGTCGAGACCTGCCGCTCGCCGGACCGGGTCGTCATCAGATAACGGTCGTGGGCACGCCTGGTAACGCAGAGAAGGGAGACGCCGCGGTTCTTGAGCGCATTCAGACCATCGAGGAACGCCACATCGAAGCCTGCATCCAGGTTCGCATCCGGATTATCCAGGATGGCATCAAAATGGTGCAGCAGCAGGCAGACCGGTCGGTCGTCGGCGGTGAGCTCGTCGACCAGGCCCCCGAGGGTGCGCGGCGAGTAGCCGGTGAGACCGGTCTGGTCCCAGAGGGTCTCGAGCATCCCGGCGAAGCTGTAGCGGTGTTTCTTGAGATCCGCGCGCAACCAGAAGATGTCGGGGTCGATTCCCATCAGATCATCGAGGAAACGGCGGCGGCCCTGGCCCTGGTCCCCGATCAGATTGATGGGACGGCGTTGCTCCAGCAGCTCCTTGGCGATGCGGTTGGTCTGGTCCGGCCGTAGGCAGTGGTCACAGTTGGGTAGCTTCATAACGATGGATCACTCCTATACCCAAAGCGAGGTCCGCGCGTGCAGGCCGCGCTATGAGTATCAAGGGGTGTTATGAGTATAGTCAAATAGTTTGGCAACGACAATCGAATGTTATCGACACCTGCCGCCTGGAAGGCGGCGCTCCCAGCAACGGTCTTTTGCGACACCCGCCAAGGGGGAACGAGGGAGCGAACGGGGCATTACTTTCGATTTTCTCAGTAAGCCGACATGCCGATTGACCAATGTGATGGTGCCTATTTAATTATTTATTTTCACTCTCAGAGCCTCTCCAAATGCGCCAAGGCAAGGCACAGCGCGCAGGGAATAGCTCACTCTATTGCCAAGCGCTGTAACGCCGCCTTTGCGCATTTGGAGGGCTCCCTCCGGGCGAAGCGAGAAGCGACCAGCTGCGGTGTTGCGCGAGCTTGAAAAAGGACTGGCTATTCCTGCGCTCGCGCGCCTCGCATCTGGCCGCTTCTCGCCGCGCTGAGAGCGAAAAATAAGGTGAAATGGGGTGCTAATACCCGCATCCGATTCGCCTCGGATCCACCCATCGGTTTGCTCAGGTCTCCGCCGCGAAGAAGCTCTGCACATCCTCCAGGTCCCGAGAGCGGCGCATGGGGGGGAGGCTGTCGAGGAAGACATGGCCGTAGGAGCGGCTCAGCAAGCGCGGATCGCAAACCACCAGCACGCCGCGGTCCCGGACATCCCGGATCAGGCGTCCCGCCCCTTGCTTGAGGGCAATGACCGCCTGGGGCAGCTGAAGGTCCCGAAAGGGATTGCCGCCCTGGCGCCGCAGGGCATCGATGCGGGCGGCGAGGACCGGGTCTCCGGGCGCGGCGAAGGGCAGCCTGTCGATGACGACACAGGACAGGGCCTCGCCGCGCACATCGACGCCTTCCCAGAAGCTCGCGGTCCCGAGCAACACGGTGTTGCCCAAGCGCCGGAAGCGCTCCAGCAGTTCGGCACGGGGGGCACTGCCCTGCACCAGCAGCGGATAGGGGATGCGTGCTTCCAGCCCGGACGCGGCCTCACGCAGGGCGCGGTGACTGGTAAAGAGCAGAAAGGCGCGGCCGCGGCTGTATGCGAGGATCCGGGCCGCCAGCTCCACGACCGTGGGACCATAGGCCTCGGTGGTAGGATCCGGCATCCCCCTGGGTACGAACCACAGGGCCTGGCGGCCATAGTCGAAGGGACTCTCCCAACGTTCCGTGCGGGCGTCGTCGATGCCGAGCTGGCGGGCGAAGTGGTCGAAGCGCTCGCCTACGGCCAGGGTGGCGGAGGTGAAGATCCAGGTCGCCCGGTAGCGTTCCCGCTGGGCTTGGAAGATGTCCGCCACCTGCAGGGGTGTCTGGTGGAGTCGGAACCCCTTGCCCTGGGTCTCGTACCAGCGGATGTCCTCCGAGTCGTCGCCCTCCGCCAGGCGGGTAAGACGGCGGCCGAATTCGGTGCTGCGGGCCAGACAGCCGTCGAGCCCCTTGCCGCGTCCCCGCAGGGTCTCGAGGGCGGCGTGCAGGTCGTCCAGCCGGGTGCGCAAGGTATCCAGCGCCTGGAGCGAGTCCGGATCCGCCGCCAGCTCGCGCCAAGGGCCTCGCCGCGCCTCTTCGCCCAGGCTCAGGCGCAGGTCCAGGACCCCGCGGCGCAGGTCGTCGGCGCGGTCGAGGAGCTCGGGGACGTCGCCTGCCTCGCGTCGGTACTCGAGCTCCAGATCCCTGGTCAGATCCAGCAATTGGCGACCGCTGACGGCCAGGCCGAAGAAGCTGCTCGCCACGTCCGGCAGCTGATGGGCCTCATCGACGATGAAGCAGTCCGCGCCGGGGAGGATCTCACCGCATCCCTCGTCCCGTAGCGAGAGGTCGGCACACAGCAGATGGTGGTTGATGACCACCAGATCCGCCCCTTGAGCACGGCGCCGGGCCTCGACCAGGTAGCAGCGGCTCCAGTCCGGGCAGCTCTGGCCCAGGCAGTTGTCGGTGCTGGAGGTCACCGCCGGCCACACGGGGGCGTCCTCGGGCAGCTCGAGCTCGGCTATGTCGCCGCTGCGGGTCACCGCGGCCCAGTCGCGTACCTCGAGCAGCTGGCGGCGCAGCGTCACGAACCGGCGCCGGTAGTCCTGCAGGGCCGCATCCAGTCGGTAGCGACACAGGTAGTTCCCCCGCCCCTTGAGCATAACGGTGCGCACGGGGACCTTCAGGACCTCGCGCACCAGGGGCAAGTCACGGTGGAAAAGCTGGTCCTGCAGATTGCGGGTCCCGGTGGAGACCAGAATCTTGCGTCCCGAGAGCAGGGCCGGGACCAGGTAGGCGAAGGTCTTGCCGGTACCGGTGCCGGCCTCGCAGATAAGGGTCTGACCGGTCTCCAGCGCAGCGGCTACCGCCTCCGCCATGGCCTGTTGCTGGGGACGGTGACGATAGCCCGACAGGCGCTCGGAGAGCAGTCCCGCGGGGCCGAGGATGTCTCGGATCTGGTCCACGTGGCCGGTCGATTTAATCCACAGATTACACGGATTCGCGCGGATTTCTCGATGCAGAGGAAGCGCGGGTATGGGAGACGCTAAGAGGCTGTATAAAAACTAACCAAACTGTAGGGTGGGCTGTGCCCACCACATACGACGCCTGAGAGGTGGGCACAGTCCACCCTACGGGCACGATTCTATTAAAATCAATGGATTAGTTTTTAGACAGCCTCTTAGTGCCGAAATCAGGCAACAACCCTCATTATCCACCGATTACAGCGATTGTGGAGTGAACAAACGAGGGAGTCCGCGTAACCTGCGAATAGAACGCAACCCGTTCGGTCCTCTAAGAGACTGCATAAGAACTAACCAAGAGGCTGTCCAAAAACTAACTCATTGATTATAAAAGCATGATTGTCATCTGGCTCCCACGCTCCAGCGTGGGAGCAGGTCTTGACGCTCCAGCGTCACCAAGCCTGGCCGCTGGAGCGGCCAAGGTGGCGTTCCCACGCTGGAGCGAGGGAACGAGCAAAATCAATAAGTTGGTTCTTAGACAGTCTCTAACCTGTAGGGTGGGTTGTGCCCACCAAATACTATGCTTGACCGGTGGGCACAACAGCCCACCCTACGGGTACGGTTCTATGAAAATCAATGGCTTAGTTTTTAGACAGCCTCTAAGCCGCGCCGAACAATTCAGGACGGTAGGTGTGCCCGACAAACAGAGAGGTTGGGCACGTTCGCCATCCATAGATGATCGTTTGGCTCCCATGCTCCGGAGACCATAATCCACGGTCCTGAAAACGCATGAATCCGCCCGAACCGATTCGTGTGATTCGCAGCCATGTTAGGATGCGGTGAGCGCGGTACACCGTAGCAGAACTATACCAACCCCGATCGCGAACCGCATCTTGATGGTCCGTGCCCAACACAAAAACTACGAATCGCGCGAATCAATCCGCGAGGATTCGTGTGATTCGTAGTTTTTCTCTTGTTGAGGTTCGCCGCAGGTATCTACTGACCTTCCCTGGCACCTGGATTCCGGCTATCCCTGCCGGAATGACGGGGTGGGGGCTGAACGGTTACAACCCCGCGGCTAGCTATGTATATAGGTCCCTTAAATAGCCGCGATACCCGAGTGGTCCGCACAGCGGACCCTACGCTAACCGTTTGATTATTGTAGGGTCCGCCGTGTGGACCTTCCTAAATGTCAACACGACCTAATACAATCCCATGACTGGCCGCATGACCATCCGCCCGACGCCCAACTGCCACACTTCAGGAACCGACCGCTATGCCCTCCTCGCAACGGATCCGCCAACTCATCGACCAGGCCCGCGCCGACGGATCCGAATATCTGGATCTGTCCGCCGGCAAATTGGGTCTTCAGCTGCGAGCGTTGCCGGATCTGTCCCTAGCACTCGGTCTCGATGGCGACTCCGAAGCTACCGGCACTACGCTCAATCGACCTTTTCGGCCATAGCCTGGAATTCCGGTAGTGTTGTAGTTCTATTGTTTCCGAATATAGGACGCCTCGAAACATCCCATGTAGAGAGTCTTGCCAGGTTCCCCGTACCCGGTAACAACAAAACTACAACACCACCCAAAACGGCTCGCCGGGCTAGCGTATCTGGATATACATCGCAACCAACTCTCGAATATGACTCCACAGAAAGGAGTATGTCACTCCTTTTGGGTACGTTGCTATAGCGAGAAGAGCAGGCAAAATTCCCCAACGAGGGGAAGGATGCCCACCAAGGTTCTCATTTACAGAATCCGCTAGGAATATGCCGCATGGTCCAACCTACAAAAACGTTACGCATTTTCGTCGGTTCTCCCGGAGACGTGGCCAAGGCCCGCGACCGGGCTTTTGACATCATCAAGCGTTTGAGTTGGGACCCACTGTTACCCGACGGCTATGCTGTCGAAGCCATCGGCTGGGATCGGACGCCCTATGCTACTCCGGCTTGGCTGTGTCCCCAAAAGGCAATCGATCAGGGTTTGCCCAGACCTTCGGCGTGCGATATCGCCCTGTTCATCCTATGGTGTCGCATCGGCACCCGTTGGGGGAAGCAGACTATCCCCAGGCAAGTCGACCGCCGGGGCTGAAGCGACCACCCACCGGCACGGAGTGGGAATTCTTCGACGCTATGAATGTCGCCGAGAAGAAAGACGCGCCTGTGGTGCTAACCTTCCGCTGCACACTCGAACAGACCATCGCTACGGACGACGACGAAGAGCTAGATCGCCTGATCTGGCAACGGCGGCAAGTAAACGGTTTCTTCAAGCGCTTCCAAGACGACCAGGGAGGCCAGCGTTGGAGCTTTATAGGATACAAAAGTCTTGAAGATCTAGCGGAAAAACAGGACGGTCAACTTCGCGCAACCATCAAGTTGCTGACACAACCGGATAAACAAGCCATTAAATACGGGGCAGCAGACGAAGACGATACCAATTCCATCGACAAAACTATCCCCCAGGAACCGACCGCCATGGACCCCTTGCCATTGATCTGCCGACGCATCGACCAGGCCCATGCTGACGGGGCCGAACATCTGGATCTGTCCTTTAGAAAATTAGGCAGGCGGCGGCTGATATTGCCAGACTTATTAGCGGCACTCGACCTCAATGGTGACTCGAAGCTACCGACACTGCGCTCACTGGACCTTTCTGATCATGGTTTAGATTCCCTGCCGAGAGAGTTAGAACGACTTGCCGAGTTAGCATATCTAAATATATGTGGAAACCCGATCCAGCGACTTCCAGATATAGAACTACCGCCGCTGATAATCGACACAGAGCAATGGCGGCAACTGCGCGCCCAGTTCGAGAGGCGTGCGCTCTTTGGGTTGGAGATCCTGCCGGAGGGGTTGCATGGCAATATCGATTTCTTTTCTGAGGTAGACCGGCGAGGCATTGTTTGGCTCCGCGTGACTAGGGGGCTGCAAGGCCAAATTCCAGATGCGCTCTATCGGCTGGAGCGACTCACTCACCTTGATCTTTCCAACAACCAACTCCCGGAGTTATCCGAATCCATTGGTCAGCTCCAGCAGCTCATTCATCTTGATCTCGGTGGTAACCGGCTGTCGAAGTTGCCCAAGTCTATCGTTCAGCTCCAGCAGCTCACCAACCTCGATCTACGCCACAACCAGCTTTTGAAGTTGCCCGAATCCATTGGTCAGCTCCGACGGCTCACTCATCTTGATCTTACCGACAACCGACTCTCGGAGCTACCTGACGGGATTGGCAATCTAGACAATCTGCACGATCTGGGGTTGCACGACAACCCGTTATCCGGTCCCCTCGCCGCCGCTGTCCGATCTGGTCCAGACGCCGTGTTGGAGTATCTGCGCACCAGGGGTACTCGCCTGTATGGGGCCAAGCTGCTGATTGTGGGTGAGGCCGGTGCCGGCAAGACCAGCTTGGCGTGGAAGCTGCTAGATCCAGTAGCCCCCCTCCTGGGAGAGGGAGAATCGACACTCGGCATCAATGTGTATCGGGATTGGCGCTTTCCCTATACGGCTGGTCCCCAAGCATCCGACCAGACCACGGGGGAGCAGACGCAGATGATGTCTGCCAATATCTGGGATTTCGGTGGTCAGGAGATCCAGTACACGACCCATCAGTTCTTCCTGACGCTGAATGCCCTCTATGTGCTGGTCGCAGACGCGCGCCGGCAGGAGACAGACTACGACTATTGGTTCAAGATAATCCGGTTGCTAGGTCGGGATCAGGCGCCTGCGGACGGCGCGCACGCACGCAAGACGCCGGTGCTGGTGTTGCTGCATGAGAAAGCGAACCGACAGGTAACGGATTTCAGTCTGGGGGTCTATCGACAGCGCTTTCCCGAGCTGGCTATCGAGACCGCAGAGGCGGATCTGGCAAACCTGGCGGATGGACGGGTGGAGAATCTGCGTATGCGCGTCCAGCGGACGCTCTCCGCACTCCCCTATGTGGGCGAGCGTCAGCCGGCAGCCTGGCGATCTATGCAAGCGGCAGTGGAAAACCTACGGGTAGAGCGTCACCTGAGCTTCCGGCAGTTTCATACTCTTTGCACCGCGTATGGCATCCACCAGGAACAGGCCGCGCGGGTGCTGCTGCGCTATCTGAATTTTGTGGGCATCTGTGTCTATTTCGACCGGGACCCATTGCTGAAGGATTTCATCATCACCGACCCCCAATGGGCCGTGAACGCCCTGTACCGGGTACTGGACCGGGACGAGGTGCAAGACCAAAAGGGGCGGCTGCGCCGCCGATTCTTCTATGAGGTACTCGCCGCCGAGGGCTACCGGGAGTACGAGATCGACCGGCTGTTCCGGCTACTGCTGAAGGACCAGTTCGAGATCTGTTTTCCGCTGGAAGGCAGCGACGGCGAGCTCCACATCGTGTCCCAGCTCATCCCCACCGCTATGCCGGTTATGAGTGGGAGGACCGGGACAACCTCCGTTTCGAGTATCAATATCCCTTCATGCCCAAGGGCCTGCTGGCACGCCTGATTGTGCGGCTGCATGAGCTCTTGGAGGCCGATAAAGACGGCCAGCCACTGATCTGGCGCAAGGGTGCTGTCTTGCGTTCTGGAGATGCCCGTGCCGAGCTGGTGGAGATGGAAGATCCCAAGGGCGGCAGGATATTGCGGCTGCGGGTGGCGGGGTCGGCCCTGGCGCGTCGGCAATTGCTGGCCGTGCTGCGCCACGAGATTGCACGCACCCATGCCCGGTCCTTCAGCGGACTGGAGGTGAATGAGCGGATACCCTGTAACTGTCCGGTCTGCGCCGAGGTCGTCGCACCCAGGATGTATGACTACCGCGAGCTGGAGAAATATGTCTCCAAAGGCCGCAGCGTCGTCCCTTGCCCCGAGAGCGGAACCGATGTGTCCATCCCTGCAATGCTGGAAGGTGTGGTGGGTGCAACCGATGCACCACCGCTAGCACTCAGCAGCGGGATAGCGGGGACGGACGAGGCGCTGGATCGCTTGTCCGACAGGAGTTGTTCATCTCTTGAGCGGCTGCTCTCAGCCGCACTCCGAGTACCGCAAACAGTCAATGTGTAGGTCAATCCCGAACTGCACCAGTATATGTCCGCGCAACAGCGAGCGGCCGTCAGCATTGAGGTGCGTATCGAGGAAAAAAACCAGGTCTGCACCGAGCTCGGTGGCCTGCTCGATAATCTAGCCGAGGATGCCGATGAGGTATCCGATGCCGATCCCGACGCGGTCGAGTGGCTCAAGACAGAGCTGGACAAGGCCCAGCGGACGCTGGAAACACTGGAAAGCAACCAGGATCTGGAGGACAAGAAACAGACCCGCGGTCCCTTGCAGCGGCTCAAGAATTTTGTGGACAAGATCGCCGACACCCAAACCAGTCTTGGCAAGCTGGTCAAATCTATCGAAGGCGGCAGCGAAACCGCCCGCAAAGCCATCGAGCTCTACAACAGGCTCGGCCCCCTGTGCGGTATGCCGCCGGTCCCGAATCTGATTCCCAAGCCTGGCAAGATAGCGCCGAATCAGTAGTGGGCTGTGCCCACCGATTCACCCGGCTCCGATGAGGCTGCGAGACAGTTTGAGTCCCAAGGGTGTATATTGAGTATAGGAAAATACAGACAGGTTGGGCAAAGCTCGGTTGGTGGGCACAGCCCCCCCTACGGCCATGCTGGGGGAAGGATAGAACAGTCTGGAATCCATAGAGAGTCAACAAAGTAGGAGAAACTACGAATCATTCGCGCTGATTCGCGTGATTCGTCGTTTTCCCTTTTTCGGAAAGGTTATACAGCTCGCCCCGGCTACCGTATACCAAATAGGGTGGAAGAGGGCATGCCGGTGTAGACTATCGGATTTTCAGAAGGGGACAGGGGGTTGCTGCAGATCTTGGCCATTGCCGGCGGCGGTGCATTGGGGGCCCTGGGGCGTTTTTGGATGTCGAGCGGGGTCTATCGCCTGCTGGGCCGGGAGCTGCCCTGGGGGACGCTGGTGGTGAACGGCTTGGGGTCCTTCCTGATGGGTCTGCTGTTCGTGCTCTTCATGGAGCGGTCGACCGCCGGACCTGAGCTGCGGGCTGCCGTGCTGGTGGGGTTTCTGGGGGCCTTCACGACCTTTTCCACCTTCTCGATGGAGACCCTGGCCCTGATCGAATTGGGCTATCCGGGCCGGGCCTTGCTCAATGTGATGCTGAGTGTGCTGGTCTGTCTGGCGGCCTGCTGGGCGGGTCTATTGCTCGGGAGGTGGTTGTGAGTCGCATCCGTGCCCTGATGGTCCGGGTCTATCTCTCGGAGTCGGATCACGAGATGGAACCCTTATTGAGCTGCCTGCATGACGAGCTGCAGGTGTGCGGCGTTACCGTCATGCGGGGGATCGCCGGCTATGGGGGCTCGGGGATAGTACACGACGCCTCGCTGGTGGATCTCTCGCTGGATCTGCCGTTGGTGCTGGAGTTCTTCGACCTGCCGGAGAAGGCGGAGCGGGCCATCGAGCGGATTGCGGATTTCGTCGCGCCGGGGCATGTGGTGTCCTGGCCGGTTACCATCGAAGGGGGTGGGAAACCATGCTAGATCCTCGACTGCTGCGAAGCGAGCTTCCCTTTGTCGCCGCGCAGTTGGCACGACGGGGCGTGACCCTGGATCAGGAGCGCTGCGAGGCCCTGGAGGCCCGCCGCAAGGCGTTGCAGGTCGAGACCCAGGACCTGCAGAATGAACGCAACCGCCGTTCCAAAGCCATCGGCAAATCCAAGGCCGCGGGGGAAGACACGGCGCCCCTGCTGGCGGAGGTGGCCGATCTGGGCGAGCGGCTCAAAAAGGCCCAGGCGCGGCTTGCCGCTTTGCAGGAAGAATTGCAGGGGCTCGCCCTGGGTCTGCCGAACCTTCCCCACGCCAGCGTCCCAGACGGTACGGGGGAGGCCGACAATCGGGAGGAGCGGCGCTGGGGCGAGCCGCGGGCCTTCGACTTCGCGCCCAAAGATCATGTGGATCTGGCCGTGCCCAGGGGCAGGGGCAGGGGCTGGATGGATTTCGACACGGCGGCCAAGCTGGCCGGCGCGCGCTTCGTGGTCCTGAGCGGTCCCCTGGCCCGGCTGCATCGAGCCCTGATCCAGTTTATGCTGGACATTCACACCACCGAGCACAGCTATACTGAGACCTATGTGCCCTATCTGGTCAATGCGGAGAGTCTGTACGGCACGGGGCAACTGCCCAAGTTCGAGGCAGACCTGTTCAAGATTCCGGGGGAGCGGGAACTGTTCCTGATCCCGACCGCGGAGGTGCCGGTCACCAATCTGGTCCGGAACTGCATCGTCGCTGCTGATTATATGCCCCGCAAGTGGGTGGCCCACACCCCCTGCTTCCGCAGCGAGGCGGGCTCCTACGGCAAGGACACCCGGGGCATGATCCGCCACCACCAGTTCGAGAAGGTGGAGCTGGTGCAGGCGGTGCAGCCCCAGGACTCCTATGCCGCCCTGGAGGCGCTCACCGGCCATGCCGAGGTGATCCTGCAACGCCTCGGCCTACCCTACCGGGTGGTGACCCTGTGCACGGGGGATCTCGGCTTTTCCGCCGCCAAGACCTATGACCTGGAGGTCTGGCTGCCGGGCCAACAGAGGTATCGGGAGATTTCGTCCTGCAGTAACTTCGAGGATTTTCAGGCGCGGCGGATGCAGGCACGCTGGCGCAACCCGGAGACCGGCCGGCCCGAGCTGCTCCATACCCTCAACGGCTCGGGCCTAGCCGTGGGCCGAACCCTGGTGGCGGTGCTGGAGAACTATCAGCAGGCGGACGGCAGCGTGCGGATACCCGAGGCGTTGCGGATCTATTTGGGTGGGATGGAGATGCTGGGTTGATTGGAACCGCATCAATTTGAACTGGTCGGCAAAGAAGAAAAACTACGAATCACACAAATCGACGCGAATCAAGACGCGTGCAGATCCTAGCGCCGTTCGGCGTTATCTGGTGAGGTTTGGCCTTAAGCCCCCGAGCGCCCAACTCAAGCGTCGTCGCAGAACGCCGATTGGACAGGATTACACAGGATTTACAGGATGTTCGTTTTTCCTGAATTTCCGACGCCCGATCACGCCCTGACCAAACTGGCAAGCACGCTTCATACCAAAAAATCCTGTTAATCCTGTACTATTGGTTAACCCGCTGCGGGCCTTCATCGGATCTACGAGTCAGCGAGGCTTCGCCTTAAGCCCAGGAGGCGCGAACTTTTTGTGCCGTGCACAAACTCGACTCATTTGTAAAAATGCAGGTCCGTCAAGGAATCCTAGCGTTGCCCGCAAAGGCATCCAGCTTGCCAAAATAGCAAACAAGGCGTATTACTATTTATAGGTATAGTTCTATGAATAATTTCTAAATGAGTAATAAGGAATTTTTAGAGAGAATAAGTTTTATTTTGGGTGGACGGAAAAAACACCCCTGGGGACATGCTCTGGGCATCCGCAGCACACGCATTACTCAGATGTTTCTGGGCCAGGTGCCGACGGCGGACGCCCTGGAGATCATCCATCGGGCGGAGGGAGTCTCTATCGACTGGCTGTTGACGGGGGATGCCGCACCCTTCTGCGTGCGGCATCTCACGGACCAGGACGGAGTAGCCCTGCTCCGGAAGCAAAACGGAGCTGAACACTACTATCTACTGACCACGCCGGAGCTGACACGCATACCGGCCTGGCGATTACCCGTCCTGAGCGGCGGTCTGTCGCCTGGAACACCGTGGCCCGATACACGGCCACGATCCTGGTGGCCGAGGTAGGGCATGCAATGATGCAGGAGCTCGCAGTGGAGCGCTTGTATCTCACCGCGCTCGGCGAGCAGGAGTTGGAACGGCTGCGGGCGGGCAGAGTGGGGCCCTACGAGCTCCGGCAAACCTTCCTGCCTCACAGCCGCCGGGTGGAAGCGGCGAATCTGCACCGATTACCGAGCTCCTCGGTCGCCGGGGTCCCGACGAGCTTTCCCACCAGGAATCCGCCCTCTTGTGTGCCTACCGCAGGTAATCGGAGCATAAGCGGGCCGCCTATCGCGCCCTGTTGGATGTAGGGCTATAGTCAAATCCCCAGACAACGCCAAATCATTCAGGATTGCCCGTTCGATCCCGGCACTGTTCGGCGTTATTTGGCGTCGCCCCAGAAGACGCCTATCAACCACGAAAGACACGAAAAGACACGAACTTGTCATCCCGACTCAGGAGGGACCTATTCGTGTTCGTTCGTGTTTTTCGTGGATCTTATCCCCCGGACAACACTGAATAATTCAGGACCGGTATACACCCTCACCCTGGGTCCAACACAAGATATAGTGGTTGACAGCCTTCTGCCATCATATATATTGTGTTTACGAGAGCAGATCCTGCTACCCACACCGGCCGTGGGAAAGCCCGGAAAAAACCCCGAATCGAGCCGCCCGAGGAGGCAACGTGGCCCCTGATCAAGCGCCATCCGTCGTTCCACCGGACCCTATCGTATCGTCGTCCGCGCGCGAGCCGCGGGATGATCGGGCCGAGCCCGCTGCCCCTGTTCCCGGACAGGTGCAGGTGATCCGACGCAACGCCGAGGTCACCCACTTCGATCCCAACAAGATCATGGTGGCCATGACCAAGGCCTTCCTGGCCGTCGAGGGCGCCAACGCGGCCGCCTCCAGCCGCATCCATGACACCGTGCAGGCCCTCACGGATCAGGTCGTAGGCGCCCTCACCCGCCGCCTGCCTGGTGGCGGCACGGTGCACATCGAGGACATCCAGGACCAGGTAGAGCTGGCCCTGATGCGTGCCGGCGAACACAAGGTGGCCCGCGCCTATGTGCTCTACCGGGAGCAACGCGCCCGCGAGCGGGCCGAGAAGGCCGCCGCCGCACCCAGGGAAACACAGGGAATCAGGGTTACCCGCGCCGACGGCAGCACCCACCCGTTGGACATCGCCCGTCTACAGCGCCTGATGACGGAGGCCTGCCGGGGCCTGGCAGCGGTCGACGGCCAGGCCGTCCTGGACGACACCTGCCGCAACCTGTTCGACGGGATCAAGGAGGCGGACGTGAGCCAGGCCCTGGTCATGAGCGCCCGCGCCCTGATCGAGCAAGAGCCGGAGTATGGCTTGGTGGCCGCCCGCCTGCTGCTGGACATCCTGCGCCGGGAGGCCCTGGGCTTCCTGGGGATGGCCGTGGGGGTCGAGACCCAGGCGGATCTGGCGGAACGCTATGGTGACTACTTCACCGCCTACGTCAAGCAGGCGGCGGATCTAGAGCTCCTGGACCGCCGCCTGACTCAATACGACCTGGGACGCCTGGGCGCCGCCCTCGCGCCCGAGCGCGACCTCGCCTTCACCTATCTCGGGTTGCAGACCCTCTACGACCGCTACTTCATCCACAGCACCCAGGGCGTGCGCTTCGAGCTGCCCCAGGCCTTCTTCATGCGGGTTGCCATGGGGCTCGCCATGAACGAGCTCGACCGCGAGGAGCGGGCCATCGAGTTCTATCGGCTCTTGTCCTCCTTCGACTTCATGAGCTCGACCCCGACCCTGTTCAATGCCGGCACCCCGCGTCCCCAGCTGAGCTCCTGCTATCTGACCACCGTTCCGGACGACCTGGACGGCATCTACAGCGCCATCAAGGACAATGCCCTGCTGTCCAAATTCGCGGGCGGACTCGGCAACGACTGGACCCGGGTGCGGGGCATGGGTGCCCACATCAAGGGCACCAACGGCAAGAGTCAAGGGGTGGTGCCCTTCCTCAAGGTCGCCAACGACACCGCGGTGGCGGTGAACCAATGCTTCGCGCCGGATACCAGCGTCTTCACCGCCGACGGCCCCAAACCCATTGCCGAGGTCAAGGTCGGCGACCTGGTGCTCGGTCAACGGGGCCGCTACCGGCAGGTCACGGAGCACTTCGTCTACGAGCAGCAAGACGCCCCCATGGTACGGATCACGGTCGAGCACGCGATCCGGGACCTGCAGGTTACCGCCAGCCACCCCGTTTGGGCCATCACGGGTGTGCCTCCAGGTGTGCTTACGGAGCAATCCATCGAACGCACCCTGAAGCAGATCGAGAACAGGCGTTTCATTCCCGACTGGATCGAGGCCGGCCGGCTCGCGCGTGGCGACTATGTGGCCCAGGTCATCCCCAGCGAAGTGGTCCCGGTGCCCGGACTGACCAGGGACGACGCCCGCTTTTATGGCATCTTGCTGGGGGGCATCCTGCTGGGGGACGGCCACCTGACTGGCGGTTCCGAATTCGGGGTCTCCGGCAATCCCGGCAGCGACGCCGGGTACCTCCAATTCGTGCGCGACTACCTGGATGCCCGTGGTATCCACTACTGGGAGAACGGGCGCGGTGATACCTACCTGCAGATCAAGTGGAATGTCGGTCGGGGCCGGGCCCGCTGTGCCACTACCGGGCGCTTCGTAGGTCTGGATCAGTCCTGCCTGCCCTTCACCCACGAAGACCTCTACGACGCCGGCGGCAACAAGCACATCGCCCGCCGTTTCAGTCATTTACCCCACGACCAGACCCTGGCCCTGGTGCAAGGGTTGTTGGAGACCGACGGTGGGATCTCGCGCGGCAAGGAAATTTACTTTTCTTCCGCCTCCGCCCTCCTGGCCGAGGACCTGCGCTATCAGCTCCTGCGCCTCGGTGTCCCCTGCGCCGGGCAATACCGAGGAGAACGCAAAAACCCCTCTCCCGCCGGGAGAGGGGTTAGGGAGAGGGGATCAAAGGGCGAAGATCGGTACCTTTTGCGATACCCTCAATATCGGGAGCGGAACAACGCCCATACAGGCACCCGTAGCGATGGTTCCGTGGCGGCCTTCACTGGCATTACCCGCGCCTTCGACCTCCGTATCCCGGCAGTGCCCGAGATCGCCGGCCTGGTGGGCGTGCCGTCGCTGACCAAACACAACTGGTTCCGCCTCGGCAACTGCATCTTCACCAGAATCAGGTCCGTTACCCCCATCCGGCCCGTACTCCAGGTCCACGACCTCAAGGTCGAGGGCGACGCGACCTACATGACCACCGCCGCCCTGGTCCACAACGGAGGCAAGCGCAAGGGTGCCGTCTGTGCCTATCTGGAGGTTTGGCATATCGACGTGGAGGAGTTCCTGGAGCTGCGCAAGAACACCGGCGACGACCGCCGCCGCACCCACGACATGAACACCGCCAGCTGGGTGCCGGATCTGTTCATGAAGCGGGTCGCCGAGGATGGATCCTGGACCCTGTTCTCCCCGGACGAGACCCCGGATCTGCACGACCTCACCGGCCAGGCCTTCGAGGACGCCTACTGTGCCTATGAGCAAAAGGCCGCCCGCGGCGAGCTCCGGGTCAGCAAGACCCTCAAGGCCTGGGATCTGTGGCGCAAGATGCTCGGCATGTTATTCGAGACCGGTCACCCCTGGCTCGCCTTCAAGGACCCCTGCAACCTGCGCTACACCAACCAACATATAGGACAGGTACACAGCTCCAACTTGTGCACGGAGGTGACTTTGCACACCAATGACCAGGAGATCGCCGTGTGCAACCTGGGCTCGGTGAACCTGGCCGCCCATGTCGGCGAGCGGGGGCTGGATACGGACCGCCTGGCCAGGACCGTCGGCACCGCCATGCGCATGCTCGACAATGTCATCGACTACAACTACTACAGCGTGCCCCAGGCCCGGAAATCCAACCTGCGCCATCGCCCGGTGGGGCTCGGCATCATGGGCTTTCAGGACGCCCTCTACAAACTGCGCATCCCCTACGCCGGCGAGGCGGCGGTGCGCTTCGCCGACCTCTCCATGGAGGTCGTTGCCTACCATGCCATCCGCGCCTCCACGGAGCTTGCCGAGGAGCGCGGGCGCTACCCCAGCTTCGAGGGCTCCCTGTGGAGCCGGGGCATCCTGCCCATCGACTCCATCGCCCAGCTCGAAGCAGGCCGCGGCGGCTACCTGCAGATGGACCGCAACAGCACCCTGGACTGGGACGGGTTGCGCGAGCGGGTCCGCAGCGTCGGGATGCGCAACTCCAACTGCATGGCCATCGCACCAACCGCGACCATCTCCAACATCGTCGGAGTCAGCCAGTCCATCGAGCCCACCTATCAGAACCTGTTCGTCAAATCCAACCTGTCCGGCGAGTTCACGGTAGTGAACCCCTACCTGGTCAGCGATCTGAAAGAACGGGGCCTGTGGGATCCGGTCATGGTCAATGACCTCAAGTATTACGACGGCTCCGTCCAGGCCATCGACCGCATCCCCCAAGAACTCAAGGGGCTCTACGCTACCGCCTTCGAAATCGACCCCCGCTGGCTGGTAGAGGCTGCCAGTCGGCGCCAGAAATGGCTCGACCAAGCCCAAAGCCTCAACCTCTACATGCGCGAGCCGAACGGGAAAAAACTGGACAACCTCTACAAGCTAGCCTGGGTACGGGGACTCAAGACCACCTACTACCTGCGCTCCCTGGGCGCGACCCACCTGGAAAAATCCACCATGGAAGACGCCGCCAAGGCCAGTCAGCTCAATGCCGTGGGTGGCGATTACCCCGCCGGTAAAGGAAATGAGGCGGATGAAACCCAAGCCTGCTCGATCCTGGATCCCGAATGCGAGGCGTGCCAATAGGACTGATTTGAACCACAAAGGTGCAAAGGACCGTAGATACTCTGTTCCCGTGCAAGTCCAATTTGGGTCCTAATCCCCAAAAATTTACCGGTTAGGCATGTAGTGAGCCCGCCTGCCGCCCCAGGGACGGGGCAGGCAGGCGCAGCGAACCGCATCGATGACGTGCCGATTCATGCCGATGTTTGGCTACAATGTAGCCCAACAAGGGGAAGGAGATTCTTATGCCTGCAACAACCGCTGTTGTACGTGCTCATGTCGATGAGCATGTCAAGGAAGAGGCTGCCGCTATCCTTAATGCCGCTGGTCTGACAATTTCCGATGCCTTCCGCATGATGCTGATACGGACGGTAGCGGATAAGGCGCTACCGTTCGACCTGCTGGTACCAAACGCAGAGACCATCGAGGCGATGAAAGAGGCCCGTGGCGGTAATCTGCCCCGCGTGAACACCGTGGAGGAACTGCTGGAAGAACTCAATGCGACCGATTGAGTGGACCAGCCGATTCAAGAAAGACTACAAGCATGAGAAGAAAGGATGGCACCGCATCGCTTGCTGCACAGATACCCTCTAATCAGATCGATCCTGACGCTTCGGCTGCCAGCGGCTCGAATGTTTCCTGCCGGCAGGCGCTGAAGCCAACAGGCCAGGGTGCGGTCAAGCGGCAACGCAACCGAAACTGCAAGGGTGCATCCGGATTCATCGCAACCACGGTCACCTGAACCCGGTCTTTGCCTACCAGGTCCAGGAGCCTGATGAAGTCCGCGGAATAGAATCTGGGACAATAGCCTACGTCGAAGATCGGATCACCCGTCTGCATCAGCAGTGCATCATCATCGAACGGGTTTTGGATATCCCGCATCAGATAGAGCCGTTCTCCGGGGTCAAGGGTCTCGATCCGCTGTCGACTTTCCGGAGGCATATATCGAATACCGTGACTGAAATACTCGACCACATAGTGATTGTCCGGGGTCGGCTTGGGACAGGGGAAGACCTGCAACGAGTCCGTTGCCCGTACACCACCGCTGCGCGCCAACTGATCCAGGGCGTCATCCGACCCTGCGTCCAATCCGAGCCAGCGCAGAAAGTCCCCATATTCCGGGCGTGACTTTGGTAGTAGCCGATTGGCGAATAATGGGAAGAGATCTTTGGCGACATAGGCATCATGAAGGTTGGTCATGCGGCCGAACGGCACGAATCGTTCGGATGCCTCCGCGCCTCTCGTGTAGACAAAATGGTAGTCGTCGTCTTTACGGAATAGTCGCCCGACGGGCAACCAGCAACGGGTTGTCGGGTCCTGCCAGGCTACAAAGAGCATGTTCACCGTTATCTCCTCGATACAGCTTCCAGTAGTCGCCGTTTATTGGCCTCCAACATCCGCAGTGCAAACTCTCGGGCCAGTGTCATGATCAGGGGTTTGGGTATCTGGTCGAAGATAAATTCAAAATCCGATGAGCCGAGACCGGATAGGGCTTCGATCCAGTATCGGGAAGCCCCTGGACGTACCTTTGCAGCCACCATGAAGGCGTCCAAGGTGGTCATGGTTCGGCGTGCCGCTGGGGTCTCGAAAAACCCGGAGCGCGCCCGTTCGGCATAGGCTTCAACCGAACCGCCGCGATCCCGATTCGTCAGTCGTTTGAGTCGATTCTCGTCGGTTTCGTTCCGCCCGAGACTCGACGCATGGTCGAACGTTGGGGCTAATAGGATGTGTCGAGGAGGGCCAACGCAAACGACAAAACCCCAATTCTCATCATGCCGGTCCTGATTGCCGATAAGGGCATCGAGCATCAGATACCCGATCATCAGATCATCGGTTCGTCGAACGGCTGCGGGCACAGCATGTCCAACCGGAAGCTCAAGTAAAGGGTTCGCACCGAGGGCCAAGAAGACGCACACCGTGTGTTGCCGGACCTGGTAGCGCCTCTGATCCTTGTACGCTGGCTTCAGCTTGGACAGGACAGCGTTCACCGTTACATACTCACAGCCCACCAGTAAAAAAGATGGAAATTAGTAGTTATGAGCTTATTGGTAAAGCCAAAGCATGCTGCGGGTCACCATGACCTACCGCCCCTGGCGTATCGAATCGCTTACCCTCAAAGATTTCCGGCACAGACAGAATCTGCA
>Ga0056121_1000224_pt1 | contig 19045 bp, 15 predicted proteins | sample WorMetHEROISLAND_FD_83872 | JGI IMG/M metagenome (GOLD analysis project Ga0056121, IMG submission 83872) | Marine gutless worms symbiont microbial communities from Max Planck institute for Marine Microbiology, Germany - Olavius sp. 1 HERON ISLAND ...
AATATCAATACCAATACTCGATGAATCCGTTAGAAAATATGAGTGCCACCCAGGTCCCGAAGATAGGAATCGCGGCGAGAAGGATTCAAGGCTCTCAAAGTTATCCCCTATGGAAATCCGAGTCTTATCGGGCAGGATAAGGCTCCCCCCCTTCAGAGTCACCCCAATCGCCCCATCTTCCGAAGATAGATAGCCTTGAGAAAATACAAGAATGCTTAACACAAGAAAAATGATTCTAGTCTTTTTTTTGTATATCAAAAATAAACCCTCCAGTATTCTTACTGAACTCAGCGGTAGAACGTGTTCCTCTTGCATCGCTGAAACTTTCGCCGTGTCTGCCACTAAATGGATCATGCAACACCCCACGCCTGGAAAATTGACGAAGGATATCGCATGTAAGCCATCTTTTTTTCTCCATAGAAATCGCTTTGGGTAAACTTCACAATCGCCACACTGCCGCCAACTTGTTCTACCAAGTCTTCCATATTGGTGCCTGCCTTAACAAAAGTCACCTCCGCATCTAGATCGAAGAAGTCTTTGATGAAATCGACATAGGGGGTTCTGAATCTATCTCCTGTGATTCTGTTGGTGATACGATTAGCAATACCAGCAATACCGTTAAGTCCTCCGATACCTCTTATTGGATGACGTCCCTTCTTTACAAGAGCATTGTATAAGGCAAAATAATGACATGAGTAATAATGGTCCCTATGCGTTTTCTGCAAGATTATAAGCGGGTTGTCCGCGGCATGGTAGGGAGGGGGATTGGGATACCCATAGTCGCCACTAACGTCAGTGGTCCCACCACCGGTATTTTCACCTTCACCGTATGTACCATCAGGAATCGGCGAGATGTCATTATTTACGGGGAGAATGTAGGGAGGGGGGGATTGTAGATTTTCATTTCCTCAGCATCATGATCTTTATCATCTCCACCGTCGGGTACACTATCCTTTGGTAGACCAGCATCAAAATCCTCCTCATCATACATCCCCGTCGGGTCAACATACTTCACTGGATTGTTGCTCGTATACGAATACCAGTTGGTGGCCTCAATAACAGAGTAGTCGGCCTTGGCCTTCCAGCCGCCCTCCTCATCGGGTTTATAAGAGCAAATCCGGCCGGATCCGCGCTCATCCATCTAGAGACCTTAGGCTCGTAGTACCTGGCCCCGTAGTAGTAGAGACCGGTCTCCCTATTTAGCTCCTTGGAGGTGAACCTAAAGGGGATGTAGCGTGTTGCGGAGTCCACATCCTCTATCCATACCTCCCCAAAGGGCAGGTACTCCACCTTCTCGTAGGGCTCTCCTCTGTGGTTTGAAACTACCGAAACGGAGCCTAGATGGTCAGGATGGTAATAGTAGTTGGTGACATCCTCTTTGGCCCAGCTGTAGTCCCGCTCCTGGCGAACCCGGGTGACAAGCCTCTCGGAGTCGATAAAAATGTGCTTCGAATACCGATAGTTAATCCCATCCTCGGTGGCCGAGAACCAGGAGTTGAAGCACAGGGTTTCCCCATTCATGCCCAGCTTGCTGGTTCGCTCTCCACTGGCATCGCATGAGGAAACTGACAATCTTGTTATTGAACTTCACCGCTTTAAGCCGGTTGTCCTCGTTCCAGGTAAACTCCCTTAGATAGCCCTCTTCCTCACCCAATTTCTTAGGACCTTCCATCTCCCAGGCTTCTTTTTGAACATCACTTGCCTCATAGCCGCCCTTAGTTTTCGAAGGGAGCGCGCTTTCACGGATAACATTGCCAACCTCGTCATAGCTAAAGTAACGATCCTCTATCCTCACGGCCTGATGAGGCTTCTTAAGAGGAATAGACATAGCTAAGATCGTAGTCAAACTCACTCGGTTTTCCGGTGTCCAGGCTGCTTATCTCCGATGAGTCTTTTCGAGTCATGTTGAAAAATCCATCATAGGTGTATTCCTGCTTGTAGCTCTTACTCCATTCCACGTCCATCCCATTGGGATGACTCTTATACTCACCCTCGGCCAAGATAAGCTGATAGAGTCCATCATACTCATAGCTGTGAGAGCTGCTCGCATGATGGCTGCTGCTGCTTCTGCTAACTACATTCCCAACCAGATTGAAGCCGTAGTCCAAATCCTGCAGATTCTGCCCATGCTCATTCTCACTCTCCAGCTCCTTTAGCCAGCGGCGGTAGGGATCGTAGCTGTAGTCTGTCCTAACCCCGTTGCCGAACTCTATGAAGGGGTTCTCTGCCCATACCCATCATAGCCAATCTGCTTAATAAGCGCCTGCCTTCCGGACTGACCGCCAGCCCTGCGGGTGCTCTCCACCCTCTGTTTGGACCCATGTTTTGATAAGGAGGCACTATGGGACAGATTTTACTGTAGGGTGCGCCTGGTCGGCAGAGGCAGTACGTAGGGCAATACAGAATAGTCAGGAAAGCCTTTAAGATCACTGGTGCTATGGGATCAACTCAGAAGACGGTAACCAAGTGGAAGGAAAGGACTTACGATGAGCCGATCTTCCCACTCCGGCCGAAAAAGAGCGTTCATGCGGTTCTGTCGATTGTAGGAAGAAACATCTCCAGATACACACTATCCTCACCGACAATGGTATCCAATTCCGTTATCTCCCGCGCTACCCAATGGCTAAAGCAGCGCGGCACATGACACATATACTCGATATGCGATGCCGAGAATTTGGCTATTTGGCACCGCTTCACCGATGTCAATCATCCATGGACCAATGGGCAGGTCGAACGGATGAACCGCACTGGAGGCCACCGTCAAACGTTATCACTATGGCGATCACGATCAGCTTCGCAGGGGCCATCTTGATGACTTCATCAGCGCGTACAACTTCGCACGTCGTCTAAAGACAGGGCCACCCTACGAATTCATATGCAAAAAATGGACAGAAGAGCCTGAAAGGTTTATCCTAAATCCAAACCATCAAATACCGGAACCAAACAGTTTAGGTCACTCTTAGGGCAAGGAAGGTTTGATCATCATGCTCATAGCCTCCGCTGTACTCTCTGACGAAGTTTTTCACAAGCTTCACCAACTCGTTCGGATCCGAGCCCGCGTTCCGGGCAACGAATTTCAGCAGTGCCTGATCTCCCAATTCCGCACCCTTGTTGTTTCGAGCCTCAGAAAGGCCATCGGTGAATAAAACCAGGTAGTCATCCTTGTTTATTTTGATTTTCCTATGCCCGAAGGCTGTCTTTCCCTCCACCCCCAGGGGAAGACCATCGGTATCGAACCTGTGATACTTGCTGATATCTCCGCGAAATATATATAGCGGGATGTGGGCGGCGTTTGAATAGGAAACAATGCCGCTCTTTGGATCCAGAATAATAATTGCGCTGGTGGCGTATTTCCCAAATCCCACGCTGCCCGCGATTGCCCTATTTAGTTCAATCATAATTCTATCCGCCCGTTTTTCCGGAGATGAGATAGATCTGATGATGGTGCGAATCATAACCATTATGAGAGAGGCTGAAACACCCTTTCCGGCCACGTCACAAATTATGATAGCTGTCTTATCCTCCCCAATATCGAAGACATCGTAGAAATCGCCTCCGATTCCCTTCGCGGCATCGCTGAAGGCCGCTATTTTGATTCCCTGCATTGCGGGCATTCTTTCGGGAAGCAGTGATTTCTGAATTCCGGCGGCCACGTTTATTTCGTGTTTAGTCTTGCGTGTAGTTATTAGCTGGTTATATCTGTCCATGTTATCCAGAGTTAGGGAAATAAATTCGCCATAAGAGCGCATGTAGGCGTAGTCCAAATCGTTGAAATAATTTCCCTCTTTAGCGTGAACTAAGACAAGGACGGACCTTGCTTCCTTGGCTGGAATAATGGGAATGAAAATGGCTGAACTGATATACATCTTGGAGTTCGGATCTGCATTTTCCGGTAGCTCTCCCTCATTCTTCCGAATAAGGAGGGGCTCGCCGGCGCGGAGTCTTGCTGGGGGGGAAAGGGGGTCTTCCTCATTTCTTCGAATAAGGAGGGGTTTGCCGGGGGTGGTGAGCGGGTTGAGAATTTCACTATCAGTTGGCGCGAGTGACGGGATATCCCCCGTATGCCTTGGATAGAGCCCCTCATCACTGACATCCATAAGAATTCCGGCATCGGCGTGGGTGTTTTTTATCGCGAGCTGGAGCATCAATTCCTCTATTTCCTCAGTGGCATTCACACTCTCCACCGCATTTCCAATCTCGCGCATCATATCCTTCATTGATTCGATTCTAGTCCAGAGCTCCTGGGTTAAGAGGTTGAAATTATTGGCAATGATTTCAAATTCATCGCCGGAGCGTATATCGAGCTTTATGTCGAAAACGCCATTACCCACCTTAGTGAGAGTATCTCCCATTTGAGTTACGTGCCGCCGGAGATTTCGCGAGAAACGCAGCGCAAGAAAACTGCCCGCTGTCTGGAAGGCCAATGCAATGGCAATTGTGATGTAGAGGAGGGTTGACAGATATTCGGATATTCTCAATCTCAATTCACCGATGAAGTGCTCAGCCGATTCAAAGATGTCTCCAAGCAGGAGCCCCCGCTGCCTGGCAAAATAACTTTCAATTCTTGCCAGCTCCAGATACAATGGGTAGTCGAGGCCGAATTCTTCCCCAATTAATTCACGTGAAATGCTTATGGTTGTTCTGCCCACCAGACCCCGTATTTCTCCTGATATGTCAAAGGCGGATTCCAAGTCCTCAATCAGGGGGGAGAGCTCAGTGTTTATGAAGGAATCCCACTCAAGGATCATTGCGTTCTTCAAAGCAATTTCATACTCGCCTAAGAGCTTATGTGCGGGATTATTCAACATCTGGGTGTAAAGGTAGTTGAAACGCCTGACAGAGATTACCCAATCTTCCAATAAGAGGTCTAGGGTTTGATGTCGCTTGCTAAAAAGAATGGTTTTCAATTCAAGAGCCCTGAGCTCCGTCAAGGAATTGGCACTTTGTAATTCCAGAGTTTTCAAATCGCGTATGCCATTCAAGCGCAGCACAATGAAAACCATTGAGGCTAGGAAACCGATTGCGATAAGAAAATGCATAAGAGTGATTTTGTTTCTAATGATCATGCGGCATCTCCCGCGGCTTTCTTGCCGTCAAATCTGAAAACTATCGCTGTTTGATCGTCTTGCTGTTGAGTATCCCGTTCAAATTCTTCCAACTCGCTTCGTATGGCGGTTACCATCTGCGCCGGGCTGCTCTCTGATTGCTCTCTTATAATGTTCAGGAGTTTTTCTATGCCGAATTCGTTGCCATTTTTGTCGCGTGATTCGGGAATACCGTCGCTATGAAACAGCACTAGGTCCTCATCGTCCAGTTTTCCGATTGTCTGCTGAAATGTCGCATTGCTGTCGATGCCGATTGGGATTCCCTCAATATGAAGTGTTTCAACTTCATTTGTAGCCGACCTAAAGATTTGCGCAGGATCCTGAGAGGCTGCCGAATAGGTAAAACGGCCATCGGAGTCTATCAGAAATATTCCGACACTGGCATAATTCTCAGTGAAGACCTGTTTTGTCATATCCTGGTTGAGCTTGTTTATAACCGAGAGCGCATCGACATCCGGCTTGGCGGCAATTCTTAGCAGAGTTCTAATCATCACCATCACCAGGCTCGCCGGTATGCCTCTGCCAACAATTTCGCAGATAGTGAGCATTACCTTACCTTCGCCCATGGGGTATACGTCGAAATAATCGCTGTTGAGACCCTTCATACTGCGCGATAGGCAGGCCACGCTCGCCCCCTTGAGTTTCGGCATCTTTCTGGGTAGGAGGTCTCGCTGAATTTCTTCGGCAATACTGATATCACGTTCAAGCGCCGCGGACTCCAGAAGGTCTGAATACCTATATATGTTATCAAGTGAGATGGCGGCAAGCTCGGCGAAGGATTGCATGTTCACAAATTCCAAATCGGTGAAGAGATTGCCGGCAATATTTGAGGTGATGGCTAGCACCCCAATAACCGTTGAGCCTACTTGAAGCGGGACAACTATCACCGATGCCACATAAAGCGGATCGTCTTCCGGCTGTTTCCAATCGATTCTGTCCTCTGCCTCGACGTCCTTTATCATGATGGATTTACCGCCGGATGCCGATTCGCCAAGTACTGTCTCACCGGCGAGTATAATCTGCGATTTTAGCAGAGCTTGGATATCTTCCTCCGGAGGAGAATTCGGGAGATCGGATACTGGAAAGGGGGGTCGGAATTTGCCTTCCGCGGCTGATAGAACCAGGTTTTCCGATTCACTTCCAACTCTGTAGAGGGCCGCGCCGTTGGCAGCAGCCTCCTTCATGGCCAACTTCAGTAGGGTGGATTCGATTTGGGTTGATTCAATTCGAGTGGTTTCAAGCTCTTTTTCCAGGGTGCTGCCGATATCACGCATGATAAGGCGAAAGTTTTCCAACTTATGGCCCAGGGTTTCGGTAAAAGTATTGATGCTTCTTGCCAGGCTGGTAAATTCGTCATCACCCTTCGTTTCCACCCTAGCCGAAAAATCTCCTCGAATAACCTTGCCTAGCGCGCTATCTAGGACGGTCAATTCTCTGCCCAGGTATGCGGCGAATAGCAGGCTGCCCCCAATGGTAATGAGCAGTATTATCAGGGGAATCACAATCATGAAGGAAAAAATGCGGATTCTGTATTGTTCAATAATCTGTGAAAGAGAGAACATAGTGTTCCGAAGCAGCACCTCGAAATCAACGAGAGCGCTCTCATATAGGATTATTCTCTCGATTGCGCTATCAAGTCTCTCCGCTAAATCACTCTCTTCCTGCCCCAATTCCCGCATTCTGGCCTGCATGAGGAGGAGGGAGCTGATACCGCCGCCTGCCTCATCGCGAACACTCAAGGAGGATGCAATACCCTCAGCGCTCAGCAATTTGCGGGCTTTTTCCCAACCGTCTTCCACTTTTTGGTGCTCGTTTTGAATATCTGATGCACGCTTAACGATATACCCCCCCTTGAGCTCGGCGATGTCCTGGGTTAACTGCTCTTCAAGCGCTTCATAACCGGAAATTATGGATGGCGTTGGATCGACGCTCACGAGCATCTCAAGGAAGTAGTATCTTGAGCGTATGGCGGAGCTCTGCACGGCTGCTGTCTTGATCTCTACATCTCTGTACCTTGTATAGGTTACAAGTAGAAATATCGAGAAAAGGACAGAGAGAAAAAGCGCCAGGCTAATACCAGCTTCGACTAATATGAATTGATCTCTTATCTTCAATTACAGCCTCCGAATTTTGTCTGAGGCGGAAATTATTTTCCAGATTACAATCGTATACATTCCTTGCCGCAATATCAAGCTTCAATTGGTATTTGCGGGATGGGGAGGATGTTTTCCAATACAGACTGAACCGCCTCGAAAACAAAAGACTTCTTGATTTCATCGGACATGCGTCACCCGCAGAGTGCGAAGTGATGCGCTATGGGCAAAAGGAGAACACGGCCATGGCGGCAGGATTCAAACGGCCGAGAACCCGGGCGGTTCATCTTCAGCCCAGCGTTTTCAGCAGATCTTTAAGCTCCTGCACGGCTGCGGCCGATTTTTGCAGGGCCTGATTCTCTTCATCGCTTAGCCTTATCTCTATAATTTCTTCGGCCCCCTTGGCTCCCAATTTTACAGGAACTCCGATGAAAAGATCATTGATGCCGTACTCCCCCTGGAGATAGGCGGCGCAGGGCAAAATTTTCTTTTTATCCTTTAGAATCGATTCCGCCATCTCCACTGCAGCAGAGGCCGGCGCATAATAGGCGCTCCCAGTCTTCAACAGGCCAACGATTTCCGCACCCCCCTTGCGGGTTCGGTCCACCAGGGCGTCAATGCGGTTCTGGGCCAGCAATTCGGTGATGGGAATTCCGGCTACCGTGGAGTAACGGGGCAGCGGCACCATGGTGTCACCATGGCCGCCGAGGACGAAGGCATGGGTGTTTTCAACGGAAACATTCAGCTCCATGGAAATAAAAGCTCTGAATCGGGCCGTATCCAGCCCCCCGGCCATGCCAATAACCCTCTCTTTGGGAAAGCCGCAGGTGTCAAAGGCGACATGGCACATGGCATCAAGCGGGTTGCTGACGACAATCAGAACGGCCCCGGGTGATCGGGCGGCCGCCTCTTTCGCAACACTGCCGACAATGCCGGCGTTGGTGCTGATGAGATCATCACGGCTCATACCGGGTTTACGCGGAATGCCTGCGGTAATAATTACGATATCGGATTCGGCCGTGTCCTCATAAGCATTGGCGCCCATGATATGGGAGTCATGCTTTTCGATGGCGGCCGCCTGGGTAAGATCGAGCGCCTTGCCCTGGGGAACGCCTTCGACGATGTCTATCAGAACAACGTCACACAGCTGTTTTTCCGCCAGTCGCTGGGCAGTGGTTGCGCCGACATTTCCGGCGCCAATTACGGTAACTTTTTTTTCCATAATAATCTCCTCACTTGATTCATAGGATTCCAATACGAGCCTGGTAAGAGCGGTTTCCGCCTCCCAACGAGCCAAAGGCATTAATAAATACCAACGATTATTTTATGTTGTCAAGATAGAGTTTATGTATGAGCGCCGCTTATTGGCGGAATTTCGGATGCCTGTTTGAGGCTGGTATCGAGGGCGCTTCGAAAAGAGGAGTGAATTGAGCTCATTGCAGGGCCATAGGGTTTGTTTTATTCTCTTCAAGCGGGTTATTATCAACTATGCAGAGGGTGCTTGTCTGGATTCTTTTTTTTCTCGGCGCCGCGCTAATCATTCGAACTCTGATTGGCGCAATTCCGAAATGGAGAAAAAGAAGGCAAAAAAAAGGGTGACTCCCATCACGGCAGAAATGCTGCGAGTTGGCGGAAATGGGGCGGCAAATTCACAGCGAAGGGCAATGAGCGCCGGCAGGGCCGCTAAAACATACAGGATTACTGCTTAGCCGCATCCTGCCCGAACCGGATCGCCTTTGTATCTATAGGCCGCGGATATCAGTGAAGGATTGCTCATCGCGGCGGGGCTAGGTTATCAAGTAAGATTGCAATGACTCGTGCTGCATATCTCGCCTCCAATGATTCACCTCAAGGGGGCTCCCCTTTTAAGCTGTTTGACAAATGGGGGAAGGGCATATTAGGCTCTGGGCATACCGCATGCGGAGGCCTCATGAGTGCTGTAGCTATACTGGCTTATTCGGGTGGTTTGGATACAACCCTAAGCTTGAAAAAACTGATTAACGACGGATTCGATGTGATAACAGTCACCATAAACATTGGTGATGAAAGAAACTGGGAGGAGATTAGGCAGAAGGCGCTATCGCAGGGGGCCCGCGAAGCCCTGGTTTTCGATTTGAGGCAGGAATTTGCGGATGATTTCATTGCTCATTCATTGCGGGGCGGAGTTCTATATGACGATAAGTACCCCCTGACAACCGCGCTTGGAAGGCCGCTAATGGCCAAGAAACTTGCGGAGGTGGCGCTTGATAAATCAGCTCGAACGGTAGCGCATGGATGCAGCGGGAAGGGTAACGATCAACTGAGGTTTGAGCACACGGTTAAGTATCTATACCCCCGAGTGAATGTAGCGGCGCCTATTAGAGAGGGACAGGTTAAGCGCAGTCTCTCAAAGAGTTATCAGGAATCGTTAAATGCGCAGGAGCCGGGCTCCTTAGGAGTTTACAGCATCGACGAAAACATATGGGGCAGGAGTATCGAATGCGGCGTTTTGGAGGATGCCTGGGAGGAGCCCCCAGAAGAGATTTATAAGCTAACGAATCCGGTGAGCAAGGCCCCTGAAAAGGGTGTGGATATGGAAATAGAATTTGTGAAGGGCTTACCGGCGGCTCTCAATGGAATGCCGTATAGCTTTCTCGAGATTATCGAGATGCTGAACAAGACCGGGGGCCTCCATGGAGTCGGAAGAATCGATATGATTGAAAATCGGGTTGTTGGCATTAAATCCAGGGAGATTTATGAGGCGCCCGCGGCAGTAATACTTCATACGGCTCATTCCGAATTGGAATCGCTAACCCTTTCAAAGAGCCAAATTCGACTGAAGCGCATCGTATCCGGCGAATATGCAGATCTGATTTACCAGGGATTCTGGTATACGAGCATGCACAAAGACATACTTACGTATGTACGGAGCACGCAGTCAGCGGTTTCGGGAAAGGTGAAAATTCGTGTGCAGAAGGGGCATGTATCTGTCCTGGGAAGACAGTCCGATTTCTCCCTGTATGACCGGGACATCGCGTCCTACGAGAAGTTTGATGGATTTGACTCGGACACCGCAGTTGGATTTATCCAGCTTCACGGGCTAGAATCATCTGTGCAGATAAGGAAGCAGAAGGAGTTGATATTCAATTCCACGAAGGATTTCAGGAGGATATCCTGGGTATAAAACCCCTGCCCTCCCCGAGGAAAAAAGCCCTGTGAGAAAACTTCGCCCACATTTAAAATACCGTGAATAATTGTTGTGAGAGATTGCCGAAAAGGAAACAGATGGGGAATTGCCTCAGAGATGAGGCCTCAAGCGTATGTTGGCGCGGCTTCTGCGCCTAGGCGCGATGGATGCCTGCTGCCAAACGAATCGCAGAGAGCAGGGACCGCCCTTGGGAAGTGTGCGAGCTTTGGATTGAGGATTCGGCCTAGCGTTTGGGAATTCGGAATTGCGGGCTAATTCACGGATACGAATTCTCCAGAGGCGCGGGAGCTTGTTTGAACAGCGCCCTGTTGATGAGGCTTAACCTTAAGCTTGAACCGCGCCTTTGGTTTTTGTAAGCTTCGGGCTTACCCGATTCGGAGCTGCCGGCATTCTTTCCTTAGAAGAGGCGGTTTCCGAGTGAGGCGGGCCGCCGTCGGAAGGTGCGCGAGCTCCGGTTTTAGGAGGAAGATGAATGATTAGTGATTGGAAACCGATACTCAATTCCCTCGCAAGGGACATACTCGAGATTTGGAGGCGGCTTTGACTCCTCCGCCTTGAAGGATGAAGTCCGGAAACTTGAAACCATGACCGCTCAGCCGAAATTCTGGGACAACCCTGAGAGGGCCGAGAAAACAATGGCGAGGATCAGGCGGATGAGGAGCGGATATGAGCCGTGGGAAGGATTAATTAGGGAGCTGGAAGATGCCCAGACCCTTCTGTCCTTGGCTGAGGAGGCCGGAGAAGAGGGTATGGAGGCGGAGCTTCGCAGGGCAATTGAAAACCTGGCTGAGTCGTACGAAAGACTGAAGACTCTGCGGCTGCTGGGCGGGGAGCATGATTCGGCATCGGCATTCGTCACCATACATGCCGGCGCGGGGGGCACGGAGGCCTGCGACTGGGCGTCCATGCTTTACCGGATGTATGGGCGCTGGGCTGATGCGCGGGGATTCAAAATGACAATGCTGGACATACAGGAGGCCGATGGCGGTATTAAGTCGGTGGATATCCAAGTCGATGGCGATTTTGCGCATGGGCTTTTAAGGGGGGAGGGGGGGATACACCGCCTTGTTCGAATCAGCCCCTTTGATGCCGCAAAACGGCGCCATACTTCCTTTGCTTCCGTCTATGTCTCGCCTGTTTTCGAGGACAATATCGAAGTTGAAGTGAGGAATGAGGATATTAGGGTGGACACCTACAGGGCGTCCGGCGCGGGAGGACAGCATGTGAACAAAACTTCCAGTGCGGTGAGAATGACACACCTGGAAACGGGTATAGTGGCGCAGTGTCAGAATGAGCGGAGTCAGCTAAAGAATCGCGCAACCGCGATGAGGGTTTTGAAATCGAGGCTCTATGAGTATTACCGTCAAAAACGAGATGAGGAGCGGGCATCAACCGCGGCAAAGAAAAAGGATATTGGCTGGGGCAATCAGATAAGATCCTATGTTTTTCACCCCTATGCGATGGTAAAAGACCTAAGAACGCGCCATGAGAGTGGAAATGTGCAGGCTGTGATGGATGGCAATTTGGACCCCTTTATCGAGTCCTACCTTCGTTGGCGATCTAGTGACGCAGGATGAATCCTGAGCTTCGATTCTCGGCCTTCCTCGTCTTCTTGGGCAGTCTCGCATTCGCCGATGAGGCTCTGAGCAGGGCGCAGTTTACCCAAGAGGTTTGGAAGGTGGGCATAAGCTCATTAGCGATGGAGGGATTGGAAGAAAATCCGGAGCTCTCCACTATTATCCCCCGTCTGGTGTATGAAAGGATTTCAACATTGGAGCGGCACGAGATCAGCGGAGCGGAGAGGGGCGTGCTCGCGAGGGAAATTCTCGATATGAAGGAATTGGAGATTCTGTCCAAGCTCTCAAAGCTTCATCAAAGCAGGGATGATTTGCTGTTTAATCCGAATAAGAGCCCCGCTGCCCTGGCTAAATTCGAAGAGGAAATTCAAACAAAAAATGCCGAATTATCCTATTGGCGCGAGTATTCTCCTCAGGAAGTCGACATACCCGATAGTATTCCCGTAGCCTTCCCCGAGGCGCCGAACGGAGAGCCGCTTTGGAATGTGGGCGCTCAATCACCAAGAATGTACCGCCAGTCGAATGGATTGGATATGCTTGTTTTTGGGTCTATAACCGGGGTGGGTGACTATTACGCGATTGAGATTTTCGCATTTGAGCGCTCCGGAGAAAAGGCTATTTGGGAGGGGGTGGGCGCGAGTGAGGATTTTACGCAGATATCCAGAGAGATATCCGGGCTTCTAAGTGAGCTTATACTGGGGCGGCAATGGGCATCTCTTACGATTCAAACCGATCCGCCGGATGCCCTTATCACTGTCAATCCCGGTGGCGGCGGAATTGGCTATTGGTCGGATTACGGCCTCTTACCCGGCGTTTTTTCACTTGAAGTCACCGCCACAGGCTACAAACCGGAAATCATGAGTGAAACGCTGGGGGCCGGTGAAACCAGGTTCATAGAGGTGAAACTGGAGCCTTCCGACTCACCTCAGATACTGGTTAGAACAATACCCACCGGCGCAAATTTGAGACTCGGCAATATCTGGATTGGGAGAACTCCTATGGTTATAAAGGCTCCGGACAAAACATTCGCCCTAACGGTCGAGAAGGAAGGGTACAAGAAAAGGATAGTGCCTCTGTATCCCGACACGGAGCGTCTAACCATTCCCCTTGATTTGGATATTTCCGATCCAGCGGAGGAGCTCGCCAAGGCCAGGAAGAAGCTCTATAATTCAATCGCGCTGTTCTCATTTTCCCTTGCTCCAACAGTAATCCTTATCGGTGTTTCCAGAAACTATGCAGGCAAAACCGGCATGTATGGCCCGGGAACTGAAGAGTATCAAGAGGCCTATAAGGCCTATCTCTACACCTATGGCTTCATGTGGGGCTCGGTTGCCATAAATGTCGGGCTCTTTACCAATGTCCTTATCAGGATTGCAAAATACTTCAAAGCGGTGGAAGCTCTTCCCTACTGATGGGGATTGCTTATCGGGAAGCAGGATTTTTTTTGAGTCGGGAGGGCGATCGAAAACCGGCATGCGGGGAGTGTGCATGTGGGAAAAGGGCAGAAGGGCGGCAGCCTGGGTTTCCAAGTTTGCCGGCCGCGAGGCTATGCTGGCTGGATGCCGCGTTTATCAGATGAATTTATAGGTTAAGGACGCCGTATGTTCAGAAACCGGAAGAAGTCGGAAAAAAGGGAAGTCATGCCGAATCTAGGGCGCAGGCTGATGAATCTCTTCGCGCGGAATGGCGGAGACGCAGGGAGGTTCTACGATGAGCTTGAAGAGCTGCTGATAGAAAGTGACTTTGGGGCTCCTGAGGCCGTGAAACTGGTGGATGAGCTAAGGGGGGTGGGAAATTGGGATGCAAGGCATCTGATTGAGGGACTGAAAAACCTTATCAGGCCAAGCCTCAATGCGGCGAATCTGTCCCCGGAATCCGACAAAATGAATCTGTATTTGGTTTTGGGGGTCAACGGAGTAGGAAAAACCCTTACGATTGCAAAGCTGGCTCATCGCTTTAGGGAGGAAGGGTGCGAAAAGATTGTTCTTGCCGCTGGGGATACCTTTCGGGCGGCGGCTATCGAGCAGCTGGACCTCCTCGGCAGGCGCGTAGATGCCCGTGTTGTGAGACAGAGACATGGGGCGGACCCTGGGGCGGTTATACATGACGCGATAAAATCCGCTATTGGCAGGGGGGAGGGGCTTGTAATAGCCGATACGGCGGGGCGGATGCACAACAGAGCCAATCTGGTAAGGGAGCTTTCGAAAATCGATAGAATCTGCAGGACAAGACTTGGCGATGATGGGGTATACAAAAAAATACTGGTAATCGACGCAACCACCGGGCAAAATGGAATGCGCCAATCCGAGGTGTTTCACGAGGCGATAGGTGTGGACGCGGTGATAATGACGAAGTATGATTCTTCGGCTAAGGGGGGCATGCTGGCTGCGATTAGCCGAGCCCTAAATCTTCCGTTTGCATATCTTGGGAGGGGGGAGCGGCTGGATGATTTGGAGCTATTCAATCCGGACTCATATCTCAATGAGCTCCTTGCTGACGGGCTATATTCGGGAAAATGATTGCATTATCTAACCTTTTTTTCACCTCGCGGTTTCCGCTCATGAGATTGCCTGCGGTGATACTGCTGGCTTCCCTGGCGCCCAGCGCGGGCGGATTAGAGTGGTATGAGAGCTCTCCAAGCGGGGTGCCGGAATCCCCCATAGATGGAATCGCCCTTAAGGGGTGGACCCTGTCGATAGAGCGCGCGGACGATGGGGAGACGCAAACTCTATATTTCGATGGCGTGGAACAATCATCTCGCGTATTGGTGCGGAGAGATGGAAGACTTATCAGCAGTGAGGAGTATGATGCGCAGGGAAATCTGCTGGGCAGATCCGAGTATGCCTACGATGTCGATGGCAGCCCCCGCATAATTTACTACAGTGAAGGCGCAGAATCCTCCGTTCATGTGATTTCCGATATAACTCTAACCGTCGACCATGAGAATAGGCGCCATTTGGAGGGCTCCGGGGACAGTTGGCGCATACTGGATATGGACTCGGACGGAAGGCGAAGCAGGCTAAGAGCCCTTGTTGATGGTGAAAAGGTTGGAGAAAGGAGGTGGATTCATGATTCGGAGGGAAACCTTCGGGAAGAGTTTCTTGTTGAGGGCGCGGAGGAATATCGGATTCGATACGATTCCGAGGGCAGAAAGGTTGAGGAGGAGATTCTAGACAAGGGTGTGCCGTCAGTGCTGCGCAGCTATGTCTGGGAGGGAGATAGGGTTGTTCGCGTGGAGGAACGGGGGAATGGCGCGGTTAAAACCAGGGAAATCTCTTGGCTGGAGGATCGAGTCGCCGAAGAGATCAGCACAATCGATGGCGTGATAATCAAGAGAGTTGTTTGGGAGAGCCCAAATGAAAAAATCGAGACTCTCTACAAGGATGGAGAGCCCCTCGTTCGAGTGCGTTGGAAGGACGGACAGAAGCTCGAAGAGGAATTTCTGGGCGATGGGAAAGAATTCCGCACGCAAGAGGGAGGGTTGTGACCTTTTTTCCCGGCTGGCAATCCTGGGTGTCTAGGAGGTTTCTTTTTGGCCGCCGGGGGGGCCGGAGCCGGGTTGTGTTTATTTTCTCGGTTGTTCTGATAGGAATGGGCGTGGCTACGCTCAATACGGTTCTTGCCGTGATGAATGGGCTGCAGCAGGGATATATTCGGAGCATTCTGGAAATTGGTTCCTACCACTTACTCTGGTCGCCCGAGCCCGGCTTTGACTACGAGCCTGCGGAATTGCGCGAGGTGGCAGGCAAGATTTCCGACAGCGAAGAGGTGCTGCTAACCGTTGAATTCCGCGAGGGCCAGACGATGCTTACCGGGGCGCGCCCGAGCCCGCATGGATCGTTGATTCGGGGCGTTGCGCCCTCGTTATATGGTGAGGATTTGGCTTTCGCAAGGCTGATGGATATCGTGGATGGGAGCTTTGACTTATCCGGCAATGGAACCGTAGTTGGGTTTGAGCTGGCGAATAAGCTTGGGGTGAAATCCGGCAGCAGGGTGCTGGCCCTCAATCTTGGCGAGCCTGGAATGTCTCCCGGGGAGATTGAGCTCGAGGTTAGGGGCGTATTCAAATGCGCCTATAGGAACTATGAGGCGGCTATGACCTTCGTCTCGCTGGAAACCGCTGAAGAAATATTTGGATATGCGGTCCCCGAGCTTGGCATCAAGCTTAGGCGGCTTGAGCGGGATAGGGCGGCGATGAGCAGTTTGGAATCCGTTTTGGACGAGCATGGGGGAAGTCTTAGCTCGTGGCGCGACAGCAATCGCTCGTTTTTCGGGGCCCTGCGCACCGAGAAGATGATGATGCTTCTCCTGCTAGCGCTGATTTTCGTTGTTGTTGCGGTGAACATCGATCATTCACTGCGGCGTATGGTTACCGAGAGAATAGAAGACATTTCCATCATCAAGGCAATGGGAGCAAGCCCCGGGGATGTTAGGAGTATATTCCTGAGGCAGGGTTTCATTATCGGCGGATACGGGGGAATCATTGGCAGCGTTTTGGGTGTGCTTATTGGGGGAAATGTCGATTCCATCATACGCGCGGCTGAGCAAATTGCATCATACTTCTCTGCCCTGGGCGTGTATCTGTCTCCCTCGCTTGGGGAGTTTTTCAAGAGCTCTGAGGTGATGGCTCAGGATGTGCTGACCATACTGTCTATTGCGGTGCTTATGTCATTATTCGCGGCGATTCGAGCAGCGTCTCAGGCGGCATCGGGAAAACCGGCGGAGGTGCTGCGCAGTGAGTGAGCTGGGAGTCTTGGTTAAGGGTGTTTGCAAGACCTATCTTTCGGGCTCGGAGGAAATCAGGGTTTTAAGAAATGCAAGTCTGCAGGCATCGCTCGGGGAGAGCGTCGCGATTGTGGGAGCGTCCGGCTCCGGGAAAAGCACTCTCCTGAATCTTATCGGCGGCCTGGACAGGGTGGACTCGGGCTCCATACGCGCATGCGGCTATGAGGTTGATAGGCTGGGCGAAAAGGGGCTAACCGCTTACCGATCTAGGGGGGTGGGCTTTGTATTTCAGTTTCATTACCTGCTAAAGGATTTTACGGCTCTGGAAAATGTTATGCTGCCCGCGCTTATGGCAGGCGCGGCGAATCGAGGGGCAAAGAGGGACGCGGGGGCCCTATTGGAAAGGGTCAAGATGGGCAGCCGCGCATCCCATTTTCCGGCACAGCTTTCCGGCGGAGAGCGGCAGAGAGTCGCGCTCGCCAGGGCCTTGGTCAACAATCCCGATCTGGTGCTTGCGGATGAGCCAACCGGCAATCTGGACGAGGATCACAAAGCCATTGTTTCGGATTTACTTTTCTCGGAAACAGTGGGATCGGGGAAGGTATTGATACTGGTTACCCACTCACAGGAGCTGGCATCAAAGGCAAATCGATGTTTGCGGCTGACTGAGGGGAAGATAACGGAGATATGAGCGGCCCTGCATTTCTTGCCAAGCGGCTATTTTTTCGGCGGCACAGGGAGCGCAGCGGCGGTCATCCATTAATAGGGGCCTCCGTGGGAATTGCCCTATCTCTTATCCCGCTTATTACCGTCGATCATGTTGTCGATGCGATGATAGAAAGCATTGTCGCCCGGTATCGTGAGACTGCTACCTTTCATTTTCAAATACATCACTGGGGCCAAACCGAGCGTGATGAGTGGGAAGATGCCGTGGAAGGGGCCAGAATCATCGACTCGGTGTCGGGCGCCTGGATTGAAAGACAGGGTTTTGGCTTAGCCAGGGCGGGCGGCTCTCGAGAGGGGTTGACTCTTCGCTCGCTTCCTCCGGATCTGGCCGAAGAGGATAGGGCCTTTGCATCATTTATTGAGTTTGATTCCGGGCGCTGGGATTTGTCGACATTGGATTCAATACTGCTCGGGCGCGAGTCCTCGAGAAAACTTGCCGCGGCCGTAGGCGACGAGGTTCGAGTTCTCACTGTTCGAAGAACGTCCGGGGGGAAGTATGTTCCTAGGGTAAGCAGATTTGTCGTGCGAGGCGTGTTTTCCAGTGGATATCAGGATCTGGATAGAACCTGGGCATTCATACCATTGGAAAAGGGATGGTCGATCCTGTCTCCTGAAAGCTCCTTAACCTTCATTGGCGGCAAATTTCAGAGCCTAAATGAAGATTTGGATGGGATTATCACGCCCTATGCCGTTTCTGATTCCGGCAGGTGGAGCGTGTATACCTGGAGGGATCTCAATGAATATCTGCTTAGCAACCTGGAGGCGACCAGGCGCATCTTGCTGCTTATAATGGCATTGATAATACTGGTTGCGGTGTTCAATGTAACCTCGTCGTTGATGATGTTAGCCTTAGAGCGGCAGAGAGAGATTGGCATTCTGAAATGCGCGGGATGCTCTCCCTCAAAGATAACCGGAACATTCGTGCTGGCCGGAGCCATAGCATCGGCCCTGGGCATTTTGGCCGGCGTTGGCTGCGGGCTCCTGGTGACCCGATTTATCAATGAGATAATCGCGGGAATTGAGGGATTGCTGGGAATTTTTACCAGGGGGGCCGCGGCGCCGGAGCTTCTGACAGAGGGGTATTATCTCCAGCACATACCCATCCGAATTCGCTGGGGGGCCACTGCGCTGATTGGAATTGCAACCTTCCTGCTTTCACTTGGCGCTAGCGCGATGCCGGCCTCCAGAGCCGCCGGGCTGAAGCCCCTGGACGTTCTTAGGAAGCACTAGTTTCCGATCTTGAGGCTCTCTGCTGCAGCTGCCCGTCATGCCGCCCCGGGGCCCCATGTCCCCCGGATTTGCGCCCGCATGGCTGTGCTCCAAGGTGGATTCTTAAGTATAATGAGGACCTGCCCTCACACCCTACGCCCTACCCCAAAACTTGATTTTTCGATAAGCTGGTTAGCCATCTGGAGGGTTGCAGAGACAGGGGGAGGCTGCCTGGTGGGGTAAGCTCAGAGAGCATGGCGGCTTGAGGAAAAATTTGCGCAAATGGGCAGCCCAAGATGAGAGCCTCCGAAAAATCGGAGGGAATTGGGCGCGCGGGCCCGCTTGAGCAGAATGAGGAGATAAGCCAAGGTGAATAACAGCAAGGAAATCGAGCGCGCGGAGCTTCACAAAACCATCTGGCGC
>Ga0056121_1000225_pt1 | contig 18946 bp, 10 predicted proteins | sample WorMetHEROISLAND_FD_83872 | JGI IMG/M metagenome (GOLD analysis project Ga0056121, IMG submission 83872) | Marine gutless worms symbiont microbial communities from Max Planck institute for Marine Microbiology, Germany - Olavius sp. 1 HERON ISLAND ...
ACTCAGAATTGACCGATGAAGAATTGGAATACAGTGCTTATCAACACCATAATGTTTGATGATGAGGCTTCCCCTCTCAATTCGCCTTTAGGGTGGTGTGACACAGCCTAAGCGAACAGTCTCTGGGGGTAAGGTCATTTCCAATCTTTTCAAAACCCAGTTGTTCCAAAATACCTAAGATGCGTCGCCCTAAGAACTGCTTTGCAATATCAATCGAATAACCAGATCTTTCGAGTAGTTCAAGGAACTCCTTTTCAGCGGAGGCATCTTGGAATACTTATGCCGCCGGAAGTCCATAATCAGATGCTGCAATCATTTTCTCGATAAAACCAGGGCAACTCGTTATCCTTCGAATGTGTTCTCCAACTGGAGTACGTTCGAATCTCCTATAAAAGTTACAGTTCATGTAGGAATCGATATCAATACTGTGGCCTAGCGGTTTACATTTCTTACCTTTCACTATTATAGCTACCTCCTATTCCTTCTCACTTTCTTTGTAAATGGAACCACGTTTAAACAACATTCCCCTGACACATCGAACGTCTGACCGGACATGAACGAATCCCTCATTTTCGAGAACATTACGAATCATGGCTCCGATCATACGCTTGTATTGCATCAGTTTCCCTGTTTTCACTAAACGCTTTCCAAACGAATCCTTGATCTCTTCAGTTACTGCATCTACAGCAGCCCTTTTGTAACGTGATGCCTCTTTCAGTCTCTCTACAACTCCAGGACGATTCAACATTTCCCAAAGCTCTTCTCCAAGTACGGTATTGGAAATCTTTAAAAAACGTGGATCATAAAAATCAATCATATCACCTCCTGCCGCTGGCACACTGCGGCTTTTATACGTCTATATTACGGCATTATGTCGCAATAGTCAAGGGGCGTTAGATATTTTTTACTTCAACGAAATAAAGAATGGCGCCTGACTTGCCGGTACATGAGTCAGGAGAGTTTGAGTAGGGTGCTCCAGACGGGCATACCGCTTAAGTTGGAGAATATCAGCAAGGAGTAGGCGGCGTAGAGACGGCATTCCGGAGATGGGTATTTACACCACGGACACTATCCTACAGACTAGAAGGGATATCGGGATAGAAGAGATAATCATCCGCTTCGGATTCATCAATACCCAACAAGCGCAATCGATTCACATGGGGGTAGGTGGTTTTATCAAGCAGCAGCCTATATCCGCTCTCCACCGAGACGATTCGCTCTTGCTCCGAACCGCGAACCCCAGTCAAACCACGGGCATTTAGTGCGTGCATGCCGCTTTCAACATCATCCAAATATGTGGAAGCCATGGTAAATGCGCTCAGGGCATCCGCATAGCCCCCATCACCTCCTCCCCTCGAAGCCGAACGTGCCCTGCTGACGCCCAGATTATTCCAAACAAAGACATATCTTATCAACAACTCGGCATACTTCTCCTGTTCAGCCGGGTTTGAATTATCCACGAATTCACGCGATTCCTCATCCAGCAACTCAAGAGTTCTGAGATATTGGTTACGGGAGGTTTCAAAGTCACCATCAACCAACAAAGCAGTCGCGAGAGCCAGCCTGGCCTCGTAACTTGCAGGCTCGTATCTGGCTACTTCATGAAAACCCACTAGGGCTCCTTCCAAACCAAGGACATAACGAATGTATGAACGTTTATAAAGAATTTCCGGCGGTAAGCCTCCTCCCGCTCCGCTGTTAAAAATCTCTTCTGCCATATTGAAGTACTTTTCAGCCTGTGCGAGCTCCGCGTATCTATCACTTCCCTCAACCAGGGTTTCCGGGTTAAGGGAGAAGATTAGATCGCTGCTGGAACCAAAACCGCGATACATGATTTTGCCCTGTTCCAAGTATAGCTGACCATATTCAGGGGAAGCTCCAAGCTGGTTTCTTGCGCGGGCGTCTTCAAACAAGCTTAGGGCCCTGTCATAGCTCACCATTGCAGCCTGAGATTCTCCATTTGCCGCCTGAATTCTGCCCACACCCCCCAATGTAAGAATCCTCATTCTTAAATCATTTCGACTAGAGAACTCACGCGCATTGAGATTAGCAAGAGTCGTCTTATACTCTTGGTACTCACCTTCCTCATCACCGGCAAGACGCCAATACATTGCGCTGATGAAGGAAGGCTCGGGGGCAAGGGGATCGGCAGCGCGCGCTAGCTCTATGAATCGTTTTGAATCCCTGTTATTGCCCCTGGCGAGGAAGTATTCGGCTAAATCCGCATACACAGTCGCCGCCAGCTTTGGCGCATCGGTTTTACCGGGCGCTTCCTTTTCAAAAACAGGCAGGAGGAGGGCTATTTCCTCCTCATTAGACAGTCGAAGGTGATAATTCATCATGGAGAGATAAGCCCTCTCATCATTTTGGAATGTTTCCAAGGCTTTCGCATAGCGGAAACGAGCTTCCTCATATTTCATAGGGTCATCTTGGGCCCAATCTAAAAAGATATCTCCGGCTGCCAATGTATATTCCCTATCCCACCTTTTCCTTCCGGTATTTGGCGCCTCTTCAAGAACCGCAATTGCCCTTTCATGCCTTCCCATCACACCGGAAAGGTACTCCGCGTATTGCAATCTCACCTTCCTATCATCGGGTTTGAACTCAAGGTATCCCTCATAGAATAACTCGGTTGCCTCCCGATACTTCCTTGCTCGAAAAGCCGCGGCATAGTCCAGCCATTTCCGCTTGTTCTTCCAACCCTTTACAACAATCTGAGAATCAGTGATTCGATCCATCCCATCATGGGTGAATAGGGGCCAACCGTACCAGGCGTCGTAAAAATGGGTAATAGCGCTATCAACGTCGTCGGAACTGATGGCCTCCAGGCCCATGTCGTAAATACGCTCTGCCATCAGCGGGCGATATACCCACATATAAACAGCAGCTCCAATCATCCAAGTAATAGCAATTGTCAGGAAAATCGTCCGAACTATCTGCCATCCTTCTCTCCCTAGGCGATAAAATAGCGAGGTTCTTTTTTCCAGCAGCAATCTACCGGAGAGCTTTTCATAGCCTCTAGGGAGGGCAATTTTTCGCTTTGTGATCTTCCACAGCCTGTTTACAAGCAGTTGCGGGCCCGCTCCCTTTATTAGCGCATCTATTAAGGGCTCCAAAACTTTCGGCGCAATACGCTCATCCGCCAGCGCTTCCTCAATTGCCAGCTTAAGATTGCGCGGAAGCCCCGCCAGAGTTTGTTGAATCGCGGTGTAGTGATCTTCCCTCAGCGGGAATGGCCAGTCCTCATCCTGGACATCCAGGCCTTCCAACCCAGGTTTTTTTAATGCTGTATCTGCAGCATCATCCCCTCTATCCTCTTCGCCGGGAAAACCGTAGCTGTCGCCAAAATCACCCAATGAGTACTCTGGTTCAACTCCATTTTTCTGTACTGCATCCGCCCCTGCAATCTCACTCGGAAGCTGATCGGCTGAGCCTATTTCTTCATCTAGAATGAGCTCTTCACCAAAATCCGAATCCTCGCCCGCCTCTTCCACCCCGTCCGCGGCTGGCTCTATATCTTCCGGCTCCCCGAATTGTTCTTGTTTACCAAGAGGTTCAAACGCCGCTGCGGAATCATAGTCACCGATGGAATCTGATACTAATTCGGCATCGGGAGGCAAACTAAGCTCACTGGCGCCCGCCCCCTCCCTGTCCTCCGGAGAGGGCTCGCTGCCCGCGAAGTCTGTCGATAGTTCGCCCTCTTCCCCCAGTTCGGATTGCTCATCGGAACTATCGGATTCAATGGGCGCTGAAAACAGCCTGTCAGCCTCGTCAGATTCAGCAGGCATACGCAGTTCATCGCCCAGGTCACTGACAAAATCCTCCAACTTATCAATTTCTTCACGCGTCGGCATCTAGGGGCACCCTATGAAAAAGTATCGGCGGCAAAAATCTTACGTTAAACTATGGATAACTCAAGTAAGTTAAATGCTAACCGAAAATGATGCAGTGGGGAAATGATGAGAAAACTGGGGAAGGGGTGAGAGGGAAAAAGGCAGGCGCAGCCCTGTTGCTGATGTTCGCTGGGATTGGCTCGATTTTTTGCGAACCGTTCGATATCGAATTATATCTTGAAACCGCCAGCATCAAGCATGCCACCGCTCCGCGAGTGATAGGCGGCAATATCTTACTAAGCTACTCGGCTCCCCTGATGTCTCAGTCCGTCAGCCTTGCCCTGGAACATGAGGATTACCGAATTCTCCACAGATATCAAAAAAACAAGCATGGGATCTTCGTGCTTTCCCTTCCTCTGCCTGAAGGCAGACAGAAAATTCGTTATAGACTTATAGTAGACGGCCTTTGGAGCACTGACCCTAACGCGAAAATAGAGCGGGATAGCCGCCGCCTCCTGGTGTCCTATTTTATATTGGAGAGTAATTCGGGTGCGCCGGCGCCCGGAGTTAAACTTTTGGGCGATGGGCGCACACGGTTTATTTGCCAGGGTATCTCGGGGGATAGTGTTTCTCTGGTGGGCGATTTTAACAGTTGGGATCCATTTCTGACACCCATGCCCGAATCGCCAGTATACCCGGGGGTGTACTCAGTTACCCTAACGCTTCCCGACGAAGCAAGATACTACCGATATGTTCTAAACGGGAGGGAAATAATCGACCCTGCAAATCCAAAAATCGCACGAAACAACCGGGGTGAAATGGTGTCGGCAATCAGGTGAATTGTGACAATTATCACTACCACCTGTACGGGATTTATTCCACAATGCCATGGTGAGAGTTTCGGATTTTATACCACAGCTTCCCTTATATGAATCCAGCCTCAAGGGAAATTACGCGTTCACGCCCGAAAACGTCTATCAGATAGGCAGCAGGGAAAACCGGAAAAGAATTGGCGAGATTGTCGATGTACTTGCTCTTCCTGGAAGTCGGATAGACAACGTTGAGTCCCTAATTGAGCTAAGACGCCGGAACCTGGCTGGGGAGTCCTGCATCATAATGGCCGAGCATTACAGCAATCTTGACTACCCGGTAATTTTCAGATTCATCGAAAATCATAGAAACCTAGGACCTGAAGTCGCCGAAACGCTGCTTCCTATTCGCGGAATGAAACTGAGCGAGACTCTTCCCATTGTTGCAATGTTTTCCAGATCGTACGATACGATAGTAATCTATCCCAGTAGAACTTTGGATAGTATTACCGACCCCAAGGAACTCGCTGAGGTTAGAAAAAAAAGTGTTCGGATAAACCACGCCGCCATGCGGGAGATGGTTGCCCGAAAACGTGAGGGTAGGATCATTGTAGTTTTCCCTTCCGGGACACGATATCGATCCTGGGACCCTGATACTAAAAGGGGAGTTAGGGAGATTGGTTCTTATATGAAAACATTCGACAACATTGTCTTCATGGGAATAAATGGCAATCTACTTCCAATAAGTAGAACTGGAGATATGTCGCAGGATGCGATGATAAGGGATCTAATGGTATTAACCTGCTCGGATATCGTAGACGGACGGCGCTATAGGGCAAAAATGAAGGCCCTAATGCCTGGGGGAAAGAATCTCAAAAGCTATCTTGTAGACCAGGTAATGATGGAATTGGAAAAAATACACAGGATTGTTGAGCCCAAACGCCTGAAAGAAAAAAAGCTGTTGGGTTTCTGAGACTTCAGGAATGCCGCATATACCGCATCCGGCGGAAAACTGACACCCGCTTCTCAGGGCTGCAGTTCGCTATTCTGCATGCTGATGAAAATCTCGCTCGCGATTCCGGGCGCTTGACCCAATTTCGGCAAAAAGGGATAGTTAGCATAAATTACTGATGGGAACGATGATTAAGGAGAAGCGTCTTGGATACGATTGAACAAGTAGAAGCAAGAGAAATACTCGATTCACGCGGGAATCCAACCGTTGAGGTTGACGTGTATTTGGCCAATGGGGTCTGCGGGCGCGCGGCGGTTCCATCAGGGGCCTCCACAGGCGTCCATGAGGCAGTTGAACTTCGGGATGGTGATGCAAAACGTTATTTGGGCAGGGGCGTTTTGAAGGCGGTTGAAAATGTTAACACTGTCATCGCGGACGCGGTAAACGGCCTGTCAGGGCTTGATCAGATAGATGTGGACAGAACATTGATTGAGCTTGATGGGACAGAGAATAAGAGCAGACTCGGGGCCAACGCGATTCTAGGCGTATCAATGGCAGTGGCAAAGGCTGCTGCCCAATATCTTGAGATTGAGCTATACGAGTATCTTGGCGCCTTCCACGCATCCGTGCTCCCTGTGCCAATGGCCAACATCATCAACGGCGGCTCTCACGCCGATAACTCTGTCGATTTTCAGGAATTCATGGTTATGCCTGTTGGCGCCAATTCTGTTAGACAGGCAATCCAGTGGATAGCGGAGATTTTTCATAACCTCAAGGCGCTGCTTAAAGGGGCCGGACTTTCTACGGCTGTTGGTGACGAAGGCGGTTTTGCGCCAAACTTCAAGAGCAATGAAGAGGGTTTAAACTTCATCATGAAGGCTATCGACAAGGCTGGTCTTAGAGCAGGCGAAGACGCGATGCTGGCCATTGATCCTGCTGCCTCGGAATTTTCCGAAAAAGAGCCGGACGGCTCCTATACCTACACGTTAAAGTGGTCTACCGGTGAAAAATTGAATAGCGCTCAGATGATTGACTACTGGGCAGACTGGTGTAACCGTTATCCAATTATTTCCATTGAAGATGGCTTGAATGAAGACGATTGGGATGGCTGGAAAATGCTGACGGAGAGACTTGGCAACAGGATTCAGCTGGTCGGCGACGACTTATTTGTAACTAATACCAAACGTCTGAAAGATGGCATCAACAAGGGGATCGCCAATTCGATACTTATCAAGGTGAATCAAATCGGCACCCTGACGGAAACCTACGAGGCGGTGGAAATGGCGAAGCGAGCAGGGTACACGGCAGTGATATCGCACCGATCGGGAGAAACCTCCGACACTACGATTGCCGATTTAGCGGTTGCCCTTGAAACTGGTCAGATTAAGACCGGGTCTATGAGCCGCTCGGACAGGGTTTCCAAATACAATCAGCTTCTTCGAATAGAGGATGATCTCAATGGCCGCAGCACCTATGCTGGCCAAAATGCGTTTTACTGCATTAGGAATAGGAGTATCTCTCACGGCAGATGAAGCGCTTTTTCCTCCCACCCTGTGCTGCCAATTCATGAGCACTTCGTGAGGATCCTGTCTTTGAGCCGGGGGGCTAGGCTTAGCTCTTCAGCCAGTAACTTGCGATGATGCCTACAGCCGCTATGAGGAGAAGACTCAGGAGCCAATACAAAGAGGGGCGCCATGGGCGGCGGGCTTTTCCATGCTTGCCGCTCTTCTGAGGGACGGCTATCTTGGCCTTGCCGACAAGATTTCTTTCACGTGAGTTCCCGCATCTCGGGCACCCATCAAGAAATTCACTGCCGCTCCCTAACTTCCCGCACTTGGGGCACAGAACCCCGGAAAAAGAAGCGCCGCAGGAGGGGCAGGTTTTCGCATTCCAGTCAACCGTCGTCCTGCAAATCTCGCAATAGTAGGCGCCGCTCATCACTATAGACGCTCGTAAGCCCAGAGTGTCAGATCGTCATCCTGCGCATCCTCCTGGAGATGGGAAAAGTAAACATAGGGTGATACGCCATCATCCTCCATAGGATGGTTGTAAAAATCATTGTATTCCAGAAAATGATCCCTCAAGAAATCGGCGATTTTTCGATCAACCCTAACACGCGTGGTAGGTCCGCCGGATTTATCGGGCACGATGCGGAAAACCTTCTCAACTGAGGCTATCGCGAGTATTGTATCCTCACCATTTCCTCTGAGGGTGGAGAAATCGAAATGCAAGGGCCTGCCAATGGTTAAATCACATCGCCGCTCAAGGATATATTTTCCCCTGTTCATGGCTGCCTCAATCACCCGATTGATACGAACCGGATCGAATTCCTCGTTTGTATCGCCAAGAGCCTTGTAACCCTCTTCGATAAACCTGGCGTCGGCCGCCCGAACTGATTCGGGCATATCCCCTAATGATACCACTTCGAATTTCTCATTTCTAAATACATGATGAGCCTCCTCTATACCGTCCGTGTAGAGAAATAAAACATCTCCCCTGTTTAACTTACCGTGGACTACCGAGTACATAGTGGGCTTCATCTCTATTAGTGATGAGTCGATTTGCCCCGTTGCCGGCGCTTCGGGGAGCTCAATCATCTTCATTTTCCTGCTTTTCCCATCAAACACATGGACAAGATTGTCTCCGGCATGAATCATTTCATATTCAGAGGTTCGCACATTGACAACAGACAGATTGAATGCAGCAAAGCGTCCCTGAAATCCCACCTCATTGATTAAATCGTTGATTCCAAAGGTGAAGTTGCGAAGATTGTAGGTAAGTTTCCCTAACTTCTTCGCGGATTCCCGTACCTTCCTGAAGTAATCGACGTAGAGTGCCGCAATCTGCACCATGATCAATGAGGCCGTCACCCCGTGTCCGGAAATATCCAGCTTTATCATCACATAATGGTCTTCATCGAGTTGACGGAAGTCAAAATAATCGCCCGAAACGGCATCCGCGCCCTCGTAATATCCGAACAGGTGGAAGAAGGGATTTTTCGCCCCTCCGATGGAAAGTTTGACGCCATGCTCATTCTGTTTCAGGGGAAGAAAGGTCTTTTGAATTTCCTGTCCTGCAACCAACTCCTTCTGCTCAAGCGCCGCATTATACAAACCTCGAACCATCCCGTTGATTGTGTCGGCAAGCTCCGAGAGCTCGTCCCTTGTCTTGGATACAATTTCGAATGATTCGTGCTCCAGCATATTCGGTTGGTCCCGAATCGAGCTGACCCCCCGTATGATAGCTTGAATAGGCTTTAGCATCAGCGAAGATATGAAAAGCGCAACGAGGATTCCCAATACGAGAGAAGCGACTGACGCGCCAAGCGTGATTAGCAGAATGCGTTTTTGCACTCGAGCCAACGACGCCCTGATATCCTTAACCGAAACGGCAAGTCGGACTATGCCCTTGAAAATATCCGGATTCTGATTGTCGATATAGAGTATTGGCTTGTAAAAGATGAAGCTATCCACCTGATCCGAACGAAGAACGCTCGCGCTGAAATCCGGATATACGCTGAAAGACCGATTCGATATGTCCAGCAGCATGTTCTCGATCAGCTTCCGCTGAGCAGCCAACGCATCCTCAGCCTCAATGTAGGCCGAATCATCGAAGTCGAAACTGGGGAGTATTCTGCTCAATTCACGGTTGTAGTTATCCCTTAGATCATCCAGTACTCTAACCATCAAATCCAGATTCGCGTCCTGCGCCGCCTCCAATACGTCCTCCCTCATCTGTTGGATTGATGGGCTTAATTCATCCTCCAAGACATTGAAACCAATCTCAAGCTCCTGAGGCATCAAATTGCTGCGCCGGAGGGCATCAGTGATGATATCGCGATGAGCTTCCGCAGGAGCGCCTTGAAAAGCGTAACTGCCATTTGGTTCGATTTCATACACGTTCCGGAACACTTCCTTTTCCTCCGCATCCAGTTCGGTCAGCGCCTGTGCATATTCGCTCCGGCTCAACTCCTCGGGAAACCTTAGCTTGTTCAAAATACCCGGATCGTTTGTGGCCCAAATATAATCGTATCCTTCACTGGTTGCCCGCAGTCCATTATTGCCTATTTCGCCTCTAGGGCCTGTCACCGTAGTCCAAAGAGCATCGGGAAGCGCATCAATACGATCGGGGAGCAGCAGAAGATTGCCGCGATCGGCGGTCAGAATATTTGTTTTAGCGCTTGAAGAGAGAGTTTCGGTTAACAGATGCGACTCGCTTTCGAGCCCCTCGGCGAGAGTATCGCGTTCCATACTCACCCAGACAGCGCCGAGCATCACGGCTATCATGAGTATGGTAAGCAAAACCATGAGGGTGAATGCGAGCGTGAATTTGGCCTGAAGGCCCATACCTTTTTTCTTGAGCAGCATGGCAAGTTCCTTTCGTGTGGTGGTGATTAACGGAGATTTATTCAAGATTGCCTCGGCATTGATACTGAGTGCGCGAGCTTCTTTGACAATAGTGCTGAGTCTGACAATCGTCAGCGTAATTGCGGCAGCACAGAGCAGGACTAGGATGCTGAGCAGGAGTCGATTACCGCTCAATCCTATGGACAGCCCCAACGGGCGCCAAAGAGGCTCATAGGTATAGGCGCCGTAGGGGCCGAATTTCACATTGCCGCCTGCATCAAAACTCATCGCCAAGTCCCAAAAAGTAATACCTCTTTGGGGATGGTGGACTCCGATGCGATAGACGCCCTTGCGGAGACTTTCTATGGGGCCGATCTCCGCCTGAACATCGCTTTGAACATGCAGCAAGTTGGATTCCAGGCTAAACAGATAATCCCAGGGTTCCTGGCCATCCTCATCGATTATTCCTTCGGTTAAATACCCCTTGGCTTGAAACCCCCTGCCCACCAAGCTCAAAAAAACCTGCTCCTTATCGTTTGTTCGTCTGCTAACCAGCGATATATAGGTAACAGGAACATAGCTGTCTGCCAGAAGTATTGTGGTGTTTGGCCTGCCTTCGTTACCTGCCTGATCAACAGCCGATATCGAAAAGGCCCAAATCCCATTGTCGATATTAACCTGACTCAGTGAGTTCTCGGATGTTACAGTAACCCCATCTCCTTCGACGGGCAGCACCGATAGCTCGCCGAGAGCCTCCAGGGCTTCCGAGGTAACAGAAGAAGACAACCTCTCCCTACGCCATCGATAGCGGGATGCAGGTTCGATTTCCCCACTGTCCCATGCAAGCGTGAAGGTGTTTGATTCCAGGAATCCGTCATCCCGAATAGGGGGCGGTCTAATGATGGGCGGCGGCGGAGGGGTAAGATCCAATGTGTACGAGAGACGCAGCGGCAGAGACCAGTTGCCGGCTATATCTCTTGCGATCAGGGTGAAATACAAGTCACCCTCATCCTCATCTTCGTCGAGCTCCTCTCGCGCCAGGTTAACATTGTACGCCTGATCCGCTTCCTCCATTGAGGGGAGATCATCCGGGTTTTTAGACCAGCGCCAGCTATATGAAAGAATTCCTGATGAATCATCCGGTGAATCCCACTCAACTGCTACAAGCTTCGTATTTCCGGGCCTGCTGGAATCGAAATTCGCCAGACGCAGCCGCGGCGTATCCACGTGAAGATCGGGCTTGAGAAAGATAATTCGGGAAGATCCTCCGCTCCTGTCTTCCCAGAGGAAATAGGTGTTCCCCCGATAGTTGAAGGCCCTGGGAAAGGATGCGGAATTTTGATCCGCGCCCCTTGTTTTGGAGTTCAGGGAGGCATTCTGCATCAGATAACGCGCCTTGAAAGAATCGACGCCTGCCTCCCGCAACGCGATTCGGATACCACTGCTGTCGAACCAATAAACCCAAGTTTTACCCTTGATATTGACAATTCTCGATGAGAAGCTCGATCGATCGGATTCGGGAAAGACTTTTTCGGCTGCACCGGATTTCGGGCTGCCATCCGGATTCAAAACAGCAGCAGCGATTGTCGAAAACTGCTGCCCTCTTCGCCGCTCCCAAGTGATGAGAATTTCACCATTGCCGCCGACACCGAGGGAGGGCCGTTGATTGTCCCATTCTCGCGGATTGCTGCCCGGGCCTTCGGGGAGTATTTCCTCTGTTATTGGAATTGCCGAGGTCCATGGCCCTCCCTTTGAACGGCGTTTGAGATAAATCTGGTAAACCAGGTTATCCACACCCTCTCTTTGAGTTTGAAAAACCACATATTCCTGATCCTTGTTAGAAAGGTATGCCGGAAGAAAGTTCTGATCTAGAATTGCTCCGCCTTTGCCTCTATCTGCATCAATGTCAATAAACTGCTTTGCAGCGCTCCAAGCAGCGCCATCGCTTGAATTGGCCGAAAAAATAGTGAGCATGGAATCCCTATGGGGTGTGATGTCCGGAACCGAGACTCGTCTGGTGAAAAAGAGGTGAAACTCATTCCCCTTATTCGCAACCAAAATGGGCGCTACTGGGATATCGGCATATCCGGAACCTGGAGGGAAGGCCGCAACCTGTCGAAATTCGTTTCGGGACTGTTCCTGCCCGTACACTCTCACACCATTGCTTGCGACGGCAACTATCAAGCCCCCATCAGAATTCGCCACCGCTGAATACAGAGGAACTTCTTCCAGCCAACTGTAGCGGAGTTTCTCAACCACGGTGATGGGAGATCCCATCCAGCCCTTTTTATCGTTGTAGAATTGAGCGCGAATTGTAACCGCTGTATTTCTCTCATCCGGCTCTCCCTCGAATTCCTGCCACAGGACGGCCAGGTTTTCACCAACCTCGACAAATTCGGGGAAACGCCCTCCGAATGCCTTTTCAAGTGGTTTCGGAAAGTCCCAGAACAGGTATTCCTGCGCATCCACTATGATTGAGACAAGAAAAATCAATGATAAAATGGCCTTAGTTCTCATTACTACTCAATATCCAGCCAATACTTAATCTTAATAATCTCGGGATGTCTGATGAAGGCTGGGAAGCTGCTGGCTATAGACCGATAAATAGTTTCCACGGAGCTCCTGTTATTCCGAAGTCTCTGCTCGTCGGCCACCGCAATGAGATTTCTCAGATTGTCAGGCAGGGCTTGCGGCCGTATATAGAAGCGTATTTCATCCTGAAGATTTGCCGCATCAATGTTATTCTCCCACAGCTGAAGCGCCGTATCAAGTCGTTCGATTAAACTCGGCGACGCTGCCGCAATCGCATCGACACTAAGATTAAGGGTTTGCCTCCAGTCATTTTCAACAGATTCCGTAATGCGGCCGCTTTCCTCTATTTCCGCCTGAGTGGGAAGTAGAATGATTCTCCCGAGATATATGTCAACCCTTTCGATCGTCGAGCTTAGTCCCGGAAAATCCGGGTCGAATGCGGAAACCGCATGCAGCTGAGGATCCAGCGGTGGAACGGAGCCAACTCCCGTCGTCAATGCCGCGCTATCCCCATTTTGCACGGCGGCATTTGCATCTTCAATCAGTTTCCTGACAGTTTCGTTATATACACCCGGCTCCTTGACTTTCAGAATCTTCTTTTGCAGCAGCAGAGCCGCCGCATTACCGGGGAATACATTTAGAACCTGCTGCAGCAAATCTTCAGCCTCGGAAAACAGGCGCAGGGCATTTTGCGGATCCGCGGTATCAGTTTCTAGCCGCCTAATCCCCTCCTGGTAACGCTGATTCGCCAAATTGAGATATTGGTTCATCTCCCTAAAGAGGGGATTTGAAGGCTCAATTCTGGTTTTCAGGGCCGAATGCTGAGCCGTCCTGAATCGCACAATCCGGAGTCTTAGCCTTGTGTCTTCCTCGCCGAAGGTGCTAACCCAAAAATCCTGTGCCAGAAGCAGGAGGTTCAATCCGCTATCAAAGAGTCTCTCGGAGAATTGCTTGTCGGCCTCAACAATGGCGTAGTCTCGGACGGTGACTGCCAGATCTCTTGGCTCATTATATGCGAACCTTTCCAACTCCGCCAGCCGCTCCTGTATTCCTGAGCCCTTGGCAATGTCTATATCATTGTTTTTTATCTCCAAAAACGAATCGCGGCCGCGGGCCAGAAGATCTATCAATGAAATATAGAAATCCTTGGCTCGGTAGGAGGCATTTATGCTGTTAGTGGCCTGTCCCTGAATGTTAGCCTCTCGCGCTGCCTCCAGTGATTCTTCGGCTTCTTCGAGGATTGCGAGCGCTATGGTTTCGGCCCGCAATGCAGCGTTCTGCCTGGCAATCGCATTGTCACGGACAGCTCCCCACTGGTTTCTCAATTGAGCAATATCAGCCAGCAGTGCATTGGCTTTGTCTTCATACTCGGCCAAATTTCGTCGTGTTTCATCATCATTGAGCTCGGTTTCTTGTGTTCCGGCCACTGTGACAAGAAAATCATCGATGTTTCCGGAGAGAGTTTCCATCAATTCCAAGGAGGGAGTTATTTGAGAAACTATTGCTGCCCTGGGTCTGCCCTCGTCCAAGAGCTTGTTGGCGGCGGCAATGTTTGCCCCGCTTTCCCGAACCAGATCCTTAGCCATGGAGTCCAGAACTTGGAAACGGGGCCCAAAGTACTGAAGAAAGGCGCTGGCCTTCTCACTTGATAGAGACTGCAGTAACTCCAATAAATCCGCCTGCAAATCATTGACAACCCTTCGCACGTTTGCGTTGGCAATTTCCCCCTCCCTCGTAATCTGATCCGAATACCTGTTCCAGGTGACCAAGAGGTTTTCTATCTGATTCACCGAATCCTGCATTGATTCCGACAAAACTTGCACCAGCTTGATATCAGCAGCCGGTGTACTCTTCGATTCGAGTCGGGGCAGCGTCTCTGAAATTTCGGTTAAAGCTGCGCGAATTTCAGATGCCTCCGCGAGCGTTTTCAGTTCCAGTAAAATGGGTTCAAGCCGGTCTGAAAATCTCGAAATTCCGGCACTGGCAAGTTCCTTTGAATGACCGTCCATAGCTGCAGTGAATTCCAGCACATTCCCCGAACTGGCGCTGGATAGTGAAAACAGACTCACGCCCTCGGCCCACAGCTGAGATTGATACTTACTAATGCCCTCGTAGTATGTGGAGGAAACGATACTCAACATTGCCGAGAGAGCCTCAAAAAAGGAGCTTTCCCATTGAAGCGTCTGAGCGTAGATTATTCCCTCGATATTCTCCCTGCCGGTTCTGCCATTCAGAAAGGATAGAATCCTGTCGTAGCGGAAATCCTCTGGAATCCCATTAAGGCTCTCGTAAAGCCGGTTCATCACCTCATTCAACCTCGAACCTAATGGCAGCATGGCCCTCCCTTCCCGGTATTCGAGGTTCAGTGAATTAACAAGATCAAGCTCAATCCAGTTGGCAAGATCCTCGGGGGATATAACCGCGGACGCCCTATCTCTATCTCTCGAAAATTCCGCGTTGGCCAAATTCCACCTATCGATAAGCGATATAAGCTCTGAAATAATTACATCACCTTCCGGAGCATATTGCTTATATGCCTCGAATATTGTCAGATTTCTGTCTGGAAACGGTGAAACCACTTCGATATCAGAGGGATGTACCGCGCCTCTATATCTTTCATAGGTTTGACTTTCGCCAAAGTGGTCATTGATGAATCCCTGCCTATACTCATGTACAGCCTCGCGATATAATCCCTGCTCAAGCTTTTCGTTCCCTCTTTCGAAGAAAATTTCCCGCCGCAGTAAATCCAGGGATCGCCCCAATATGCTTTCAACAATCGCTATCTTTCTCCAGGTGTTGCCCGTAGGATTTCTGTCCTTCAATTTGATTTGTCGTATCACCTCTTCAGTCTCCACGACTTTCTGATTCAAATTCAGTTCCTCTGAAACAAGGATATCCCGCACCTTCTCAAAGAGCCCTGTAATTTCGTTCTTGATGTCCCGGATTTCAAGAACAAGTTCCTGTACCAATTCTATTTGGTTGGGGAAGGACCTGCCGACTTCAGCCAATATGCTCATGGCCTTATCCAATTCCCCCTCTCCGATTAGCCTTGAGGCGCGTTCAAGATCGGGGTGAGGCGTCTCATCCTGCTTATCGCCAACTTTGCCGCCAGCAAACAGGGAGGCGTTGAAACCCATAAACAAGAGGATCAGCAGAAGAACACCACTTTCCCATCTGTTTGAGTTTCTCACCATCACTGATGTGCGCGCCTCTTCTCCTTGCCGGTTTTCTGATACCATTTCCAAGACAGTCAATGTCAATCTTTTTACAGAATATATCGACAAAACCGCTTTCACTACAGATTGCAGATTTTTTGCGGGGCTATTTCACGAGAAATGCTGTATATTGGGAGTGTACATGAGAGTATTGTCTATATTTCTGGGAATTGCTGCAGTAATTCTTCCCGTCTGGGCCGACGGAAATGATATTTATAGGGGCCTGTCCAGCGCCTCCGGAATAGATCCAAACGCCGGGCAGAATTCTTTCTACATCCTCAGCATCCCGGGCGGAGGAAAGTATGAAGGAATGGCCACGGCGCATACTGCCGTAGCTCTAGATGGCGGCTACCTAGAGTCAAACCCTGCAGGCGGATCCTTTTTACCTGAAACTGTACTCAGCTTCTCCCATCTGGATTGGATTGCGGATTCCGGGCTGGAAACAATTACCTTTGCCTTCAGGCCAGAGAAGAACGAGGATTTTGGGATTGGATTTAGCGCGAAATTTCTTCATGTGCCTTTTGTGGGATACAACCAATGGGGCGCACAGTACGATAGGCATGGCGGTTCATCCGCCGTTGGTTGGTACACGGAATTACTGGCGACGACGGCATTGTCCTACAATTTTTTAAGGAGCTTCTATTTTGGCGGTGTTTCGATAGGCGTAAATCTCAAAGCAGGATATCGCGGGGTGAGCTCGACTCTGGAGCCGAATCAAGGCGCTCTTAGCCTGATGGGCGACTTTGGAATAATGACACGGTTCAATTTGTTCAAAGCCTATGTAGGGCGTGATATGAACAGCGGTGTCGGAATTACTGTGAAAAATCTTGGAACGGAGTTTATCAGCAATCCTGATCCTCTACCCTCCTCAGCTAATATCGGGCTCTCGTACAAACCGGCACTGCCGATTATCCTGGCCCTTGATTTGAATGTGCCATTCAATCTGAATACCAACACACACGGCAAGATTGGCGTTGCTTTCGGCGTAAATGCCGATATAGCAAAGTTCATTTCCGCCCATAGCGGAATACTGATCAAGCCCGGCAAACCCAGATTCGCAGTTGGAACGGATATTATGCTGGGGAATATTTCCATTCAGACAAATTATACCTTCGATCTCGCCAGTCGGCCCGAGTTATTTGATCGAATGAGCATAGCTGTAGAAGTGAATATGGATAAGGTGAAACAGCTCCTACTCAGGGATGAAGTCCAGACTCTTTATCTGAAGGGGCTAAGCGCCTACGCGGAAGGGAACTTGGTGCTGGCAATCAGCTATTTTGAGAATGCCATTTCCCTAGATCCATCTTTCACGCCAGCGGCGGAAATGTTGGATACCGCACGCGCATCTCAAAAAATCAAAGAAGAATTAAGCCAGCCCCTGCAGCCCTAATCCCCCGTCGCAATATATCCCGCACCATGCTCCGGATTAAGCGCTCCTTGGTTGTTCTCGCCCGGCCTCGACTGTAAACTCTAAGCTCAGGATGAGGCGGTGAAAAAAGAGGCCGTAAACAGTGAAAACCTTAGGCTATATATCAGAAAATTAGAGGAATGGCCCGAGGACAAGCCGCCCAACCCAGCCGATTTCGAACTCCTGCAAAGAAAAACACCCCTCACAAGCGCCGAAAAAGACAGACTGGACTCCTTGGCGGAAGGTCATGCGCGCCGTGCGAGGGCGGCTCTGAACACCAATGCCTATAACCAGGCAATAATTGAAATGACCAAGGTAGTTCAATTTAGGCCATTAGATCCGGCCCTCCGTGTTGAATTGGCTCATATCTATCTTCAACGATCCCTTGAAAGGGGTTACAAAAGAAGCGATCGTCAGCGAGCGGTAAAAATTGCCAAAACGGCCCTGGCACTGAATCCGGCAGACAGCAGGGCCAAATCCCTTCTTCAAGATTATCGAAGGATGAACTCCTCTTTCTCATCGATAAGGAACCGCAAATACATATTGCCGATACTCCTTCTTGCTGGAATAATCGGGGCGATAACCGTATGGCAAAGAAATCTGCTAGACAGTTCCAAGACGGCAGCCAGGAATGCCCCAAGCACATTGCCGCTTGAGCAGGTAAGCCCTTCCGAAAAAAGAATCGTTGATGTCGATACCGGCAGTTTCAATGATGGCAGCTGGGAAGTGGAAATTGTTCGGGCAGAAGTGGGGCGGCGAAATGACGACTCATTCGTGCAAATTTTGGGGAAACTGAATGTTTCGACGGAATATGTAGAGGCGATGCATTTACTTGCCAAGGGTAAGGATGCCTCAGGAGATACACTCTTTACCATACCCTGGACCGTTTTTGACAATGATTCACCAGTCATGTTTCCTGGCGATAGCACGGCCTTCATTCTCTTTCGCTGGCTTGTTAAGCCCGAAACCTCTGTCGATAAGCTGGAAATTGCACCCCTTGAGATCGAATTGCTGCAGGAAAAGCCAAATTGGGATCGAAAGAGCCCTGTCTTGGTTTGGGATACGTCAAGACCCGAGAGCGTTTCAGTTGATGCGGAGATTCGCCGATTCGAGGTGATTGAGGCATACGATCGCCAGGTATTGACAATGGACCTCGCTCTAACAAATAGCGGAATGCCAGACATTTCCCGATTGTCCCTGAATATCTCTTTGGGCTCGGACCTTCCAGATTTTTCCTACAATCCAGTGAGGATTGAAGACCCCGTGATGTCCGGGGGCGAAAGGCGCGTATGGACCATGGTGATGGGTTTTCCTCTTGATGCTGTCCTTGAAAACCGGGATGTAACCATAAGGATAATTGAGGCTAAGAGCTAGGGCTCTGATATATTCCTGCCCTTTGTGCAAGGGTTGTTGCTGCCGATCTGAAAATCATCTGCAAATCGAATCAGAATACAAAGGGCGATTTAACCTATGACCCTGGGCTTTGCACAGGAATTTTTACAGGCTCTTTTTCGGGATGTCTCATCACCTCACCGCCTGAACTACCAGGGTAATAAAGGCACCTGAAACCACTACGAACAGACCTGTCAGAAACCCATAAACACGGTTGAATTGGGTCTTCATATCCCCGCGAAGCTCCTCGAAGCGCTTGTCCATTTGCTCAAAGCGCTTGTCCATATCCCCGCGAAGCTCCTCAAAGCGCTTGTTCATTTGCTCAAAGCGCCTGTCCATATCCCCGCGAAGCTCCTCAAAGCGCTTGTCCATTTGCTCGAAGCGTTTCTCTGTTTGCTCGAAGCCCTGTCTCATCAAGGCGGACTGCCGTTCCAACGATTCTTCTACTCGCACAATCCT
>Ga0056121_1000226_pt1 | contig 18941 bp, 19 predicted proteins | sample WorMetHEROISLAND_FD_83872 | JGI IMG/M metagenome (GOLD analysis project Ga0056121, IMG submission 83872) | Marine gutless worms symbiont microbial communities from Max Planck institute for Marine Microbiology, Germany - Olavius sp. 1 HERON ISLAND ...
GCGATCCGCTCACGAAGATCCAACGAGAAAGCTCTGCCCATGATCCACCTCCAAGGAGGATGAATCACAAATCAGCTACAATGTGAATCCCAACGATTCAGATTTCTCGCAGAACGCTTTAGTAGGGTCGTGTCCCGTGCCGTGACATCGTGTTCTGTCGATGATACCGGAGAAGGCGTAAGCAAACATCTTCGGGCGCGACCGCGGGCGAGGCCGGCGCCTGTGCCTGTAGTGGGGGTAAAGACGTGACGAAATCGGCGACCAAGCGACGCGCCACCGATCTGGCACGCGAACGCTGGCAATCGGTGCGGCGCAACAGTCATTTGCCCCGGCTGTACCAGTTGCGGGTATCGGCGGACGACGCCCAGTGGCGCAACCAGTTCATCCTGCGCTGCGACAGCGAAGTACCGATGTCGGTGTTCATTTTCTGTGGCGAGTCCGCCCAGGCGGCCCTTCGCCTCAGCCGCTTCGGCGGTACCCTGCAGGCGGCGCTGCCCGGCGCCATCCGCGACGAGATCTACGCCGCCTGTCGCGAAGCACTGCACAGCGGCGGCGGCGCCGAGGCCGAGGGCAGCTACGACGACGACAACGGCGAAGTACTGTACCGAAGCGTGTTCCTGCCCATGCTGGGAACGGAAGGCGAAGAGTCCGCGGCCTATCTGTTCGGGGCCTTTTCCTCCAACGCGCCGGAGCGCCTGGCCACCCTGTGACGGGCGGCGGCGATGCCGCCGGGGCGGCTGCCGAGGCCATGGCCAGGGTGCGAAATGCGGGCTAGGATCGGCGCAACCAAAGCCCGGAGCGCCGCCATGAACAAGCCGATTACCACCCTCGACGCCCAGCCCAACGACCTGTCGAACTTCTGGGTCCCGTTCACCTCGAACCGCGCTTTCAAGGAGGCGCCCCGGCTGCTCGTGTCGGCCGACGGCATGTATTACAAGTCGCACGATGGTCGCGACATCCTCGACGGCAGCGCCGGCTTGTGGTGCGTCAACGTCGGCCACGGCCGCTCCAAGGTGGTCGAGGCGATCAAGGCCCAGGCCGACACCCTGGAGTACGCCCCGCCGTTTCAGTTCGGCCAGCCGCTGGCGTTCGATCTGGCCCAGCGCTTATCGAAGATCACCCCCGAGGGGATGGACCGGATCTTCTTCACCAACTCGGGCTCGGAGTCCGTCGACACGGCCCTGAAGATCGCCCTGGCCTATCACCGGGTCCGCGGCGACGCTGCGCGGACCCGCCTGATCGGTCGCGAGCGCGGCTATCACGGCGTCGGATTCGGCGGCATCTCGGTCGGCGGCATCGTCGCCAATCGCAAGTTCTTCGGGCCTCTGCTGAACGGGGTCGATCACCTGCCGCACACCTACAACCGCGAGAAGCAGGCCTTCTCGCGCGGCCAGCCCGAATGGGGCGCGCATCTCGCCGACACCCTGGAAGACATCGTCACCCTGCACGACCCGTCGACGGTCGCCGCGGTGATCGTCGAACCCATGGCGGGTTCGACCGGGGTGCTGATGCCGCCCAAGGGCTATCTCGAGCGCCTGCGCGAGATCACCGAGAAGCACGGCATCCTGCTGATCTTCGACGAGGTGATCACCGGCTTCGGCCGACTGGGCTCGTCGTTCGCGGCCGAGCACTTCGGCGTCAGGCCCGACCTGATTACCATGGCCAAGGGGCTGACCTCGGGCTATGTGCCGATGGGCGCGGTGGCCTGCCGCAACGAGATCTACCAGGCCTTCATGGACGGCATGCCCGACGGCATCGAGCTGTTTCACGGCTACACCTATTCGGCCCATCCGCTGGCCTGTGCCGCCTCGACGGCGGTGCTGGAGATCTACGAGGAAGAGGATCTGTTTGCCCGTGCGGGCGAACTGGCGCCGCACTGGGAAGACGCGTTGCACGGGTTGAAGGGCCTGCCGCACGTCGTCGACCTGCGCAACCTGGGCCTGGTCGGGGCGGTGGAGCTGGAGCCGCGGGCCGGCGCGCCCGGCGCGCGTGGCACCGAGGCGATGATCAAGGCCTATGAAGCCGGCCTGATGGTCCGGGTCACAGGCGACATCGTCGCCCTGTCGCCGCCGTTGATCATCGAAAAGAGCGAGATCGACAAGATGTTCTCGATCCTCGCCGACGTGCTCAAGCAGATCGACTAGCCGCGACGGCCGGTCGTCCGGCACTTGTTCGTCACGGACGGGGAGGCAGGGCGGTGCTGATCGGCGTTCCCAAGGAGATCAAGACCCAGGAGTACCGGGTCGGCATGACGCCGACCAGCGTGCGCGAATGCGTGCACCATGGCCACCGGGTGCTGGTGCAGACCGGTGCCGGCGCGGCGATCGGCCTGGACGACGACGATTTCCGCGCCGCCGGCGCCGAGATCGCCGGCGACGCGGCGCAGGTCTTCGCCGAGGCGGAGATGGTGGTCAAGGTGAAGGAGCCGCAGGCCAGTGAGCTGGCCATGCTGCGCGAGGGTCAGGTGCTGTTCACCTACCTGCACCTGGCCCCCGATCCGGACCAGACCAAGGGGCTGATCGCCTCCGGCTGCGTCGCCATCGCCTACGAGACCGTCACCGACACGCATGGCGGACTGCCGCTGCTGGCGCCGATGAGCGAGGTCGCCGGTCGGATGTCGATCCAGGCCGGCGCGCACTGCCTGGAGCTGGAGCAGGGCGGGCGCGGCGCCCTGTTGGGCGGGGTCGCCGGGGTGCCGGCTGCCGACGTGCTGATCCTGGGCGGCGGCGTGGTCGGCAGCAACGCCGCGCGCATCGCCATCGGTTGCGAAGCCCGGGTGACGGTGATCGACCGCAACCTGCGCCGGCTCAAGGAGCTCGACGACCGCTTCGCCTCGTCGCTGAACACCATCTATTCCACGGTCGACACGATCGAACGCCACGTCGTGGAATCCGACCTGGTGATCGGTGCCGTGCTGCTGCCCGGCGCGGCCGCGCCCAAGCTGGTCACCCGCGACCTGGTGAGCCGGATGCGGCGCGGCTCGGTGATTGTCGACGTGGCCATCGACCAGGGCGGCTGCTGCGAGACCAGTCACCCCACCACCCATGCCGATCCGACCTACAAGGTCGACGAGGTCGTGCACTACTGTGTCGCCAACATGCCGGGCGCGGTGGCGCGCACCTCGACCTTCGCCCTGAACAACGCCACCTTGCCGTTCGTGCTGGCGCTGGCCAACGCCGGCTACCGGCAGGCAATGGCCGACGATCCGCACCTGCGCGCCGGCCTCAACGTGCACCGCGGCAAGGTGACTTACGAGGCCGTGGCCCGCGACCTCGGCCTCGACTACCAGCCGGCGGAAGAGGCCCTGGCGAGTTAGCCGGTCGACGGCAACGACAGACCACGAACCCGGAAAGGGCGGACATGGAGACGACGCAGAACCTGAGGATAAATGGCGACCGGCTGTGGGCCAGCCTGATGGAGATGGCGCAGATCGGCGCCACGGCCAAGGGCGGGGTCAACCGCCAGGCCCTGACCGACCTCGACAAGCAGGGCCGCGACCTGTTCATCGCCTGGTGTCGCGAGGCCGGCTGCAGCATCCGCATCGACGCGTCGGGCAACATCTTCGCTCGCCGCCCGGGGCGCCAGACCGACGCCGCGGCGGTGATGACCGGCAGCCATCTCGATACCCAGCCGACGGGCGGCAAGTTCGACGGCGTCTACGGCGTGTTGTCGGGGCTGGAGGTGCTGCGCACCCTCAACGACCTGGACATCCAAACCGAGCGTCCGGTCGAAGTCACCGTCTGGACCAACGAGGAAGGCTGTCGCTTCGCCCCGGCAATGATGGGCTCGGGCCTGTTCGTCGGCAGGTTCGACCCGGAAGCCACGGCGGCGACCGAGGCACCGGACGGCAGCACCTTTGCCGAGGAGCTCGATCGCATCGGCTACCGTGGCGACGACGTGGTCTCGGCCGACGAGATTGCCGCCTTCTTCGAAGTGCACATCGAGCAGGGACCGATCCTGGAGGCCGAGAAGCGGACGATCGGCGTCGTCACGGGAGCACAGGGCCAGCGCTGGTTCGACGTCACCGTGACCGGTCAGGAAGCGCACGCCGGTCCGACGCCGATGCAGATCCGCCGCGATGCCCTGGTCGGCGCGTCCCGCCTGGTGCAGGCCGTCAACCGGATCGGTCTCGATCATCTGCCCGGCGCCTGCGCCACCGTCGGCCAGCTCGACGTGAGCCCGAACTCGCGCAACACCATTCCGGGACAGGTCGCCTTCAGCGTCGACTTCCGCCATCCCGACGACGACCGCCTGGCCAGCATGAAGGCGGCGCTGGAACTTGAGGCCAAGGCGATCTGCGACGATATCGGCCTGGAATTGGCGCTGTCGGAGATCTGGTACCAGCCGCCGCTTCGCTTCGACGGCGCCTGCGTCGCCGCCGTCCGCCAGGGCGCTGCGGCGGCCGGTTTCGATGGCTATGACATCGTCTCCGGGGCCGGCCACGATGCCTGCCATATTGCCGGGGTGGCGCCGACGGGGATGATCTTTATCCCCTGCGAGGACGGCATCAGCCATAACGAGGTGGAGAACGCGACGCGCGACGACTGTGCGGCGGGCTGCAACGTGCTGCTGCATGCCCTGCTGGAGCGGGCCAACGCCGTCGACTGACGACCGGGACGGTCCGGCTGCGGGCTAGGAGACGCGGCGATCGAACAGGGCGTCGATGTCGATTTCGCTCAGTTCCTCGGCGACAGGATCGCGCTTCTTCCTGGCGGCGGGCGAATGGCCGTTGCGCGCCAGCTTGCGCTGGGCTGAAGCGATAACGGCCGCGGGTGCCGCCGGTTCGCCAGCTGCCGCCGGTTCGCCGGCGTCGCCGTCCGCCGCGCCCTGCTCGTTCTCGCCAGCCAGCAAGGCATCGATGTCGGCCTGAGCATCGCCACCGCCGTCATCGGCGAACAGGGCATCGATGTCGGCCTGATCCTGGCCGCCGGCATCAGCGCCGGCGTCGCCGGCATCGGCCGGCGCTTCGGCCAGCAGATCGTCGATGGCGGCCTGCTCCATGGTCTTTTCGCTGCCATGGATGATGCCGCTGGCGGCTTCGTTGAGGCGCTGCAGGGCGTGCGTCGTCCCCCGCGCGATCAGCCGTACAGCCTGCGCGTCGCCGGAGGCGACGGCCTTGTCCAGCCGCTCGATGGCATGCAGGACGACCCGGTCCATCTGGCCGACGGTCTGGTCGAACGGGACGCGATGACGCGGCGGCGCCAGTGCATAGGCGGCGATCGCCAGTTCGCCGATCGACAGGCCGGAATCGACGAAATGCTGCTCATAGGTCTTCGGCTGCCAGGCCTTCACTTCCTCGAGGATGTCCGGCATGTCTGGCAGCATTTCCAGCAGCATGATCACTTCGTTGAAGTGATTTAGGTAGTCGGTTGCAAGCAGCGTCTCTTCGTGCACGTTGCTGCCGGCGACGCGTTCGCACATTTCCTCGTAGCTGCCGGCCGAACCCGGCTCATCCGTGTCCGTGGCGGGTTCTGGCTGACTGGTTGCGGGCTGCGGTTCCATGACTGGTTCGTACTCTATCCGGTTGGCCGCACGGTCGGCGGCGCGCAAGGCAGCGCCTGGCTGCGCGAGAGGGCCGGCGACCGGCTAGCATGCTGAGGCGAAAAGGTTAATGAGGTGTTTTCGATGATGGCTCGCCGGTGACCCGGGGTAGGCCAGCGGCTAGACTCGCCCGCCTGGGCATCGGCCCGTCGTCATGGCAGATCCGCGTTCTAGCGAGAAATAGGAAAAAATGTCTTCTAATCCATTTGCCGGGATCCTTGCGGAGCCGCCGGCGCCGGGCAGCGGCAGCGCCGGCTGGCGCGCCGTCGCCACTCTCTACCACGCCTACTTCACCGGCCTGATCCTGACCGTGTCCAGCCGGGCGGGGGCGGACACCGCCGGTGACTGGATCTTTCGCACCTTCCGCCGCCAGCACCACGACAAGTTCCTGTCGAGCTTCGACAAGCTGGGCCTGTCCGGACTGCCGCACGCGGTGGCGGCGGCGCAGTATCACTTCCTCTCGAACAGCGTCGGCGGGGTCGAGGTCGAGTACATGTACGAGGCGGACGACAAGGCCTGGGTTCGCTTCTGCCATCCGCGCTGGCTCTATGACGGCACCGCGCTGTGCGGCGTGCCGCTGCAGGTCAGTCACGGCTTCCTCAACGGCTGGTATGGCCAGAACGGGGTCTCGCTGGGCAACCCGCGCCTCGGCTTCGTGTGCACCAGCCAGGACATGACGGCGCAGTACGGCCTGGCCGGCTACTTCCGCGAGTTCCTCGAGCCGCTCGAGCCGACACAGCGCCTGCAGTTCGCGCCGGACGAGGTGCCGCCGCCGTTCGACCCGGCAAAAGCGCCGCGGCTCGATGCCACAGCCTGGCCGCCGGAACGTTTGCACAAGGCCAACCGCAACTACGCCATGGACTACGTCGCCACCGGGCTGCCGGAACTGGTCGCCCTGGTCGGGCCGGGCGAGGCGGCGGCGCTGGGCAACCTTGCCGGCCAGCTGATCGGCCGGCAGTACTACCGCACCCTGCAGTCGCTGCTGGGGGCCGAGGCGGACGATGCCGCCGGTTTCGCCCGTTTCATGGCGGCGATGTTCGCGGCCCAGGACGACCAGTGCGAGATCGTCGAGGATGGCGCCCAGGTGTCGGTGCGCCACCGCGGCTGGCGCCTGATGCGTGGGCACGAGCGCGTCCATCCGGCGGTGTTCGATGCCTGGAGCGGCCTGTGGGAGGGTTGCCTGGCTGTGCACAACCGCTTCCTGCGGTCGCTGGTTGTGCAGCGCCGGGACCAGGGCGACGACTGCAACGAATGGCGCCTGCGCCCCGGCTGACCTTGCTCGGCGCCTATTGGCGCTCCGCCGGCTCGATCGCCACGCCGGGCGGCGCATCTGACCAGGCGGTACCGCTGCGCCCCATCTCGTAGCCGAGCTCGAACAGGGCGCCCATGTATGCCTGGTCGAACGGCTTGGGCAGCGGGTGATCGAACTCCGGCGGGATGTAGGCGAGGTGGAATGCGAGACCGTCGCGCTTGGCCGCGGTGTAGATCCGGAAAATGTCGCCCAGTCCCTGCCGCGAGATCAGCACCGCGAGGGAGCGCTCCGCAATCGGCACGGCGCGCGGGTCGACGGCTTCATAGGCTGGTATCAGCCGGGTGTTGCGGATCACGTAGAGCTCCCGATCGATCGGTCGACCCACGGCCGCGTCCAGCCGCCGGGGGGTGACCTGCAGCGGATAGGTGAAGACCTGCGCACCAACGCCGCCGTCCACGTGCAGTTCGTCATAGGTCTGTCCGCCGGCGACGACATCGAACATCACCGGTGGGAAGACGCCGGGAATGGCGGCAGACGCCAGCAGGATGTCACGGAACAACTGCAGGGCGCGCGGGTCGCCACTATCAGCCAGTTCGCCGAGGTCCCAGATCATGGGCCGTCCGGCATCCAGGTTGGAGGTTGCGACGAAGAGGTTGCGCCCCTCGGCATGCGCCGCCGCCACCGCTTCCAGCAAGGCCTCGTCCACGTATCTGGCGATGGTGCGCTTGAACGGTTCCGTCTTCGTCACCGCGGTGCCACCGAACAGCGCCTTGAACGGCGCCAGTTCGAACAGGGACGTGGCATCGAGCTCGGTGTAGATTTCTCGCAGCACGTGGTCGTACTCGGGGCCCAGAAAGACGAACGGCGCCATCAGGGCACCGGTGCTGACGCCGGTGACCAGCCAGAACTCGGGACGCGTTCCAGATGCGGTCCAGCCCTTGAGCAGGCCGGCCCCGAAGGCACCGTCCTCGGCCCCGCCGGACAGCGCCAGGAAATGCAGCGTGATCGGTTCTCCGGCCGCCAGCTCGTCGGCATAGTGCTTGCGGAACAACGCCGCGTGCCGGTTGGCGAACGCGTCGAAGTCCGGCGGCGCGGCATCGCCCCAGAAGCGGATCTGCGGCAGGCCGGCGACCTGTGCCGTGTCGACGTGCTGCGCCGGCAACGGGTCGCGCACCAGTTTGGCGGCGCAGGCCGAGGTCAGCGCCAGCAACGCAATCGCGACAAGCAGTCTTTGCAGCACGCGCCGCCCCGCCGCCTCAGGTCAGGCCAGGACCGCCTTGAGCCGCTTGGCCGCCAACGCCTGGGCGGCGACGGCGTCGTCGAGCATCGGCGCCATGGAGAAGAAAGCGTGGATCATGCCGTCGAACTCCACGTGCTCGACCGCCACGCCGTCGGCCTGCAGGCGGGCGACCGCGGCGACACCTTCGTCGTGCAGCACGTCGCACTCCGCCGTCAGCACAAGGGCCGGCGGCAGGTCGGCGAAGCTCCCGGCCCGGGCCGGCGAGGCCCGCCAGTCGGCGATGTCATCGGCGCCGGCCAGGTAGTGACCGCGGAACCAGGCCATCGTGTCCGCTTCCAGCGGTCCGAAGCCCGTGGCGTAGCGGCTGTAGGAGTCGGTGCCGCCGGCGTAGTCCATCACCGGATAGACCAGCAGTTGGTAGGCTAGTGGCGGACCGTCGGTATCGCGGGCCAGCAGGCTGACGACCAGGGCCAGGTTGCCGCCGGCGGAATCGCCGCCGACCGCGATGTGCTCGGGCTTGACGCCGAGTTCTCCGGCATTGTCGTGCAGCCAGGCGGTGGCCGCGAAGGCGTCTTCCACCGCGGCCGGAAACGGATGTTCCGGACCCATGCGGTAGTCCACCGAGCAGACCAGGATGCCGGCGTCGCGGCACAGCGCCCGGGCGACGGCATCGTGGGTATCCAGGCTGCCGATGACGTGACCGCCACCATGGAAGTAGACCAGCGCGCCCAGCGGACCGGCGGCGCCGGCCGGTCGGTAGAGCCGCACCGGGATGTCCGCGGCCGGTCCGGGGATCGTACGGTCCTCGACCGAACCCACCGGGACCTCCGGCAGGTCGCGCGCCTTCACCGTCATCTCCATCTGCTCTCGCGCCTGTACCGGCGTCAGCTCCACGATCGGCGGCAGGCCCAGCGCCTTGGCCTGCTCGAGCAGCGCCACGAGCTGCGGTTTCAACGCCATGTCGGTTCCTCCGTCCGTCTTAGCTTTTGTCGGTTGCTTCGGGTCAGTACTGCACGCCCTGCGACAGCGCGCCGTCGACGATCAGGTTGGTGCCGGTGATGAAGCTGGCGGCGGGACTGGCCAGGAAGGCGGCGGCGTTGGCGACTTCCTCTGGCGTGCCCATGCGACCCATCGGGTTCATCTGCAGCGCCGCCTGGTAGAACTCCGGCTGCTGCAGCTCGCGCTCGTGCCAGACCCCGCCCTCGAAGTAGATCGTGCCGGGGGAGACGCTGTTGGCGCGTATGCCCTTGGGCGCCAGTGCGTGGGCGACGTTGGAGATGTGGTTGATGAGCGCCGCCTTGATCGAGTTGTAGGCACGAACGCCGCCGAAATACTGCAGCGCCGAGACGCTGGAGATGGCGACGATGGCACCGGCGTCCGAACGCTCCAGATGCGGCTGGGCGCCGTCGATGGTGTGCAGCGTGCCCAACATGTCGACCTCGAACGCCTGCCGCCAGGCGGCCTCGCCCGGATCGCCGGCCAGGGCGGAGACGTTGGCGACGAGGACATCGAGCCCGCCGAGCTCGCCGGCGGCGGCGTCGATCCAGCCTTTCAGGGCCGGCGTGTCGGTGACGTCGACGGCGGCGCCCGTGGCCTTGACGCCGGAGCTTTCCAGTGCGGCAACCGCTTCTGCCACCTGCCCGGCGTCGCGGGCGCAGATGGCGACGTTGCAGCCCTCCGCCGCCAGCCGGTCGGCGATGGCGCGGCCGATCCCCCGGGTGCCCCCCGTGACGATCGCGTTCTTGCCCGCCAAACCCAGATCCATGTCGTCGTCCTCCACCCCTGTTCGTTGGCTCGGCAGACTAGCCAACAATTCTGCCCCTGACCACGCGTGCCTTGGCAGCGGCCGGTTGCGTTCCCAGATCTGCTGTAGGACGCCATGCCAGATTATCGACCGCCCATAGACCTGGCCCGTCAGCGCGCACGCCGCCGGCGCAACGCCTGGCAGACGGCGCTGTTGCTCGCCGGCATGGCGGCGCTGATGGCCGCGTGCGGCTGGATCGTTGCCGGCCCGCCTGGCCTGCTCTGGGTCGGGCTGTTCGGCGCGGCGTTGCTGCTGGCCGGCTACCGCGCCTCGCCGCGCATGGTGCTGCGGCTGTTCGGCGCCGAGCCGCTGTCGGCCGGCGACCTGCCCGAGGTCCATCGGATCGTCGAGGTGCTCAGCCGCCGGGCGGGCTTGCCGGCGCCGCCGCAGCTCTACTTCGTTTCCAGCCGCCTGACCAACGCCTTCACCGTGGGCAGCCGCGACAGGGCGGCGCTGGCGATCACCGGCGGGACGCTGCGCCTGCTGAACCTGAGGGAACTGGCGGCGGTGCTGGCGCACGAGCTGAGCCACCTGGCCAACAACGACACCCGGGTGATGGCGCTGGCCGACGTGATCAGCCGGCTGACCCGGGCCATGGCCTTCGCCGGGCTGCTGCTTTTGCTGTTGAACCTGCCGTTGATGGCCGGCGGCGGCACGCCGCTGTCGTGGGCCCTGATCCTGCTGCTGGTGTTCGCCCCGACCATCGGCACGCTGCTGCAACTGGCGCTGTCGCGCACGCGGGAATTCGATGCCGATCTGGAGGCCGTCCGCCTGACGGGTGACCCGGCGGCCCTGGCCTCGGCCCTGCGCAAGCTGGAGCGCCACCAGGGCGCGTTCTGGGAGGACATCCTGATCGGCGGCCGCCGCATTCCCGACCCGTCGGTGCTGCGCACCCATCCCGATACCGAGGAACGCGTGCGCAGGCTGATGGAGCTGCGCCTGCCGGCGGCACCGCCGCTGCCGCTGCCCGAGGACCTGCACCGCCACCACGGCGCCGTGCCGGAGGTCCCGCGGCCGCCGCGCTGGCGCCGCCGCTCCGGGCTCTGGTACTGACCCCTTCGAACGCGAAGAAGACGTCAGCCGCGGTGGTCCGGCTGCAGCAGCACCTTGCACTGCGTCGTCGGCCGTTTCAGCGCTTCGAAGGCGTCGGGAAACGCGTCGAAACCAACCGTCTCCGTCACCATCGGCGTCGGATCGATGCGCTCGCGGTCGAGCATCTCGATGGTGAGCTCGAAGTCCTGACGGCGGTACATGTAGGCATAGGCGATGGTCAGCTCCTTGCTGATCGCCTTCACCGGCAGCGTCGTGTCCGGCTGCATGCAGACGCCGACCACCACCACGCGGCCGTCGGCGGGGGCGTAGTCGATGGCCAATTGCTGGCTGCCGGGTACGCCGACGCAGTCGAAAACGACGTCCGCGCGCCGGCCGGCGATCTGCTTGAAGCGGCCGACCACGTCCTCGCGGGCGGCATCGACGGCGTCTGTCGCGCCCATCGCCGCCGCCGTCTCCAGGCGAGCGGCCTTGAGGTCCGAGACCACGACGTGGCGGGCGCCGAAGAAGCGGCTCCACAGCGCCACGGCAAGGCCGACCGGCCCGGCGCCGATCACCAGCACGGACTGGCCGGGCTCCAGCGCGGCACGGTCGACGGCGTGCAGGCCGACGGCCAGCGGTTCGACCAGGGCGCCACGCTGGAAATCGACCCCGGCGGGCAGCCGCAGGGCCTCGTGCCGGCCGACCCGGACGAAGTCGGCATAGGCCCCGTCCAGGCGCCCCAGGCCGCCGTAGATCACCTGCGGGCAGCGATGGCCGCGGCCCGCCAGGCAAGCGGCGCAATGACCGCAGGCGATGTAGGGCAGGGCGCAGACCCGCTCGCCCAGGCGCCAGTCGGCCCGCGCGCCGGCGCCGGCGGCGACCACCTCGCCGGCGAACTCATGGCCCATGATGGCGCCGTCGTTGAGCGGCGCCATGCCGCCGCTGCGGTCATCGAGATCGGCGATGTGCAGGTCGGAGCCGCAGATGCCGCAGGCGCGGACCTGCAGGATCAGGTCGTCCGGTCCGGGCTCGGGGTCCGGGACCTGGCGCACCTGCAGCGGCTGGCCGGGCGCGGTGAAGACGGCGGCGCGCATGCGTCGGCCCGCTCAATCGCCGGCGGCGACCTCGAGGCCGGCCGGGCAGGCGACGCCGGTGCCGCCCAGGCCGCAATAGCCCATCGGGTTCCGTGCCAGGTACTGCTGGTGGTAGTCCTCGGCGAAGTAGAAGTCGGGCGCGTCGATGATCTCGCTGGTGATCTCGCCATAGCCGGCCTGACGCAGCACCGCCTGATAGGCCGCGCAGGAGGCTTCCGCCCGGGCCCGCTGCGCCTGCGAATAGACATAGATGCCGGAGCGGTACTGGGTGCCGACGTCGTTGCCCTGGCGCATGCCCTGGGTCGGGTCGTGGTTCTCCCAGAAGATCTGCAACAGCGTGTCGTAGCTGATCCGGGCCGGTTCGAACACCACGCGGACGACCTCGTTGTGTCCGGTCAGGCCGCTGCAGACCTCTTCGTAGGTCGGGTTCGGGGTGTAACCGGCGGCATAGCCGACGGCCGTGGTCCAGACCCCCTCGGCCTCCCAGAACTTGCGTTCCGCGCCCCAGAAGCAGCCCATGCCGAACATGGCCAGTTCGGTGTTGTCCGGGTAGGGCGGCGCCAGCGGCCGGCCGTTGACGACGTGCGCCGGCGGCACCGGCATGCTTTCGCTGCGCCCCGGCAAGGCCTGGTCCGGGGCTGGCATCTGCGCCTTTCTGGAAGTGAACCACATGGGCAGGGTCCTTCGTTTGCTCGTCGCCTGTCGGCGTTGTCTTGCCGCAAGGCTGCCATCGCGGCCGCGGCGGTGCAATAAAGGTGGGGCGCCAGCGTGCGCTGGACAAGCGGGGCCGGCGGCCTATGGTGTTATGGAACCGTAACGTGACCGGTGCCCCGTTGACGTATGGCCTCGCGACGCAGCGTCCTGTCCGGCTATGACCCAGGCGGCTACTTCTGCGAGATGCAGGGTGGCGGCGACGGCGGCGCCCCGCACACCGAACTGATCCGCAAGCGGCTCTCGCGCACCAGCCTGCAGCAGTTGCGCAAGCGCTCGAACGATGCCGACCGCGAACTGTTCAACCTCGGCATCACCTTCACCGTCTATACCGACCGCGACGCCATCGACCGGGTACTGCCGTTCGACGTGATCCCGCGCACTCTGTCGCGCGAGGACTGGTCGGTGATCGAAGACGGCGTGCGTCAGCGCATCGCCGCGCTCAATGCCTTCCTGCACGACATCTACCACCGCCGGCGGATCCTCAAGGACAAGGTGGTGCCGGCGCCGCTGGTGCTGAACAACGCTAACTACCGGCCGGAGATGCGCGGCATCAATCTGCGCCATCGCACCTACGTCCACATTGCCGGGATCGACGTGGTGCGCGACGACGGCGCGTTCCGGGTGCTGGAGGACAATGCCCGCACGCCGTCGGGCGTGTCCTACGTGGTCGAGAACCGCCACCTGATGCAGCGCGCATTTCCGGACCTGCTGGAGAAGATCAAGGTCAGGCCCGTCTCCGACTATGGCGTGCAGCTGCGCCAGGCGCTGCGCGAAGTGGCGCCGGCCCGGGTCCGCAAGCCGATGATCGTGCTGTTGTCGCCGGGGGTGTTCAACTCGGCCTACTTCGAGCACGTCTTCCTGGCCCGGGAGATGGGCGCGCCGCTGGTCGAGGGCCGCGACCTGTTCGTCGACAACGACCAGGTGTTCATGAAGAGCGCTGCCGGGCCGGTGCGTGTCGACGTCATCTACCGGCGCATCAACGACGAATTCCTGGATCCGGAGGTGTTCCGCCGCGACAGCATGCTCGGCGTGCCCGGGCTGATGCGGGCCTACGCCAAGGGCCGCGTGACCCTGGCCAACGCCGTCGGCACCGGTGTCGCCGACGACAAGGCGGTCTATGCCTACATGCCGCGGATCATCCGCTACTACCTGGACCAGGAGCCGATCCTGGCCAACGTCGAAACCCACATCTGTGCCGAGAAGGAAGGTCTTGCCTACACCCTGGCGCACCTCAAGGAGCTGGTGGTCAAGCCGGTTGGCGAGGCGGGCGGCTACGGCGTGGTGATCGGCCCGCGGGCCAGCCGCGCCGAGCTGGCGGAGCTCCGGGCGAAGCTGAAGGCGGAACCGGAGAACTACATCAGCCAGCCGATGGTGCGGCTGTCGGTCTGTCCGACCGTGGTCGAGGATGGGGTCGAGCCGCGCCACGTGGACCTGCGGCCGTTCGCCGTCACCGGCAAGGACACCTGGGTGTTGCCGGGCGGCTTGACCCGGGTGGCGCTGACCAAGGGCTCGCTGATCGTCAACTCCTCGCAGGGCGGCGGTACCAAGGATACCTGGGTCCTTGACTGATCTGCTCGCCCGTTTCGCCGAAGACGTGTTCTGGCTCGCCCGCTATGTCGAGCGGGCCGAGAGCGTGGCCCGCGTGCTCGACGTCAACGAGACTTTCGCCCGCGACAGCTCCGGCGCCCAGGACTGGCTGCCGGTGGTGCAGCTCTATGCCGACGACGCCCGCTTCTTCGCCCGTCACCAGAAGGCCACGGCCTCGGCGGTGATCGACTTCTACGTCACCGACCGCGACAACCCCGCCTCGATCGTTGCCTCGATCCGCTCGGCGCGCGAGAACGCCCGCGCCCTGCGCCATCTGATCAGCACCGAGATGTGGCTGCAGCTCAATGTCTTCCATGCCGAACTGAGCAGGCTGAAGCGCCGCGACCTCGCCCTGAACCGGCTGACCCGGCTGTGCGGCTGGATCAAGGAGAACTGCCAGGCCCATACCGGCATCACCGAGGGCACGTTCTACCGCGACGAGGCCTGGTGCTTCTATCAGATCGGCAAGCACATCGAGCGCGCCGATCAGACCTCGCGTCTGCTCGATATGCGCTATCACCATATGATCGCCAACCGCGACCAGGCCGGCGTCGACGTCAGCCAGTGGAATGCCCTGCTGCGCTCGGTGGCCGGCTACCACGCCTTCCGCCGCGTGCAGCCGCACGGCCTGACGGCGGAAGAGGCGGCCGCGTTCCTGATGTTCGAAGCCGACTTTCCCCGCTCGATGGCCAACTGCGTGCAGACCGTCGACGCCCTGTTCGACATCCTGGTCGAGCATCACGAGCTCAAGGGCGGCGCCCGCATCGCGTCCATCCTGCGCCGGCTCGACCGCAAGCTGAACCCGGCCAAGAGCTCGCGGGCGCGTCGCGACATGCGCTCGCTGCACGCCTTCGTCGACGAGGTCCAGCAGTTGCTGATGATGCTCACCGACCAGATGGGGGTCGTGTTCTTCGCCCGGGGAACGTGATACTGCTTGCCCGTACGCGGCCGTTCCCGGCCGCCGGGACCGACCTCTCCGACCGATGCAACTGCTCACCATCGACCACCTGACGGTCTATCGCTATCGCCGGTCCGTGCGGTTCGGCGAGCACCGGCTGATGCTGCGGCCGCGCGACAGTCACGATTTGCGGCTGGTCGACAGCCGTCTCGCCGTGACCCCGGCGCCGACCGTTCGCTGGCTGCACGACGTGTTCGGCAACTCCATCGCCGTCGCCGAGTTCGACGCCGAGACCGCCGCCGACGAACTGCGCCTGCACAGCCGGATCGTCGTCGAGCACTACGCCGGCGAGGATCTCGACTTCCCGATCGAGGACTATGCCCGCAGCCTGCCGTTCGCCTATCCCGCCGACGAGGTCGCCGACCTGGGCCCGACCATGGCCCGGCACTTCCCCGACCCCGGGCGCGAAGTCGAGGCCTGGGTCCGACGCTTCCTGGATCCGGCCGGGCGGACCGGGACCGAAGACCTGCTGCTGGCGATGACGGCGGCGATCCGCGACGAACTGGCCTATGTCTCGCGCACCGAGCCAGGCGTGCAGACCCCGGCGCAGACGCTGAGCCGGGCCAGCGGGAGCTGCCGCGACTATGCCGTGCTGATGATGGAGGCGGTCCGCAGCGTCGGCCTGGCCTCGCGCTTCGTCACCGGCTACCTGCACGACGACGAGGGCGCCGGCCAGGATGTGCCCGCGCTGCAGGGTACCGGCGCCACCCATGCCTGGGTCGACGTCTACCTGCCCGGGGCGGGCTGGATCGAGTTCGACCCGACCAACGGCGTTGCCGGCGGTCGCAACCTGATCCGGGTCGGTGTGGCCCGCGACCCGGCCCAGGCGGTGCCGATCAAGGGCACCTTCACTGGCGCGGCCGAGGATTTCCAGGAAATGACGGTGGCAGTGAAGGCCGTTGCGGGCAACGCGCTGCTGGCATGAAGTCTGTCTACCGCAGCCGGCAGCGGCCGATCGGGAAGAGCGAGGGAAAACACATGCGATCCTATGGGCGGTGGCGCGCCATGCTGCTGGCGGCCTTGTTCGTCGGTCTTGCCGCTTGCGAAGGGGAACCGGCGAAGAAGAAGGGCAAGTACCGTTTCGATCCGACGACGGCGGAATGGAGCGCCGAGGAGACGCGCGGGCCCTAGCACTTGCCATTCGCGGCCGGCAATAGGACAGTGCCGGCCCCGCGGAACGCCAAGAGGACGGGCATGACCTATTGCGTCGGCATGCTGCTGGACGAGGGCCTGGTGATGGCCTCGGATTCCCGGACCAATGCCGGGGTCGATCACATAGCCACCTACCGCAAGATGACAGTCTGGGAGCGTCCTGGCGAGCGCCTGCTGGTGCTGCTGGCGGCGGGCAACCTGGCGGTGACCCAGGCGGTGGTCAACCTGCTGAACGAGGGCGTGGGCGAGGACGATCGAACCCTGGACGACGTCGACGGCATGTTCGATGCCGCCCGCCTGGCGGGCGAGGCGGTGCGCGAGGTCTACCGCAGCGACGGCGCCCTGCTGCGCGAGTTCGGCAGCGAGTTCAACCCCTCGTTCATCCTCGGCGGCCAGTTCGCCGGCCGTACCATGCGGTTGTTTCAGGTCTATGCCGCCGGCAACTTCGTCGAGGCGACGCCGGAGACGCCGTTCTTCCAGATCGGCGAGATCAAGTACGGCAAGCCGATCCTGGACCGGGCCCTCGACCGCGCCACCAGCCTGACCGATGCCGTCAAGCTGGCGCTGGTGTCGATGGACTCGACCATGCGCTCGAATATCTCCGTCGGCCTGCCGATCGATCTCGTGCTGTGCGAGCGCGATGCCTGCCGGGTCAAGCTGCACCGGCGGATCGAGCATGACGATGCCTATTTCGACGAGATCAGCCGGCGCTGGTCGCAGGCGCTGCAGCAGGCCTATCAGCATTTGCCGGATCCGGCCTGGTAGCCCGGCGGATGCGGGCCGCCCGGCGCCGTTGATCGGCATCAAAGCGCGGACGAGCCGGGTCGGTGTCTATTTTTCCTGTCGGCCCCGTGTACGCAGGCGGCCGCGGCAGCTGGGAGGTGAGCCATGCCCGTTGTGCTCGATCTGTTGTGGCGCGATCACGCCAATATGGCCCTTGTGCTGAAAGCCCTGGAGCGTCAGTACACGGCGTTCAACGACGGCGGCGATGCCGACTTTGGCATCATCCAGGCCAGCCTGGACTACTGCCAGGCGTTCCCCGACCGGTACCATCATCCCAAGGAAGACGCCGTCCTGCGCAAGCTGCGGCAGCGCGACCCGGCCGCTGCCGCCGCCGTTGGCGATCTCGAGGACGAGCATCAGGAGATGATCGAACTGACCGCCCAGTTCGCCAGCCTGGTCGAGCAGGTCCTGCAGGAAAGCGAGTTTCCGCGCGACCAGCTGAGCCGCATCTGGCGCCAGTTCCTCGACAACTATCGCCGTCACATGCGCATGGAAGAGCAGGCGCTGTTCCAGAAGGCGCGCAACGTGCTCACGCCTGAAGACTGGCTCGACGTCGGCGAGGAGCTGAACGATCTCAAGGATCCCATGTTCGGTGCCGAGGTCGACGCCCGCTTCCAGGCGCTGAAGGCGGACATCGAAGCGATCGAACGCGAGGCGCGCGAGGCGCGGCGCAGCGGCCAGGAAGCCGACGCCTGAAGGCCGGGCGGCGCATCGGGCCGCGACGAAGCGGGTTAGCGGCGGTCGCGGCGGGCCGGCGGCCGCGCCGGGTGCCGGCTCAGTTCAGCCATTCCCAGACGATGCCGTTGGCAACGTTGCAACGGCCCCAGACGCCGCTTTGGTCACGGCAGACGCCGGTGCCATCGGGCTGATCGTCGACGAAGTTGCCCTCGAACCGGCTGCCATCGGTCCGCGACATGATGCCGTGACCGTGGCGCAGGTTGTTGCGCCATAGACCGGTATGCGTGTCGCCGTTGAAGCCGATCCAGGTGCCCTGGCCGTTCGCGCGGCCGTCGCGGAACTGGCCGACATAGTAGTCACCGTTCTGCGACAGCCAGATGCCGTGGCCGTTGGGTTTGCCGTCGGCGAAGGCGCCGTCGTAGCGTTCGCCATTCGGCCAGTGCCAGACGCCCTGGCCGTGCGGCACGTTGTCCTGCCAGGTGCCCTCGTAGCGGTGGCCGCCGACGTCGTTCCAGAAGCCCAGGCCCTTGCGCTTGCCTGCGTGCCAGGCCCCTTCGTAGCGGTCGCCGCTGGCCCAGATATAGACGCCATGGCCGTGCCGGTGGCCGTGCCGGTAGTCGCCCTGGTAGCGGCCACCGTCGCCCATCACCGCCTCGCCCCGACCGTGGCGACGGCCCTTCAGGTAGCCGCCTTCGTAGCGGGCGGTCATCGGCAACCCGTCGTCGTCGTAGCGCCATTCGGCGGTGCCGCGGCCCTGTGCCAGGCCGTCGACGCAGTCGCCCGACCAGCTGACTTCGCCATCTTCCTGCGGCGAGGCGTTCCACAGGGCACAGTCGGTTTGGGCATCGCGCCACCAGCCGCCGGCCTCGTCTTCCTGCTGCGCCAGGTCGACCTTGGCGGCCGTCACTGGCCCCGCCGTCAGCACGACGACCAGCATTGCCGCAAACGACCTTACGCTCGTCACTGCTTGTCCTTTCTCAGCCAGTTGCTTCGCAACCGGGGCGAGTATTCATGCCCGTCCCCGGCGGCAGGCTCTGTGACCGCCGGCACAATTGCGCCAAGCAATATGGCGCCAGCCCCGGGCCGCGGACATTGCGCCGGCGCAA
>Ga0056121_1000228_pt1 | contig 18862 bp, 18 predicted proteins | sample WorMetHEROISLAND_FD_83872 | JGI IMG/M metagenome (GOLD analysis project Ga0056121, IMG submission 83872) | Marine gutless worms symbiont microbial communities from Max Planck institute for Marine Microbiology, Germany - Olavius sp. 1 HERON ISLAND ...
AGGCGGCGCGCCGCCTCGACGTTGTTCGGCATATCGTCGATGAAGACGCAGCGCGCCGGCGACAGCCCGTAGCGCGCACAGGCGCGCTCGAAGATCTCCGCGTCGGGCTTGGCCACGCCCTCATGGCCCGACACGACGACCCCGTCGAACCAGTCCAGGAAGTCGAAGGCCTCGGCGTGATGCCAGGTCTCGGTCGCCCAGTTGCTGATGGCATAGAGCGGCGTGCCGGCCGCCCGCAGCTCGGCCAGGAGACCGACGCTGTCGTCCATGCTGCCGTTGAGGGTCTCTGCCCAGCGCTGCCAGTAGGCGTCGATGAGGTGGCCGTGCTGGGGGAAGCGGGCGGCCAGGGCGGCGACGCCCCGTTCGAAACCGAGTTGGGCATCGACGTGCTTCAGCCAGCCAAACAGGTCGACTTCGGCCAGGAACGACGCGATCGCCGCATCGTCGGGCAGCAGCTTGCGGTAGAGGTGATAAGGGCTCCAGTCGATCAGCACACCGCCCAGGTCGAAGACGACCGTGTCGACGGCGCTGTCCCGGCCGGCGCCGCCGGTCACTTGGCGACTTTGATCAAGCGGCCGGCGGCGCGGCGCACCGGCTCGCCTTCGACGGAACGGACGAACTCCAGGGCCATGCCGGTTCCCGACAGCACGCGCCGGTAGATCTGCACCTCGTGACGGCCGTCCTCGTAGATCTGCAGCGACGAAATCGTCAGGACCTTGCCCTTGATATAGGCCCAGGCGAAAGCGCCATCGCCGGTCAGCGGATCCGGGTTGTCGACCTGCTGCCAGACCCCGCGGCGCAGGGCGGCAAAGCGCATGGTGGTCGATTTCAGCACTTCCTTGGGGTTGTCCGGGTCGCCCTTCTGGCGCTGCACGGTATTCCAGGTGATCGTGAAGCCGTCGGCGTCGGGGCGGACCTCGACGCCGATGTCGCGGCTGGTCAGGGCGAAGTTGACCGAGATGTTGCTCTCCGACACGGCGCTGCCTTCCCATTTGCCGGAGAAGGCGCTGATCGGCAGATCGGCGGCCAGGGCGGCGGTCGACGCGAGCATCACGGCGAATGCCCAGACAACACGGATCAGCATGAAGGCCTCCAGGAACTGGGGAAGACCGGGCGACGGGGCCCTGTGGCTCACGCGGAGTGTAGTGATGCCGGGCCGAAAAACCAGTGCGACGGCCGGCCTGCCTTTGACGGCCCCGGCCGGCGGCGCCAGTTCGGCAACCGGTTAAGGGAAATTTACCCCGTTGGCGCCTAGGTTCGGCGTCGAGCCAAGGCGCAACCTCGCAGGAATATCGCCATGTCCACAGACGCAGGCGACCGCGGCGGCGTGGTCGAAGACGCATCGGCGCCCGCATCCGCCGCCCCCGGCCGGCCGCCGTTGCGCCCGTTGCAGCCTCTGCTGCAGGCAGACCTGCGGGCTTACGTCGCCCCCGAACTGCGGCTGCACGAACTCGTTGCCGCTCCCTCCTTCGATGCCGTGAAGGCCTACTTCACGGACTACCCTCACGTCGGCCTGTCGACGCCGACCGGCCGGGCTCTGATGTTCCACATCGTCAGGGCGATGCAGCCCGAACTGGTGATCGAAGTCGGGACCTATCACGGCGGCATGACGGAGATCATCGCCCGTGCGCTTTGGGAGAACGGTGCCGGCCGGATCGTCACCATCGACCCGTTTGGCGGCGACAGGGTGCCGCCGATCCTGGCGCGCTGGCCAGACGCGCTCAGCAGCCTGGTCTCCTATGCCAAGTTCAACTCGATGGACCTGTACATGGATTTCGAGCAGGTTCGGCGGCCATTCGATATCGGCTTCATCGACGGCAACCATGCCTATGAGTTCGTCTATTACGATCTGATTTCATTGGCGAAGTGGATTCGCCCCGGCGGCGTCATTCTGGCTGACGACCCCTATCAGCCGGGCGTGTTCTGGGCGGTGAAGCACTTTCTCGAGCGCCACCCAGGCTGGCGCGAACTGGGCGGGGCGCTGCAGGCCTGGCGTCCGAGCGACCCGTTCCATTGCACCGGCGGATCGGTGGCGGATTCCAACTTCCTGATCCTGGCCGCCCCGCCCGGCATCGAGCTCGGCGACCGCGCCGTGTCCTTCGAGACGCCGCAGTTCCGCGAGCGCACCCTGACCGGCCTCGAATTGCACCTGACGCCCGGCAACCCGCGGGGCATCCTGCATGCCATGGTGTTCCTGCGTTCGTTTGGCGTCGGTGCCGGGGTCGACAGGCCGGACCAGAAAATGGTGACGACGAAGACCATGCTGGATACCGACGTCAGCCGCCGGCTGCTCATTCCGCTGGAGCCGATGTCTGCCGCCGAGGTCGGCACGACGACAGTGCAAAGCGCCGAGATTGTCCTGTACTGGCAATGCGACGACAGCAAACGGCCGCTCTCGCTGGAGGGGCCGCCGCGGCCGGTCGTCACGGACTGAAGCGCACTGCTTGCCAACCGTCCCGTCGGTTGCGGGCTAGGGCCACTTGGCCTCGGGCGGCATCGACATCAGGATCGCTTCGGTGTTGCCGCCGGTCTTCAGGCCGAACTGGGTGCCGCGGTCGTACAGCAGGTTGAACTCGACATAGCGGCCGCGGCGGACCAGCTGGTGCTCGCGTTCCTCCGCCATCCAGGGCCGGTCCATGTGGCGGCGCACGAGCTCCGGGTAGATCGCCAGAAAGGTCTCGCCGACGTCGCGGGTGAAGGCGAAGCCCGCCGCCCAGTCGTCGTCCAGGTAGTCGTAGAAGATGCCGCCAATGCCGCGGGCCTCGTTGCGGTGCGGCAGCCAGAAGTACTCGTCGCACCACTTCTTGAAGCGGGCGTAGTAGTCGGCCCCGTGCCGATCGCAGCAGCCCCGCAGGGCGGCATGGAAGTCGGCCGTGTCCTGCTCGTCGGGGACGATCGGGTTGAGATCGGCGCCGCCGCCGAACCAGGCTTTGGTGGTGACGATATGGCGGGTGTTCATGTGCACCGGCGGCACGTGCGGCGAACACGGGTGCGCGACCAGGCTGATGCCGCTGGCCCAGAAGTGCGGGTCTTCGGCGGCGCCCGGGATCTGCTGGCGGAACTGCTCGGAGAACTCGCCGTGCACGGTGGAGACGTTCACGCCGACCTTCTCGAACACCCGGCCGTGCATCACCGACATCACGCCGCCGCCGCCGCCCGGGCGTTCCCAGGGCGTGCGTTCGAAGCGGCCGGCCGGTCTGTCGGCGAGCTGGCCGGCGTGCGCATCTTCCAGCCCCTCGAAGGCGGCGCAGATCCGGTCGCGCAGGGCCTCGAACCAGGTGCGCGCCTGTTGTTTGCGGCTTTCGGTCTGCTCGTTCATGCCGTCAGGTCCGTCGTGCTTGTGCGTTCGCGCCGGCACCATGCCCGCCCGGGGGCACGGTCGCAATGGCCAGTCGGAAGGCGGCTGCGGATCATGGCGCCGCCAGGCGCGCGGCCCAGGACTCGGCGAACCGGTGCAAAGGGCCAAGGTGGGAAAGCAGCTCATGACCCATCGGGGTCAGGCCATAGCCGTCGCCTGGCACCTGGTCGACCAGGCCGGCAGTGCGCAGTTCGCCCAGCCGGCTGTTCAGCACCGTGGGGGAGATGTTGCCGGCGGCCGTTTGCAGCTCGCGGAACGTCAGGCGGTCGTGGCGCAGTTCCCACAAGATGCGCAGGCACCAGCGGCGGCCAAGCAGGTCGAGCAGGGCCATGACCGGCCGACCGGTTCGCGAACCGCGGACGGTTTGGCCGGGAAGTGGCGGCGATGCCATCGGAAGATCCCTTGGTGCTATTAAAAATGTAGCGTTTGGCCGAAGACGATGCTATCTTTTGTGTAGCATAGATCGAGAGTGGAGACGATGGACATGACCCGTGCGCGCTTGAACCCGCAGGAACCGCCGTACACGGACGCGATCGAAGCAAGATTGGCGCGACTAACCCCGCCCGGCAGGACGCCGTTCCTGCTGTTTCGCACCCTGGCGCGCAACCCGCGCGTTTGCGAGCGGGTGATGGCCGGGGGGCTGCTCGACAAGGGTTCGATCCCGATGCGGGCGCGTGAGATCGTCATCGACCGGACCTGCGCGCGCTGCGGTGCGGAGTACGAGTGGGGCCTGCATGCGACGTTTTTTGCCGATCGCGTCGGGCTCACGGCCGAGCAGCTGGCGGCAAGCGTGCATGGCGGCGCCGATGATCCGGCCGCCGGCTGGCCGGAGGCGGAAAGGGTGCTGTTGCAACTGGTCGACGAGTTGCACGACACGGCCGGCATCTCGGACGATCTTTGGCAGGAACTGACGCGGCACTGGAGCGAGGAACAGCTGATCGAGCTGATCGCGGTGGCCGGCTTCTACCATATGATCTCGTTCCTGACGAACGCCCTGCGGCTGCCGCCGGAAGACGATGTCGCCCGGTTTCCGCCTGCGTCGACGGCGGCTGGCCACGAGAGGGTTCAGACCTGAATGAAATCGACGGCGCAGACGATGAAGGTCACGTCTTGTTCGGCGCGCGTTCGGCTCAGCGGCAAAAGCAGGCGCCTGGCGAGCTTGAAGTTGCGGTGGACACCGATATAGCGGCTGGCGGAGAAGTGCGGCTGACGGGTTGCCACGACCCGATCGAAGCTGGCGCGCATGTCCGCCTTGTTGGCCAGCGGGACGTCGGAAAGATACTGCCCGGTGGCGAAGAACCCGTTGTGATCGTCGATGCCGGTGCCGACGACGCGGTAGAGATAGTCGTCACGTTCCCGGTCGACCTCGGCCAGCATCAGCCACGGCAGCAACGAGCGGTCGATTCCCAGCACGTCTATCTGATCGTAGCCCGGACATGCCATTCCAGCGCGCAGGCGGTCCCAATAGTCGTAGAGCAGGCGGTGCGACTGCAGGTCGACCTGATCGCGGTGCTCGATTGGCGTGATGTCCAGGGCCATCTTCTGCCCGGCTGTATCGTTCATGGGTGTTTACGTCACGGAAACGTTGCCAGTTGAAATAGTTACGCCTTCTTCATTCACAAGTCCCCGCCCGCACCCTGGCCTGGATCGGAGCACGGACGAGGCGGCGGCGAGCGGGCCGGTCACTAGCGGCGGCGAACCTTGTAGCCGACGCTTTGGCGATCCCAGGTGGCCGCACTCAGGCCGCGATCGCGCAGCTTGTTCTTCTGGATCTTCGCCGACGGCGTTTTGGGGATCTCGTCGATGAACTCGATGTACCGCGGCACGGCGAAATAGGGCATGCGCGGGGTGCAGAAGTCCAGCATCTCCTCCGGCTTGGGCACCGCCGCGCCCGGCTGCAGGACGATGCAGGCCAGGACCTCGTCCTCGCCGCCTTCCTCGGCCTTGACGGCAACGGCGGCGACCTCGGCGACGGCCGGGTGCTCCAGCAGCACCGCCTCGACCTCGTAGGAGGAGATGTTCTCGCCGCGCCGGCGAATGGTGTCCTTGATCCGGTCGATGTACCAGAGATAGCCGCGCTCATCGAACCGGCCGGCGTCGCCGGTGTGGAACCAGAAGTTGCGCCAGGTCTCCACCGTGCGTTCCGGCATGGCGTTGTAGCCCTGCATAAAGCAGTAGGGCTCTTTGGGCCGCACCAGGATCTCGCCGACCTCGCCGACGGGCAGGGGTTCGTCGCTGTCGGGATCGGCGACGATGACCTCGAAGTACTCGTCCCAGACCCGGCCCGAGCAGCCGGCCTCGTCGGGCGCGTCGGGCGGCCGGTGCACCGGGATGTTGCACTCGGTCATGCCGAACAGCTCGTTGAACTTGGGGATGCCGAAGCGCTCGCGCATCGCCGCCAGGGTGTCGTCGGTCACCGGCACCGCCGAGAGCATGCGCAGGCGGTTGTTCTGGTCGTCCGGCCTGGCCGGCTGGCGCAGGACGAAGTCGTTCATCACCCCCAACAGGTTGGTGACGGTGGCGCCGTGCGCGCGGACTTCGTCGATCCAGCTGGTGGCCCGGAACTGCTTCGTCAGCACGGCGCTGCCGCCGGCCAGCAGGGTGCCGTAAAACTGCATGAGGATCGCCTGGGCGTGAAACAGCGGCATGCAGATGTAGTAGTGGTCGTCGGCGGTCAGCCCCAGATGTAGCTGCATACCGTGGCCGAACAGATACAAATGGCCGTGCGGCATGAGCACGCCCTTGGACGGGCCGGTGGTGCCGGAGGTGTACATGATCATGCCGATGTCGCGGTAGCTGACCGGCACCGCGATCTCGTCCGGCGCGCCCGCCTCGAGTAGTGCCAGCGGGCGGACCTCGATGCGCTTGAAGTCAGGCATCTCGTCAACGGCCGGATCGGCGTCGGCCACATAGACCACTTCCAGCGCCGGCACCATGTCCTCGACCTCCTGCAGCCAGGGCAGGAACTCCGGCTCGACGACGGCGCATCGGGCACCGCAGTTGGTCAGCACGTGGGTCAGAAAGCGACCGCGATAGGCGGTGTTGACGGCAACGGCGACGGCGCCGATGCGGTTGAGGCCGATCCAGGCCCACAGGTACGCCAACCGGTTGTGCAGCATCAGCACGACGTTTTCCCCGGCCGCGACGCCGGCGTCGGCAAAGCCGTTGCCGAACCGGTTGGCGGCCAGGTGGGCCTCGGCGTAACTCAGCGGCGCCTCGTCCTCGAACTGGATGAAGCGGGCCTGGCCGCGCTCGCGCGCCTGGCGCGCCAGCACCTTGCCGATGACCCACTCGGACTTGTCGGCGGTCATGCCTGCGGTCTCCTCCGTCTCGGCGTCCGGCCGCGCCGGTTCTGCACTGCCGGCTGCGATCCGGCATTCTCAATAGCGCCGCGATGGTGCGCTGCCAAGGCCCGCGCGCGGTGTCGCTTGCCGGCCGCGCGGCCGCAAGCGTAGCCTTTCGCAAACAGCGGGGTGGCAACGATGGCATTGATTCGATTGGAGATCCTCGACCGGGGCGGCTACGCCGGCGGGCGCACCTTCGGCCGTGTCGGCGACTACGAGCGGATCGACGCGATCGCCCACTATGCCGTCGACCCCGAACATGCCGCCAATGCCGGCATCGTCGATCTGGCGCTGGCCGAACGGGACGGGCACGGCCGGGTCCGCTTCAGCGGCGACGTCACGATGCTCAGGCCGCGCGACGCCGACGCCGGCAACCGTGCCCTGCTGATGCAGGTGCCCAACCGCGGCAAGCGCCTGCTGGCCCGCTTCAACATGTCGCCGCTGTTTGCGGCCGAAACGGCCGACATCGATCCCGGCGACGGCTTCCTGTTCGCGCGCGGCTGGACCGTCGCCTGGGCCGGCTGGCAGTGGGACGTGCCGCGCACCGCCGAACGCACCCGGATCGGCCTGCAGGCACCGCAGGTGCCGCCGTCGGCGCGCTCGCCGGCGAGCCAGGCGCAGCTTCGCTTCCAGCCGAACGCGCCTGCCGCCAGCCTGCCGCTGACCGATCAGCACGTCGGCGACCTGGGCAACCACGCGCTGGTGCATGCGGCCGATGCCGACGAGGCCGCGGCGCGCTTGCTGGTGCGCGATGCGTCCTACGACGAACCGCGAACGATTCCGCGCTCGGCCTGGCGGTTCGCCCGCGACGACGGTGGCCGCCCGGTCACCGACGACGGTCATGTCTGGCTCGACGGCGGCTTCGCCGCCGGGCGGATCTATGACCTCGTCTACACCCCGCGCGACTGCCCCGTGGTCGGCGCCGGCTTGCTGGCGACGCGCGACCTGGCCGCCTTCCTGCGCCACGCGGCGGAAGCGCCGACGGCGGGGACGATCGACCACGTCGTCGCCGAGGGCCAGTCGCAGTGCGGGCGCTTCCTGCGGACCTTCCTGCACCTGGGACTGAACGTCGACGAGGCGGGCCGGACGGTGTTCGACGGGATGCTGGCGCACATCGCCGGCGGCCGCCGCGGCGAGTTCAATCACCGCCATGCCCAGCCTTCGGTGCAGCCGACACCGTCGTTCGGCCACCTGTTCCCGTTCGCCGACGCGCCGCAGCGCGATCCCCTGACCGGGGCGACGGCAGGCCTGCTGGACCGGCAACGCGCCGCCGGTGCCGTACCGAAGCTGATCTACACCGATACCTCGTCGGAGTACTGGCGTGGCGATGCCGGCCTGACCCATACAGACCTGGCCGGCGGTGGCGACGTCGAGCCGCCGGCGGGGGTGCGGCGCTATCTGTTCGCCTCGACCCAGCACGGGCCCGGCGACGTGCCGCTGGGCGATGCCACGGTGTTCGGCAGCCGCGGCGGCAACGCCATGAACATCGTCGACTACCGCCCGCTCTACCGGGCCGCGCTCGACAACCTGCTGGCCTGGATCGTCGACGGCACCGAGCCGCCGGCGAGCGTGTTTCCGCGTGCCGGCAACGCCACCAGGGCGCGGCGCGGCGCGGCGCTGGAACGGCTCGCGGCCATTCCCGGCCTCGCCCTGCCGGAACCTGCGCGGCTGACGACGATGTTTCCGCTCGACCTCGGGCCCGAAGCCGCCGCCGGTATCGCCGCCTTGCCGGCGCGGATCGTCGGCCCGGCGTATGCCGACTGGGTGTCCGCCATCGACGCCGACGGCAACGAGACCGGCGGCCTGCGTATGCCCGATGTGGCGGTGCCGGTGGCGACGCACACGGGCTTCAACCCGCGTCACGCCGAGACCGGCGGTGCCGGGCAGATGCTGGAGTATGTCGGATCGACCCTGCCGTTCGCCGCGACCGCGGCGGATGCGGCCGCCGCCGGCGATCCCCGTCCGGCGCTCGATGCGCGCTATGCCGGCCTCGACGACTACCTCGCGCGCGTCCGCGCCGCGGCCGAAGCGCTGGTCGCGGAGCGCTACCTTTTGGCCGAGGATGTCGAGCTGTGCGTGGCGCTGGCGGCGGCCCGCTACGAGGCCATTGTCGGCAGGGCGGAGGTCTGACGCAGCGCTTCGCCCAGCACGATGGCGGCGGCGACGGCGACGTTCAGCGAGCGCGCGCCCGGGACCAGCGGGATGCGCAGACGGGCGGCCGCGGCGGCATGCACCGCCGGCGGCACGCCGGCCTCTTCACGGCCCAGCAGGAGGACGTCGTCGGCGGCGAAGGCGTGCTCGGTGTAGGCCCGATCGCCGGCCGTGGTGAGCAGCAACAGGCGGCCCGACGTGACGGCGCGGAAGCTGTCCCAGTCGGCGTGCCGGGTGACGTCGGCGAGCGGCGCATAGTCGAGCGCGGCACGCCGCAACTGCTTGTCCGTGAAGGTGAAGCCGCAGGGTTCGATGACGTCGAGGGGCACGCCAAAGCAGGCGCACAGGCGGACGATCGCGCCGGTGTTCTGCGGGATGTCGGGCTGGTACAGGGCGAGACGCATGCTCTCTCCGTATTCGACGCGGCAAACCTCGGTTTTCCGGTGCTGGCGACCGTTTGCGGATTTTATGCGTCACGGTGTCGCACGACCGCGCCAACCGGGTCACGGGTAGACAAATCACTGGTGTCGTGACAAAACGAGGCCCGCAGATTCCCCTAGTACATCCCAATACATCAGAGCGTTGAGAGGTTTCCAGCCATGGCGCACGGCAAGGGCGGAGACGGCGAAGATCCAAACCGCCGGGACTTCTTATATGTCGCCGCGGGCGGCATGGGCGCGGTCGGCGTGGCCGCATTTGCCTGGCCGCTGATCAGCCAGATGAACCCGTCGCAAGACGTGCTGGCGCTGTCGTCCATCGAGGTCGACCTGTCGGGCATCGCCGAAGGCATGGCGATCACGGTGAGCTGGCGCGGCAAGCCGGTGTTCATTCGCCACCGCACCCAGGCCGAAATCGAGGCTGCCCGGGCGATCCCGCTCGACGAACTGCCGGACCCGGAAAGCGACGAGGCGCGGGCGGAAAAGCCGGAGTGGCTGATCCTGGTCGGCGTCTGCACGCATCTGGGCTGCGTGCCGCTGGGTAACAAGACGAGTGAATCGAAGGGCGAGTACGGCGGCTGGTTCTGCCCTTGCCACGGCTCGCACTACGACAGCTCGGGGCGGATCCGCAAGGGCCCGGCGCCGGCCAACCTGCCGGTGCCCGACTACGTCTTCGTCGAGGACGAAGTGGTGCGGATCGGCTAGGAGGGGCGAGGCGATGCAGACCAACAATCCGGTCATCCGCTGGATCGAGTACCGGCTGCCGATCTTCAGCTTTCTCGACCATTCACTGGGCACGCAGTATCCGTCGCCCAAGAACCTGAGCTACTGGTGGAACTTCGGCTCGCTCGCGGGCCTGGTGCTGGTGGTGCAGCTGGTCACCGGCATCGTCCTGGCGATGCACTACACGCCGCACTCGACGATGGCGTTCGACAGCGTCGAGCACATCATGCGCAACGTGAACTACGGCTGGCTGCTGCGCTACATGCACGCCAACGGCGCGTCGATGTTCTTCATCGTCGTCTACATCCATATCTTCCGCGGCCTCTACTACGGCTCCTACAAGGCGCCGCGCGAGATCCTGTGGTGGCTGGGCATCATCATCTTCCTGCTGATGATGGCGACGGCGTTCATGGGCTACGTGCTGCCGTGGGGGCAGATGAGCTTCTGGGGCGCCACCGTGATCACCAACCTGTTCTCGGCCGTGCCCTGGGTCGGCGATGCCATCGTGACCTGGCTGTGGGGTGGCTTCGCGGTGGACAACCCGACGCTCGTGCGCTTCTACAGCCTGCACTACCTGTTTCCGTTCCTGATTGTCGGCGTCGTCATCGTGCACATCTGGGCTCTGCACGTGCATGGCTCCAACAACCCGACCGGGCTGGACGTGAAGGGACCGCAGGACCAGATCGCCTTCCATCCCTACTACACGGTGAAGGACGCCTTCGGGCTCGGCGTGTTCGCCATCTTCTTCGCCCTGTTCCTGTTCTTCATGCCCAACGTGCTGGGCCATCCCGACAACTACATCGAGGCCGACCCGCTGGTGACGCCGGCGCACATCGTGCCGGAATGGTACTTCCTGCCGTTCTACGCCATCCTGCGGGCGATCCCGGACAAGCTCATGGGCGTGGTGGCGATGTTCGCCTCGATCCTGATCCTGTTCGTGCTGCCCTGGCTGGACACCAGCCGCGTGCGCTCGGCCACCTTCCGGCCGGTCTACAAGATGGTGTTCTGGGCGTTCCTGGTCGTCTGCCTGGTCCTGGGCTACATCGGTGCCCAGCCGGCCGAGGGCGTGTTCCTCATCTACGGCCGTATCGCGACGGCGTTGTACTTCCTGTTCTTCCTGGCGCTGCCGTTCATCGGCTGGTTCGAGCGGCCGAAGCGCCTGCCGGCGAGCATCTCCGAAGCGGTGCTGGCCAAGTGGGGAGACGACGGTGGCGGCGGCAGTGGCGGCGGCGCGCCGGCCGGTGCAACGGCAAATCCGGAGGCTCGGGGCTGATGCGCAAGATCCTTGCAAGTGCCGCGGCCGGCGTCGTCCTGCTGGCCGGCGTGTCCGCCTTCGCCGCCGGCGATGCCGAGGCGCCGAAGTCCGTCGACTGGCCGCATGGCGGCCCGTTCGGGACCTACGACCGGGCCGCCCTGCAGCGCGGCTATCAGGTCTATGCCGAGGTCTGCGCGGCCTGCCATTCGCTGCGCCTGATCGCCTTCCGCAACCTGACGGAGATCGGCCTCAGCGAGGCCGAGGCGAAAGCGATCGCCGCCGAGTACGACGTCGAGGACGGCCCCGACGACGAGGGCGAGATGTTCGACCGCCCGGCCAAGCTGAGCGACTACTTCCCCTCGCCGTTCCCCAACGACAACGCCGCGCGGGCGGGCAACAACGGTGCCCTGCCGCCCGACCTGTCGCTGATCGCCAAGGCGCGTGCCAATGGCCACAATTATCTCTACTCGCTGCTCACCGGCTACCAGGACGCGCCCGACGACTTCGCGCTGGGCGAGGGCCTGCACTACAACCCGTGGTTTCCCGGCAAGCAGCTCGCCATGGCGCAGCCGCTCTACGAAGATTCCGTCGAGTATGCCGATGGCACGCCGGCGACGGTCGAGCAGATGTCGAAGGACGTGACCACCTTCATGGCCTGGGCGGCGGAGCCGACCATGGAGGCGCGCAAGCGCATGGGCGTGAAGGTGCTGTTGTTCCTCATCGTCTTCACCGGCGTGCTCTACGCGGCGAAGCGCAAGATCTGGGCTGACGTCCACTGACCAGCCTCGCGAGATCGCGACGCAAAGGCCGCCCCTCGGGGCGGCCTTTCGCATTTCTCCGTCGCATGGTGCCATGCCGGCACAGCGGCTATTTTCGGCCCTGATGGATCGATCTACCGGGTGCCATGAGCGATAGCGGCGTCACACGCAAGCTGGCGGCCATCGTCGCCACCGATGCGGTCGGCTACAGCCGGCTGATGGCGGCGGACGAGGCCGGCACCCTGGCGACGCTGAAGGCGCACCGCGAGGCGATCGGCGGCCTGGCCGCGCGGCACGGCGGCCGGGTGGTCGGCTCGGCCGGCGACAGCGTGCTCCTGGAGTTCGCCAGCGTGGTCGATGCCGTGCGCTGCGTGATCGCCGCCCAGCGCCTGCTCGCCGACGTCAATGCCGACCTGCCCGAGGACCGGCGCATGCTGTTCCGTATGGGCGTCAACCTGGGCGACGTGCTGATCGACGGCGACGACATCTTCGGCGAGGGCGTGAACATCGCCGCCCGCCTGGAAAGCATGGCGCGGCCCGGCGGCATCTGCCTGAGCGACGAGGTGCTGCGGCTGCTGCCGGCCGAGCTGCAGGCCGAGTTCGAGGACCAGGGCGAGCAGCAACTCAAGAACATCCCGCGGCGGCTGCATCTTTGGCAGTGGACGGGCACCCGAGAGATCGCCCCGCCGGTATCGTCGACGCGGCCTGGCGAGGGCGAGACGGAGCCGACGCGGGTCCTGGTGCAGGCATTCGAGAACCGGGGCGGTCAGGGCGAGCAAGTGCACTTCGCCGCCGACCTCGCCGATGACATGGCCGCGGCGCTGTCGCGAATGAGCGCGGTGGTCCCCGTCGAAGACGCGGGCGAGCCGCACGATTTCACCATTGCCGGCAGCGTGCGCTGGTCCGGCGACCGCGTGCGGATCAACGCCCATCTCAGCGACGAGGTCGAAGGCACGCGGATTTGGACCGAGCGCTTCGACCGGTCCGGCGAGGACATCTTCGCGCTCGAGGACGAGATCGCCGAGGCCATCGTCGCCAGGGCGCGCATGGTGATCAAGCAGCAGGAGGGGCGGCGCCTGGCCAGCCGCGACCTGGCCACGCTGTCGGTGCCGGAGCTGCTGGCGGCGGCGGCGGGCATCTTCACCACGCGCTACGACCACAACGACCAGGCGCGGCGCTACCTGGAGCGCGCCGTCGCGTTGCAGCCGGGCAACTCCATGGCCCAGGCGATGCTGGCGATGGTCGGCATGCGGGACACGGACCTGCGCGCCGAGCGACCGGGCGAGGCGGAGGCACAGGCGCTGGAACGGCGCGCGCGTGAGGCGGTGCGCCTCGATCCGCGCAGCTTCTTTGCCCGCATGGCGCTGGGACTGATCGAGCTGTACCTGTTTCGGCGCCACGATGCGGCTGTGATCGAGCTGCAGCGGGCGCTGGAGCTGAACCCGCATCTCTTGCCGGCGCAGGCGGCCTGTGGCCTGGTCCGCGGCCTGCGTGGCGACGCCGGCGGCATCGAGGCCATCCGCCATGCCATCGACATCGATCAGCAGAACATCCAGGCCGAGCGCTTTCACTTCGACCTGGGTGTGGCGCATTTCGCCGCCGGCGACCTGGCTGCCGCCGCGGCAGCCTCCCGCCAGGCCTTGTCGCGGGCCCCGGGCAAGCCGCGCAGCCAGCTGCTGCTGGCAGCGGCACTGGCGCAACAGGGGCAACTGGCGGAGGCAACGGCCTTGCTGGCGGAGCTGTTCTCGCGGCTGCCCGAACCGCCGGCGGATCGGGTCTCGTGCCCGCCATTTCTCGATCCGGACGACCGCCGTCGCTACCTGGAAGGGCTGCGTCTGGCCGGGCTGGGTTCGGGCAAGCAGGCAGGCTAGCGGGGCCGATTGATTTCGGCGCGGCAGCCTGGGACATTGCCGCCTGCGATGGCCCCGAGCCGGGGCGGAGCGAAGGGACGACGATGAGCGAACGACATGCGGCGCCGGTGCTTGGCGTTATCGGCGGCAGCGGACTCTATGAGATCGACGGCCTGACGGAGACGCAATGGCGTCAGGTCGACAGTCCGTGGGGCACGCCTTCCGACGCGCTGCTGTTCGGCGAACTCGACGGCGTGCGCATGGTGTTCCTGCCGCGGCATGGCCGGGGCCACCGCCACAGCCCGACATCGATCAATTTCCGCGCCAACATCGACGCCCTGAAGCGGTCCGGCGTCACCGACATCATTTCGCTGTCAGCCTGCGGCTCCTTCAAGGACGAGCTGGCGCCGGGCACCTTCGTCATCGTCGATCAGTTCATCGACCGCACCTTCGCCCGCGAAAAGACCTTCTTCGGCGACGGCATGGTCGCGCACGTGTCGATGGCGCACCCGGTCAACGCCCGTCTCGGCGACTGGTGCGAGGAGGCCTGCCGGGCGGAAGGCATTCCGGTGCAGCGGGGCGGCACCTACCTGGCCATGGAGGGGCCACAGTTCTCCACCCTGGCAGAATCCAACCTGTACCGGAGCTGGGGCTGCGATGTCATCGGCATGACCAACATGCCAGAGGCCAAGCTGGCGCGCGAAGCGGAGATCCCCTACTGCACCGTGGCCATGGTCACCGATTACGACTGCTGGCATCCCGAGCACGACCACGTGCAGGTCGACGCCATCGTCAAGGTGCTGCTGGAGAATGCCGACAAGGCGCGGGCCGTGGTGAAGCGCGTGGCGCCGCGCATGGCCGAGCGGCCGGCGGTTTGCCCGTCGGGTGACGACCATGCCCTGGAAACCGCCCTGATCACGGCGCCGGAGGCGCGCGACGCGGATCTGCTGGCCCGTCTCGACGCCGTCGCCGGCCGGGTGCTGGGCCGGACCGCGGCCGGCTGAAGGAGGCGATGATGGAGATCCGCGATCTGATCCGCTCGATCCCGGACTACCCCAAGGAAGGGATCGTCTTCCGCGACATCACCACGCTGTTGCAGCATCCCGCCGGCTTTCGCCGCGCCGTCGACGAGCTGGTGCAGCCGTTCGCCGGGGTCGGCATCAACAAGGTAGCCGGGATCGAGGCGCGCGGCTTCATCATCGGCGGCGCGGTGGCGCACCAGCTTTCGGTCGGTTTCGTTGCCGTGCGCAAGAAGGGCAAGCTGCCGTGGCAGACCATCTCGGTCGAGTACGAGCTGGAATACGGCAGCGACGAGGTCGAGATCCACATCGACAGCCTGGCACCGGGCGACCGGGTGTTGATGGTCGATGACCTGCTGGCCACCGGTGGCACCGCGACGGCTGCCAGTCAGCTGGTCCGCGATGCCGGCGGCGAGGTCGTGGGGGCCAGCTTCGTCGTCGAACTGCCCGATCTGGGCGGTCGGGCCCGGCTCGAGCAGATGAAGGTCCCGGTCCGCGCCCTGGTCGAGTTCGAGGGCGAGTGACGCGACCGGCGGTGGCCGCCGCGAGCTCAGTCTGGCCGGCAGGTTTCCACGTAGTCGAAGTAAAGCTGCCGGGCGCGCCAGAACACCGGTCCCGGCTGCAACGCGCGCTCGTGCCAGCGCGTATAGGCCTGCACCTTGCCGTAGTTGCCGGTCGCCCAGATCTCGTCGGCGTCGTCCAGTTCCGCCGGGTCGATCGTGCGTTCGAGCACCTCGACGCCGGCCTGGCGCAACAGGGCGGTGACCCGCTGCTTGGTGATGCCGTTCAGGAAGGTGCCGTTCGGCTTCGGCGTGATCGCCACGCCGTCGCGGGCCAGCCAGAGATTGGCGTGAGCATACTCCGCCACGTTGCCGTCGGGATCGAGCATCACCGCGGCGTCGAAACCCTTGTCGAAGGCTTCTTTCTCGGCCCGCTGCGAGTTGGGATAGAGGCAGCCCGCCTTGGCGTCGGTGGGCGCCTGGTCGGGGGCGCTGCGCCGGTAGCTCGACAGGCAGGCCGAGCCGGCGATCTCGTCCGGCAAAGGGGCCTCGAAAATGGCCAGCGTGAACTCCGTACCGCCGGCTTCCGGCAGCAGCAGGCCGGTGGTGGCATAGAACATCGGCCGCACGTAGTAGTCCGTATTGGCCGGCAACCGGCCCACGCCCTCGACGCACAGGGCCCGGATCTCCTCCGCCGACAAGGTCGGTTCCAGCAGCATCGACGTCGCCGAGCGCACCGCCCGCTGGCAGTGGGCGTCGATGTCCGGCAGGCAGCCCTTGATCGCCCGCGCGCCATCGAACACCGACGAGGCCGACCAGAAGCCCAGATCCATCGGTCCGGCGATCTTCGGTTGCGTCGTCGTCCAGGTGCCGTCGTGCCAATACAAGCCATTCATTGCCCGCTCTCCGAATATAGGTCAGTAAGACTGACATAAATTCAGGGACCGTCCAGCGCGATATTGTCACCGCGACAATGTTTTCCGGGGCACGAGAGGTATTCCTGCCGCCCCCTGGACTGCTAGAACGGGACTGCTGGAAACGGCGACGACAACAACAAACCAACGACGGCAACGGGAGGTGGCCATGCCATCGCACATCAACGGCATCGATCACGTGCTGATCGCCACGGCCGACCTTGACGGCGCGGCCGCAACCTGGCGCCAGCTGGGCTTTTCGCTTACGCCCTACGGGCGTCACGTCGGCAAGTCGACGGGCAACTACTGCATCATGTTCCCGGACGACTATGTCGAACTGATCGGCATCGTCGACGATGCGGCACCGGGCTCGCAGCACGATGCCCTGATCCGGGCGCGCGGCGACGGGCTGTTCGCATCCGCGCTGTCGCCGAACGGGGCCGAGGAGGCTCGCCAGGCAGTGATGGCTGCCGGCATCGAGGCGCTGCCGCTGCGCGACCTGCACCGCGCGGTGGAGCGGCCCGACGGCAAGGCCGACCTCTACTTCAAGAACTTCGATCTCGCCGACGGAGCGACGCCGGATTTCCGCTTCTTCTTCTGCCATCACCTGACCCCGGCGGCGATGCGCCACCCCGACTGGCTGCGCCACGCCAACGGCGTCACCGGCGTGCTCGGCATTACCGTGGTCAGCCCGCGGCCGGCGGCGCTGCAAGATGCCTACGCCCGGCTGTTCGGCCTCGGCCAACTGACCATGACCGACAACATGCTGACCATCCACCTGCCGCGACACCGCATCCTGTTTGCCACGGCCGACGATGCCCAGGCGATGTATCCCGAGGCCGAGCTGCCGACGCCGGACGCCGAGGCCTACGGTGCCATCGTCAGCTTCGCCGTCGCCGACGTTGCTGCGACGCAGCGCTACCTGGCGGCCACGGGCGTCACCCACATGCCCACGGGCGACGCGGTGCTGGTGCCGCCTGGCGAGGCCGGCGGCGTGCTGGTCGAATTCCGCGGCGCTAGCTGAAGCGCCGGCGGCGCCGGGACGGCAACCACCATGTCGACGGCAAGCATGCGCGCGCAGGCCGCCCTGCGCGTCAACCGCCGGGTCTTCTACGGCTGGGTAATCCTGGCCGTGGCTGCGCTTGGCATCTTCGCCAGCGGACCGGGCCAGTCGCACACCTTCAGCGTGTTTTTCGGACCGATCGGCGCCGACCTCGACCTCAGCAAGACCGAGGTGGCGTCCGCCTATGGCTTCGCCACGCTGATTGCCGCACTGCTGCTGCCGCAGATGGGGCGGCTGGTCGACCGCCGCGGCGCCCGGACGATGTCGCTGGTGGTCGCGGTTCTGCTTGGTATCGCCTGCCTGTTCTTCGGTGCCGCGGCCAACGTGCTCTGGCTCGGGGTCGGTTTCGCCGCCCTGCGTTTTCTGGGCCAGGGCTCGCTGATGCTGAACTGCGCCAACATGGTTTCGCAGTGGTTCAGCCGCAAGCGGGGCTTCGCGCTGAGCCTGATGGCGCTGGGCTTCGCCGCGTCGATGGCGGTGCACCCGCAACTGTCGCAGTGGCTGATCGATACCGTCGGCTGGCGCCAGGCCTGGCTTTGGCTTGGCGTGCTGACCTGGCTGCTGCTGCTGCCGCCGATCCTGTTCCTGGTGCACAACAAGCCGGAAGACCTGGGGCTACAGCCCGACGGCGAACCCGCGCCGGCCGGCGACGCGGCCGCGGGCGGCATGGCCGAAGCCGGCCTGACCCTGAGCCAGGCGCTGCGCACCTCGACCTTCTACATCATCTGCGCCGGCCTGAGTTCGATGTCGATGCTGGTGACGGCGCTGCACGTCTACCAGGTCTCGATCTTCGAGGCGCACGGCATCGACGCGACGGTATCGGCCCGGCTGTTCGCGATTTCCGCCGGCACCATGGTGGCGGCGATGCCGTTGATCGGCCGTATGCTGGACCGCTTCCGCACGGAGTGGATGTTCGCCGGCGGCCTGGTGGTGATGGTTGCCTCGCTGCTGGCCGCGGCGATGGTGAGCGATCTGACGACGGCGATCCTCTATGCTCTGGTGTTCGGTCTCAACAACGCCATCACCATGACCTTCTTCGCGTACCTGTGGCCGCGCTACTTCGGCCGCGCGCACCTGGGCAGCATCCAGGGCACCGGGCAGATGATCGGCGTGGTCGGCGCGTCGATCGGGCCGTTGCCGCTGGCAATCTACTTCGACCTGTTCGGGGCGTATGATCCGATGCTGATCGCGCTCGCGGCCTTGCCGGCCGCGTGCGCGGTGTTGGCCTTGTTCCTGCGCGCGCCGGCTAGCACGGCGCACCTGAGCCGGGGCTGAGAACAAGCACCGCCGAGAAGGCGGACGACGACAGCGGGAGGACGCGATGCAGGTGGAAACCCTTTTGCCGCTGGGCAAGCTCGACCCCGGCCTTCGTGTGTGGTCACGCGGGATTGTTTCGACGGCGCAGGCGTACTCAGAGGTATCTCCTTCATCAGGGAGCACCTCGCATCATGCAAGTGAAACTGCACGCCAACGCCACGACTACGCCAAAG
>Ga0056121_1000229_pt1 | contig 18775 bp, 9 predicted proteins | sample WorMetHEROISLAND_FD_83872 | JGI IMG/M metagenome (GOLD analysis project Ga0056121, IMG submission 83872) | Marine gutless worms symbiont microbial communities from Max Planck institute for Marine Microbiology, Germany - Olavius sp. 1 HERON ISLAND ...
CACGTTGTTTATCCGAGCATCTCGAGAGACTCCAGTATCCAGCTGCAGCGACAGCACATCTGTACTCGGAGTTTTCAGCAGGAGTCCATGACGTTGTAACGTTGAATTTGTTGTACATTACGTCCAAGTCGTCTGTACAGAAAGACACGGTTTAATTGCATTATTAGATCGGTTTCAATTACAGAACAGCACTTTGGTTTAATTACTACAGGGTGTTCCAGAAAAAAATGCACAAAGTTTAATGCACCATAACTTCACGATAATTAAATTGAAAAACGGCATGAAATGTAATGTAACGTATAGTTAGTTACAATATGTTAAAACGTCGGCCTAATACACTGCATTGAACATTATGACGTTTCATGATTGATATTACCATATAAGGCCAATATAATCTGACTAAATGCGGAACTATAGTTTATTGACACAAAACAAGTCAACCACAATGACAGCAGGAAACGTATTCTGCAATGCGTAGCAAAAATTAGTTAACACAATACACTGTATGTGGCATGCACTGCAAAAATTATTCCGCTTTAGGTGTTAAAGGGAGTAACACCTTTTTGTCCATTTTTTTGCGCACTTCAAGTGCTTTATTTTAAACACTAGAAGCGTTTTGCTATAAACACCTGAAGCGTTTAAGTGTGTAACAGTTGAGCCTACTTTAAACACTAGAGGCGTTTAAGTTTAAACACTAAAAGCGTTTAAATTGTAACACTAGCACCTTAACAGTTGAGGCGTTGAAAAAAATGGACAAATAAGTGTTAGTGCTGTAAGTGTTACACTGGACAACACTTATAGTGTTAAGTGTTTAAAAACTGCATGGTTGACGTGTTTCTGTATGTAACACATTGCACCTGAGCCGTTCACACACAAACACTTATGAAACAACAAGAGTCAGCGCGGATGATGCTTGGCAAGACGCATTTAATGCAATATACACTAATAAAATGCACTAAATTTTGCATTAATAGCACATCATAATCAGTAAATGATACCACATTGGAAACCCGGTGCGTACAATTATACAGGCACAGACCGTAGAACAATATAAGAGCCATGCACAAATTATATAAGTTTTAGGATGAGGGTATGGGATTTAATTGTTATGTGCAGTATATTATGTGAGGTGGATGGTTGGACCGGTTATATAATGTAAGTCAACTACAAGTGGTGCATGTCCCACGATATCTACTCTTAACATTACAATTAGCCATGTTGTTACAAAACTGGCAATTACACTCAATACACATTGGGTGACCACTTTTTTCTGAGTCCGTGGCTGAGCCTTTTGGCTGAGCCTGAAACCAGGTTAAGCCGGAGATGAGCCAAAAAGTGAGTCGAATTTTTCGTTTGGTCTAAGCCACGGCTCAGTCCGAACTTTTGGCTCAGCCTGGGCTGAGCCTTTGGCTCAGTCCAAAGTTCGGACTGAGCCGCGGCTGAGACCAAACTTAATCTGAACTTACAGGCTTAGTCCACTTGGTTTAAAACGGCAGAGATAGCTTAATCCTCTAGAGCTTAACTTTGGCTGAGCCAAAAACTACTTCAGTTTTTTGCTTAGACCGAACACTGCAAACGTAAACAAACGTAGCGATGTTAGCAGCTGCCGGGTAAAAAGCGGATGTGTGGATATGCGGATGTCCAAACGGGTTGGTTGGTTGTGTAGTGTTTAACGTCCCCGCCAACACAATATAGGTCATATGGGAGACGGTTTTTACAGGTCAAAAGACCCAACCAACAGTATCAAAGTACTGAAGGAAGAAGCTACAAAGGAAAAATCAGAAAAAAGAAAATACAAAATACACATATACACACAATAAAGTACAGAAAGGATACTACACATATAAAGCACAACAAGTCCCCTAGTCTACACTAATATGGGGTGACTAGGGGACAGCTCCCACAGAGGGCAGGGGCGCCAGACCTGAACGGCGGTGGGGCTGCCGCCGCGGTACCCCCGTCCAAACGGGTAACGCTGTAATTAAACTATAATTTGTTAGTATAACCATTCCCTATAACCCTATTCCACTAACCCTTTTTCTAACCCTAATCCTAACCCTCTTGCCTTCTCTGCCGTAGGTTATTATTTTTGTAACAGTTCCGCTGAGCTAATCTTCGGTCTGGTCTAAGACCAAACTTGAGCGCTCAGATTAGTGTTTGGTCTCAGCCAAAAGGCTCAGCCACGGACTCAGCCAAAAAGTGAAGTCACCCATTGTGTACAATACATTTTACTTTTTGTTACGGTGCAGTGACGTTTGAAGACTAAAGATATAGTTACTCATTTTCATTATCTGCTTTTGGTTTATGGTTTTTAAGTGCAGTGCTGTTTTCAAGAAATTGGCATCAGTTTAACTTGTTTCGTTAAGTTGGAATGTGGGCTGGGAGATTATAGTTAGTGTTATATAATTTGGGGTGGGGTAGGCAATTTTGTATAAATGTTACAAAGGTCAGGTAGCAAAAAAATAAAAAGTGGTCATTTTAGTGTCATATAGTGTATACTTTGTGCACAGCCCCTAATGGTCCTGTTGATCGGTTTTCTGGCATTTTCAACACAGGCAGGTTAAGATGACAGTCACAACTATAATGCACAATGAAAAACAAACGAACATGAAATACATCTCCTTAACTTGGCCTTTATGGAAATAATCTCGTCAACTCACTAGAGACTTCCTTGCAAGAGTCTTTACTGATGAATTAAATCAACAAGAACAAAAATATTTAAAAAACGCACACAAGCACGCAAATAAACCTAACAAACCAAATTAACCCTGGTTTGGTTGTATCACAGACCACTCAGTTAGGAAATGGATTGGTGTATTCTAACAAAAATTACAAGTCCCCACTGAGCTCACATCATCACAGGGGGTAAGGTAATAGTATGAAATGACAACATAAAATGACATTAATGAGTAATAACAAATCAAAATTACAATGTCACATGCTGGCAAAAAGTACTCATCTTTTTTAAAATTATGCGTCGATGAGCAACAGCAGTCGATTGATTGATTGATTGAGCAAGGTTTAACGTCTCCACCAACACAGTATAGGTTATCTGGGAGACAGTTTTACAGGTCAAAAGACCCAACCAACAGTATCAAAGTACTGAAGGAACACAAAAATACACAAATAACAAAGAAATACAATAACCACACATATACAAACACAAAAACAGCAAATCCCCTAGTCTATACTAATATGGGGTGACTAGGGGATGGCTCCCACAGACGGCAGGGTCGCCAAGCCTGAACGGCGGTGGGACTGAGCAACAGCAGTCGAATGCAACAATATTACTATAATATGCACATTGTGCAGCATAACTGTTTACCTTTGGCAAAGTTACATGCTTTTAAGCAAGACTGCTATCATTTGTTGTGCAGTAAAATTTGCTAACACTGACCAGTCACACAAACAGCATCATTTAAATAATACACTGATAATGTATAAATGCCACTTAGTAGTGGTGCCATCTAGTGATTGCAAGTAAATAAGTTTCAGTTTCGGTAATTAGCTAAGTACTGTTAATAGGAATTAACTTAAAAGTCTGAGACGGTAGACGATGGTTAATATGGTCACAAATGTCTAAGTGAAGTTTAATTACGACCGGTTGCTTATTGGGATCATCTGTCACCTTAGGGAATTTTCACAAATCTGTTAACAACGAGTACAACAATGTTTGCAGCACTTGGGGACCCTTTCCAGGTCAAAGAATAGTACAAACACGTTTCTGGGGGTGGGGCTACTTTTTGCCTCACCATGTATGTACATGGCAGATTGTCAATAGATCCTGTATGTCAGCATTAAACAGTAGTGACTGTACAGAGAGAAACAAGAGAAAATGCAACATTTCAGATATCAGTTGAAAAGAAACTAATTCACATACTTTAACGGAAATGATTGTCAACTAGATAAAAGTAACTTCATTGCAAATGCAGGCATGCAAATACTGTAAAACGGCAGATAATGTAAAAGTACATGAAGCAGACAAACCATTCACCAACTAGTAGCACAGAGCATGTGCTTTCAACACAGTTATGTTAATGTAACGTAACGCTGCTGGGATCATCTGTCACATTACATGTGTGTCCAGAACATGCACAATGTGTTATTTGGTCAGACGAATATCAACTGGTTTAATGAAAAAATCTCACTGCGCTCAACACAAAAGCTCAAGAGTTAAAAGTTGCATAACAATGTCATTCGGCAATACAGGTAATGCACAATCGGCTGACAGTGTCGTTGATCAGCACTTTGTTACATACTCAGTGACCGCAAGAACTGTGTGGCACGCTTCGCCAACTTCACAGCCCTCCCAGTAAGCAAATGCTCCAGCAGTTCATACATGATGCGCTGCTTGCTGTGATAATCAATGGAGCAGATGTGATAGAGGCTGAAAGCAGCAATCACAGCTTCCTTCACTGAAGCACACTGCACCAGAGTACGGTGATAGCCGATAACGCTCGGGTTGACATGCTCACCAAACAGTGCAACTGGTGCCTGGCTTCTGGCGATTACCTTGTTCATCTTCTCAACACTAACTGCCTCCTGCACAGAGAATACACATACTGACAAACACAACAGTGACAAACACATAGAACAGTGTTATTTGGTCAGACAAATATCAACTGGTTTAATGAAAAAATCTCACTGCGCTCAATACAAAAGCTCAAGAGTTAAAAGTTGCATAACAATGTCATTCGGCAATACAGGTAATGTACAATCACATAACTCGGCATCAGTCATACATCTCTCAAATGCACATAAACGTCGTCAACCTACTGTTAACTTAGTTATGAATGTTTCGACTTTCGTTCGTTCAGTCACTCGAGCCTCCGTCATTTTCCACACTGACAGCTCATCTTCAGGATTCTAAACAATGAATGATTATAATACAGTCTGGTACACAATTCACTGAACACAGAAAGCGACTTACACAGTGCAGTTAAAGATTTAAATCAATATACCAGAGTTCTTGAAATCAGAGAGCATAAACTGGAAGTGGCAACTTATTCCCACAGCACGAAAAAATTAGGGCCAATTTCAGCTAAATGTTGACATGTACCCTGGATCACGTGCCACCAAAAGCTTAGTGCTGTTTAAACACTAAGGGCTGTTTCACACTGACTAGTACTGGCAGCGGGTCTGGGGAGCGCTCCGCCGCGTTCCGGCACCACTACACCCCTGGATGGGAGAAAAGTGTAAGGAAGGGAAGAAGGGGAGGGGAAGTTAACTGTCATGCGAAAACAGGGCCGCCGATTGCCTATCGCCGCCCTGACTTCAACCGTTTTTGAGCGAGCCATCCGTGTGACTGACAGACAGACAGACAGACGGGCGACAGCATAGGCCTGTAACTCTGTATATACTCGTATGCTGTCGCGCACTAAAAATCACAGTTTTAGTTATCACGCATAGCACAGTATTGCACCCACCCTGTCTCAATGAGTCCCATTAATTTTAATTTTTAGTAATTTTATACTTAAAAGGGGGCTTTGCCCCTACCATACCACGACTCCATTCATAGGCGTATTTACCATTTTACCATTGGGCCACGTCCCCCCTCTGAACAGTTGAACTGCGAAAAATCTCGCATATGGCCAAAAATGCAACCTTAGAGAAGTTGCCCCAATGGAAAATCACTAATATTGTTGCTACCAGATGTCAGATTTTAAGACTAAAATGCACCAAATTCGATTTCGGCTAGGGCTCCGCCCCAAGACCCCGCTGGAGGAGCTTACAACGCTCCTCAGACTCCTAGCTGGATTTAAGGGGTCCTACTTCTAACGGGAGGGAACGGAAGGGGAGGAAATGGAAATGAGGGAGGGAGGGGAGAAAAGGGGAGGGTAAGGAGATGGATGCCCCCCTTTTCAATTTCCTGAATACGCCACTGACTCCATTCCACCAGAAAACTAAAGAACTAAATTAAAAATCAGAACAAAAATTAGGGCCTAAATCAACACCAAGAATACAGACTACAGTAGTGCCCATGAAACTTCAGGCGTCCCAAGCAACGCCATTTAGGCTATACGCTTGTATGGGACGACATGAACGCGGATAATTATTAAGTCGGTCGCTTCCACAAGAGGAAGAACACTGCTGTCGACCTTCTTCAGCGTATATGGATCTATGTTACCGATTATACTCGTTTTACTGCGGTAACGACCTTTTGCGACGGAATCTACTTACAAAACATAATTTAACTAATCAACTCCATTGCTGTTGTTTGCATTGCTTGCTATCAAAGATGGCCACGAGCAGCTCCGCAGCAAATATTGACGTCACTATGAAAACGCTCTATTTGTTACCCTAAACCAAAATTAACAACTGACATTGTGCAGATTATTCTGGCTAATATGAATGAACTATTGGTTGCACGTGTGGCTTATATTTTTTGGCCCACCCTGTATACAACTCATATGTTCAGTGTTATCAGTTGTACGTGCGGGTGCTATAGGAGGGTCCTGGGGCATGCCACTTCAACAGTTTAGTTAGTACCACATTGCCTTTCGTCCATGTGTTTCTCTAGCATATTATCATGCCTCAAACTGTGTGAATCATACTTTTATGAGTGGCGGTTTATTCGCTACTCGCGCCAGTGTGAATAGGTCACTCGCTGCGAGCACACGCTGCGAGTAACTAGCAGCGAGTACTAGCGTCAGTGTGAAACAGCCCTAACATAAAACAATTGTCAGCGGTCAGAAAACTTAAGGCTCTCGTCTACTCATTGGTGAAAACTCTTCATCAACCTAGTTCAACAATACGTGAATGAAGCACACAGAAAGATGGCACCTATATATGTAACGTGAGCTACAGCAATGTGCTACCATACACAGAGACAGTGATACCGTTTGCAAGACAGGTGATACATGCCTGCACTGAAACCTCTAAGTATGCGGCCATTTTATCAAAGACAGCATCATATCGTGCCGATATATCACCAAAACCAAGTAGCGTCATTTCATGCAATACCTACAACCACAGACCAAATAACTAGTAAAACCCACAAATGAACACCCCGGTTGAAAATTAGTGCAGCATTTGACTGTCTACAAGAAACTGATATTATGCAGTGACCAGACATTGCAGTCAAATATAAAGCACATACCACCGACGTGACACAAGTTAAGTTGTGTGTGCAGTATGTACTATTTCGTGATGAGTGATCAGACGTCTCTGGTGGCAAATTTGTTTAGACTCATTGTGCAAAGTGTCCATAGACATAGCCATGAATTTGTCCTGCAGGCGGGCAGAGCATATCTTATGGATGAGAGACCGGCCCAGGATCCCACTGGGGACTCGATGTACATCCCCAAACCCTCTGCTTCTTCGCCTTTTGTGTAGTAAAATTCTTAAAATATGCCCTGCCTGTGGGACACTCCTGAGGCCTGATGGCCACTAGAAAATAAATTTGGCACTATTTTGGATTCTTGGGCCCCCTGGCAGTTGCATTATGCAATTGTCACCAACACAATAAACACTGCCAATGCGACCGTCACATAGTGTGGATTAGGCTTAAGCACAACTGTTGTACTGTAAGAAAAATTCTAATACAAAAATAACTAGAAAACATCAGAGACGTTTTCTAATCGCCTGTGCACTGCTATATAGCTATTTTCGAACTTGTCCACCATGGCATTTACTTTTATTGTATTTTTCATTGTCATTCGGTAGGGGGCAAACATGAATTGTTAACACTGACGATGATTTACATCATTATTCGCCATGGGGCACCACGTTTACAAAACTTCGGGGATGTTAAATCATCAGCCACGCATCCCTAGCCTATATAGCCATTTTCAAACTTGTCCTCCCTTCTGAACACAAGATGATGCCCTGAAAATTTTGTGACGATATCTCTGATGGTTCAAGCAAACAGACAAACAGTCACAAACGGACACTACTAAAAACAATACCCCTCGATACACTACACTATGTGGGTGGTAACAATACTAACACTATACAGTACCCAATTAGAGTACTATCCAAGCAGAACATCACAGAATATTTCAAGTGCCATAGGGTGAAGACAAGAGTAGCTGTATGGAATTCAAGCTGCAAATCACATTTTACTCACACACTGGTACTGTTCGAAAGCTGGAAAATCTCCAAACATTCTTTTGACGGTTGTTTCGCCTTTTCCATCTGGAGGACTAAGGTACATTTGTCGCCGAAGAGGAAACGTCTCTGCCATACATGTTCGGACGTGTTCGTAATCCGGGCTTTTCTTCATTAGTGCATTCTGCCAGCAAATGTACAAATGCTATGTAGTATTACAATCGCAGTAATCCACCGTGTTATTGTCTGTCCAATGCAATATGTTGCCATGGGACAGAATATAAAATCACTTGTGGCGTCTGTGTGTGTGCACGGGTTTTGGGGTCGAATATCTCGGAAACGGTTGAAGATAGAGCCTTGGTCCCTATGGGACACCAATATGAAACGGTATATGGCGAATCGATTGGTCACGTGTGGCAGTAAGCTTACTTGACAGACGCTAATATTTTTGGTGCCCAGTTTGCAGCCTACCGAAATCTATACATTTTGCACCGCATGCGAGATGATCGACTTTTAGCAAGAGAACAGAGCCATGCTGCCACAGCTGTATAAGGTGGCATACCGTGTACTGTGTTTTCCAGCGTCCTCGGCAGCAAGCGAGCGTGTGCTCAGCACTGCTGGGCGCCTGCTGGAAAAACGCCGAATCAATCTGAATCCAGACTCGTTGTTTCTTCACAGCAATATGAAGTAAGGCTGTGCCAGAGACTCGAGTGACAGAAATGACAGTGGTGTTCTTTTGTGCCTTGCATAGTTGTCAACACTAAAGGTACCATCTCCTCTGCCTGAGTTTGAAGTATAAAGCAGAAGCTGAACATGACTAAGAAAGGTTTTAATACAGTGATAATAAACTATCAGGATTTCTGTTATTAGGAGCATACTACAATTATTACCCTATCAACGATGATGTTACACGTGACCCGTACAGTAATTAACACTAGTTATATACAACTGTACCACTGAATGTATGGGAATGGGAACGGGAGGGAATGGCAATAGCACCCTCGGGAATCCAATGGGAATGGGAATGAGTCAAAAAGTTGGGAATAGGACATGAGGGAATGGGAATTGAATAGATGGGAATGGGAGGGAATGGGAGTGTCGAAAGCCATTCACGCACATATCTAATTCACACCATTAGCAACAGAATATGGCCTCTTTTCATATTTCAGAAAGTTTTGCAGACATTTACGCTGAGTGCCCTTGTTGCAGATTTCATGTGGTATCCAAGTACCAAATATTGTTGTAATGAGAAGATTTATCATACTTATTGCAGAAATTACATTAACTTTTCTCAGAAACAATTTTGGGAAACTGACTAATACTGACTACACCGCATAACATAAGTTATATAGGAAAATGAAAAAAAAATTTAAGTAAGTAACAAACCTTCATTTCAACTTTGTATCTCTCGAAGTCTGCTGCTGACAACGAACGAACAGTTGTTGAACTTGGTGGGTGTGCTACAGCAGCTCGCTTAGGTTTCACTTTTGATTTGGTCGATGAGCTGGTATCATCATGCTTCCGTTTCAGTCGTAACTGTCTGATCTTAGAGCTCAAAGAACTGCAGAAGTATGACTGCATTAGAACAACAGAAATTGCACACACTGACAAAACTCATATCTGAGCAAATGTTATTCCATACTCATTTGCAGCATAATTTTCATGATGTAACATGCCCATGTTATATCAAATACAAGCATCACTGAAAGACTTGACATATCTACTTACTTTGCCAACATCATATACTATATATACTATACTAAGTACAACATAGTGTTCTTTGGCCCAAGCTGGAATAAACAGTTTTGTGAACCCAATTATACTTAAGCCCTTTCTCTGCCAAACCCTTTTGATGAAAATTTTATATACACAGTAATTAGTGTTATTTAAAACTATATTTCATGATAACTGTATGAAAAAATGCATATTGAAGGTCATCCAATGTCACTGATCCCCTGTTTGTGAGTGAACCTGACGTCTCAGAAAACTTGAATCATACCGCGCCTCTGATACCCTTATCGGGTTTTTCGCACGTTATAAATTCGTTACTTACTTACTTACTTACCTATGAGTTATTATACCTATTAGCATACAGCTGACAAATGTATTAAACATCTGAATTTAACAAGAAAACCATGTTATCTCAATGAATACTACACAATGCACAAACAGTCAGTGACCATTCACGGTCATCAACCACAATGCCAATCAACGGCAGTCAATAGTAACTGTTACTCCATCTTGCTCCATTTATCATAGACATCAACTGTTTTGTGCTAATAAGGTACTTTTTTCCATACACCACCCCCAATCCCCCATTCCTCCTCAAATTTGGTGATGTTCCACTAGTATTAGACCAAGATGGTTCTGGGTCACTGGACCAGTGACCATGTGCTAGTACTTTACAAGTAGCCCAATCTATGTGGCCACAATCCAGCAACAGACAGATGGATGACTTGTATGGCAATACCACGCTATCTGTCAAATGCAGCACATGGTAATAACTGTTTTCAATTATTTCTCACCCACGGTGTTGTTCCTTTGGCGGCAATTGACGGATATTTCTCATACATTGATCTGCCAACATTAATATATGAAATCCTGGCTGGACCCTCCGCAGTTGGCATAAGACCAATATAGTAAAAAGAAGCCTCCAGAATTAACTGGCGCCAGTGGCTTCCTTTATGTATGTCATCAGAATGAAGAACACCTTGTAGAAGGTTTGAGAATGTAGGAAGTGGAGCTGGGTACGTAATTGCTACTAGAAATACAACACACACATACACACACTTACAATGACAATCACAATTTGCTGAAGCACTGCATTCTGTGGAGACTGGGCTAAGAGCATATCAGTTAAGGTTTTTCCCGCTAGTCAGCTACTGATGATGCACATATACAGGAAGAACAGAAGCAGCTGTTTTGTCACGATAGTGATGTAATGTATGATGATGACAGTAGTATGGTTAGCACTACTTTTTAATTATGAAGAAAAGTAATCAAACACTTATAACAAATGTGCATTATAATTATACTTAATTCTAAAACAATTACGTGGAAAATTTACTGTGGTTACATTTACAATTGGGGCATGACTGCATCACACTGGTGAGTGTGATGGCATGTTGAAAGACATGAAATGCCAACAAAACTGCAATGAGATATGAAGCATGCATATATAACTGAAGAAAGTCACCTTTGTCATCATCTGTTACGTTGCATGCACCATGATCCACGTTTGTACAAAGCATTCCGGCAGCACCATCATTAATCTCAGTGACTGTAACCAATGAACTCTCACTTGACGCAGCAGCTTTTAACAAAGCAAACCGACCAGGGACACGGTTCAGACACCCAGGTACATACCCAAACAAGAAGCAAACCTGTCGCTAGGATAGCCGACCGTGCTGCCTTACTGCAGACTAGTATGCAGAACCTGTTGTGGAGTCACATGGCAATGGTAAGACATATTGGGGTCACGACCTTGACCTTTAAGGGTCACTTGACATCATCGGTCACGTGACCATTCGACTCGCCATAGGCCATTTCCTATTGGTGGTCCTTTGGAACCAAGCCTCTATCTCTAACGGTTTCCGAGATATTCAATGGCGAACGTGACGCAATTGTGGACATGAGCTTAAACGACGTCTAAACAAAGGTCGAGGTCATTGAATTTGGTACCAATTGATTCCTCATATATGACTTCCTATAGGCTGTCAATAGTAACTTTTGGTCTAGGTCGCACCGTTACGCCACAATACATACGTCACCGACTGACAGACGACAGACTGTAGCAATAGCGCGACCGTTAGTATGGTCGGCTAAAAACCGGTGGGTTTTTTGGGTGGACACACCCAAAAATACCCACCACAGAAACCCACCTGAACTATACTCCAATTTTGTTATTTTTGCCACTAATAATGAACTACTTTACTGTTTTTTTCAAGCTTTGAAGCCCATGAATATTGAGTTTATATATTTGCAATTACTCTAAATTATAGGTGCAGCTATTAAACAAGCAACAAATGTACTGAAACAGATAAGGCTCCACTTTTCTCCCAAATCACTATAATTTTTACTTAATTTTATTATCACACTCTGCTATGCGACAGTGGAAATTCAAAATTGTCAGTTAGGTCTTTCACTTTCTTAGCAGTTCTCTCAGTATACAAGATTACCAGTACGGCTCATCAGTGTCACAATGCAGGTAGCGGTACGCTTTGACAAGCTTTTTAGATTTGTCAGGCTCCAGGTAAAATTAAAGAAATAAAAATAAATAAGTAAATTTTGTCAGCAATAGGCTATAGTAAGCATACATAAAAGTATAAAAAAAACTCTTAATATGCACGCAGTTAATCATTGTTCTTCTAAGAAATTAGCAATACCGGGTAAGTCTTCTGTTAATCATTTTCCCTTTCCAAGATTTTTTGACAGCATCTCGCACTGCTTGTCCAAAAAACCCAATCAAACCCAAAACCCACTAAAACCCCAAAAACCCACCTGGGTTGTGTTTTCTAAAAAAGGGGTTTTTCTGAACCATGAAACCGACACAATGTGTTGCAGAATCCAGAGGAGAAAACTCCAAAAACAGTTATAAATATTGCAGAAAAATGTGTATCGGTTCCTTACCATTTTCATTGCTCATCCTGCTGTGTGAAACAACAGTCTCCACACTAACAGCAGAATTATCTCCATCATTACATTTAGGTATACCAGGACCTGCAGCATTATCTTGATTCTCTCGATCATCAATTTCTGCAACAAATTCCACCAAATTACTGTTCATACGTTTCAGCCAGTACCACAATTGTGAACATTTGAAATTCAGGCAATTGAATATGCATTATTGTTCTTTTATATCAAATGAATTACAAAAATCATCTACAGTACACAGATATCACCAAGCCTAACAAGCAGTCAAATACAGCAAATCTCACTGAAATATATACATGGTTTAGTGATATTAGTTACTGTCACATAGATCATTGGATGCATTTACAGAATTGTGAGAAGGTTCACTTGAAGATTCTCTCAGAGTTCTTCAACGATGTAATCTTCAGTAATCACCACATCAGCTGCACTTTCAATGAGTGGCCGTGGGCACCAGAGGTCAGAAATAACAGAACAGAAAACTGGTGACATACTATACTCAGTCACATAGCAGTTGCGATGACTGTCATACGAAACAATATCCAACGGCTGCAATAATAGTAGCTTCAGAGTATCATGAACAATGATATCATCGACAGAAACAAATGATGGCATGCTGTAATCGCTAGCGCGACTATAATAGAGCATGTCCTGGTGCCTGTAGGTGATTCCATGGACAGTAATTTGCTTGGGCTGCAGCAGCATTGTCTGCAAGTCAGAAAATACATTATATTTGGCTATCAACACTTCTGAATGCCTGTAGCTTCCAACTCTGATCATCTGTCCCTCGGCGATCAAATCTGGAGTTCTCAAGAAGAACTGATTGGGTTCACCTGATCCCGTAGTTTGTTCAAAGCACATGCTTTGTTGATGAAACTTGCTCAAGCTGTAAGGCAAATTCTTAAAATTGTTCCATTTTTTTCTTTTAAATTTTCCGTTCTTTGCTTCCATCCTCATTGCCCACATGTTTCTTGCAGGTCCAAATCTACTGATCTGTGTCGGCAAGTGAACCAAAAAGTGCAATTTTGGTATATATGAGACACTTGGATACAACTTACGAAACATATAATTATGCACAGATATCACATGCTCCAGCTGCGCTACAGTTAACAGAGAGGTACGATGCGACATGCAGAGTATAACTATTTGTTGCAGTCTCAGCAAATTAAGCCATCGCTCATCAGACACAGGGACAAGACTGCCAATTAGTATTGGAAGATGCATAATTAAGCACCACATCTGCGAAGAGTCCTGCTTGAACGACTTTGAGTCATCAGTCAGCTGTTCTCGTTCAATTTTTGAAGGCTTCATGCGTGACCATGAAGATCCGTAACTAAAATTGTGGACGAGAGAATTCAATACATCCAGCGACACATGTTTTTGGTCACAGATGATGTGCCGCAAAACAAGACGCAGTTCCAGTGGACATACGCCTTCAAAAAGAACATGCATTACATCATGTAATAAGCATGATGTTATGCTGAAGTGTGGGAAATCCAACAAAGTGCTTCGCGAGTTAATGCCATATTCTTTGGACCAGAACGCTCTTGCAGCACGTGACAAACTTTGAAGCGTTTCACACCGGCCAACATGTTCACTGTCAGTACGTAAACGAAAGTCATGTTCTCTGAAAAATTCTGTCATCTCATCAGCACTACAGTTGCACGTTCGACATTTGCGTGAAGCAAATCCAACACCTTCCTTAAAGCCACCAACTTGGTTTGCAGCTGGTGTATCTGCTACAACTACCACAAGTGCTCCAGTTTTTATGCCAATGCCTGGCAGGGCTACACCAGCAGACAGATCTTTCATTCCCTGTAGAAAGTCTGCTAAAATATGCTCAGTACCAAACTGCTTAACATATGCTGATTTTACCACTGCCAGTAGCTGAATTACAGGTAGACGTGATCGGTAGAGTGGTCGAATATTTAAAAGTAACCAATACCACATCGTCACCTTATGAATTTTTGTGTGTGCTCCTATGGAATTGCATAACTCCAGCTCATCACAATACAACATGAACTGAAGGAAATTTCTGTCACCTTCATACAACGGATGACTTTTAACAAATTCACCATCACAAACATCATAACTGAAGTCATCATCACTTTCATGACATTGACTTAATTCACTCATAACCTCTGGACAACTGAGCAGCTTTGACAAATTTGGTATAAATGGGACAACGTACCCAAAACGATTTGACAGTTTCAGTCTGCCCGATTTATGCATTACATAAGACTGACCAACTTTCACTCTCACTGGTTCAACCATACCAAGCTCTTCTGTAAAGTACTTGCGTTGCAAGAAATGTGACTGAAAGTTACCGAGCAATGAAATATCCATCAGTTCATTAAATCTATCGTAGTCACCATCTAACTTATGATTCTCTACTGCAACAGTCATTCGGGCTTTAACACAATCTAAAATTTCTGCAACATTTTCTACCACAGTGTCAGCTACTGCTTGTGATACATTATGTCTTCCAGTTAACTTCAACACAAGACCAGCCACTTTATTATTAACTTCGTCACTAAATGAACACATGCCATTAAAACATGCAGTAGGCAAACTGTCTGCATGAGCAAAAGATGGTTCAAAACTGCTGGTCTCTACAGCATGTTTACGACGCAAGTGTCTCTGGAATGAATTATACAGTCGATAACTTGCACCGCAAAAGCTACATTTCACAATAAATCCGGGTTCATTTTTGTGATATCTAATTACATGTTGGGACAATTCAGCTTCATGTTCAAATGTGAGATTGCAAACAAAACAGTTGTAATCAGTCATAATGAAGCACTAACTGGAGACTTTCTCAACTTTTTCGTGCATCGTCGGTGGACAAGAGCAGTAGCCACAGACACTTGATTCTGATGATGACGGGAGTTCATATCGGTCACAATCACAATTCTTACATGCCCCACGGAGCACACCTCTTCTATCCACACTCATGTTGAAACTTGTCTAACGTAAAGCCACCATATGGTCGATGCTGTTTTTTGCACGGACATTTAACATTTGGTCTTGTTGTATGTATGCTAAGTTATGTGTCAGTTAGGTTTCCGTAGTATTGGTTTGTCAGTTCTTGTAATCAATTCAATTAGCATTAATTGAATTTAGTAATGTCTTGTAAGTTCAGTTTGCTAATATGATACTGGTGATCTCAATATAAACAATTAAACATCATGCGAATTTATTAGATGAGATTGAAGCCTGTCTGTTACCAAATTTTGTCCAACAAAGGTTCAGTTTCCCTCTTTAGTCTAATACAGAAACTAAGTTATACAGAATACAGCTATCCACAGGCGGCACGTGTCAGGTGCTTGGGGAGCTAAGCCCCCGAATCTCAAGACAAATATGCCTGTCATCTGCACATCAGCACAATTAGGCTGCAATTCACGTTGGTACACGCTGGAAAATACAGGACAGACAGATTAAAAGTACAGACAATGCACAAACTAAATACAGCCCAGAAAAAGTAAACAATGCAAAACACAGCAAAAGAAAACTACGATGTCCAGTCGTCATTGAGACCAGTGTGGGCGCCCTTCTTGGCAGTCCGTTAGCTGCGTACAGGTGCGATCATTCATGGGGTAATTAGCCCGACTGGAGCAGATTAGCCAGATGAGGCCAGGAAACGTCCGGCATTTAATCGGCGCAGCGACTAAATGACCAGCGACCAAATGGTGGCGCCCAAACGGTGGCGACCAAATGTCCTGCTTCGGTCTTGACGGTATAGATTTGCTGCATTCGATTTGCATACCGAAACCTAGGGACACATGAAGTTTACGGGGTCCTATTCAATAACTCTAACCCTAACCCTAACCCCAACCCTAGACGTTTATAACATCGATAATTCTAGCGGTAGATCGACGATCTCACAGTAATGACTGGAAAATTAATAGCGATAGATAGGAGAATTATATCGATAATTATATTTACCGTGCGCACGCACGGTCGATTATCGAGAAAAAGTGCTATCCGCCGTGCGCTGGTACTGTGCTGATGGTATTTGTATCGAGCGCTCTGATTGGCTGGTTGCGTCATAGGCTGTATAGGAAGAACAGCTGACAGCTCACTTGTTGGTGCATGGTGGGACTTCTGGTCACTGTTGCCAATCTTATCCTATTCTTATTGAACCTAGTCAATGCATAGTCAACCTATTTGTAGCCGAATCTTCAGTCCATAACTATGAAAAAATTTACTTTATAACTAATAATTTTAATTTAAGCAGCACTTAGAATGTGTCTTGAACGACATTAGCTTCTAATTGTAGCATAATTGAGTGGGTAATTACATGTAGTGATGACGATAGTTACCTAGAAACAAATTACGTAGTTGGTGAGAGATATTAAACATACATTTATAAGCGAAGTCGACTCAGTTCATCTACTATGGAATCTCCAGGTGCGAATAGTGTTTTTTCATTACGAATCGAATCGAATAGTTATCGTCGGTCTCAAAAGTCACCGGTAGTAAGTACTTGTTAAATAAATTCAACTGTTTTTATGGCACCGCACTGTTGTGGTTTCTGTTGTGGCTCCATATTAGACTACGTTTAGAGTCTTTAGACGACAATGACGACGCAGATGACTCCATGTTTGTTGATTTTGTTGGTTGCTAGGCGTGGTTGCTAAGGTGAAAAATCGGCGTCATTCTGTTAAATGAGTAAGAAATTGGTGACGGTAAGTATTCAAAAATTTTGAATAACTGTACTCGTTTCGAATCAAATCGAATACTGAAGTAACTATTCGATTCGATTCGAAATTTCGAATATTCGCACAGCACTACCACTTAGGCTATAATTTAGCAAAAATTAGCATCAATCTGATAACAGTATAAGCCTATCTGTATTGATCGTGCACGCTATCAATACCACTATCAGTCACGAAGTTGCGCATGGTCAAAAGCAGTTTACGCGATCCATTGGAACTTGGAACGTTCACGTGCGCACGGTAAATATCCACTATTTAGGCAGTTTCGCCCGTGCGCGCGCACGGGCAATAGCTTTTTGCGATCCGTCGTCCGTGCGCGTGCGCACACGCGCACGGTAAATAACATTTTTCGTGGGCATTTTTTCGTGGGCAATCAGACCGTGCATGCGCATGGTCAATAACACCATGCGAATTCGGTGTAGATAAATACTGCTCCGGCCGCTCCGGCTGCTCCGACACCGGAAAAGTGTCGAATTATTGTTATGTATGTTTCACACCATTTTCTTGCTGGTAAACTGCAGTTGACTGAGTGTTATCACAATCTGCTGCTTATTCAGCTTAAACCAAAATTTCGAAATTTTCAACGCTTCCTTCAGTTAGCGGTTCATTCGCAAGCGGACGCAACACTTTTCCGGAGCCGGAGCAGCCGGAGTAGCCGGAGCAGTATTTATCTACACCCATGCGAATTATATAGGGTGCAGTTGCTGTCAGTTAAGATTTAGGAGGAATATGTGGGTCGATTAGGGTCGGGCACACGGTTGTTGGTCCGTATAGGGTCAGCAGATATGGTTCGGGTTAGTGTTAGTTAACCACCGCAATTAGCGGTTACACTAAACGTTGAATCGCTTGAATTGGCTGAATCGTCGCCAATGCAGTACAATAACTCCGGATTAAAGTTATCATTTTTTGGTAGACATTCACTTTACGATGGTAAATTCACCCGATTGTTGTACCAGGTTATTCAGTAGTCAACTAGACGAGATACCCGTCGTCAGTCATTCAGTCAATAATTAGTGTAACCTCCGCAATTAGCGATCTACCACTAATAAAAAGTGGAAGGTCTATTGGTATATCGTGATCTATCGCTAGCACTGACCTTATAACATGGGACCCCGTAAACTTCATACTAGCCGAAACATAAAACTGAAACCGGTTTCAGATTCGACAAATCGAATACGGCCCTTGCTTACGCCCCCGCGTTCACGTTGACCATTCTGGCTAGAGTGTAGATTAACGGGCGCAAATACTAATATACTATTATCCTATAACTATTCAGGCCACTAATAAAAGGTTATGGTTAGTGTTAGTTAACCACCGCAATTAGCGGTTACACTAAACGTTGAATCGCTTGAATTGGC
>Ga0056121_1000230_pt1 | contig 18713 bp, 19 predicted proteins | sample WorMetHEROISLAND_FD_83872 | JGI IMG/M metagenome (GOLD analysis project Ga0056121, IMG submission 83872) | Marine gutless worms symbiont microbial communities from Max Planck institute for Marine Microbiology, Germany - Olavius sp. 1 HERON ISLAND ...
AATCAGTTCATCACAAGCTTCGTCGACGCCTACAATCGAACCAGGCTCAGATGCCTCGACTACAAGGCGCCAATCGAGCTCCTCAGCAATCCCCCGGGACACAACACGCAAGCCGGGGTCCACCTGTCGCGATTTCAACCGGAACGAATGCGCCCTATTCCGCGGCGGCAACCTTGCCGGGCGACAGCAGGCAATCGTCCGCCAGCGGCGCGATCGGCGTGAAATCGCGCTGGGCGATGTAGGCCGGCCGCTTGAAGCGCCGGATCGCGTTGTCGACCCGGTTGGCGGTGACATAGACGATGGTCCGGCCCCACGGCGTCATGTTGGCGGTCGAGCCATGCACCAGGTTGCCGTGGAAGAACAGGCCCGTGCCCGGCGGGCCCACCGGGGCGACGATGCCGCGGGCGTCGGCCAGCTCGCGGATCTCCGCTTCGTCGAGGGTCCACAGCGGATAGGCGGTGGTGGTGACGTCGTGGCCGGCCTTCAGCACGCCGCGGCGGTGGCTGCCGGGGATGAACATCAGCGGGCCGTTGATGTGCGTGACCTCGTCGAGGAACACCGAGACATTCATCGCCCGCGCGTCCGGCATGTCGTCGTCGCGCTTCCAGGTGCCATAGTCCTGATGCCACTGCCAGACGTCGCCGGAAAAGGCCGCCTTGGCGTTGACCTTGAACTGGTGGATGTAGACCGGGCCGTCCAGCATCTGCATGGCCGGCTCGATCAGCCGGGGGTGTGCTGCGACCCTGGCAAAGACGTCGTTATAGGTATGCGCCGCGAACGCCGTGCGCGGGGTCGTGCCGTCCTTCTCGCGCTGCAGCTCGACACCGTCGCGGGCGTAGACTTCCGCCGCTGCCGCCTTCATCACGGCGACTTCCTCGGCATTGAACAGGTTCTCCACCACAACGTAGCCGTCGTGCTCGAACTGCGCGAGCTGAGCGGTGTTCAGTTGCATGGCATCCTCCTTCGGATGCACAAAGCTAGCATGATCGTCGGCGTCAGCGCGAAGGGGTAGGCGATGGACATGAGCCGGGTTCCGATCGGGCGCAATCCGCCCGACGACATCAACGTGGTGATCGAGATCCCGATCGGCGGCGAGCCGGTCAAGTACGAGGTCGATAAGGATTCCGGCGCGGTCTTCGTCGACCGCTTCCTGCACACCGCGATGCGCTATCCGTCGAACTACGGCTTCGTCCCGCACACCCTGTCGGACGATGGCGACCCGCTGGACGTGCTGGTGGTCGGCCGGGTGCCGGTGATCCCCGGCTGCGTGCTGCGCTCGCGGCCGATCGGCGTGCTGTTCATGCAGGACGAGGCGGGCGACGACGAGAAGCTGCTGGCGGTGCCGGTGGACGAACTGCACCCCTACTACAGCCACGTGGACGGCTACCGCGATCTGCCGCAGATCCTGCTCGACCAGATCGCCCACTTCTTCTCGCACTACAAGGACCTGGAGCCCAACAAGTGGGCCCGCATCATCGGCTGGGGCGAGCCGGACGACGCCCGCCGCATCATCCGCGAGGCGATCGAGCGGGCCGCCTAGCCGGCACCGCGCTTGGCGGCCGGGCGCTTTTCTGCTTTCTCTTGCCGGTGCGCGGCGGCGGGGCCGGGCGTGCGCAGAGGACCCCGAAGGACAGGCGTTTGACCGAGACGTCCGAACCGCAGAGGCGTTCGCTGGCCGAGTTCGTCACGCTGATGGCGCTGATGATCTCGCTGGTGGCGATGTCGATCGACGCCATGCTGCCGGCCCTGCCGGAGATCGGCGCCGACCTGGGCGTGCGCGAAGCCAATCACAATCAGCTGGTGATCTCCGCCCTGCTCATCGGCCTGGCCGCCGGCCAGCTGTTCTACGGGCCAATCTCCGACAGCGTCGGCCGCAAGCCGGGGATCTACGTCGGACTGGCGTTGTTCCTGATCGGCTGCCTGATGTGCATCTTCGCCACCAGCTTCACGGTGATGCTGGCAGGGCGGTTCCTGCAGGGCATCGGCGTGGCGGCGCCGCGCACGGTCGCGGTGGCGCTGATCCGCGACCAGTACGAGGGCCGGGCGATGGCGCGGGTCATGTCCTTCATCATGGCGGTGTTCATCCTGGTGCCGGCGCTCGCCCCGGCCATGGGCCAGGTGCTGCTGCTGGTGGCGCACTGGCGGATGATCTTCGTCTGCTTCGCGGTGCTGGCCGTGATCGCTCTCGTCTGGTTCGCCCTGCGCCAGCCCGAGACCCTGCCGCCCCAGCGCCGCCGCCGGTTGTCGCTGACGCGCATCGCTCTGGCGGTGGTCGAGACCTGCACCACCCGCGAGGCGTTCGGCTACATCGTCGCCGCGGGGCTGATCTTCGGCGCCTTTGTCGGCTACCTGACCTCGGCCCAGCAGATCTTCCAGGCGCAGTACGGCCTGGGCGTGCTGTTCCCGCTCGCCTTCGCCATTCTTTCGCTGGGCATCGGCTGCGCCTCGGTGCTCAATGCCCGGCTGGTGATGCGCCTGGGCATGCGCTTCCTGTCCGGCTGGGCCCTGGTGGTGCTGACGGTCCTGTCGGCGGGGTACTTCGCCTACGCTGCGTTCATGGCCGGACACCCGCCGCTGTGGACGCTGATGGCCTACGGCCTGGTCTCGTTCTTCTGCATGGGCCTGCTGTTCGGCAACTTCAACGCCCTGGCGATGGAGCCGCTGGGGCATATCGCCGGGGTCGCCGCCGCCGTGGTCGGCTGCCTGACCAGCTTCATGTCGCTCATGCTCGGCACCGCCATCGGCCAGGCCTACGATGGTACAGTGCTGCCGCTGGTCGGCGGTTTCGCCGTGCTCGGCCTGGCCGCCCTGGGCGCAATGCACTGGGCGGGCAAGGCGAAGACCTAGCTCGACGCGCGCAGGCTGCGCATCAGCGCGGCGGCGGCTGCGGCGCTGTCGTCGCCGAGGCCTTCCAGGCCGGCAATGGCGCCGTCCCGGTCGGCGGGCGGGCGGTTCTGGCTCATCTTCAGCTTGCCCTCCAGGCGGTCGACGGGGATTTCGAAGCCGACGATGCCGCGCACCATGCCGTCGACATAGTCGTCGGGCAGGTCCATCGTCCAGGGCGCCGGCAGGTCCGCCTCGAAGCGGGCCACCATCTTCGCCAGATGGGCGCGGGCGTGGGCCGCGTCGTCGATCAGCCGCGGCACGCCATAGGCGTGCACGGCGGCGTAGTTCCAGGTCGGCACCGCCGGTGCGTTGTCGTACCACGATGGCGAGATGTAGTGGTGCGGACCGGCGAACACCGCCAGGACGGGCCGGCCGTCGGCGAAATGGCGCCACTGCGGATTGGCCCGGGCCATGTGTCCGGCGATATGGCCGGCATCGCCGCCGTCCGGCTGCCACAGCATCGGCAAGTGGCTGGCGAACGGCACGCCGTCGTCGTCGCCGGTCACCAACAGGGCGAACGGGTTGGCCGTCATCAGGTCCTGCAGGACAGCCGGGTCCGTTGCGGCAAAGGCGGGGGGCACGTACATGCCAGGCTCCATGGATTCGGGTGCGTCGGGGCGCGAGACATAGGGCGCCATTGGCCCTGCGAACAGCGCCAATTCGCAGAAATCGACGGGGCCACTATGCCGGGGCGTCAGCGCCGTATGCGGGCCATGGCGAAGGCGTCGACATATGCGCCGTCGCGGTAGGCATAGTCGACGAAGCGGCCTTCCATCTCGAAGCCATAGCGTTCGTACAGGCGGATTCCCCGGTCGTTGTCGATGTAGACCGACAATTCGATGCGCCGCAGGTCGAGCCAGTTGTCGGCCAGGTCGATCAGCGCCTCGAGCAGGGCGGCGCCGATGCCCTGGCCAACGTGGTCGTCGTGCACGCCCATGCCGATCACCCCGGCATGCGCCCGCCGTCCGGTACCACGCCACAAGGTGATGTTGCCGATGACGGTGCCTGCCTGCTCGGCCACGAGCTGGACGACATCCGGGTTGCCCAGGCCGACCCAACGCTCGATCTCCGGCCGCGTGCTGTAGGGCAGGCGGGCCGTGCCGAAGCGGTAGCCGGGCAGGTTGACCAGTGCCACCAGACCGTCCAGATCGTCCGCGGTCAGGGCGCGCACCGTCACTTTGCCGGTCGTCGTCGCCATGGTCTCTTCTCCCTCGCCGAAACGAAGAAGGCCGCCTCGCGGCGGCCTCCAGAAGTTCGGTTCTGCCGGCCGCCCGTCACATCCGTCGGGTCACCATCATCTTCTTGATCTCGGCAATCGCCTTGGCCGGATTGAGGCCCTTGGGGCAGGTGTTGGTGCAGTTCATGATGGTGTGGCAACGATAGAGCCGGAACGGGTCTTCCAATTGGTCGAGCCGCTCGCCTGTGTTCTCGTCGCGGCTGTCGACCAGCCAGCGGTAGGCCTGCAGCAGCGCCGCCGGTCCCATGTAGCGGTCGCTGTTCCACCAGTAGCTCGGGCAGGCGGTCGAGCAGCTGGCGCACATGATGCACTCATAGAGGCCGTCGATCTTCTTGCGGTCGTCGTGGCTCTGCAGCCGCTCGCCGTCCGGCGGGGCCGGCGTCTCGCTCTGCAGCCAGGGCTGGATCGCCGCGTACTGGGCGTAGAAGTTGGAGAGATCGCCGAGCAGGTCCTTGATCACCGGCAGGTGCGGCAGCGGGTAGACCTTGACGTCGCCCTTCACCTCGTCGCTGGCCTTGGTGCAGGCAAGCGTGTTCATGCCGTCGATGTTCATGGCGCAGGACCCGCACACGCCCTCGCGGCACGAGCGCCGGAAGGTCAGGGTCGCGTCCATCTCGTTCTTGATCTTGATCAGCGCGTCGAGAACCATCGGCCCGCAACTGTCGGCGTCGACCTCGTAGGTGTCGACGCGCGGGTTGTCGCCGCTGTCGGGATCGTAGCGATAGACGTGATAGCGGCGGACGTTGCCGGCGCCGTCGGGCGCTTTGTGCGTCTTGCCCGGCTTGACCCGGGAATTCGCCGGCAATGTGAACTCGACCATGGCGTTGCCCTTGTACCTGACGTCGTTCTCGACGTCTTTTGCCTAGTAGACCCGCGGCTTGGGCGGGAAGTACTGCACGTCGTTGGTGAGGGTGTAGGTGTGCACCGGCCGGTAGTCGATGGTGACTCCGCCCTCGTCCCCCAGCCACGCCAGGGTGTGCTTCATCCAGTCGTCGTCGTCGCGATCGGGGAAGTCCTCGCGGGCATGGGCGCCGCGGCTCTCGGTGCGGTTGGCGGCGGAATGCATGGTCACCACCGCCTGGCGCACCAGGTTGTCGAGCTCCAGGGTCTCGACCAGGTCGGAGTTCCAGATCAGCGAGCGGTCGGAGACGCCGACGTCGGGCAGCTGGCCCCAGATCTCGTCGATCAGGCCGCGGCCTTCTTCCAGCACCTCGCCGGTGCGGAACACCGCGCAGTTGTTCTGCATCGTCCGCTGCATGCGGTCGCGGATCTCCGCCGTCGGCGTGCCGCCGCTGGCATGGCGCGCCTTGTCGAAGCGGGCCAGCGCCTGGTCGCTCGAGGTCGAGGGGATTTCCGGATGGCTCTCGCCGGCGGTGACGACCTCGGCCGCGCGCAGGCCGGCGGCGCGGCCGAACACCACCAGGTCGATCAGCGAGTTGGAGCCGAGCCGGTTGGCGCCGTGCACCGACACGCAGGCGGCCTCGCCGACCGCCATCAGCCCCGGCACCACGGCGTCCGGGTCGCCGTCCTTCAGCGTCACCACCTCGCCGTAGTAGTTGGTCTGGATCCCGCCCATGTTGTAGTGCACCGTCGGCAGCACCGGGATCGGCTCCCGGGTGACGTCGACGCCGGCGAAGATGCGCGCCGATTCGGCGATGCCCGGCAGGCGCTCTTCGATCACCGCCGGGTCGAGGTGGTCGAGGTGCAGCAGGATATGGTCGTTGCGGGCGCCGACACCGCGGCCCTCGCGGATCTCGATGGTCATCGAGCGGCTGACCACGTCGCGGCTGGCCAGGTCCTTGGCGCTGGGGGCGTAGCGCTCCATGAAGCGCTCGCCCTCGGCGTTGGTCAGGAAGCCGCCCTCGCCGCGCACGCCCTCGGTGATCAGGCAGCCGGCGCCGTAGATCCCGGTCGGGTGGAACTGCACGAACTCCATGTCCTGCAGCGGCAGCCCGGCGCGCAGCACCATGGCATTGCCGTCGCCGGTGCAGGTGTGGGCCGAGGTGCAGGAGAAGTAGCAGCGGCCGTAGCCGCCGGTGGCCAGGATCACCATGTGGGCGCGGAAGCGGTGGATGGTGCCGTCTTCCAGGTTCCAGGCCATGACGCCGCGGCAGGCGCCGTTGTCGTCCATCAGCAGGTCGAGGGCGAAATACTCGACATAGAAGTCGGTGTCGTAGCGCAGCGACTGCTGGTACAGCGTGTGCAGGATGGCATGGCCGGTGCGGTCGGCGGCGGCGCAGGTGCGCTGCGCCGTGCCTTCGCCGTAGTTGGTGGTCATGCCGCCGAAGGCGCGCTGGTAGATCTTGCCTTCCTCGGTGCGCGAGAACGGCAGCCCCATGTGCTCCAGCTCCAGCACCGCCCGTGGCGCCTCGCGGCACATGTACTCGATGGCGTCCTGGTCGCCCAGCCAGTCGGAGCCCTTGACGGTGTCGTACATGTGCCAGCGCCAGTCGTCGGGGCCCATGTTGCCGAGCGAGGCGGCGATGCCGCCCTGCGCCGCCACGGTGTGGCTGCGGGTCGGGAATACTTTGGTCACGCAGGCGGTCTTCAGGCCGGCCTGGGCGCAGCCCATGGTCGCGCGCAGGCCGGAGCCGCCGGCGCCGACGACGACCACGTCGTACTCGTGGTCAACGATGTTGTAGGCCTCGGTCATCGACTCAGCCTCCGGTCATGAGCAGGCGCAGCACCGACAGGATGCCGGCGCCCGCGAAAACGATGCAGACGAACGTGTTCGCCACCAGCAGGGTCATCTTCATGGCCTCGCCGTGGACGTAATCCTCGATCACCACCTGGAGGCCCAGCTTCAGGTGCCAGAACAGCCCGACCAGCAGCAGGATCATCGCCAGCGCCGACAGCGGCGAGGCCAGCCAGTCGGCGACCTCGCGCCAGCCGGCGCCGGCCAGCGAGGCCAGCGAGGCGGCGAGCCAGACGCACAAGGGGGCGAGCGCGATCGCCGTCAGCCGCTGCAGCCACCAATGATGGGTGCCGTCCTTGGCCGAGCCCAGGCCGCGGACGCGGCCCAGCGGGGTTCTCAGGCTTTGCTGGCTCATGCCGTCACCTCACCGCGTAGCCCAGCGCGAAGCTGGCCAGCGTCAATACCACCGCGGCGACGATCACGATCCAGCTGCCTGCCCGGGCGCTTTCGATCTCCAGGCCGTAGCCGGCGTCCCACACCAGGTGGCGCAGGCCGTTGCACAGGTGCAGGAACAGGGCGAAGGCGAAGCCAAGCATCAGCAGCCGGCCGAACCAGGAGGTCATCACCGCGTTCACCAGGTCGAAATAGGCCGGGCCGCTGGCCGCGGCCACCAGCCACCAGACCAGCAGCAGCGCGCCCAGGCCGAGGCCGACGCCGGTGATCCGGTGCAGGATCGACAGCGCCATGGTCATCTGCCAGCGGTAGACCTGAAGATGCGGCGACAGTGGTCGGTCTTGGGATGCCATCACGGCTCCTTGCAACAGCGATGTGTCCGGGGGTTCGACGGTGACCCTGGGCGGTGCGCGCCGGAACCGGCGGACGCGGGGACGATACTAGTCCTTGGCCATATCAAGTCAAAGCCGGCCCGCCCCCGGAACGAATGACTTTCCCCCGTGTATACTCACGGCGGAATTGCTTGCAAAGGGCGGCGATGGGACGATGGCGGAGATCGCAGTGGAACGGCACTCGACCATTACCTGCCCCGACTGCGGGCATCGTGCGACAGACACGATGCCGACCGACTTCTGCCAGTATTTCTACGACTGCAGCGGGTGCGGGTCGGTGCTGAAGGCAAAGCCCGGCGACTGCTGCGTCTACTGCTCGTACGCCGATGTGCCCTGCCCGCCCGTGCAGGAGGCCAGGGCACGTGGCGAAGACCCCGACTGTTGCGCCTGAACGGGCCGCGCTTACGACGGAGAGACGAGATGAACCTGCACAGACTGCTGGCGGCCCGTGCCGCCGAAGGCCGGCCGGTGCGCGTCGGTCTGATCGGCGCCGGCAAGTTCGGCAGCATGTTCCTGGCCCAGGCGCGGCTGACCACCGGCCTGCAGGTGCTCGGCATCGCCGACCTCGACGTCGAACGGGCGCACGGCGCCTGCGAGACGACGGGCTGGCCTGCGGATCAGCATGCCGCGGCGAACCTGGACGCGGCCGCGGCCGACGGCGGCACCCACATCACCGACGATGCCGCGGCGCTGGTTCGCCATCCCGCGACCGAGGTGGTGGTCGAGGCCACCGGCAATGCCCATGTCGGCCTGCGCCATGCGCAGATGGCGATCGCCGAGGGCAAGCACATCGTCATGGTCAACGTCGAGGCCGACGTCGTCGCCGGGCCGCTGCTGGCGCGCCGGGCCGCAGCCGCCGGCGTGGTCTATTCCATGGCCTGGGGCGACCAGCCGGCGCTGATCGCCGAGCACGTCGACTGGGCCCGCACCTGCGGCTTCAAGGTGGTCTGCGCCGGCAAGGGCACGCGCTATCACCCCAGCTACCACGCGCTGACGCCCGACAGCGTGCCCGAGGTGCTGACCCAGTACCTGAAGATCGACCCCGCCTCGATCAACCTGCAGATGTTCAACTCCTTCCTCGACGGCACCAAGTCGGGCATCGAGATGACCGCGGTGTGCAACGCCACCGGCCTGACGCCGCAGCCCGACGGCCTGAGCTTCCCGCCGGCGAGCCGTTTCGAGCTGGCCGACGTCTGCAAGCCCGAGGCCGACGGCGGCGTCCTGAGCCGTGCCGGCACCACCGAGGTGACCTCGTCGCTCTACCGAGACGGCACGGACGTGCCGCACAACCTGGTGATGGGCACCTACGTGGTGATCGAGGGCGAGAGCGACTACGCCCGGCTGTGCTTCAGCGAGTACCACATGCTGCAGGACGCCTCGGGCCGCTTTGCCGCGCTCTACCGGCCGACCCACATGATCGGCCTGGAGCTCGGCGTCTCCGTCGCCTCGGCCGCCTGCCGCGGCGAGCCGACCGGCTCGGCCCAGGGCTTCCATGCCGACGTCGTCGCCACCGCCAAGCGGTCCTTGAAGCGCGGCGAGGTGCTGGACGGCGAGGGCGGCTTCATGGTCTGGGGCAAGCAGCTGCCGGCCGCCGCCTCGCTGGCGCTCGGCGGCCTGCCGCTGGGCCTGGCCAGCGGCATCGCCCTGACCCGCGACATTGCCGAAGGCGCCCAGCTCACCTGGGCCGACGTTGCGCTCGACGAAACCGACGACGCCCTGCGCCTGCGCCGCGAGATGGAGGCGGCGTTCGCCCAACCGAACGCGGGCGTGGCGGCGGAGTAGGCACCGCCGGCCACGCAAAGGCGTTCATTCCGAGAACTCTGGAATGCGGCATGCGCCGGAAACTTGACTACAAGAAGAATACGCCCGGCTTGGCCGAAATGCATCGCCAGATGGGCTCGAAACTTGTCTCCCGCAAGAACAGTGCCGGCATGGTCCAACTGCGTCGTCACAGCGTTCTCGAGCTGTGGCGGATCAGGCCGGGTCCGGATGGAGGGTTGTTGTACTATCCGTCCTTGTGGTCGGCGCGGAGTTATCACATTGCGCCGTGGCAGCTCGCTGACATCGACCAGGAGATGTATCGATTTTATGGCGCAATGTCTTTGCCGAAACTCATTTGGATCGTTTTGTTCACGGTGGTGGGCCTTGGGTCGATGCCCTTCTTGACCGTTTTTGGCACTGCAGCCGCTACCGCTATCGTCGTCAAAGGCACAATGGCTTGGCGGCTGAAGAGCATGGAACAGAGCTTTGCCGGACGCTTTGGACGGTTCGAGCGGCGTGAGCCGTGCCCGTTGTTCAGGTTGGCGGTCGCTGGGCTTTTGGGGTCGGATGTGCCGAGAGGAGATGATGCGATTGCCGTCCGCAAAATAACCACTTTCAGGGATTTCCTTGGTAGGATATGGGCGTGGCTATGCACCATATGGGTGTGCCTGCGCAATTATGTGGGTTACCCGATTTTCGCGATCTTGGCATTCGCGGGGTTCTTTCTGCATGACGGCCCTGCACCTTTAAGCCATTTCCAAACGAAGAAGCGTTTGCGAGTTGGGATTCTTTCAAAACCTGGTTTGTCTTAAACGCTGTTGTTATTCAGCCAGTGATCGGCTTTGCCGTTGTTCTGCTGCTCAAGTGGGTGGTTTTGGTTGGCACTCTCAGAGTCCGCCTTTTCAAGCGCCGTGGTCTCGAACTCGACGACCTCGTTCCGCACGCCGCAGAGGTCATGCGGCGTATCGAAGGGGCAGAACGGCAAGGTGCTGCGACCTAGGAAACGTCGTGCGACGGGTGGGTTTAAGACCCGGCCCTACGGTCTTCTTTTCGTCACCGCCGGACTTGTTCCGGCGGTCCGTGGTGCTCCCACTGTGCGGGTGGCGTGATGGATTGCCGGAACAAGTCCGGCAATGACGATGGATAAAGACAGTATGTCGGGTCGGGCCGTCGCCCCTACAGATCGACATCCCCGCCCAGCATCCGGTGCACGATGGTGCGCCGCAGGATCTCGTTGGTGCCGTCGGCGACGTTGACCGAGCGGACCACGTTATAGGCCTCGGCCAGGCCGAGCTCGTTGGTGAAGCCCATGGCGCCGTGGGTCTGGATCGCCCGGTCGATGGCCCGGGCGCCGACCTCGACGGCGTAGGCCTTGGCCATCGACAACTCCTTGATCGCCTGCTCGCCCTGGTCGAGCAGCAGCGCGGCGTTGAGGCCCATCAAGTGGGCGGCGTGCAGCTCCATGGCGCTTTCCGCCAGTGGGAAGGTCACGCCCTGGTAGTCGGCGATGCGGCTGCCGAAGGCCTCGCGGGTGCCGGCGTAGTCGAGCGCCATCTCCAAAGCCCAGCGGGCGAGGCCGACGGCGCGGGCGGAGTTGTAGATGCGGCCCAGCGAGACCCCCTGGATGGCGGTGCGGAAGCCCTGGTGCAGTTCGCCGACGAGCTGCCAGGGCTCGACCCTGACCTCGTCGAACACCAGCTGCGCCTCATTGCCGCCGACCGAGCCGTGCATGCGGATGATGCTCTCCAGCGTGAAGCCCTCTGCGTCGGTCGGCACCAGGAAGGCGCTGATCCCGCCCTTGCGGGCGGCGGCGCGCTCGGGCTCGGTGATGGCGAAGACGATGCAGTAGTCGGCGATCGGCGAGTTGGTGGTCCAGATCTTGCGCCCGCTGATGCGCCAGCCGTCGCCGTCGGGGGTGGCGCGGGTCCGCAGCATGGCGGCATCTGAGCCGGCGCCGGGCTCGAACAGGCCGAAGCACATGGATTTGCGTCCCGCCAGCATCGGCTCGAGGATCTCCGCCCGGGCCTCGGGGGTGACGTGCTCGAGGATCCGGCTGGGGCCGAAGGCCCAGTGGCTGATGGCGTAGACCGCCAGCCAGTTGTGCGCGCCGCAGGTGTGGAAGGCGTGCTGCCAGCAGACGTAGTAGGCGAGCAGGCCGAGGCCGGCGCCGCCCAGGCTCTCGGGCACGCACATGTTGTAGTAGCCGGCCTCGGCCGCGGCCATGCGCACCTCGCGGATCAGCGCCACGACCTCTGGCACGTAGCGGCCGTCGTCGTCGTAGGTCCGGCGCGGGTTGGCCAGCAGGTCGTGGTGGCGGTCGTGGCGGGCGACGACCTCGGCCTTGAGGAAGGCTTCCAGGCCGTCGCGCACGGCGCGGACCTCGTCGGGCAGCTCGAAGGCGATGGCAGGCATGGCGTGTTCCCCCGGGGATCTTGCTTTGGCGCCATTTTCCGGGGCCTGCGCCGGCCCGTAAAGCACCGCCTGCGGCGTTAAGGATTTGGCAAGCCCCGCCGGGCTCAAATAGGGGTTCCGCGCCGACCGCCCCTCGGGAATGACCGTGGGGGGACAGAACGACAATGGTACGGCGGGCAATGATTTCGACAGATTTCAGGCGGTTTTTCGGGCCCGATACCCGGTCGAGGCGGCGTTCGCGCCGGCCCGGCCTGCTGGCCCGCTTTGCCCGGGCGCGCGGTGGCCTGACGGCGATCGAGACCGCGCTGATCATGCCGCTGTTCGCGCTCATGACCTTCGGCCTGATCGAGGTCGGCATGCTCTACTTCACCGCCGCGGCGCTGGAGGGCCAGGTCGCCGAGGCCTCGCGGGGCGTGCGCACCGGCAACGTGCAGCAGGCCGCCAACCCGGAAGCGGCGTTCCGCGACACCCTGTGCAACGGCGGCTTCGGGCTGGTCTCGTGCGACGACGTCATCATCGACGTGCGCACCTTCAGCCGCTTCTCGGAAGTGAACTACCCGTCCTACTACGACGAGGACGGCAATGCCGCGGGCGACCAGTTCCTGCCCGGCGGCCCGGAAGAGGTCGTGCTGGTGCGCGTCGCCCTGCGCTGGGAGCTGTTCACGCCGCTCTTGAGCGACGGCGGCGGCAACTCCAAGCTGCTGACCGCCAGCGCCATCTTCCGCAACGAGCCCTACCTGACGTCATGATCGCGCGCACCGTCATCGCCTTTCTCGCCTGCCGGCGCGGCATCGCCGCCACGGAGTTCGCCGTGGTGCTGCCGCTGATGCTGCTGTTGCTGATGGGCACGGTGGAGATCGGCAACGCCTTCCTGGTCGACCGAAAGGTGACCCGGGCGGTGCAGATCGGCGCCGACCTGGCGGCCCAGGTCGAGGTCCTCACCGACGACGACCTGACCGACATCATGAACGCCATGGGCGAGGTGCTGAAACCGTTCCCGGCGACCGCCTCGCGGGTGGTGCTGACCAGCGTCTATCACGACCCGGACACGGCGGCGACGCAGGTCGACTGGAGCGTCGCCCGGGGCACCGAGGCGCGCGCCGTCGGCTCCACCTTCGAGCTGCCGGGCAACCTGGCGCCGGAGGGCGACAGCGTGATCGTCGCCGAGATCGAATACGACCTGACCCCGCTCTATGCCGACGCCATCCTGGGCGAGCTGACCATCGTCGACGTGGCCTATCTGCGGCCGCGGCGGACGACGCGGATCACCGTCGACTGAACGGCGCCGGCGCAGCCACGAGGGCAAGCACATGTCTGGCGATATCCGAAGCTACGCCACCAAGCTGTGGCGCGACGGGCGCGACCTGCTGCGCCGCTTTGCCGACGACCGCCGCGGCGTCGTCGCCGTGGTCTTCGTCATGGCCCTGGTGCCGGTGATGGCGCTGGGCGGGGCGGCGATCGACGTCTCGCGCGCCTACATCGTCAAGCAGCGGCTCAGCTTCGCCCTCGATGCCGCCGCCCTGGCGGTCGGCTCCTCGCACGGCAGCGATGCCGAGCTCACCGAGGTGATGCAGCGCTTCTTCGACGCCAACTACCCGGCGCACGAGATCGGCGTGCCGGCGACGCCGTCGATCGCCTTCACCGAAGAGGAGATCACCCTCTCCGCCACCGCCCAGCTCGACACCAGCCTGATGAAGATCGTCGGCCTGGACAGCCTCAACGTCGCCGCCGATACCAAGGTGCTGCGCGAGACCACCGGCCTCGAGGTGGCGCTGGTGCTGGACAACACCGGCTCGATGCGGGGCTCGCGGATCGGCGCGCTGAAGATCGCGGCCGAGGACTTCGTCGACATCCTGTTCCGCGACCAGACCGTCGCCGAGCACCTGTTCGTCAGCGTGGTGCCGTTCTCGGGCTCGGTCAACATCGGCACCCCGGACGAGATGGGCATCACCACCGACTCGCCCGACGGCGCCGGCGCCTGGTCCGGCTGCGTCGAGGCCCGGCCCTATCCGGCCGACGTGCGCGACGGCGACATCGCCACCGACGGCTTCTGGCCGCGCCTGGAATCGAGCTCGTCCGGCAGCACCGGCCAGTGCCCGGTGCTGTTGCAGCCGCTGACCAACCGCAAGGCCGACGTGGTGGCGAAGATCGGCGAGATGACCACCCAGGGCTACACCCACATCAACTACGGCGCGGTCTGGGGCTGGCGCGTGCTGTCGCCCGAAGCGCCCTATACCGAGGGCAAGGCCTACGACGACCCCGACTACGACAAGGCGATCGTGATCATGACCGACGGCCAGAACACCATGCCGTCGGACTCGCTCTACACCGCCTACGGGCGGATCTCCCAGGGCCGCCTGGGGACCACCAGCCGCTGGGCCGCCGACGACGTGCTCGACGACCGCCTGCTGGAGATCTGCACGGCGCTGAAGGATCTCGATGTGCTGGTCTATACCATCACCTTCGAGGTCTCGAACTCGTCGGTGCGCAGCCTGATGGAGGACTGCGCCACCGACCCGAGCAAGTACTACGACTCGCCGTCCGCGGCGCAGCTGCGCTCGGCCTTCCGCGCCATCGGCGCACAGCTCTCCAACCTGCGCATCGGCCGCTGACGCCGCCAACAGTGGACCCCGGCTTGCGCCGGGGATTCCGGTCATTGTGAGGTGAAGCCCCGGCAAGAGCCGGGGTCCATCCGCCGCTGCATGTGTCGACTTGCGCGCCACCCGCCGGCGCGGTTTATTCGGGGCAACAGCAATCTTGCCGCGGGAGGTCGTCAGCGCCATGCAGCAGCTCAGCCACTACATTCACGGCCAGCGGGTCAGCGGCCAGAGCGGCCGCTTCGGCCCGGTGTTCAACGCCTCCACCGGCGAGCAGATCGCCGAGGTGCCGCTGGCCACGGCCGACGAGGTGCGCAAGGCCATCGCCTCGGCCGCCAAGGCCTTCCCCGGCTGGGCCGCGGAGAGCCCGATGAACCGGGCGCGGGTGATGTTCCGCTACAAGGAACTGCTCGAGAAGAACATGGACGAGCTGTCGGAGCTGCTGGCGACCGAGCACGGCAAGGTCAAGAGCGATGCCCGCGGCTCGGTGATCCGCGGCCTGGAAGTGGTCGAGTTCGCCTGCGGCATCCCGCACCTGCTGAAGGGCGAGTACTCGACCAACGTCGGCGGCGGCATCGACGTCTATTCGCTGCGCCAGCCGCTGGGCGTGGTCGCCGGCATCACCCCGTTCAACTTCCCGGCCATGGTGCCGATGTGGATGTATGCGATGGCGATCGCCTGCGGCAACACCTTCATCCTCAAGCCGTCGGAGAAGGACCCCTCGGTGCCGCTGCGGCTGGCCGAGCTGATGCTCGAGGCCGGCGCCCCGGAAGGGGTGATGAACGTGGTCAACGGCGACAAGGTAGCGGTCGACACGATCCTGGAGGACCCGGCGATCCAGGCGGTGAGCTTCGTCGGCTCGACGCCGATCGCCCAGTACGTCTACGAGACCGCGGCGCGCAACGGCAAGCGGGTGCAGGCCATGGGCGGGGCGAAGAATCACATGATCGTCATGCCCGACGCGGACATGGACCAGGCGGTCGACGCCCTGATCGGCGCCGCCTACGGCTCGGCCGGCGAGCGCTGCATGGCGGTCTCGGTCGCCGTGCCGGTCGGCCAGGAGGCGGCCGACGCCCTGGTCGAGAAGCTGAAGCCGCGGGTCGAGGGCCTGAAGATCGGCCCTTCGCTCGATCCCGAGAGCGAGATGGGACCGCTGGTCACGGCCGAGCACCTGGCCAAGGTCAAGGGCTACGTCGACCTCGGCGTCGAGGAAGGCGCGTCGCTGGTGGTCGACGGCCGCGAGTTCAAGGTGCCGGCCCAGGGTTACGAGAACGGCCATTTCATGGGCGGCTGCCTGTTCGACAACGTCACCCCGGACATGCGGATCTACCAGGAAGAGATCTTCGGCCCGGTGCTGTCGATGGTGCGCGCGCCCGACTTCGACGAGGCCCTGCGCCTGCCCAGCGAGCACGAATTCGGCAACGGCGTCGCCATCTTCACCCGCGACGGCGATGCCGCCCGCGACTTCGCGGCCCAGGTCGACGTCGGCATGGTCGGCGTCAACGTGCCGATCCCGGTGCCGCTGTCGTTCCACACTTTCGGCGGCTGGAAGCGCTCGGCGTTCGGCGACACCAACCAGCACGGCCCCGAGGGCGTGCGCTTTTACACCAAGATCAAGACGGTGACCTCGCGCTGGCCGACCGGCATCCGCGCCGGCGCCGACTTCAACATCCCGACCATCCGTTAACCCTTGATCCGCTAGCATCGCCGCCGGGCCGTCCCGAACCGGGGCGGCCCGGCTGGCATCGGCAGCATCCATGGACGCGTCCTCGACCAAAGCCCTGACGCAAACGCCGCTGCAGCGCTACCGGGCGCTGCGCCGGGCGGGCGAGCTTGCGGCGGATCCGGTGCAGGAGCTGGCGATCGAGAAGCTGGAGATCCTGCATCACCGGCTGGCGCAGTACGATCCGGCGGGCGAGCAGGGCTGGCTCGGCTTCCTGCGCCGCCGGCCCAAGCGCGAGCCGGCGCCCGAGGGCCTCTACATCTACGGCGACGTCGGCCGCGGCAAGTCCATGGTGATGGACCTGTTCTTCGACACCGTCGCGCTCGAGCACAAGCGCCGCGTCCACTTCCACGCGTTCATGGCCGAGGTGCATGGCCGCATCAACGCCTTCCGTCGTACCCCGGCGGCGGCGCGCAACGGCGACGATCCGATCCCGCCGGTGGCACGCGATATCGCCGCCGAGGCCTGGCTGCTGTGCTTCGACGAGTTCGAGGTGCGCGACGTCGCCGACGCGATGATCCTGGGCCGGCTGTTCACCCAGCTGTTCGAGCTGGGCGTGGTGGTGGTGGCGACCTCCAACCGGCCGCCCGACGATCTCTATCAGGGCGGCCTGAACCGGCAGCTGTTCCTGCCGTTCATCGATCTGCTCAAGGACCGGCTCGACGTGCTCTGCCTGGACGGCAAGCAGGACTACCGGCTGCTGCGCCTGAAGGGCATCGCGGTCTATCACACCCCGCTTGGGCCCGAAGCCGAGGCCGCGCTCGACGCCGCCTTCCTGCGCCTGACCGACCAGGCCCGCGGCGAACCGGACGGCGTCGAGGTGATGGGCCGCACCATCGCGGTGCGCGAGCAGGCCAAGGGCAGCGCGCGGTTCAGCTTTGCCGAACTGTGCGAGCAGCCGCTGGGGGCCAACGACTACCTGGCCATCGCGGCGCGCTATCACACGGTGATCCTGTCGGGCATTCCCCGCCTCACGGCCGAGCAGCGCAACGAGGCCCGCCGCCTGGTGCTGCTGATCGACGTGCTCTACGACCACAAGGTCAAGCTGGTGGCCAGCGCGGCGGCGGAACCGCAGGCGCTCTATGCCGCCGGCGACGGCAGCTTCGAGTTCCAGCGCACCGCCTCGCGGCTGATCGAGATGCAGTCGGCCGACTACATCGACGCCCCGCACAGCTGACCGCTCCGCGGCGGCGGGCCGGACTTTAGCGCTTCGTTCAGCATGTCCGCCTATGCTTGCTCCCCTGTGGCCGTTACCCGGGGGTGAAGGACGCCGGGCCCATGTCCGAGAACGAGCTGAGCGCCCTGACAGTGCTGATCATCGAGGACCAGAAGGGCGCGCGGAACCTTCTGCGCAAGATGCTGCACGACCTCGGCATCGACGACGTGCTCGAGACCGAAGACGGCGACGTCGCCCTGAAGCTGCTCCGGGGTGACGGGCTGGTGGGCGACAAGGCGCCGCCGTCGCCCGACCTGATCATCTCCGACCTCTACATGGACCGCCTGGATGGCGGCGAGTTGTGCAACACCCTGCGCCGCGACAGGGACGAGCCCGGCCACGGCATCCCGATGCTGATCGTCACCGGCGAGCGGGACCGCATGGTGCACAACGTGCTGCGGCAGATGGGCGCGGTCGACGTGATGGTCAAACCGGTCTCGCCGGCGGTGCTGCGCGAGAAGATCTGCAAGGCCGTCGGGTTCGCGCTCTGAACCGCGGCTGCGGCGCCAATTTCTGGATTTCCGGACTTTTCGACGGCCGTGCGCGCAGCGCGTGTGGCCGCTCGGCTGAACGCTACTTAGCATTTTGTTCATGCTGAATGGGTTACCAATGAAACCGATCCGCATTGGGCAGCACCTGCCCGGTCAGGCCGGCGTGTGTCAGGAGTGAAACGCCTCACGGATGTCCGAGCAGCAAGCGCAGGAAACCGGGCTGAAGGTCATGGTGATCGATGACCAGGAGACGATGCGCGCCATCGTCCGCCAACTGCTGCGCGAGATCGGCGTCGACGACGTCATGGAAGCCGACAACGGCAAGTCGGCGCTGAAGTCGCTGCGGGATCCCGACATGCGCGGGCCCTATGCCAAGTACCCCGATGTCATCATCTGCGACATCTACATGGAACCGATGGACGGCATCGAGTTCTGCAACGCCATGCGCCGGGCCAAGGACATGGCCCGGCTGGAAATCCCGGTGGTGATCCTGACCGGCGAGGAAGATGAGTTCATCCACGAGATCGCCCGCCAGGTCGGCGCCGTCGACGTCATGGTCAAGCCGGTCTCGGCCCAGGAGCTGCACGGCCACATCCAGAAAGCGATCGGCTACCAGTTCTGAGTGCCGCAGTTCCGGGGACACATGACTTAACTCTCCGCAGTCAAGTCATGTGTCCCCGGAACTATCCTGGCCCGCGCGATTGCGATTGCGTCATCGCCGGCGTCTGCGCACCATCTCCCGCACCAACAGCACGGGAGAGCGACGATGGCGGAGACGATCGGATTCATCGGCTTGGGGGCGATGGGCCGGCCCATGGCCAGCAACCTGGCCCGCGCCGGCTTCGACATGATTGTCTACGACCTGCAGCCCGAGGCCGTCGCCGCCCTGGTCGAGCTGGGCGCGCGCGCC
>Ga0056121_1000231_pt1 | contig 18694 bp, 13 predicted proteins | sample WorMetHEROISLAND_FD_83872 | JGI IMG/M metagenome (GOLD analysis project Ga0056121, IMG submission 83872) | Marine gutless worms symbiont microbial communities from Max Planck institute for Marine Microbiology, Germany - Olavius sp. 1 HERON ISLAND ...
CAAATCAACCACTATGGACTGAAAGTCCATAGTCTGGAGGACTAAAGTCCTCATCCGTGGACAAGCCACGGACTGAACGTGAAGGGACTTAACGTCCATAGTTTCAACGATGATGCGCTTCGCACACTAAAGTTATTGAAGCAATAAACGCAAATCGGTCGAAATGGGTTCGGCGTAATCGTTCAGCCCCCACCCCGTCGTTCCGGCAGGGATTGCCGGAATCCAGGTGCCAGGGATGGCAAAAAAGGCAAGCGATTCCGTAAGACGAAAAAATACTATTCTTATGATTCCTAGCCGCCAATGCGCATCCGCTTAGCTCTGAATACTGACGCCATGCGCCGGATGCTCCTGCCGGCACTGATCGTTGCCATCCAGCTCGCAAGCCCCCCGGCGGCGGCCCAACAGGCCCAGCTGCGGGCCGAGGAGGGTCCCCACTTCGTCGGCGTACCCGTACACCTGCAAGTGATTGCGGAGGGGTTCGACGAGACCCTACAACCCCAGATCGAGGTCGCAGATCCACCCCAGGGGCGCTTGGAGCTGACTGGGATCAACCCCAGCGTCAGCACCAGCATCCGGATCATCGATGGTCGGATGAGCCAGTCCAAATGGGTCCAATTCGCCTTCGAGTACCAATTCCTGGCCCAAACCCCCGGCGAACAGGTCATCGGACCCTTCCGGGTCATCCAGAACGGCAAGCAGGCCAATACCGGCAAGCTGCGCCTGATGGTCGGTGAGGTCCCGGTCAGCAGTCGACAACGGCTGCGGCTCATCCTGCCCGAAGGTCCGCTGATCGTCGGTCAGCGCGTGCAAGTCCGGCTCGAATGGTGGATTCCTGCTGACCTGCGCGGCAAGCTCTTCAATCCGCGCCTAACCGTTCCTCTCTTCGACCGGCTCGACGTCTTTCGTTTTCATGACCCCGAAAATCCCGCCGCCGACATCGCCTTGACCGTCGACACCGCCTCCGGTCCCATCGAGCTGGCCGCCACCACGCACTCGGAGCTTTGGAACGGCGAGCAATACCTGGTGCACACCCTCATCCGCCGACTGACCCCCTTACGGACCGGCGAGTACAGCCTCCTCCCCGCCGGCCTGGTGATCGACGAGGCGATACGTTGGCGTACTCTCTTCGGTGAGCGGATCCCCACCCGCGCCCGGAAACGCCGGGTGGAGGGCGAGCCACGGACCCTGATCGTCCAGGATCTGCCTCGGGCAGGCCGACCCGAGAGCTTCACCGGTACCGTGGGCCCCGGCTACCGGCTGGAGGTCGCGGCGGACCGCTCAGTGGTCCAGGTCGGTGATCCGATTCGTCTGACCCTGATCCTCCGGGGCGATGCGGCCGTCGAGACTGCGGTGCTTCCACCCCTCACCGCCGACGGCGGACTCTCGTCTCAGGACTTTCGCATCCTCAGCGGAAAGACCGCCGGCATCTATGCCGACGGCGCCAAACGCTTCGAAGTAACCGTGCGTGCGCTCCATGCAGGGGTCACCGCCATCCCACCCCTCGCCTTCTCCTGGTATGACCCTGAGCGCCGGGAGTACCAGACCACCCGCTCCCAGCCCGTCGCCCTCTCGGTGCGCCCCGCCCGAGTCGTCTCGGCCGCAGACGTAGTGAGCGCTGTACCTGAGGAGCCACGTGAGCCCGAACATGAGCCGACGACTGCCACGGAGGAGGCCAGTCCCAAGGCCCGGCAGCGGCCGGTATTCAGCCTCACTGGGGCCGATCTTGCCATCACCACCGACATCGACGCCCTGCTGCGGCCAGGCGGCTCCGTGCTGACCAGCACCGATGTCCAAATCGGTGTCTATGGCCTGGGCCTGCTGGCTATCCTCCTAGCCCTGCTGGCCAGGCGCCGCGCCCAGACCGACCCCGCTGAGCTGGCACGGACCAAGGCCCTGCGAGAACACCGGGCGGCCGTGACCGAGGCCCGGACCATCACTGAGGCGAGCGCCGCCCTGCGGCAGATGGTCGCCACCGCTGGCGCCCCCCCGCCCCCCGACCTGGACCGCTTCCTGGCCGAATGCGACGCCCTTGCCTATGCCCCCGGCAGCGCTTCGCGTACCCTGGATGGACCCATGCGGGACCGCGCCGCACGGCTGGCCGACCAGCTATTAAACGCATCGCCGTCATCGTCGTCCGGGGCTACCCGCGCATGATCCGCGAGTTAATTCGAACCACGAATGCACACGAATCGACATGAAAGAAAACTACGAATTGCAGAAATGGTCTATTAATCACATTCTTTGCGTCCTCAATATCTTAAGCAATTCGAATGAGGAATTAGATGTTTCCGTTCAACACGCGCGTCCGTACTAGGGCATTGCTCGCGGTATTCTGGCTCTGTCTCGCACCGCCGGTAAGCGCAACCGCTCCCGACGCGACCCTGAATCAGGCAATTGACGCCTACGCCCAAGCCCAAGCAGCGACCGGTCGGGATGAGCGATTGGCCGGCTTCCGCCAGGCCCAACGGCTGTTCGAGCACGCTGTGGCCCAAGGCGCGCGTTCCGCGGCTCTCTATACCAACCTCGGCAATGCCGCACTCCAGGCCGAACGGCTGGGACCGGCCATCCTGGCCTACCGGCGCGCCCTGATACTCGACCCCGACCAGGCGCGGGCCCACCAGAACCTCCGCCACGCCCGTACCTTGCTACCGGCCTGGGTCCCCAAACCCAAGCCCAAAGGCACCCTGGAGGGCTTCTTCATCTGGCGTTACCTCCTGAATCCTGCCGAGCAAGCCGCCATTGCTGCCTTCGCTTTCCTCCTCGCCGCCCTGCTCATCGCGGCAGCCATCCGCTGGCGTTCCCCGCTCGCCCGCAACCTGGCCCTCCTGCCCCTGCTGGCCTGGCTGGGCCTGCTGCTCTCGGCAGCCATCCAGGCCCGTGCCGGCGGCACCGATCAGGCCGTACTCACCGCCGACGAGACCATCGCCCGCGCCGCCGACTCCCCCAATGCCCCCATGCGCTTCGCCCAACCCCTGCCTGCCGGCACTGAAATCGAAATCCGCGAAGCCCGTGCACATTGGGTCCATATCGTCCTTGCCAATGGCCAAGATGCCTGGGTGGCACGGGGTGCAGTGGAAGTGGTTGAGGTCGATTCCTGACGCTTGAGCGGTAGGGTGGATGGTGGTTCAATGGAAAACTCTAAAAACTACGAATCACGCGAATTGGGTTCTTTGCACCCACGGTAACAGTCGCATTGGTTCGGGTAATGAGGTTAGATGCCTCCGTTCAATGCGCCATCCGTACTAGCCCATCTTCAAGGCATGGAGGACGTAGATAGCATCGGGTAGCTTCGCCGTGTAGACCACCCGGAAGGTACCTGAGTCATCCCGCACCCAGAGCTATTCGACCCCGCGACCGATTAATCGGTATCGGTTTGAAATCATCCGGTTGTCTGCCGCGCTGAATCTTGTCGATCTGTCGTCCGGCGTCCTGTTTCGCATCCCTTGGGAAGGCTAGCAAGCACTTGAGAGAATCACCGAGGAATCGCACTGGTTTCATATTATGATCATATCCACACGGATTATGTTGTAGCAAGCTCGGAAACGAGCGAAGGGGACACCCAAGTCGGGAGTAGGTTGGGTTGAAGAACGAAACCCAGCGTTTACGGGCAAGCCCGGTTTGTTGGATCTCGTCCCTCGCCCCAGCCTACCGGCTTAAAATCAATGGATTAGTTTTTAGACAGCCTCTTAAACTTTGGCGACGACGCGGATGAGGAAGTCCAGTCCCAACCTGCCGGAATGGATCGCCGTGCCGACTTCCCAATATCGATATCGTCGGTTGTAACTACAATTCCGTCATGCATTTCGAATGGGACCTGCAGAAGAACAAGCAGAACCGAGCCAGACATGGAGTCAGTTTTGAGACCGCTCGTCTGGTCTTCGATGATCCTCGTGCGATCAGTATCCAAGACCGACACGACAACGGCGAAGAGCGTTGGCAAACCATCGGACGTATCAGACAAACGGTAATCCTCTTAGTCGCTCACACGTGCCGCGACGGAGAAGTAAACGAGGAGATTGTGCGGATCATCTCGGCCCGAAAAGCAACCCCGAAAGAGCGCAGGACTATGAGCAAGACGACAGATAAGCAGCAGCAGGAGCTCCAGCGATTGGCTGAGCTGCCCGATAAAGACATCGATACCAGCGACATTCCCGAGGTAAGCGACTTTTCCGCCGCTGTTCGAGGTCGTTTCTACCGGCCAATCAAACAGCAGATAACGCTTCGCATCGACCTCGACCTACTGGAGTGGTTCAGAGCCCAAGGCGGGAAATACCAAACTCACATAAACGCCGCCTTACGCGAGTATGTCCAAGCGCATCGCGGTCCGTTACACAAGCTGTAACCCTTGCCAACGGCCGTGATGCTTGGGTAATACGGGGTGCTGTGAAGGCGATCAAGGTCGATTTCTGACGCTTGAGCGATGGAGCGGATGGTAGTTCAATAGAAATCTCCTAGAAACTACGAATGATGTCTCGCTTGTTGCTTGGCTTGCTCAGAACTATGACAGAACGTCTGGTATTCTCATTATTTTTGGGTTCATTGCCGTTGTAATTTTCACCTCTGTAGTCGTGTGGGTAAGCCGAGCGGCAATGAAACGTTTCAAAGAATTGGAGGAAGAGTAATGGTCTGGTTTGTTGTAGCAGCATTAGTGGTTTTGCTGATCGGTGTAGCTATCATCGCCCACGATATTAATAAACTGCACCGTTAAGCGATACATGGAGAGAGGACCAGGATCAATTAATTCATCGAATTTGATGATGCCGACGTTTTTCATGGCAAAGTCGTTAATTCATAGGAGTCAACCAGATGCAGGCAACAGAATTTGAAGCCACCATCAACAGCAACGGCGATATTCATGTACCGGAAAGATACCACACGCTTCGAAGAGAGCCGAAAGACAGGTAGGCAACCTCTGAGTCCGGCCTGCACAGCACTGCAAGCCCTGAGTATAGCCGACCACCCATGATGAACATCCGGCTACGCGGGAACGCACGTATCGCACCGGCGATTCATCTGGAATTGCAGTCACAACTGGCTGTGGTGATCAAGCGGGGTGAACCGAGGCATATGGCCTCAACCGTCATACCATTGCGATCACGATCACGATCTCATAAGGCGGGATGCGGCCATCCCTGGCCTGTCCCGCCCTACGGTTGTGATATGGGGGGGCAATTGATATGATCGCAAAGAATGCGAAGGAAAATTTCTTTGGATGGGATATATATGAGAAAATAATAGACAATAACTATATGTATCATTCCGAGATCATAAGTTCCATAAAAGAATCGATCCCCGACAACGAAAAGGGCAGCGCACTGCGCCGCCCTGTTATCGGAGCCAACCGGTCGGATCCAACCGACCGGTCCGGGTCCCCTTCGCTCAGTATCCCCCTTTGCGTGCCACGAAGGGGAGACCGGCGATCTTATTGCCCTGTTTGCTGGGTGCCTTGGGGAAGAGTTTGTATAGATCCTTGCTGCCGATTTTCTTGCCCCAGCGTTTGCCCATATCCTTGTTGATCTGGCGTTCCATGGGTTGGTTGCCGTTGTTGTTCAGGTACTCGTCGCGCAGGTATTCCAGCACGTCCCAGTGCTCTTGAGTCAGCTCGATGTCTTCCTCGGCAGCCAGTTTCTCGGCCACGTCCCGGCTCCAGTCCTGGGGATTGACCAGATTACCGTTGGCGTCGGTTTCGATGGTTTTGCCTTGTACCTCAATGGCCATGTTTCGCTCCTCTCATCTCGGTTAGCCGATTGTTGTGGGAGATAGCTGTTTATCATACCTAGATTTCCCGCTACGATGCATGTCTCTGAACCCTAGGGGGTGTTCTCAATCAACAACCTGACTCCGTGAAGTAAACTCCAGGATTGAGCTTAACTCGATGGTTTTGCTGATACTAGAAATTGGCCACTGCATCCGCCGGATGACCCGGGCAATCTTAATGTATTGAGTAAAATCATAGTGTTACCCCTAATTGAGAACACCCCCTAGGTCCAGGGCGAGCGCGTATAAAGATGTTTTCGATTAACAGGTTGCTTCCAGCTTTCAGGCGTCAACCGCGACCGCGGTAGTCCGCCATGCGCGGTAGGTGCGGGGCAAGCCCGCGCCTACCCGACCGGGAGTGTTCCAGCACCGGGAAAACCGATCTGCTAACACGATGTTTTCGGAAGGATTTATATGCACTCACCCTGACCCTAGGTCGCGCCGGGGGTGGAGGATAAAAGCATGAACGGCACCGCGTCACGTCCCCTGGGTGTGGACCTGGATGGGACGCTGATCCGCACGGATCTCTTAGTGGAATCCGTCTTCGCGCTGCTGAAGTGCAATCTCCTGTTCGTGTTTCTGCTGCCCCTATGGCTCCTGAAGGGCAGGGCACACCTGAAGCATGAGATCGCGGCGCGGGGGTCGATCTCGATGTCGGTCTGCTGCCGTACCAGGGTAGTTTTCTGGCTTACCTGAAGCAAGAACATGCTGACGGACGCAGGCTTATCCTGGCTACCGCCGCCAATGAGAGATATGCCGCGGCCATTGCGCTGAATCTGGGTATCTTTCACGATATTGTAGCCAGTAATGCCACCGTCAATCTGTGCGCAAGACGCAAGCTCGAACGTTTGCAGGGTCTCTGCGGTGACGGCGGCTTCGACTATGCGGCCAATGCCATGGTCGACCTCCCGGTGTGGGAAAGGGCCGGTGAGGCCCTGCTGGTCAATCCCGAGCGAGGGGTGAAGGCAGCGGTCGAGCCCCTGGGCAAGGTCCCACGGGTCTTTGAAGATCGTACCGGGAGCCCGTTCAGACACTATCTCAAGGCACTGCGGATACACCAGTGGTTGAAGAATCTCCTGGTTTTCATCCCACTAGTGTTGGCCCACCGGTTGGGCGATTTGGTCCTGGTAGGGCAGGCGCTGTTGGCCTTTCTAGCGTTCGGGTTGTGTGCATCCAGCGTTTACCTGCTTAACGACCTGCTGGATCTGCCGGATGATCGGCGGCACCCGACGAAACGGCATCGCCCCTTTGCTGCGGGCACCATCTCGATCCGCTATGGGGTCATGTTGATCCCCGGACTGCTGATCGGCGCATTCGGCCTTGCGCTTTTCCTGCCCCTCAAGTTCGTGGGCGTGCTGGCGTTTTATTACGTCACCACCCTGGCCTACTCGCTATGGCTTAAAGGTATCGCCTTGGTGGATATGATGGTGCTGACCGGGTTTTACATTATTCGCATCGTCGCCGGCGCTGCCGCGGTTTCGGTCGTACTCTCGTTCTGGCTGTTGGCCTTCTCCATGTTCCTGTTCTTGAGTTTGGCATTGCTCAAACGTTTCACCGAGATCTTGAGGATGCAGCAACAGCAGGGAACCACTGCATTCGGACGGGGTTACCAGACTACCGACAGCGAGACGCTACCCCAGTTCGGCACCGCCAGTGCCTCCAGTGCCGTGCTGGTGCTTGCGTTCTATATAAACAATGAGGCGGTGCGGGATCTCTACAGGCACCCGGAGGTTATCTGGCTACTCTGTCCGCTGCTTTTGTACCTGCTGACCAGAGGCTGGTTGTCGGCACGCCGTGGCAAGTTGGACGAGGATCTTATGGCCTTCGTGATCCGGGATCGATACAGCCAATGGCTGATAGGGATCGGCGCGCTTCTGCTGTGGCTGGCGGCATGACATGGCAGCCGAATGCTATCAATCCTGGGGACGCTATCCCAGCGCCGATTAAGAGGCCCAGAAGCTCTATTGGCGCGATGCCCCCTTACCGCTGGCAAGCATCGGGGATAGGACTTTTCTTCCATTCGGGAACGGCAGGAGCTATGGTGATGTGTGCCTGAACGACGGGGGATCTTATTGGATTGCCGGAAGCTGGATCGCTTCATTCGGTTCGATACCCATACCGGCATTCTGCGTTGCGAGGCCGGGGTTCTGTTGTCGGAAATCCTCCGCTTGACGGTGCCGCAAGGTTGGTTGCTGCCGGTCACGCCGGGCACCCGCTTCGTGACGGTCGGCGGTGCCATCGCAAACGATGTCCATGGCAAGAACCACCACCAAGCCGGTACCTTCGGTTGTCACATCCGCCGCTTCGAGCTCTTACGCTCGGACGGCGAGCGGCTCATTTGCGCGTCGGACGACAATCCGGCCTTCTACAGGGCGACCATTGCCGGGCTGGGGCTGACGGGGGTCATGACCTGGGCCGAGATCCAGCTGAAGGAGATCCACAATCCGTACCTGGAGCGGGAGATCATTCGCTACGGCAACCTGGATGAATTCTTCGCGCTGGCGCGGGAGTCGAGCCAAGACTACGAGTACACCCTGGCTTGGATCGACTGTTCAGCCACAGGGACCCGGCTCGGTCGGGGCCTGTTCATCCGCGGTAACCACGCCCAGTCCATTGCCGGCAAGCCCCCGCGACCATCGACTCGGCAGCTGAGCGTCCCGATCGATCCCCCGTTCAGCCTGATCAACGGCCTGACACTCAAGCTGTTCAATCGCCTGTACTACCATCGGCAAGCGTCAGACCGGGTGAAAGATGTGGTGCATTACGAGCCCTTCTTCTATCCCCTGGATGCAATCCAGGCCTGGAACCGGATCTACGGCTCCAAAGGATTCCTTCAGTATCAATGTGCCGTACCCACCGACCGGATGGAAGACGCAATCCGAGAAATCCTGGAGCGCGTCGCCAAGGCCGGTGTCGGTTCCTTTCTGGCCGTGCTCAAACTGTTCGGCGACCAGCCGTCACCGGGACTTTTGTCGTTCCCCCTGCCGGGCGCAACCCTGGCCCTGGACTTTCCCAATAACGGCGCCAAGACCCTGCGCCTTCTGGACCGGCTGGACACGGTCACCAGCGCGGTCGGCGGACGCCTGAATCCTGCCAAGGACGCCCGGATGCGGCCGCAGGATTTCCAAACTGCCTACCCCTATTGGAAGGCCATGGAGGCCTATCTGGATCCACGCATTGCGTCCGGTTTCTGGCGGCGCGTAACGGCACGCGGGTAGGATCCCTTGAATGACCCGTATCCTTACAAATGAGTCAGGTTTGCGCACGGCACAAAACATTCACGCCTGGTGGGCCTAAGAGACTGTATAAGAACTAACTAACCTGTAGTGGGCTGTGCCCACCATATACGACGCCTGACCGGTGGGCACAGCCCACCCTACGGGTACGATTCTATGAAAATCAATGGCTTAGTTTTTAGACAGCCTCTAAGGCGACGTCTCGTCTCGCCGGCTAATCGTACAGGATTAACAGGATTTTTTGTTGTGAAGCGTGCTTGCCAGTTTGGTCCGGGCGTGATCGGGCGTCGGACATTCAGGAAAGACAAACATCCTGTAAATCCTGTCCGATTGGTGTTTTGCGACGAAGCGCGAGTCGGGCACTCATCACGATCATGAGAAAGACACTCATCATCGGGGCGACCTCCGCCATCGCGCAAGCGACCACAAGGCGCTTCTCCGCGGCGGGAGACGCCCTGTTCCCCATCGCCCGCGATGCGGACAGACTCCCGATGATCGCCGACGACCTGAGAGTACGCGGCGCATCGGAGGTCCGGGTGCAGGCGCTGGACCTGCTCGATTACGACCGCCACCAAGCGCTCATCGAAACGGCAATCGCGGCACTCGACGGCCTCGGTCTGGTACTTATCGCCCACGGAATCCTGCCGGACCAGCAGGCCTGTGAGCGGTCCTTCGCCGCGACCCGGCAGGCGTTCGAGGTCAATGCCCTGAGCACCATCTCGCTCTTGACCTATCTGGCCAACTACTTCGAGGCGAAGGGGCGAGGGACCATTGTCGTGATCACCTCGGTAGCCGGAGACCGTGGCAGACAAAGCAACTATGTCTATGGTTCCGCGAAAGGGGCCGTGACCATCTTCCTACAAGGGCTGCGGAATCGGCTCCACGGGTCCGGCGTCAATGTCATTACCATCAAGCCGGGTTTTGTCGATACGCCGATGCCGCGCGCGTTCGAGAAAGGTGCCCTGTGGGCCACCCCCGAACAGATCGCCGATCGGATCGCCGCCGCCGTCGCCAAAGGTGTCGATGTCAGCTATACCCCCTCCTTCTGGCGGCTGATCATGGCCCTCATCCTCCTGGTTCCGGAAAGGCTCTTCAAGCGCATGAAATTGTGATGCGGTAGGGCCTGAACGATTACGTGAGATCGGATGGTTCGCAACCGGTCCGCAAACAGCGACCCGGTCCGCATTCCCTGCAACCAGGCAATATGCGATTAGGTGATGACGTCCGGCTGTGTCCGGCCAGTCCGGGTCTCGATCTGGGCCAACTCGCGGGCGATGAGGATGAGCTGTCGCATGGCCGCTTGGGTCTCCCAGTTGTGCCGGGCGGCGTCCGGCTCGAAGAACTCCAGATAGACGCGCAGGGTAGCGCCCTGGGTGCCGGTGCCGGAGAGGCGATAGATGATGCGCGAGCCCCCTGCCAGACCGATGCGCAGGCCCTGGCCTTCCGAGCGGCCGCCGTCGATGGGATCCGTGTAGGCGAAGTCGTCGGCATATTCGACCCGATAGTTGCCGAGCCTGGTCCCCGGCAGGCCGGGCAGCAGGCGGCGCACATGGTCCATGAGGTCGCCGGCGGCCTGGGCGTCTACCGCTTCATAGTCGTGCCGGGTGTAGTAGTTGCGCCCGAAGCCTTGCCAGTGTTCCCGGACGATCTGGGCGACGGACTGTTTGCGGGCCGCCAGCAGATTGAGCCAGAACAGCACCGCCCACAGGCCGTCCTTCTCCCGTACATGGTCCGAGCCGGTGCCGAAGCTCTCCTCCCCGCACAGGGTGATACGTCCGGCGTCGAGCAGGTTGCCGAAGAATTTCCAGCCGGTGGGGGTCTCGAAGCAGGTGATGCCGAGGGCCTCGGCGACCCGGTCCGCGGCCTGGCTGGTGGGCATGGAGCGGGCGACGCCGGCGATGCCGTCCTGGTAGCCGGGGATCAGATGGGCGTTGGCCGCCAGGATCGCCAGGCTGTCGCTGGGGGTGACGAAGAAGTCCCGGCCCAGGATCATATTGCGGTCGCCGTCGCCGTCCGAGGCGGCGGCGAAGTCGACCCCATCCGCGCCCTTTGTCATGGCTACCAGTTCCTTGGCGTGGGCCAGGTTGGGATCGGGATGGCCCTTACCGAAGTCTTCCAGGGGCTGGCCGTTCATCACGGTGCCCGGCGTGGCACCGATCCGGCGCTCCAGGATCTCGATGGCGTAGGGGCCGGTGACGGCGTGCATGGCATCGAAGCGCATCCTGAAGGTCCTGGAATCGAAGAGCCGGCGCATGGCGGTGAAGTCGAACAGGGACTCCATCAGGTCGGCATAGTCGGCTACCGGGTCGATGATCGCTACGGTCATAGCGCCGAGCTCGACCTCACCGAGGCGATCCAGATCCAGGTCTGCTGCCTCCAGGGTCCGGTAGCTGTCGAGCTCGCCAGTGCGGGCGTAGATGGCTTCGGTGACCATCTCCGGGGCCGGGCCGCCGTTGGGGGTATTGAACTTGATGCCGAAGTCTTCCTCCGGGCCGCCGGGGTTGTGGCTGGCCGAGAGGATGATGCCGCCCTGGGTCCAGTACTTGCGGATGACACAGGAGGCGGCGGGGGTGGAGAGGATGCCGCCCTGGCCGACCAGTGCTTTGCTTACACCGTTGGCAGCGGCCATGCGCAGTATGACCTGAATGGCGTGGCGGTTGTAGTAGCGGCCGTCGCCGCCGAGGACGAACACGCCGCCCTCGAGGTCCACCCTGGTATCGAAAATAGCCTGGACGAAGTTCTCCAGATAGCCGGGTTGCCGGAAGACCTTGACTTTCTTGCGCAGACCGGAGGTGCCGGGGCGCTGGCCGTCGAACGGCCGGGTCGCGACGATTTTCACATCCATCTCACAAAGCCCTTGATTTGTGGGTGTTAAGACTACATTTTCAAGCGGCATTGTATCCTGCTCACGCCGGTGCCGCACATGACCTTTTGCCACCTATGACCTTTTGCCACCTATGACCTTTTGCCACCCATGATCTTTTATTTTCGATAAGGGGATAGCCGAACCATGACTGTAGAAGCACATAAGGAAACCCTGGAATTCAAGGCCGAAGTCAGTCAGGTCTTGGACCTGGTCATCCGCTCCCTGTACTCCAACAAGGAGATCTTTCTGCGGGAGCTGGTCTCCAACGCCTCGGACGCGGCCGAGAAGCTGCGCTTCGAGGCCCTGACCGACGAGGGGCTGCTCGAAGAGGATCCGGAGCTGCGGATCCGCGTGGAGCTGGACCAGGAGGCCGGGACCCTGACGGTTTCGGACAACGGCATCGGGCTCAGCCGGCAAGAGGTGACCGAGACCATCGGCAGTATCGCCAGCTCCGGGACCCGCCGCTTTGTCGAACAGCTGACCGGCGACCAGAGTATGGATGGTCAGCTCATCGGCCAGTTCGGCGTAGGTTTCTATTCCGCCTTCATCGTCGCTGACCAGGTGACCCTGATCTCGCGGCGCGCCGGTCTCAGCCCCGAGCACGGGGTGCGCTGGGCGTCGGACGGGCGGGGGAGCTACACCCTGGAGACGCTGGATAAGCCGGGGCGGGGCACCGATGTGATGCTCCACTTGAAGGAGGACGAGAAGGAGTTTCTCGATGCCTGGCGCCTGCGCGGCATCATCGGCAAGTTCTCGGACCACATCGCCCTGCCGGTGGAGATGCGCAAGGAGGCCATACCCGATACCGGGGATAAGGACAAAGACAAACAGAAGGAAAAGGAAGCGGAGCAAGCGCCGGAGTACGAGCGGGTCAATCAGGGCACGGCCCTGTGGATGCGCAGCAAATCCGAGATCGAGGACAGCGAGTACCAGGATTTCTACAAACACATCTCCCACGACTTCGACGCGCCCCTGGCCTGGGTCCACAACCGGGTGGAGGGCACCAACGAGTACAACGCCTTGCTCTACCTGCCCAAGCGCGCCCCCTGGGACCTCTGGGACCGGGAGCAGAAGCACGGCGTCAAGCTCTATGTGCGCCGGGTCTTCATCATGGACGAGGCGGACAAGCTCATGCCCCGCTACCTGCGCTTCGTCAAGGGGGTGGTGGACTCCGACGACCTGCCGCTCAATGTCTCGCGCGAGATCCTGCAGCACAACCGCAAGATCGACACCATCCGCCAGGCCAACACCAAGCGCATCCTGGGCATGTTGGAGTCCATGGCCAAGGATAAACCGGATGACTATCGGACCTTCTGGAAGGAGTTCGGCACGGTACTCAAAGAAGGACCGGGGGAGGACTATGGCAATCGCGAGCGCATCGCGAGCCTATTGCGGTTTGCGACCACGACCACCGAGGGTGAGGCCCAGACCGAAACCCTAGACGCCTATATCGAGCGGATGCAGGAGGGCCAGGACAAGATCTACTATATCACCGCCGACAGCCCGGCGGCGGCGCGTCACAGCCCGCACCTGGAGGTCTTCCGCAAGAAAGAGCTGGAAGTGCTCTTGCTATCCGACCGGGTGGACGAGTGGCTGGTCAGCGGTCTGACCGAGTACAAAGGCAAGCACTTGCAGTCGGTTACCAAGGGCGATCTGGATCTGGGCGACCTGGCGGACAAGGAAGAAAAAGAGCAGAAAGAAAAAGCGGCCGATGAGCACGGCAAGCTGCTGGAAAGGCTCAAGCAGGGCCTGGGAGAACGGGTCGCCGCGGTGCGGATAAGCACCCGCCTGGTGGACTCGCCCGCCTGTCTGGTGGTAGGCGAGCACGACATGAGCGCCAACCTGGCCCGGGTGCTCAAATCCGTGGGTCAGGAGGCCCCCCAAACCCAACCGACCCTGGAGATCAACCCGGATCACCCCCTGGTGAAACGCCTGGCGGCCGAAGGGGACGAATCCCGTTTCAACGATCTGGGCATGATCCTGTTCGATCAGGCCCAGCTGGCCGAGGGTGGACAGCTCGACGACCCGGCCGCCTTCGTAGGTCGGCTCAACAAGCTGATGATGAGCATGATGCTCGCCGGTGGTTGACCCGGCTTCCGTGGGGCCTGAGGTGTGGTGGGCCGGCGTAGGATGCGGGTAGGATGCGGTGAGCGCGGTCGGTCTTACAGGATGGTCTCATGAGGGGGCGCGAACCACATCGATGGACGTCTGGCCGACGGCGAACCGCATCTTTGGATGGCCCCTGTCCGACACAAAGATCCCTCCCTACGGTCGAGCACGTGTTGGGCACACCCACCGCCCCGAGATGCGATTTGCTGCCTGCTGTCTGCATGCAGCAATCGAAAGACGGGGTTGTCGGGTTACGGCGCGCTCCCGTAGGTACCCCTCAACACCGGCAGGCGCGCCTGGCCCGAGCGGTGCCGATAGTGGCTAACTGAACGGCATTAGGCGGTATATCAGCCGAGCGAAACCGGTCGACACGGCAATTTTTATGAGAATGAGTTTATATGATTACCCGCAATCGCATCATCGTCCTGTTGATTCTGGCACTCACCGTGGCGATTGCCGCCTGGTCACGCCTCCGCCATGTCGAAGAGAGCGACCATGAGCCGCAGCGCACCCCCCTCCATGAGCATCCAGCCTTCCGGAAGACTCCTATGGATGGCAGCTGATTGGCGCGTTGGTGGTATTGGGTTTTGCCTCACAGGCGTAGAATCGGGAATTCGCACGAATTTAGCGAGATCCGCGCGTGCAGGCCGTGCGGGGGTAATGTGGATGTAGGTTGCGTTAAGACGCCGGCACGGGCCTGGCCGTTGATCAAGGGGCCTTGGTGCGTCGAAACGCAACACGTCAGACCCTTCAGGCTGCGCCAAATAACTCAGGATCGCACTTGTAACACCTCCGGTCCCTCAAACCGCGCCAAATAATCTAGTAAATTCAGCCCTGATGTTGGGGTTCGTTCCTCACCCCAACCTACGCGCTGGCCGTCGATCAATGAGCCGTTGTGAGTCGAAACGCAACACGTCAGACTTGTCCCGATGCTAGGGGGTGTTCTCAATCAACAACATGAATCCGTGAGGTAAACGCCAGGGTTGAACTTAACTTGATGGTTTTTCTGATAGTAGAGATTAGCCACAACATCCGTCGGATGACCCGGGCAATCTTAGTCTATCGAGTAAAATTATCGTGTTACAATTAATTGAGAACACCCCCTAGTACCCCATTTCACCTTATTTTTCGCTCTCAGAGCCTCCCAAACGCGCCACGGCAAGGCACCGCGCGCAGGGAATAGCTCACGCTCTTGCCAAGCGCTGTAACGCCGCCTCTCGCCGCGCTGAGAACCAAAAATAAGGTAAAATGGGGTACTAGGTAAGGATCTTTTCCCTTCGGACAACGCCAAATAATTCAGAATTACTTTTAACCGGACAGCCTCTTAAGTGGTGAAGTCTGCCAGTCTTTCCCTCGTCATTCCGGCAGGGATTGCCGGAATCCAGGTGCCAGGGATGGCAAATAGTGGGGGATTAGAGGCTGTCTAAAAATTAACCCATTGATTATAAAAGCATGATTGTCATCTGGCTCCCACGCTCCGGCGTGAGAGCAAGTCTTGACGCTCCAGCGTCACCAAGCCTGGCTGCTGGAGCGGCCAAGGTGGTGTTCCCACGCTGGAGCGTGGGAACAAGAAAAATCAATACGTTAGTTCTTAGACAGTCTCTAAATAATTAGGTCGCACAATCACCACTTGAGTTCCTGTGTACACTCGGAGAACGGTTCATTCATGCCTGCTTTGATCGATTCCCTCATTCCCGGAACCGACAAAAGATTTCGTGTTTTTCGTGGTTCTTGGTGAGCGTCGCGTCGCGTTACGCCGTGGTCCCCCGAACCGCGCCGAATCATTGAGGATCGCACCCGTTATTAACCACTACCAAAAAAATCGGGGCCGCTATTGCGACCCCGATCAATCAGCCGCTCATCGATCAGATACTACCGATCAGATGCTCAGGGCGACACGGGAACAGTGCCCTCCGCCAATAGCGGGGGATTTTTGTCGATCCTCAGTTCTTCTCGGCCGCCGAGAGATCCCAGACTTTCGGCGAGTGATGGAGGCGCTGGAGCAGCATCTCGCGCTCGAGCTCCATCTCCCTTGGCAGGTGATCACCGAAGCGGGTGAAGAGCTCTTCCTGGTCGTTGGCTTCCTTGCGTGCCACCTCGCGGTCGATGTTCATGATGGCGAAGTAGTCCTTCTTGTCGAAATCCAGACCAGACCAGTCCAGGGCCTCATAGGACGGTACCCAACCCAAGGGGCTCTCGATGCCTTCGGCACCCCCTTTGCAACGCTCGACGATCCATTTCAGGGCGCGCATGTTCTCGCCGAAGCCGGGCCAGATGAACTTGCCCTTCTCGTCCTTGCGGAACCAGTTGACACGGAAAATCCGCGGTGGCGTAGCCACCTGCGCGCGTCCGATCCGCAGCCAGTGCTTCCAATACTCCGCCATGTTGTAGCCGATGAAGGGCAGCATGGCCATGGGGTCACGGCGCACTGCCTCCTGACCGATGGCGGCGGCGGTGGCCTCCGAACCCATGGTGGCGGCCATATAGACCCCGTGCTCCCAGTTGTAGCCCTGGAAGACCAGGGGGAAGTGCTTGCTCACCCGCCCCCCGAAGATGAAGCCGCTGATAGGCACGCCAGCGGGATCCTCCCAGTCCGGGTCGATGGAAGGACATTGGGAGGCCGGTGCGGTGAAGCGCGAGTTGGGGTGGGCGGACGGGGTGCCCGTACCGGGGTTCCAGTCATTGCCCTTCCAGTCGATCAGGTGCTCGGGCGGTTCATCGGTCATCCCCTCCCACCAGACGTCCCCGTCGTCGGTCAGGGCGCAGTTGGTGAAGATGCAGTTCTCCTTCAGCGACTCCATGGCATTGGGATTGGATTTATAGTTGGTGCCCGGTGCCACCCCGAAAAAGCCGTACTCGGGGTTGATAGCGTAGAACTTACCATCCCCCTTGGGCTTGATCCAGGCGATGTCGTCGCCGATGGTGGTGACCTTCCAGCCCTCCATGGTCTTCGGCGGGATCAACATAGCGAGGTTGGTCTTGCCGCAGGCGCTGGGGAAGGCCGCCGCCACATAGGTCTTCTCTCCCGCGGGGGACTCGATGCCCAGGATCAGCATATGTTCGGCCAGCCAGCCGTCGTCGCGGGCCATGACGGAGGCGATGCGCAGGGCCAGACACTTTTTCCCCAGCAGGGCATTGCCACCGTAGCCGCTGCCGTAGGACCAGATCTCGCGGGTCTCCGGATAATGGGTGATGTACTTGTCGTCGATATTCGGGGCGCAGGGCCAGGTGACATCCTTCGCGTCCGCTTCCAGGGGGGCACCGACCGAATGGACGCAGGGCACGAAGTCGCCGTCGTCACCCAGCACGTCCAGAACCTCCTGTCCCATACGGGTCATGATCCGTTGGTTGACCACTACATAGGCCGAGTCGGTAATCTCGAATCCGATGTGTGCGATGTCGGAGCCCAGCGGACCCATGCTGAAGGGAATCACATACATGGTCCGTCCGTGCATGCAGCCCTTGAACTTCTCGTCGAGGATGGCCCGCATCTCTTTGGGGTCCATCCAGTTATTGGTGGGACCTGCGTCCTCTTCCTTCTCCGAGCAGATGAAGGTACGGTTCTCGACCCGCGCCACGTCGCTGGGGTGGAGCGGGCGAGATAGCAGTTGGGCCGTTTTTCCGAATTCAAGCGGGTGAAGATCCCGGCCTCCACCAGCTCGCCGCACAGGCGGTCATATTCCTCTTGGGAGCCGTCGCACCAGTAGATGCGATCCGGCTCGCAGAGTTTGGCTACTTCGTCGACCCATGCCAGTAGCTTCTTATTGTTAGTGCGCTTTGCGCCGTCGTGGGTAACTGTCATTTCGAGCTTCTCCTCCAATTTTCACCAAGGGTGGTTTATCGAGTAGCCGCGGAAAGATCAGAACAGAAAACGCCCGGTGCTGGCCGGCGATCATCTGCAACCTAGAGAAAAACTGTGGACCGCATCCGCAACCGGCACACAGTGTGCATGAATCCAAAGGATGTTAGGTTAACGCCTTATTACGAGCGGATACACCGCCACGGGTCTGGTCATGCTGTACGCCCCGAACCCGAAGGTGCCAATTGTGGCGTGCGACAATGGGGTTGTCCACAATGAATGCCGACCTATCAGGGCCACTGCATAATACCCACTGCCGGAATAAGACCTTGGCATCGTCGGGTGGGTTGGGTGATGCTCCCTCCGCCGGTAGGGAGCCAGACTCGCCTACGCGCATGACGGGCCATTTATTTTCCCATACTCAATCTCGCTCAATCCGATCCACACCGGTACGGAGGAAGGCTCACCACACCACTGATGCGGTTCGCGGCCAGGGTTGGCGTAGAGCGGGAAAGCGCAGCGCATCCCGCCTCACCGCTCTCACCGCACCATTGATGCGGTTCGCGTCCCCTTCGTGGTGCCATCCTGATAAGACCTACCACGTTCACCATATTCTACACTCTAAAGTAGGGTGGGCTGTGCCCACCAATACGCTACCCGGTGGGCGCTGACCCCAATGATTCGGAGCACCGGCATCCTGCCGACAAACCAATCTGCCGCCAGGATGGCGGCACTCCTGTCATCTGGCTCCCACGCTCCGGAGACTGTGAAAGAGACCTATATACATAGCTAGCCGCGGAATTATAACCGTTCAGCCCCCACCCCGTCATTCCGACTGGGACGCCGGAATCCAGGTGCCATGGATGGCGAAAGCAGTGGGGGGCTGAACGATTGCGCGTTGTTTTGGCTAGCTATGTATATAGATCC